>Ga0209697_10001528_pt1 | contig 35355 bp, 23 predicted proteins | sample AliMusrvi5mmetaG_FD_184115 | JGI IMG/M metagenome (GOLD analysis project Ga0209697, IMG submission 184115) | Freshwater lake bacterial and archeal communities from Alinen Mustajarvi, Finland, to study Microbial Dark Matter (Phase II) - Alinen... | ecosystem: Environmental > Aquatic > Freshwater... | reverse complement strand
GCAATTTATTTTCTAAAAGTGAACAAATAAATATGTACAATAGTCTAAGATATTTTCTAACGAACGATCGTTTTAAACGAACGTCAATTCCTTTTGAAGGAATGAACGTTTGTTCAGAACAAACGTCAATTCAGTTTGAAGGAATGAACGTTTGTTCAAAACAAACGTCAATTAAGTTTGAAGGAATCAACGTTTGTTCAAAACAAACGTCAATTCAGTTTGAAATATCGTTAAATGCATTTAAAATTTTATTGATGTGCAGGATTCCGCCATGTCGTATTAGCAATTTGACACGTTTATAATAATAGAATCTGTTATCCGACAAACAAGAACAGCTTTTTTTATCGGATTGAAAATCCTCATAATAAAACGGGACGGATTACAAATTCATCCCGGCACAGAATTGTTGCATTACCAAAAAATTATAACTTTGTACTTCCAAATTCATTCCCCATGCAAACACAAGCCTATTTTGAAAACATACAATGGAAGATTTAAAGGGTGATCATATTACGCTAACCAGCACCTTCCGGTATGCCTACTGATGCATTCGCAAATCAATATTATTGTGGAAGTGGTTTTTGAAAAAGTGGAAGCTTGCAATTTTGAACAAATAATGATGCTAAAGCAAAGATGCTTGAAATTTTATTTTATCAGTTGCTTGAAAGCAACTGCAATGGATGGCAACAGCAAATCAGCAGTCAGTGCTTAGACATTTATTGCAGTTAGTTTTAACCCCGTGGGATACTTTAACTTTTTTGCAAATAATTTTTTTTAAGCAATATCCAACGGGGTTAACTAACTTAAAAAAAAAAGAAAAGGCAATTGGCTTTAGCCTCATAAGAAAAACAATCGCTAAACAAATTTGTATACGCTTACACCCAAAAAAGAATTTCTAATTCAAAAATTGATTGCCTGAAAAAACCATAATCTCTCAAACCGCCTCATCATTTTTCTTTCCCTTATAAACCATCTTAAGCACCGCCGGGAAAACAATAAGCAATATAGGCAACGCAATGGTAAAACCTCCAATCACAGATATTGCCAATGGCTGGTGCAACTGTGATCCTGTCCCTATGCCAAGTGCAAGTGGCATCAATGCAATGATGGCGCCAATGGCTGTCATAAGGTTTGGGCGCAGACGAACAGATACAGCGAGCACCGCAGCATCTTTGGCATTGCTGAGCTTCAGATTGTTCTTAAACTGCTGGAAGGTGAAGATCGCATTCTCTGCAATGATTCCGACGATCATGATAAGTCCGGTATAGCTGCCCACATTGAGCGGTGTGCCTGTAAGGAACAATGCCATAAGACTGCCCGAAACTCCAAGAACAGAAAGGAAAAGAATGATGAACGATGCCCTGATGTCGCGGAAAAGAAAGAGGATAAGAATAAATACGAGGGCGCTTGCAAGGAAAAGGATCAGCAATAACTCATCGAATGATTTTGTCTGTTCTTCAAAAGCGCCGCCATAAGTGATGTGGTAGCCCTGCGGCAGAGAAATGTTTGCTTTTATTGTTTTCTGAATATCCTGCATCACGCTGCCAAGGTCCCTATCTTCAAGCCTTGCAGTGACAGCAACCATGGATTGCAGGTTCTCACGTTGAACTTCTGCATCACCTTCGCTGATGTCAATTGTGGCAAGCGACGACAAAGCTTTCAGTTTTCCTGATGGAAGAAAAACATTTTGTTTACGCACCAATTCCAGGCTTGTTGTGCTGCTGTTGGGATAGACCATGCGTATGTCAGTCAGTTGTTCTTTTTCCTGTACGCTACCAATGATGTTTCCTTCAAGTTGCGTCTGTAACTGGTATTGAAGATCTGCTGGGGTTAGCTGGTATTGTGAAAGAGTTTTGAAATCGGGAGTCACATCAATTGAAGGGCCGGCAATGGTTATTCCATTGAAAACATCAGCTGTACCCTTCACTTTTTCAACAAGGGATGCAGCTTTCTTTGCCAGTTCCTGCAACTTTTCTTTATTATCACCGAAGATTTTTATTTCAATAGGTTGTGTGGAAGCCATGAGATCGCCAAGCATATCGCCTATTACCTGTCCGAAATCAACCTGCAATGCGGGTTGAGAGGATTCTATTTTTTGCCTTATTTCGCTGATTACTTCTTCGGATGTTCTCTTGCGGTCTGCTTTGAGCTGAATGAGATAATCACCGGTATTAGGCTCTGTGATGAAGAATCCCATTTGGGTGCCTGTGCGTCTTGAATAACTTTCAACCTCCGGAATAGCAGTGATGATCTTTTCAACCTGCTGCAAAATTTTATCTGTTTCATTAAGTGACGTCCCCTGTGGTGTGGAATAATCAAGAACAATGGAACCTTCGTCCATGTCAGGAAGGAAGCCAGTTTTAATGTGTGAAGAAATTAAAATTGATGAGACTATAAGAATCGCAATAAGCAGGAAGGACCATACAGGACGCTTTACAGAATAAGCGATCCATTTGCGTTGCTTTATTTCTTTGGGAGCTTTTATTTTTCTTTTTTTCAGTGAAGGATACAGCATGTAAATAAGTGGCAATCCCAGCCAGGTGACAATAAACGAGCAAACCAAAATAATGATCATTGTATTTGTAAGCACTTTGAAATAGGCGCCTGCAACGCCGCTCATCAGGAGGAAAGGGATAAAGATCACAATGGTGCTGATGGATGATCCTACCATAGAAGGTAACAAAAAAGAAATAGATTTCCTGATAAGGTTGGATGATTTTTCTTCCGGAAACTCTTCATGGGCACGGTGAATTTGTTCTACAACCACTATGGCATCGTCAATGATCAAACCTATTGCAGCAGCGATTGCTCCAAGGGTCATAATATTGAAAGTGTATCCAAGGGCATAAAGTACGATGAGTGTAAATCCAAGTGTAATGGGAATTGTGAGCAGAACAGTGGTGCTTGCTTTCAGAGAACGGAGAAAAAGAATAACCACAATGATGGCAAGCAACAAGCCGATCCACAGACTGTCGGAAACGCTTTTCACAGCGCCATCCACAAAATCAGCCTGAATGTAATAAGGCTTTATGGTGACACCTTTTGGAAGCAGTTTTGAAAGATCGCAGACATGCGCTTTCAATTCATCAGAAATTTCAATCAGGTTGGCTTTGGGTTGCTTGAGAATACCGATCAGCAGAGACTCTTTACCATTTGCATTGATCTTGGTATATTCTGTTCGTTCGGAAATGTCAACACTTGCAATATCTTTGAGCAATATCGCTCTTTTCCCTTCATTTTTAATTACACAGTTTCCGATATCTTCAGTACTGCTATAACCTGCATCAGTCAGGGTAAGGTACATGCGCCTATAATCGGAAAGGTAACCATTGGAGATAATAAAATTGCTGCCCGAAACTGCATCACCTACCATTTGCGGAGTAACGGAAAGCGTACTCATTTTTTGTTCATCGAGAACAACATGATATTCCTTGGTCTTACCACCAATGATGCGGACTGCGGAAATACCATCCACCTGCGAAAGATAAGGCTTGATGATGTAGTTGGCGATCATGTTGAGTTCAATAGGTGTCCTGCCTTTGCCTTCGAGTGTGTAGCCCATCACAGGCAGGATGGAAGGATTCATCTGCTCAACAGTGATCTGTGTGGATGCAGGCAGATCATTCCTGATTTGACTTATACGTGATTCGAGCAATTGCTGACACACATTAATGTCTGCATTCCAATTGAAGAAAGCAGATATTTCACAACTGCCTCGGCTTGTAATGCTGCGCACTGTCTTCAATTCCGGCACTTGTTTGATGGCGTTTTCAAGTGGTCTCGTAACAGTGATCATCATCTTGTTGACCGGCTGTTCACCATTCTCAGCAATGATCTTGACCTTTGGAAAAGTTATCTCAGGAAACAGCGAAGTTTGAATTCTGCTGTATGCGAATATCCCTCCTGCAATGATAAGCAGAAGGATCACTGAAACGGGACTTTTATATTTTGTAAAGAAATTCGTCATTGGTCAATGGTCAATAGTCAACAGTCATTAGTCAATAGTCATTAGTCAATAGTCAATAGTCATTTGCTTTGCGCCATTCATCCAACATCCAACATCCAACATCTAATATCCAACATCTATTTCTCAATAAAAACCTTTGCTGTATCAGCCAATCCATAATTTCCGCTGGTGATTATTCTGTCAGTAGTTCCAAAATCAGGATCGAGAATTTCGATTTTTGATGATGATTCTATTCCTTTCTTAATAGGAATTTTAACGGCAGTACTATCATTGATCAGCTTCATCACCCACCATTCTGATTGGGTTTCGTTGGTGAGAACGGCTGCTTTAGGGAGAGTCTGTGCGGATGTTTTCACACTTTTTATTATGTCAACTTTCGCAATAAGATTTTCCGGAAGCAATGATGAAGACTGAGGTTTGAGTACGAAATTTTGTGTTTGAGAAACTGCATCCACAGTAGGCATTTCAGAGCTGATTGTTCCTTTGATAATATCGCCACCAGGAAGAGTGATGTCGCAGGTGTTGCCAATAATTACATATTTTCTGGATTCATAGGGAACTTCAAGAATAAAAACCAGACTGCCTTTTTCTGCAACAATAGCAAGCTCATCGCCATCCTGAACATAGTCGCCGTTTTGCTTGGAAAGAGTTGTTATCACACCACTCAACGGAGAATAGACTTCTACGATCCCTGAAAATTCTAATGATGTATCGCTTTTTATTGCTGAAAGTGCAGAAGCTTCTTTGGTTTTGAGTGTGAAAAGTAGTTGACCTTTTTTTACAAAATCACCAAGTTTTGCATGGATCTGCTGGATGTATCCATTTAGATTGGCTTTTACATTGTCGCTGATCTGGAATGTTGAACGGGCATTCATTTCAATTGTCTCTGCAAGCTGTTCATGAGTTGCATTAGTTACTGTGACAGGAGTTTTTGTTTCAGTTTCCTTGTCTTCGGTTTTACTTTTGCCACTGCAGGAGTAAAGGAAAAATAAAATCAAAACAGGGAAATAAAGAATAATTTTTTTAGGGACAATCATAATTTGTTTTTCTAAAAACTAATATAATTCAGTTCATTTATGGTCTGCAATTTCTCCAGTTGAAGTGTTATCAACTGATGTTTTGTTTCAATATAATTTTTGACCGTTAGAATATGATCGGTCACTGAAAGTTCGCCGGTGTTCAATTGCAGCTTGTTCATTTCAATGAGCGCTTTGATACTGGCAAGTTGCTTTTCAATTTGTGAAGTTAAGATATCATACGAAGCTACTTTTTGCTTTAGTTGCTGGCTCTTCATTGAATATTGCTTTTTGAAAAAATCCTCATAATTTTTTCTGGAATCTGCTTCAATACCCAGTTTTCTTATTTCAATTTCTTTTTGTTTACCATCATAAACAGGCATGGTGAAGTTCAGTCCGAAACTAAAACCAAAATGCTGATATGCCTGCCAGGGTCTTATGCTTGCAACACCAGCATCTGCAAACCATGCAAGGGTCGGTTTGTATTTGAGTGAAATTTCCTTTTGTGAATTTATTCCTGTAATGCTGTCGAGAATGAATTTTTGATAAACCGGAGTGGTTGAAACTTCAACAATATTTGACTGCACAATTTGCGTATCGGACAAAGTATATAAAGCTGTATCAGTAATTCCGCAAATGAAATCGAGGTTATACAATTCTTGTCTGTAATCAATCTGTGCCAGCAGGACTTTGCTTTCCTGTGTTTGTTTTTCAATCAGAAAAGAGTAGTATTCGGTTTCTTTGTAAATTCCTTTCTCGGTGAGTTGTTTCAGGATTTGTTCTTCTTTCTGGAGAAGGTCCATCACTTCTTTTGCAAAAATCAATTCTGAGTTTTGAGCATAAGCGGTATAATATTGTTGGGTGATAAGTTTTTTTAATTCAAGAGTAGTGATCTTTGAATTGTTGGTTGCTGATCTCTTTTGCAGGTCAATATTTTCGTATTTGTTGTTCAAAATATTTTTCATGAAGAGACTCTGAGATATCCCGACGAGCGCTGAATAATTTCCACCATTTGAGATGGCTTCATCATAACCGAAATTATTGCCATAAGGAGGGACAAGGATTTGCCCTGTAGCATTGATTTTGGGTTTTTGCCCTGCCCTGATGAGCAAACTATCCTGAATACTCGTCCTGATTTGGTTGTTATAATCCTTTAATAAAGGGCTTCCCGATAAACCAAAACTGACAAAATAATCAAGCGAACGCTGCTGCGCCCCTGCATGGAGGAAGCAAAGCAAAAAGAAAAAATATGCAGTTAGCTTTTTAAACACTTCGCTAAATTATTAAAAAAAAGGAAAGCATTCAGGACTTCCCTTTTTAACGGATTCTAAACTAAAAGAAAAGAATAGCGATGCTAATCTTTATCCTCTGATTTTTTAATAAAAACACCGTCTTTGTCGAACAGATAATCCACATCTTTCATTTCAGCTTCATAAGTTACAACTCCTTTTGGATTGGTGATCTTTGCAGCTTCTTTGATTTTTTCACCTGGAAAATTCTTTGTGAAATAAGTAACTATTGCAGCCGGAAGTTCGCTGACAGCAATATCGGTTTCCGTTTCAATTACGTTGCCGGTTGAATCTAAAGTTACGGAAGTTTCCACTTTGTTCACATCAAATTCAGCTTCATAAAATCCATCTTCTTTTCCCCATTTCACTTTTTCTATTGTTGGATAAAGTGATTTGAATTTGGTCTTAACAATAGCAGGAACGATCAATTCAGCTTTTTTCTCTTCCTTTACTTCTTTTATAAAATTCCCCTGGGCATCGAATATGACATCTGTTCCTTTCACTTCTGCTTCATAGGTAATGACACTTTTCGAATCAACAATTTTTGATGCTTCTTTGATCTTTGCATCTTCATAATGCAATTTCACATATTCCCTGACTGCTGCCGGCAGATCTGCAACTGCAATTTCAGTTTCTGTTTCAAGTGCATTGCCTGTGGCATCAAACAGCACGGAAGTTTCCACTTTGTTCAGATCAAATTCTGCCTCAAAGTTTGCTTTTTCTTTTGACCATTTTACATCTGTGATTGAAGGGTAAAGGCTTTTGAATTTAGCAGTAACAGCGGCAGGCACGTCTTCTATTTTAACTTTTTGCCCGCAGGCAGAAAAGACCAGCATAAAAGCGAGTGGGATAAACAATAAATTTTTCATGGTTTCAGTATTTAATTTTTGATTTAAGTGGATAAGCAATTTTGAATGAAATATGTTCACAGATCAGAATTTGTAATTAAACCCTGCGAGATATTTGTTTTCACTATAATTCAGACTCACAGAAATGTCCTTATGCTTATGGCGCTTTGTGTAAATTTTGCTTAATTTTTCATAATTGTTCACCACCTGACGTCCGCATAAGTAACCCAAAGCCGCACCAACAAACACATCCGATCCCCAGTGTGCATGCTCTGTCATTCGGGATAATCCTATCAGGCTTGCCATGGTATAAGAGAAAACAGGAACAGCAAGATGGTCTTTATACATCATTGCATAAACGGTAGCAATTGAGAAAGCCATTGATGTGTGACCTGATGGCATAGCATCGTAACCTGCCCCGGGAACTTTTTTAGTGTCAGACCAACTGTCAAAATAATCAGGTGCACCATGCCATGGTCCGCCTTTACAATAATACCTTGTTCCATAAGAAACACTTGGCCGTGAGCGGCTGAAACCAATTTTGCCAATCCAGGTATATATGCCTGATGTGATCATTGCCTGTGATGCAAGTATGCCTGATGTGACTAGTTTTTTGTCTTTAAATATCAGGCCTGTCAGTTCAAGTGCGCCAACGGTATAAATACCGTAATTGCTACCGAAATTTGTAATGAAAGGGCTAACTTTTCTTACCAATTTATAGTTGTCAAGTTTTCGGGCATAAGCATCAACATTGGGATCAGATATAACAAGAACCGCTGTTGCGGCACAGAATATTCCAAAATGCATGAATTGTTTTTTCTTCATTTTGAAGGGGGCTATAGACTGTTCCTTAAAGTCGTTGGCAGTTAAATTAAGATAGCCGCGCGGGGTGAGCGGTGAGAACTTAAGAACACTGTCAGCTTTGTTCTTTTTGTTGGCCCTTTGCCCGCTTGAATGAGTTATAGCGAATATGATAATAATGCAAAGAAGAAGTAAAGTTTTCATCAAGATTGTATTATTTAATTTTGGTTTTTGCAGGAAGGTGGCAAAAATACAAATTACTTTATTCTTTCAATCATAAAAAATAGTTAATGAGAGAATGACAGAATGAGAGAATGACAAAATTCAGGTGTGCCAAGGGCTGAAACCTTTGTTAATTCCCCGGTGGATTGGTGAGGTTGATGTCTTCCTCTTCCTTTTCTTTTTTGAATTCCATTTTACCAAATTTATAAGTAAAATTAAAGCCAAAAGAGCGATATGGTAGTTGACGAACATTCGAAATAGAAAAATTGTCCCCGGTCAATTTGGTTTTCTGATCAATGTATTTGTTGAAGAAATTCGTTGCCGTTAAAGCAATACTTCCTTTTTTATGAAACAATTGTTTGCGAAAGGCAAAATTGTAAGTAGTGAATGAAGGCATTGTGCCCTGTGCATTTATTCTTGGAGAATTAAAATTGCCAAGAAATTCGAGAATGAAAGTGCTGCTTAACTGATAAGACAGGTTTAAATTTGTACGGTAATTAAACCCATGTACATTGGCAACAGAAGAAATGCCGGTTGTTATATAGCGTTCGAAGCCTGATAGGTTCAGGCGAACATTGAATTTCTCTGTGATAGGGATTGAAGCAAATATGCTTGCCCCAAAATTATCTTCACGGCCAATATTTTCACGGGTGCTGATTGCAACGTTGGTGTATGTAGAATCACCGACCTGGTAAGTTGGATAGTAAGTTGTGTAAGACTGTATGTCATCTTTGTTGCCACGATAAAATAGTGTTGCATTGATGTTGGTGCCTTTCTTGAATGACTGACTATAGCCCAATTCAATTTTGTCACCTATTTCAGGCAGTAGATTAGGATTGCCGGAAGTAATATTTTTAGGATCGCTAGCATTGATAAAGGGATTCAGATCGCGGTAATCCGGGCGTTCAATACGATGAGAATAGCTGATCTTTAATGTTTGTTTTTTCTTAAAAGTATGCGAAACTACAAGCGAAGGAACGATAGTGTTGTAAGGATTCATTTTTACAATTCCTGCATCGGAATAATCAGCATTTGCTGTTGTGTATTCATCGCGGCAGCCTGCTTTAATGTCAAACAATTTAAAAATTTTGAAAGTAAAAGAGACGTAAGCAGCAGGTATGATTCTTTTAAAATCAACAGAGGTTGATTGGGAAGTGTTATAATCATACGTACCATAAAGGGAGTTTAGCTGATAAACATCCGATTTGCTGTTGATGTGATCCCATTCGGTTTTAGCTCCTGTTTCAAACATGGCATCTCCTCCCATTGGTTGTGTGTAATTCACTTCAACACTTGTTTCGTTTTCAATGCCGGGATTCTTTCCATAAGAACCATCAAATATCGTGTCGTTCAAAAGATGTTTTTGCGTTTGGTCGTAATAGGAATACATATTGCCATTGGAAGCGTTGAATAAAACTTCAAGTTCCTGGTCTTCTTTTTTAAATTTCTTTTTGTAACCCAGATCCCAGTCGAAAGAATATTCATGAAACAGGCTGGATGTTGCAATAGCATCTGTTACATTTGAAAGTGGGTTTCCGGCAGCATCATTAAGGATACTCTGGCGGTCGTAGTTTCCTTTATTATTATTTCCGAAATAATCATAACCGAAGGTTCCGTTGAAATTATCTTTTGGAGTAACATCCCAATCAAAGCCAATACCTGACTGAAAACCTTCCCTATTGAAATTGCTTGTACCGTTTTGTTTGAGTTCTGAAGTTAATGAGGAATCCTGTGACAGACGATCCATGCTGGTTTTTGTTGATGAAGACATCTGTGCATTTCCGCTGCAATAAACATGTGTGCTGAATTTGCCTTTTTTAATATTCAAATTAATAGAGCCATTTTCCAGACGTGTGCCTCCTGAGATTGAAACATTGCCATTTATTCCATGAACATCGGTTTTCTTCAAAATAATATTGATGATACCACCCGTTCCTTCTGCATCATATTTTGCGCCGGGACTGGTGATCACTTCAATGCTTTGGATCTGGCTGGAAGGAATGGATTGAAGAACATCCGTAATATTACTTCCAAAAAGCACTGAAGGTTTTCCATCAATCAGAAATCTGATATTTGAATTGCCCTGCAGTTCAACATTGCCATCAACATCAACAGAAACCTGTGGAACTTTTTTCAAAATATCGGCAGCTACACCGGTTTGTGAAGTAACATCCTTTCCGGCATTGTAAACCATTTTGTCAATCTTGTTTTCAATATAGCTTTTGTCGGCTGTGACGTTGAGTGTTTTTAAAGTGGTTTGTTTGCTCGTTATTTTTATGTCGCCAATTGAGATGCTTTGATGATCCTTATCCACTACAATGCTATCCTTCTCATGCCTTTTGTAACCTAGAAAATCAACATAGATCTTATAAGTACCATCGGCGACATTGGTTATTTTAAAAATACCTTTATCATCTGCGGTTGCGCCATTCACAATTTTATTATCACTTTGTGTGAGCAGGCTTATTGTTGAATATTCAACGGGGTTTCCTGAAATGGAATCAATGATCCTCCCGCCAATCTTTCCCTGTGCAGTGAATCCTTTTTGTGCAAATAATGAGATGCCGGATAAAATAAATAAAGATGTTGCAAGACATAGCACTCTGAAAAGATTTGTTATGTCTGTTTTTAAAAATAAAGATCCCGTAAATTTCAATAGAATTTCCTCCCTGTATAGCCTTCCTTGTGCCTTTGTTTGTGGTTGCCCTTTATCATGGTCTGTGAATTGCATTTGCCAAATGCGGCGCAAAATTAGTATTTTAAAGAAGATTGCCGGATAAATTAAGAAAATTATTTGAAATTCAATTAGCGGTATTACGGTATAAGGTACTTTACCTGTGCTGAACAATTGTTGGCATTGAATGTTTACTTAATATTTCTTTTAAATTATGAAATTAAAAATAGATTCTGATAATTTCCTATTTTTGCATCATTAGCTATGAACAATGCAGATCCCATTTAACAAACCATATTTTTCAGGAAAAGAAATTTCTTACATTAAAAAAGCGATACAGTCAGGGAAGATCTCAGGCGACGGGATGTTCACAAAGAAGTGCCATTCTTTTTTCGAAAAGGAATACGGATTTAAAAAAGTATTGCTCACATCTTCCTGTACAGATGCTCTTGAAATGACTGCGATCCTTGCAGGCATTAGCCCCGGAGACGAAGTTATCATGCCATCATTCACCTTTGTTTCTACTGCAAATGCTTTTGCTCTGCGTGGTGCAAAGATCGTTTTTGCTGACAGCAGTTCTGAAAATCCCAACATTGATGTTGCAAAAATTGAAGCTTTGATTACTCCCAAAACCAAAGTCATCGTTCTTGTACATTATGCGGGAATAGCCTGTCAGATGGATGAGTTTGATAAACTGGCAAAGCAATATCATTTGATGATCATTGAAGATGCTGCCATGGCAATTGATTCATTTTATAAAGGCAAAGCACTCGGTTCTTTCGGAAACCTTTCCACTTTTTCATTTCACGAATCAAAGAATATTATCTCCGGTGAAGGCGGAATGCTCGCGGTTAATGACTCAGATCTTATTAAGCGATCAGAAATTGTTTGGGAAAAAGGTACAAACAGATCAGCTTTTTTCCGCGGAGAGGTTAATAAATATGGTTGGGTTGATTTGGGTTCTTCTTTTTTGCCATCCGAATTAAATGCTGCTTTTCTGTATGCGCAACTGGAAAATATGAAAGATATTCAATCAAAAAGAAAGAAGATCTGGAACAATTATTTTGATGGACTCAGCAGTTTAAAATCTAAAGAAATTGGACTGCCTGTTGTACCGGACTATGCAACTAATAATGGTCATTTGTTTTATCTTATTTGCCGCTGTCTGGAGGAGAGAAGTAAGCTGATAAAATATTTAAAAGAAAAGGAGATCATGGCTGTTTTCCATTATCTGTCGCTGCATAAATCGCCATATTTTGCAGAGAAGCATGATGGCAGGGTTTTGTCAAATGCAGATTTCTATACAGACCACCTTGTGCGGCTGCCTTTATTTTATAAGCTTACCGACGCAGAACAGTCAAAGATCATCAATGCTGTTTTGGATTTCTATAAGTAGTGATATTTGTAAATAACCTTACTTTTCGTCCTTCCCTTTTATTACTTCCGAAATTGAGAACTGTGGTTTTCTGTTTAAAGTAAGGAACATCCTGCCTAAATATTCTCCTATCAAACCCAGCAGCATTAGCAAAAGCCCGCCAATAATGAGCAGCGATAGAATCAGCGAAGTCCATCCTTCAGCTTTATAGTCGGTGGTGATGTATTCTATGATATAATAGAGTGCGGCCATAAAGCCAAGAAAGGAAAAAATGAACCCTGTGATGGTTGCCATCCTTAGAGGAATCACTGAAAAACTGGTAAATGTTTTCAGGAAGACACTGAAGGATCTCGTGAAACTATAATTGCTTTTACCATTTACACGCTTGTGATGTTCCACTTCGATGAAGGTTAAATTGCTTGTAAAATCAAGTATCAATCCATCTACATAAGGGAAAGGACCTGCGTATTGCAATAATGATTTTGCCACTTCACTTTTTATGATTTTAAATGGCGACATATAGATACCCTTAGGCTTTTGCAGCAACCAGTATGCAACCACGCCATTCAACCAGCTTCCGAGGTTCTTCCAGATACGTTGATTTTTTTCATCAAAATGTGCATAGCACACATCAAAACCTTTGCTGCACTGAGCATGTAACTTTAAAATATCATAAGGCGAATGCTGAAGATCATCATCCATGATCACAACATAATTTCCCGAAGCCTGTGCTATTCCTGCCATCAGTGCGTTATCCTGACCAAAGTTTTTACGGAAATTTATTGCAATGATATTTTTATTTGCAGCAGCTATTAGTTTCAAAACTGCCCAGCTATTGTCCCGGCTGCCATCGTTGATAAAGATAACTTCATGATCAATGTCATTCAAAGCAACATTGATTTGCCTGAACAATTCTTCAAGGTTATCTTCGCTGTTATAAACAGGAATTACAACGCTAATCTCTTTCATATTTTCTTTATTTCAATAACAATGTCGCGGCTTTTGCTGATAATGCGGTATTCGAACTTCATTTTATTTTTCAGACTATCTAAAGTGACAATGATGCTGTGTTCGTCAAATCTGAAATTTTCTGCTCCCTTGCCTGCATTGGTAAGTATTCGCGAGAGCTTGCCGATGAACCCTTTTTTCGCTGACAAATTAATTACCGGTTCCGAAATCAGAATTCTCTTTGCAGATGCAAGCATTTTAGTCAGTAACTTTTCAATTTCATCATGAAAATGATAGAGCGATCCGCACATAATACAAATGTCCGATGAGGGTAATCTTTCCAATTTGGTCACATCATCCATCATTGCATGATAGCCATTTTTAATTGCAAAGTTGACAAAATTTTTACTGATGTCAATGCCTGTCCAATCAATATTTCTTTTTCTGCACTCCTCTGCAATAAGAATATCGCCAAAGCAAAGCTCAAGAATTTTCTTGTCGTTTTCTGAAATTTCATTAACAATATCATTAAATCTCTTTCTGTATTTCAATGAATACAGTGTGTTCATCATTAAACGGTAGAGGTGAATATTTTTGTAAATAATACTGTTACTCATAAAAGAAATCCGGAAAATTTTATTTGTAAAAATACAAAAACTTTTAATAGTTTAGCGTTTTCAAAATTGACGTCATGAAACAAACAATTTTTAAAAGTGCAATAGTAGTTTTTTTATTTCTACTGACGCTGCTTGTATTTAAACTGCTTCAAAAACCTGCTATTTTTTTTCCGACCCTGGGGAATATTACCCACACTTATTCCCTTGATACTATTAATAAAAAAAATGCAATTGTTACCGATATTCATCCCTATGATTATTTGAATAATGAAAATACCGTGAAATGGGATGCCATACATTATAACGATATTCGCCTGAATTACTATAGTCGCGCCGAATGGACATACTCTTTTTTCCCATTGTTTCCGCTGTTCTGGAAGATTTCGCAAGTGCCGCCTTTGTATATAGGGCTCCTCAATTACCTCCTTTTTGGTATTGCGATCATTCTTTTTTCAATCTTGTTGTTCAATGCGCAGGAGGTATCTCCTTATGAGAGGATGTGCGCATTTGTAATAGCGCTTGTGCTTCCCACGATTGTTTCATTCTATCTTCCTTATCCGGAAGCATTATTTATTATCACTTTTGCACTCGCCTTGTGGGGACTGGTGAAAAAGAAATACTGGATGTTTTTTATCTTTTTTGCACTCGCCGCAATGGCCCGCCCCATCTTTGTTACCGTGGGTTTGGCAATTGTGATGATTGAAATATTTTATTTCATCAAACACCGCAACATTAAACATTTTCTTAAACATTTATCATTGGCATTAGCTCCATTGTTAGTGGGAACTTGCATTGTGTTTTTCATGTATTACCTGAACTCCGGCTCGTTTACAAAATATTTTGCAACCAATTTCAAATACTGGAAAGTTGCGTTTAGCATTCCTCAAAAAATTTCAGACTGGTCGTCCGAAGGCTATGGAATGAATGTTTTCACTGTTTGTTTCGTAATAATCCCGTCGGCATTTTTGCTTTTGAATAATTTTATAAAACTGTTGAAATCCGAAAAGTCTAAGGAATTACAAACGATCTTTAATGGCAACCTCAGTTTTACGAAGGAATATTTTTTTAATTTTTCAATCATTTATTTTTGGGGAATATTTTTCTATGTGCTCTTTTTCCAGAAAGGCTCGCTCAACGGGCTTAGCAGGTACATACTGGCGACGCCATTCTTTTACATTTATTTGTTTTGTGCAATCCCGATGCTGAAAAATACGAAATGGCTGAAATTCGCCATTGGCACAGCGGTTATTTTAGTTTTAAGTTTGCTGATGTTTCAGATGTTTCCCAAACACAGGCCTTCAATAAATTTCAACGACAGTGGTTTTATTACTTTATTTCTTGATCTTATTTTTCTTTTTACAATGAAGTATATGAACAAAATTGTGAAGATAGTTTCGCTCACCATCATTACATTCTACAGCATTGTCTGGATAACTTACCTCTACAATATTTACATTCATGGAGCGTGGATTTTTACGTAGATGTTGGATGTTGGATGTTGGATGTTTGAAATTTGAAATTTGAAATTTTTAAATCCTCCAAAATCAAAGAACCCTTGTCAATATTGGTCAGAAATGCCTAACTAGAAAAAGATATGGGTTAAAATTTAAATAAAACGCATCCCGAGACGTTGGATTGCGTTTTATTTTTTTTTTGACGCAATCGAAGACGTTGGATCGCGTTATTTTTTTTTAAAAATCCAATCAAAGACATCGGATCGCGTTTAATTTTTTTTTTAATCCAATCTGAGAGGAAGGATTGCATTTTTTTCGTTTTTCAGACCATCCAAATACAAAGCTGGGGGTTTTAGCTCCGCCACGATTCGATCGAACATGATGGTTGGCATTTTATTTTTCTTTTAACCCAATCGAACGCGATGGATCGCATTTATTTTTTTTTTAGCCCAATCGAACATGTTGGATTGCATTAAAACTTTTTTTTAACCCAATCGAACACGATGGATCGCATTAAAACTTTTTTTTAGCCCAATCGAACACGTTGGATCGCATTAAAACTTTTTTTTAACCCAATCGAACGCGATGGATCGCATTAAAACTTTTTTTTAACCCAATCGAACACGTTGGATCGCATTAAAACTTTTTTTTAACCCAATCGAACACGTTGGATTGCATTTTATTTTTCTTTTGACGCTATCGAACGCGTATGATCGCGTTATATTTTACTTTTATTCCTAAGGAAGACTTACTATGAATTTCAATATTTGACCTAATGTTATCAAATGGTATGGTTGGTCTTTATTTATTCCTTTTATCCTATAATATAGATAGGATAAATATTAATTTGGTTAATTACTAAATAATAAAATTACTCTAACATCCAGCCTTTATTTAATGGACAATTGTAATTAAAAGTATGTTTTGATAAATAAAATGATTTAGTCAGCCTTAATTAATCAAGTTTTATTTTACTGATATAGATGAATTTAAAAAATTGTTGAAAAAAACATTATTAAAAATTTGGTTTATTTGATTACTTACCCTTATATTTGCCTGACTAAAAAAATAAAATCATGGAACAATATTTCGGAATCAATCACCACTTGAATGTTACTAAAGGTAATTTATCATTAGCAAATCATTTGAGCAATTATTTAATGAACAAATTGCAGGCAAAAGCCGGCGATGCCGACATTGACGACCTGATCACTTTTTACACACCATTTCAAACTGCCTGGAATGCTGGATTTGTGGGATGGCGTGCGGCATTCAATTTAGAAATGGGAACAACCAAAAATCAAAATACTTTGATTTACCAATTGACCCACGTAAAAGCCCCACTTTGGGTAAACACAGTGCTCGTAGCTTATCCTGAAGGAACCGACAGGGCTAGAGCTTTGATACCGCACAAAAGACAAGCCTTTATTACAGGCAGTGCGGAGGACAGAATTACCGGCATCAAAACATTTATCCAGGTTATAGGAACCGATGTAACACTTACCGCAATCAAAACAGATGCACAGACTTTTCTGACTCAATTAATGCTTTCACACCAAAACCATGAAGGCGCAAGGGAAGCATTGACTGATTGTTCAAAATCGCAGGAAACTCTTCGCAAAAACACATGCGAAGCAATGCATGCAGTTGAAGGAAGTTTGACTAACAAATATTATAAAACGCCCGAAAAAGTTGACATGTTTTTTGATGTTTCAGCAATGCGTTATCATCCTAAAACTGTAGAACAGGAAGGCATTTCGGTTACGTTTGCTCCTTCTGAAATAAAATTATTAGACATCAGGTTTATTGGAAATGAAATTTATGATTTCACTAACAAAGGCACAAAGGATGTGTGTGTGTTCTTCGCCAATAACAACAATGTTACGAGTATTCCTGAAAACAAATTTGTCATTCATGCAAGCACCAAATTGCAAATTGATCTGAGCACACTCAAAGCAGATGATCGCTTTGTTTATGCAGCCAACATGAGTAATGAAGATAATGGTGAATTGAATTTTATTGAGGTAAAATAAATTCTTGAACATCCATGAACAATCCCTATGCCTTGATGGTGTAGGGATTTTTTTTATGTCGTCATGGACGATTATCAGTTAGCATAAGGTTGCTCAATATGGCGTTACTTTTACATTTTGCATTTAAAATTTTTCATTTTACATTTTTAATTTTTTCAGAGATTTTTTACATGGCAACGCAGAAAAAGCTATACTTTTACATCAAATTTTAACTCTGTTTGAAATAAAAAAAACAACATGAAAAAAATCACCCTTTCCCTTATTTTACTTGGCTTTTCAATAGCATTGCATGCCCAGACTTTTACCAATTCCACCGGTGGATCAATACCTGATGCAGGTCCGATAGTTTCCTTTCCAATCACCGTCAGCGGACTGTCGCCATCAACGATTGACACTGTTTATGGACTCGAAACAATTTGTTTCAGCATCAATCATACTTACGATTCCGACCTTCATATCTCTATCCAATCGCCCGATGGCACCATTGTGGATTTGTCTGTAGCCAACGGAGGTGGTGATGACAATTTCACGAATACCTGCCTGAATGATTCCGCAACAACATCCATTGTCATAGGAACGGCGCCCTTTACCGGCACTTTCAAACCGCAGGGTTTTATTGGCGCCCTAAATAACGGACAGACCGGAAACGGAACATGGAATTTGCTGGTGCAGGATGTGGCTGCAGTTGATACCGGCAGTGTGATCTATTGGAGTGTCACATTTGGCAATCATCCTGCCCATCCTTTTAAATTCACCTCTTCCAATTTGCCTATTGTTGTAATAAATACCTTTAACCAAAGCATTCCTGATGAGCCTAAGATTGACGCCCACATGGGAATTATTTATAACGGTGCCGGAGTGAGAAATTACATGACCGATCCTTTTAATAATTATAACAACAAAATTGGTATCGAAATACGGGGATCAAGTTCGCAATCATTCCCGCAAAAGTCATACGGTTTTGAAACCCGTGATGCCTCAAATGTTCAGAAAGACACAATCATTTTAGGTATGCCGACTGAAAACGATTGGATCTTATACGCCCCTTATGATGATAAAACCTGTATGCGAAATATTCTTACTTACTATATCGCCAATAAAATGGGACATTATGCATCGCGGACAAAACTTTGCGAACTCGTGATCAACGGGCAGTATCAGGGAATTTATGTGATGATGGAAAAAATTAAAAGGGATTCAAGCCGTGTCAACATTTCCAAGCTTAATCCCGGCGACACCACCGGCTCGCAGCTTACAGGCGGGTATATTTTTAAAATAGACAGGACTGACGGGGATGGAAGTTTCTGGACTTCCTCTTATCAATCAAGCAATGGCAACGATATTAATTTCGTGTATGTCTATCCCAAAACAACCGATATTGAAACTCCTCAGAAAAACTATATCAAAGCCTGTGTTGACACATTTGAAAATGTTCTCAACAGTTCATACTTTGCCGACCCGCTGATAGGCTATAGAAAATATGCAGATGAAAATTCATTCATTGATTATTTTATTGTGAATGAAGCAAGCCTCAATGTGGATGCATACAGGCTAAGCACTTTTCTTTATAAAAATAAAATTACGCATGGTGGGAAAATATTTGCCGGACCTGTGTGGGATTATAATCTTGCCTGGTGGAATGCCAACTATTGCAATGCCGATTTATATACGGGCTGGGCTTACCAATTAAATTCAATTTGCGGAAGTCCCTGGGAAGTTCCGTTTTGGTGGGATAAACTTTTGCAGGACCCGGTTTACGCTTCCGATCTGCAGTGTCGCTGGATTTCTCTTCGCCAAAATGTTTTAAGCATTGCTACTTTGAATAATGTTATTGATTCCATTGCCGGCTATTTGAGCGAAGCGCAAGTAAGACATTTTGAAGCATGGCCGATATTGGGCGCATACACCTGGCCCAATCCAAGCCCCATAGCCACGGATTATGCGGGCGAAATTGCAAATATGAAAAGCTGGATAAACGATCGCTTCACCTGGCTCGATGCCAATATGCCCGGTGTTTGCACTGTTCATGCAAACTCAGGACAGCTTACGGAAAGTTCAGTTATGATTTATCCGAATCCTTTCAACACCTCAACTACCATATCTTTTAACGAGGAACAAAAAAACATTGTCATTAGTATCAAGGATGTTTTTGGTAAAGAAATTTATTCGAAAAAGTTTACGGGTAAAAAGCTAATTATTGATAAGGGGGAGATGCAGGCGGGAGTATATTTTGTTCAGATAACTGATGAGAAGAAAAATGTCTGCAACAGAAAGATTGTAATAGAATAATAATTCGCGAAACTAAAATAAAGAGCCGGATAGATTTTATTGATTTTTGATAAAGAAACTATGTGAAATTAAAATTCCGCAGTCTCTCTATACCTTCTTGTTTGGTCTATCATCAATTCATTTTTAATTATCATTGCTGTAATTAATCAATGTCCAATCCAAAATCAATACCATGAAAACAAACTTCAAATTATTAATCATCGCCATTCTCATTGCTTGTGCAAACCCACTGTTCTCGCAGGAATCAAGGTTCATCGAAGTAGCATCATCCGACACAATAGTGCTAAAACCAATAGGCTTTATTTACAAAATAAGTTTTGAAACCAAATACGAAGTGATGGGTTATTCTTTCCCGATAAAAGGGAATGATTCAATCCCGCCTCCACCGTTGGCTGATGTGAAAAAAGTTTTGACAAAAAACAATTTCAATTTCGAAATTTCAGATCAGAAAGATTATGTGATTTCAAAAGATGCCGGCAACGATACCACAATACTTGTTACTCTTAAAACCGAAACGGATCTTAAAAACCTGATCAAAGTTTTGACTCCGTTAAAAGGTATTGCAGGAAAAATTAAAGAGGTGAAGTATGAATCATCTGCCTCCTATAACACCGAAATGTACAAGACACTTTATACAAGAGCCCTTTCGGACGCAACTACAATTGCTAAAGTTTCTGGAAACACAATTGGCAAGCTTATTTCCACTGAAGAAGTAAAGGATTCATTTTTTGATTACTTTAGTAACTATAATGAATTGCTTAAAGATTTACCTTATTACAAGGACAAGGATAATTTGAATAAAACCATTATCAGGAAACTGATCTTTAAATTTCAAATGCTGTAACACTCTCACAATTTCACACTGATTGGTTCTGCTTCCCATTGGTTTTATTGTACTGTTTAGTGGGAGAGTTAAAAGGAAATAAACTTTTTCAACTTATGTGCGTAGTAGTCACCAAATAAAAAAATGTTTTTTGTTTGGTGATAGGTAAATTTTTTTATATTTGTAAAAAAATCAAAGAGTCATGACAAACTATAAAGTAATTATTATCGAAGACGATGTTGAGCAGGGGCAAAGCATCGAGCGCAATCTAATGAAAATAGGGTATTCAGTTACCTCTGTAGTTTCTTCAGGAGATGCCGCAATTAAGGAGTTGAAACAAATGTTGCCATCCGTGGCTTTGATTGATACCACACTTTGTGGAGATATGAATGCCATTGATACTGCCAGGGCAATTCAGGAAAATTTCAATATTCCTGTAGTGTTCATTTCCTCCGACACCAGTGATGAGCTTTTAAACAGAGTTGCAGAAGTAAATCCTTATGGTTTCATCCTGAAACCCGTGAATGAGCGTGAACTGAAGGTGGCAATCAAAATGGCTATTGATAAACATGCAATAGATTTTCAATTAAAAGCAGAGAAAAATCTTTTTAGATCAATTGCTGAAGTTAAGAGTGTTTCGGATTTTATTTTTGTCAGATCTGATCGCCGTTTGGTCAGAATAAAATTTAGAGATCTTTATTTTGTTGAAGCAAAAAAAGATTATGTCACTCTCCATACTCTCGATAACCAATATACAACGCATGCTACGATGATAGAGATTACAGCTATTCTGCCTGCCAGTGAATTCAAGAGAATACATCGCAAGTTCATTGTACGTCTTGATAAAATAATTACAATTAAGTTCCCTGATTTGATTGTCGAGAAAAAAATGGTAACATTACCTATTGGTGGCTTATACAAGAAAGATCTTTACGATAGTCTTAACCAGATTTAATATTATTACCCGGTTATTTTTAAGTGCACATCATTCGTTAATTTAATTATAGTCTTATGAAAAAAATTACTCTTCTACTCTTTGTTTTATTACCATTTTTTTGTTTCTCTCAGGACACACTTGTAAAATGGACCTTCCCGAATAATCCTGATGATTCGGTTGCCGATGGTGGCATCACTGCCAATCTTGCTATGACCATTTCTGCCAAAGGCGGTGTGAGTGCCATGAATTTTGCTTCGCAGGGCGCCACAACTTATTGCGTTGGTACCAATGCATGGACGGGTGGAGCTTTGACAAAATATTGGCAGGTGAAGGTTGTCACACTGGGTTACCAGGCTTTGCACTTTTCATCAAAACAAAAAAGTTCTGCTTATGGTCCACGGGATTTTAAAGTGCAGTACAAAATTGATTACTCAGGCACATGGACTGATGTCCCTGGCGCTGTTATTATGGATACCGCCAACTGGACCAAGGGGGCTTTAACTAATTGTGCACTGCCTTCTGCATGCGAAAATCAGGATACTGTTTATATCAGATGGCTCATGACAAGCAACATTTCATCAAACGGTGGAGCAGTTGCTTCAAATGGAACTGAAAGAATTGATGACATTATCATTGCCGGTACTTCAATGATAGACTCACCACCTACTGTGATCAATGCTTTTGCTACCGGATACAACAGTGTGAAAGTAAAATTTGATAAAGGTGTAAACACCACAGCCACGAATGTTGCTAACTATACAGGCCTGGGTACAATTTCTACTGCTGTCAGATCTGTTACCAATGACACTGTAACGTTAACGCTGACTACACCGCTTTCAGCAGGAGTTGTGGACACTGTTACAATTTCCAATGTTCAGGATATTGCCGGAACATCTATGACTTTACCACAGAAATTCCCTATCGTGTGGGGCAATCCAAATAGTCAGAATATTGTGATCACAGAAATCATGTACAATCCTCCCGAAGCCGGAACGGATACACTTGAATTTATTGAATTATTTAATAATGGGGCAACCACAGTTTCGTTAAAAGATTTTTACTTTTCGATGGGTGTAAATTATACATTTCATAATGACTCGGTGCAGCCCCAGGCTTATTATCTTGTAACTGTAGATTCAATTGCATTCGTTCATTTTTATCATCAGATTGCTCACCAATGGACAAGCGGGTCGCTTTCAAACACGGGAGAAGCCATAGTTTTAAAAGACAATTACGGATCTCTTGTTGATTCTGTTTATTATCATACCACCAGCCCGTGGCCAACAGCAGCAAATGGCAATGGTTCTTCAATGATGCTTTGCAGTCCTTCTTCCAACAACAATGTAGGATCAAGCTGGTCAGCGGCAGGAGCAGCAAATTCTCTTGCTTTCGGAGTGGTGAATAATAAAGAGGTCTATGCAACTCCCGGAGCAGGATGCATGACTATAACAGTTGACACAGTTCCTCCTTTTGTTACGATGGCTATGGCTACAAATTTGTCAACTGTAAAAGTCTTCTTTAATGAAAATCTAAACTACTCTTCTTCGCAGAACATTGCCAATTACACGGGACTGGTTTCAATTGCATCAGCAGTTCGCACACCTTTGACAACTGTAACTTTAAATCTTGCAACACCTCTTGTTCCCGGCATTCCTGACACACTTACAATAAATAATGTCAGAGATTCTGCCGGTAACCAAATGATAACTCCGCAAAGTTTTGTTGTTATTTATAATAACCTGATTGAAGATGTCGCTATTTCCGAGATCATGTACAATGACCCAAGCTCCAATGCTGACTCACTTGAATTCATTGAACTTTATAACCGGGGTACGACCATTGCCAATATCAGTAGTTACAATTTTTCACATGGACCAACTATTACTTTTCCTGTCAACACATTTATAAATCCCGGAGGATATCTGGTCATTGCTTACGACACAACTGCAGTGAACAATTTCTTTCATATCACAGGTACATTGCAGTGGGCAAGCGGAAATCTTGCCAATACATCTGAAAAGCTTGAAATAAGAAATTCATCAGGGAATGTGATTGATTCTTTGACATACCGATCCACCTCTCCATGGCCAACCACTCCGAATGGAAACGGACCTTCACTTACTTTATGTAATCCTGCTCTTGATAATTCTGTTGGCGCCAATTGGTCAGCATCCACTGAATATGCAGGAATTCTCAATGGTGTGAATGTTTATGCAACTCCGGGTGCAGGCTGCTATGTGGCGGTTGTTCATCCAACGGTGACCAAAGCTTATGCTATCAGCTTGTCATCTGTTAAAGTGATCTTCAGTGAAGCTGTTAATTCTACCGCTGATACAGTTGCCAATTACACCGGGCTTGGAAGCATCACCACTGCGCTACGGTCAGTAACCAATGATACTGTTACCTTAGCTCTTGCTACACCACTTACCCCAGGCATTGCGGAAACTTTAACTGTCGCAAATGTTCAGAATCTGGGGGGAACAGCAATGGCAAATCCACAAAGTTTCCCGATCATTTATAACAACACTGTTGACAATATCGTCATCACCGAGATCATGTACAATGATCCAAGTCTGAATGCAGATTCGCTTGAATTTATTGAACTTTATAATAATGGCAGTACGGCAGCAAATATTGGAGGATATTCATTCAGTAATGGTATTGTTTATGAATTCCCGGGCAGTACAATTATCAATCCTTCCTCTTATTTGGTTATTGCAAAAAATGCACATGCTGTTAATAATTTCTTCGGAATATCCGGCACTTTACAATGGACAAGCGGTGTGCTTAATAATGCAGGTGATATCCTGAAAATAGTGAATTCTGATGTTGTTACTATTGATTCTGTAAACTATGGAATAAGCAATCCCTGGCCAATAAGCCCCAATGGCAACGGCCCGTCACTGACTTTCTGCGATCCAAATCTTGATAATTCTGTTGCCGCAAACTGGACAGCCTCAACCGAACTTGCAGGTGTTCTCAATGGTGTAAATGTCTATGCCACTCCGGGTGCAGGCTGTAATCCTGTTATAGTTTATCCAACTGTTCTTAATGCGTATGCAGTGAGTCTGACTTCCGTCAAAGTGATATTCAGTGATGCTATGAATACAACTGCTGAAAGTGTTGCAAATTACACAGGACTTGGAAGCATAACCACTGCTGTTCGTTCGGTAACTTATGATACTGTTACACTAACGCTCACTACGCCTTTGTTAAATGGAGTTTTATATACGCTCACCATTGCCAATGTTCAGAATCTAGCAAACAATGCAATGGCAGCGCCACAGAATTTCAATATACTTTTCAATAGTTCTGTTGATAATATTGTGATCACTGAGATCATGTATAATGACCCAAGTGTCACGGCTGATTCACTTGAATTTATTGAACTTTATAACAACGGGGCTACGGCTGCAAATATTGGAGGATATTCATTCAGTCAGGGTGTGGTGTGTGAATTTCCTGCGAGCACTATTATAAATCCATCTTCTTATCTTGTTATTGCAAAGGATGCACAGGCAGTAAATAATTTCTTTTCAATAACAGGCACATTGCAATGGACAAGTGGTGCACTCAGCAATACAGGTGAAACAATAAAAATAGTAAACTCAGAAAACACAACCATTGATTCAGTGACCTATGGTGTAAGCAGTCCATGGCCAACAAGCCCTAATGGCAGTGGTCCTTCTTTAACATTCTGTGATCCTTCGCTGGATAACGCAATTGCAATTAATTGGCTGGCTTCAACTGAACTTGCGGGAACTTTAAACAGTATGAATGTTTATGCAACTCCGGGTTCAGGATGTGTAATTACCGGATTGATGAATGTTGATGTATCTTCTGAAATACTTTTATATCCTAATCCTGCACAGGGAATTGCTAATATTTACCATGGAAATCAGCCAATAGAAATAAAATTGTTTGACGTTGTTGGTAATTTAATTAGTTTTGCCACTTCAAAAGATAATTCAGAAACAAAACTTAATATCGGGAACTTACAAACAGGAATGTATGTTGTTCAAATTAGAAAAATCAATACAAACGAAACTATAGTTAAGAAATTAATCATTTACTAAATTAAAATTATGAAAAAAATTACATTATCTCTATTGATGCTGTTGCCATTTTTGTGTTTTTCGCAGGACACTCTTGTAAAATGGACATTTCCCACCACTCCCGGCGATTCGGTTGCTGATGGAGGAATTACAGCAAATTTAACAATGAACATCTCTGCCAATGGCGGTACAAGTGCAATGACCAATTCGTCAGGTGCAACAACTTACAGCGCTTCTGCAACCAAATGGGATGCAGGAAGCGGAGTAAAATTCTGGCAAATAAAAGTGGTTACTTTAGGTTATCAGACATTAACTCTTTCTTCAAAACAAAGAAGTTCAAATACCGGTCCGCGTGATTTTAAAGTGCAATATAAAGTTGATTACACCGGTACCTGGACTGATGTTCCCGGAGCCACAGTTGCTGACACTAACAACTGGTCAAGGGGTGTTCTTTCAAATGTTGCACTTCCGTCAGCATGCGAAAACAAAGATACTGTCTATATCAGATGGATCATGACATCCAACACTTCTGCAAATGCAGGAACAGTTGCATCAACAGGTACCTCAAGAATTGATGATATTGCAGTTCTCGGGAATTTGCTGACAGGTATCAATGCATACACAGTTCAACATGATGTAAAACTGATGCAGAGTGAAAACACAATCACTCTTGCACTGACTGATCAGCCTAAAGAAATCAGGGTTTATGATATCATTGGCAATCTTGTTTATGATATTGCAAAACCTGCAATGACAACAGCCATTAATACCGGAAAATTTAATTCAGGCATTTACGTTGTTAAGATTTTATTCAACGACAATTCTGTTGCAACAAGGAAGATCTCATTGATGTAATCATTACTTTATGTCAATAAAAAAAGCAGTTGGTTTCAACTGCTTTTTTTATTTCTAATAATTTTCGTGGATTATTCTTTCACAAATCTCTTCGTCAAAATTCCATTTCCATTTCTCACTTCTATAATATAAACACCAGAGTGGAATGCTGAAATATCAACCACGTAGGATGAATATCCAACGTGGTCAACATTTGTTTTAGCTCCGTTTGTTATAAAGGTTTCTAATAGCTGACCCTGAATGTTCAAAATTCTAATGGTTGATTGTTGAGGGCTTTCTATTGTTAGCTTTTCTGTTGCCGGATTTGGGAAGATATTTATTTGCCCGGCAATTTCATGTTCATTGATACCAGTGGGGCCTTGAGGAATTACCTGTACTGAAATTATTGAATTTGTTGATTTCTGTAAATTGGTTGAATCGCAAAAAGTGGTTGCACATCCGGTTCCGGTTGAATCGGTAATGGTAAGACAAATGATATAGTAACCTGCAGAGCTGTATGTGTGCGATGGAAATGCAGTGGAATCATAAGTGCCATCACCCCAACTCCACAAATAAGTTAAAGGTGGTATGCCTGCAGCATTATTAATAATATAGTAATGGTGAGGAGTAATAGAATCTGCAACCATTGAGAATCCTGCTGTAGGACCTGGAATTTCCATTACATTACAGGTTGCTGTTGTTGTGCAGATGGAGTCACTTACAGATACAGTATAGGTTCCCATTGTTAGACCAGTAGCAAATGGTACGGTCTCACCATTACTCCAGGCAAAAGCATACCAACCGGAACCTCCGGAGGCATTTGCAGAAACCGTCCCATTTGCCATTCCACATGTTTCGGGTGTTGTAGAAGTTGTTAAGATGGGTGCGGGAGTTGTTGAAATTGTAGCATTGGCAGTGGAGGTGCAATTATTTGCATCAGTCAAAGTAACTGTATAAACACCGGCTGCAATATTTAATATTACAGGACTTGTTTGCCCATCCGACCATTGATAATTGTAGGGAGCAGTTCCTCCTATTGCATTGGCAGCAGCACTGCCATTGGCTAAACCACAGGAAGAATTAGTAATGCTTAAAATTGAAACTGACGGTCCTGGTATGTTTGTAACGGTAGCGGATGAAATCGCCGAATCAGTGCCACATACGACAGTAACAGTATAGGTTCCGGCATGTAAACCTGTAACTGTTTGTGTTGCTTGTTGAGGTAATGTATTCCACATATAAGTGTAAAAACCACAACTACCACCGGTAGGAGTTGCTGTCACAGTACCATTCGAATGTCCGCAATTCTCATTTGTTGAGGATGTGGTAACCTGAACAATTTGCCCAAAAGATGACAAAGAAATAGAAGCAAGTAGAACGAGTAATAGTTTTTTCATGACCAGAGATTTTATTAATGTTTAAATGAAAAGACTTGTTTTTATTACAAGACTGTGAAAAACTTAAAACGCTGCTTTATGGCTGATAGAATATCTACAATTTTATTCTTTCACAAATCTTTTTACCATAATTCCCTTTTCAGTGATTGCCTCTAATGCATACACACCTTGGGGAATTGATGAAATGTTTACACTGGTTTTATTGCAAATCGCGATGACAGTTTTTATAAGTTGTCCCTCGATGTTATAGATCTTTATTATGGATGACCGTGGTGCACTGATAGACAATTCATCTTTCGTAGGGTTGGGGAAGATCGTAAGTTCAGAGTTGGTATTGCTTTCATCATTGATGCCTGATGCTGTTGATACAATCACATTATCGGATAATGAAGTCTGAATGCCGCTGCATTCATTATACAATATTTGTGCAGTGTAGGTAGTGGTAGTTGTGGGACAAACTGTGACAGAATCATTATTTGAAATCAAAGTAGCGCCCTCATACCACGACACAGAATAATTTACCGAATCATTTGGTGTGAATCGCCATGCTTCATTGGATGCTGACCACTGAGAAGTATTTCTGTTGAGAGGCGTATAACCTATACTCCCATTGGCATTCTGAATTCCGATAACTGCATTGCCATGATTTGAATTGGTGCACAAAGGACTGTTTTGGATATAGACGTCAATAACGTTGGAATTTTCATAAAGAACTGCCAGTTGTGTTGCGAAAAGACCGGAACAACTATCAAGCTCCACCTGGTTCCAGCTAACATAAAATTGCCTGCACGGGTAGCTGCCTGAAATGCCATAATAAATTGTTCCTGCATTTAAAGAATGATACGGACAAAAAATGGCGCTGGTTGGCAAGTTGGGTGAGGGAACAGTGTCGCTGAAATGTCCATGTGAATTACCGGCTGACTGAAAGGCTAAAACGCCATTCCTTCCAATGTTGATTTGGGTATAAGAGTTCCCGAAAAAACAAAATGTAAAAGGCCAATTGACTATAGTGGACCAATCATTTGCCGTGCTAGTTGTAACCGGTGTTCCTGCATTAAACAAGTAGGGTGGGGTATAAGGTATTGAAGCTACTTTATAACTTGTTGTCCGTCCCGTTGCCAAATACGTTGCTTGCAGGGTCGTGCAGCCAGAGCTATCCAATGTTACATCCGGACCGGCATTGATAAAAGGGCAGCCTTGTTGTGCGAATGAGAAACTAAAAGTTAATGCCAAAGCAAAGATCAATAAAGTTTTTTTCATGGCTTGATTGTTCGATTGTTTAAGGTTTACCCCGTTGGATTGCATCCTACGGGGTTTAAAGTTCAAGTTTAAGGTTCAGGGTTGCGGCTGCTCAACTTTTACATTTTACATTTTTTTAATTTTACATTTTACATTCAAAACTCAAGCCTGCACAACCTGTCACTGCCACTATCCACTGCCACCGCTTATATTTTCTATCATCAATTTTCTATCTTTTTTTATTCTTTTACAAACTTTCTTATTTCAATTCCTTTTTCCGTTCTTACTTTAATGATATAAATTCCGCATGGCAGATCTCTCAGGTCAATTGTTGTTTCTTTATCGGCGTTATTAATTGTTCTGATGATTTGCCCCTGGATATTTTGAATTTCAATTGTTGAGTTTTGCAGAACTTCAATGGTCAGATTATCTTTTGTCGGGTTGGGATAAATGCTTACAATATTATCTGCTGATGGTATCTCATCAATCCCTGTGATCTGGCATGTGACAACCCCTCTAAAAACCATGGTGTCGCGCGACTCTGTTATTCCACGGCATATTAACGAATCTCCAGCATTTTTAATTGAACGGATAATGGATTTTGTTGTTTCGCCGCTGTTCCAGAGATAAGAAATGAATCCCTGCGGCATCGAAATTTTATCAAGTTTTCCATTGCAAACCTGCCTGAAAGAATGTGCACCACAATAGCATGAAAGGTAAGCATAACCATAATGAGCGCCCTGTGCACAATCATAAGTTGTAAATTGGATAGTAATATTTTCCCCGATATGTGCTGACAGATCAACAGCCACTGCAGTCCAGTCTTTCCAATGGTCAAGCTCTCCGTCTGCAAGATGAGTTGCATCATGCCATCCGGGAAGACCTGTTTGTGATGAAACCTGGTACATTCCCCAAACTGTATCAACAACCACACCCGATGAGTCCATCACATAAATGTTGAATTTTGGCTGATCAGACAATGGATGAGCCGGGTCCTCTAATACCACTGCATACTGATATGTGAACAGACAGTTACCTGAGTCAACATTTACAACGTATTTCAATCTTTCGGCTCCATAGTTCACCAGTTCGTTTCCAAGCCTGCAACTTGTTGTTCCGCCCGGAGGTAATACATTGAGAAGATTACCCGTGTTGGGATCAGTTGCCGGAATATTCAATATGGTTTGCTGGCCTGTATCTATTGGCAGCGAGTTTGGTGTTCCCAAATGGAGGCCGGCAACAACATTGCTGTAAACTCCACTTGAGTTCTCACCTGTAGAACCTACCCAGTTTGTGAAATCATTCATCGAGAAGTCAGCATTCACACATTGTGATGATGCTTTTTCACAAAAGAAAATCACTCCGATAAGGAGTAAGCTTCTTTTTATAACATTAATTAAAAGTAAAAGATTTTTCATGGTTTGATTGTTTAATTGTTCAAGGTTTAAAGTTCAAGGTTGCGGCTGCTCAACTTTTACATTTTACATTTTTTTAATTTTACATTTTACATTCAAAACTCAAGCCTGCACAACCTGCCACTGCCACTATCCACTGCCACCGCTTATATTTTCTATCATCTATTTTCTATCTTTTTTTATTCTTTCACAAACTTTCTTACTTCAATTCCTTTTTCAGTTTTTGCTTTTATGATGTAAATACCGTTTGGCAGATCTCTCAAATCAATGGTTGTTTCTTTATCGGCGTTATTAATTGTTCTTACAATTTGCCCCTGGATATTTTGAATTTCAATTGTTGAGTTTTGCAGAACTTCAATGGTCAGATCATCTTTTGCCGGGTTGGGATAAATACTCACAATGTTGTTCGTTGATGCCTCATCAATTCCTGTGACCAGACAAGTAACAACTCCTTTAAAAACCATGGTGTCGCGGGATTCAGTAATAGCACGGCATGATATTGAATCACCAACGTTGGCAATGGAACGCGTAATTGATTGGGTTGTTTCGCCGCTGGTCCAAAGATAAGAAATGAAGCCTTCAGGGACGGAGATATTATCAACTGCTCCGTTGCAAACCTGCCGGAAAGAATGTGCACCACAATAGCATGAAAGGTATGCATAGCCAAAATGAGCGCCCTGTGCGCAATCATAAGTTGTAAACTGGATGCTGATATTTTCTCCGATATGCGCTGACAGATCAACAGCTACTGCTGTCCAGTCTTTCCAATGGTCCGCTTCGCCATCTGCTAAATGTGTAGCATCATTCCAACCCGGAAGACCTGATTGTGACGAAACCTGGTACATTCCCCACACGGTATCCACTATCACACCTAAAGAATCCATCACGTAGATGTTGAATTTAGGCTGATCAGCCAGAGGATGCCCCGGATCTTCCAAAACCACTGCATACTGATAAGTGAAGAGGCAGTTGCTTGAGTCAACATTTACAACGTACGTTAATCTTTCGGCGCCATAGTTGGTTTGTTCGTTTCCCAGCCTGCAACTGGTAGTACCACCCGGAGGCAGCACATTGAGTAGATTAGCTGTGTTTGGATCTGTTGCCTGAACATTCAAAAGGGTTTGCTGGCCTGCATTGGTGGGTAATGAATTTGTTGTTCCCTGGTTAAATCCTGAAAGAGGATTGGTGTAAACGCCACCCTGGTTCTCTCCTGTTGAGCCGCTCCAGTTGATAAAACTGTTTTGCGAGAAATCAGCATTGTTGCATTGTGATGAAACTTTTTCACAAAAAAGTATCACACTCAGGAAAATCAAACATCTTTTAAAATTACTGATAAAATGTAAAAAATTCTTCATGGTTTTTTGTCAGTGATTATAGTGCTGACACCGCACTTCTTATTGTTTGCAGTGAGTTTGCTGATAGGCAGCGAATCAAATGATGTCCATAAAAATTGGAACTGTAAAAGTACAGCTAAATAATTGTAATTAAAAAGAAAAAAGAAAGAAAAAAATGTTTGAAGTGTTTAAGAATTTAAAAGTTTCAAGAGTTCTGTTTAGCTGCGCACCAACTTTTACATTTTACATTGTTCTTGTTTTACATTTTACATTCAAAGCTTCGTGCGGAGAACTGCTGCGCCACTGCCAATATTTTCTATCATCTATTTTCTATCATCAATTTTCTATCTTTTTTTATTCTTTAATAAATTTCTTCACTCCAATTCCTTTTTCCGTCCTCACTTCTACAATATACACTCCACATGGTAATGCTGAAACATCCACATTTGTTTTGCTGCCGCTGGTTGCAGTAGTTTTTATAAGTTGTCCTTGGATGGTGGAGATTGTAATTATTCCTTCACTAGAGGTTTCTATATTGATGTGATTTGTTGCCGGATTCGGGTAAACCGCGATGTTGCGTTCATGATTGTTCATTTCTTCGAACCCCGCTGAAAGTTCTGATAATGGCAGCCGCCAGACACCAAAACTATCAAGACCTGCGAAAATAAATTTGTTGTTTATTGCAATTGTTCTCACAATATGATACGATGGCAATCCGTTATTTTTTGCAACCCAATTGTTGCCGTTATTTGTTGTTATAAACACTCCATCACCAGTACCTGCAAACAGATAATTATCTTTCAATGTTAACGAATTTACATATTCCGCGTCAATTGTCAGGCCCGTATTCACTGCTGTCCATGACTGACCATAATTGGTGGTTCTGAATACTCCCATACAACTTCTGTCACCTGCAAAAGTGGTATCTCCTTTCCTTGCTATTGCATCTATCCAAATTAGAGGAGGCATTCCATTGTTCACCGAATCCCAATTTACACCATTGTTTGGGGAAAAAAAGATACTTCCAACATTGCCATAAGTCCCGGCAAAAATGCTGTCGCCTTTTGTATTAATAGCCATAATACATCTATTTGCTATACCATTGTTTATCGAATCCCAATTATTACCATTGTTTGAAGATAAATACAAACCTCCGCCATAGGTTCCAGCAATTATATCGTTACCTCTTAATGCCATTGACCAAATACCATTATTAGTCATTCCAGTATATGCGGGTGTCCAGTTGTCTCCATAATCAGTAGATTTATAAACCCCACCATAACCCCCCGTAAAAACAGTGCTGTCCTTAATTGCAAATGCATAAACCACAACAGTACCTGGAAGACCAGTATTTACCATAGTCCAACTGCCTCCATTGTTCAACGACCTGAACACACCATTTTTTAATGATCCGGCAAAAATTGTATCACCTTTGGTTATTATTGACTGTATAAAATTACTGTCAAGACTTGTATGCTGCCACTGTGCATTTGCAATGGTTATCATACAAGACAAGGAAAAAATAAGCAGAAGTTTTTTCATGGCTTTATTGTTTCATTGGCTAATTGTTCATGTTGCCGCTTTCGCTACGAATTTTTATTCTTTAATAAATTTCTTCACAGCCACTCCCGTTTCAGTTCTCACTTCCACCAAATATACTCCACTGGGCAATGCTGAAACATCAACCACGTAGGATGAATATCCAACGGGGTCAACATTTGTTTTGCTGCCGCTGGTTGCAGTAGTTTTTATAAGTTGTCCTTGGATGGTGGAGATTGTAATTATTCCTTCGCTACAGGTTTCTACAGTGATGTGATTTGTTGCCGGATTCGGGTAAACCGCGATGTTGCGTTCATGATTGTTCATTTCTTCGAACCCCGCTGAAAGTTCTGATAATGGCAGCCGCCAGACACCAAAACTATCAAGTCCTGCGAAAATAAATTTGTTGTTTATTGCAATTGTTCTCACAATATGATACGAAGGCAATCCGTTATTTTTTGCAACCCAATTACCGCCATTATTTGAAGACATAAATACTCCGCCCCCACTAAAATCACATGCAAAAATATTATTACCGCTGATTGCAAGTTTAGAAACTGCTACACTTAGCGGTAATCCATTATTTACAGCCATCCAACTGACACCATTATTCGGGGATAAAAAAACACCTTTGTCTGTTCCAACAAAAATATTACTATCCTTAATTACAATATCCAATGCGATTAAACTGTCATTCACACTCGTCCAAAGTTGCCCATTGTTAGTTGATAAGAAAACGCCACTATCCTCAATACCGGCAACAATAATATTTCCATTAGTTGCTAATGATCTAATTGAATTGTTGGCTGGCAATCCATTATTCACAGGAACCCAACTATTCCCATTATCTATTGAAAGTAATACACCGCTATTACTATATGCAGTTCCTGCAAAAATATTATTCCCATTTAGAACCAATGAATATACAGCAGTATTTGTCAAGCTTGTGGCATTCCAATTGTCTCCATTATTTGAGGAAACAAACACACCATTCCCCCCTGCAATAACGTCATTTCCATTTGTAGTAATAGTCATAATTGTGGAAGAATCGAGACTTGTGTGCACCCATTGTGCATTTGCACTCAAGCCAGGCATGGCGAGCATTGCAATAACGAGTAAAACTTTTTTCATACCTGAAATTTTTACCTTTCAAATTGACGCTTTAAAAGTACTCATAATTATTATTCCAAATCTATTTTCAAAATAATTTCCCCAAATTTATTTTGAAATAAGATTTGACAACTTTCAAAAAGTTGTCAAATCTGGTGGACCTGATCAAATAATTTTTCATCATTTCCTTTCAAAAAATCTCTCAAAATGCCCGAAAACATGGGATTTTAGACATTTTTGAGAGTTTTAATTTTGTATATTCAGATTCTATTACACAACACAAACATCTGATAAATAGCGATATAAATTGTTAATTTGGATTGCAAAAGTTCTAAAAGTGATTCGTTAAAGTCTTAGAATCACTCTTTGAGGTCTTAGAGTGAGCCGTTGACTTCATCGAATCACTCTTTGAGGTCTTAGAGTGAGTCGTTGACTTCATCGAATCACTCTTTGAGGTCTTAGAGTGAGTCTAAGACTTCATCGAATCACTTTTTGAGGTCTTAGAGTGAGCCGATGACTTCATCGAATCACTCTTTGAGGTCTTAGAGTGAGCCGATGACTTCATCGAATCACTTTTTGAAGTCTTAGAGTGAGCCGATGACTTCATCGAATCACTCTAAGAGATCATCGAGTCGAATTTTGAACTTTTGCATTAACTTCAATCCATTTCCTTTTGAGGATGGATGTTTTTAGTTTAGGAAAGTCGTGATTTGGGTTATGGACACTTTACTCTTTTGGTAATTTTGGTAATGGTTTTTTTATAAAATTGACTGGTTTTTTGAATTATTATTTCTCAAATCCGTTAACCTGAAAAGCAGGATACATGACGGGTTTTCATCTGAGGCAATAAAAAAGCCAAATTCCATACGATTCTTTACAAAAATAATTGCTATGGAATTTGGCTAACAATACCTGAGAACAATGAATTTTCCGGCTATACTTAACTTTTACAGCTATCGGCTCCAACCATTTTGGTTCTTCACAAGTAACGATGGCTACTTACCAGATAAAGTTTGAACAAAATAACTTCTTCGAATTGCATATTTGTCATAGTTCGGTTATAAGGTGATTTTCGTTTGAACTATATTATTATTACAACCAAGAGACTGTCACTGCCTGACTATTTCTCTGAATTTCCG
>Ga0209697_10001523_pt1 | contig 35394 bp, 29 predicted proteins | sample AliMusrvi5mmetaG_FD_184115 | JGI IMG/M metagenome (GOLD analysis project Ga0209697, IMG submission 184115) | Freshwater lake bacterial and archeal communities from Alinen Mustajarvi, Finland, to study Microbial Dark Matter (Phase II) - Alinen... | ecosystem: Environmental > Aquatic > Freshwater... | reverse complement strand
TTTCAATGCTAAAATAAAAGCTTTTCGATCAACTCAAAGAGGAGTGAGAGATGTAAATTTCTTCCTGTTCAGACTAACGAAGATTTATGCATAATTCTTTTACTCCACCTGAAATGTCATTTGATCCGGAATGAGTATTCTTGGCCAAATAAGCATAAAAAAAGCCCTCTGATCCTGCGATCAAAGGGCTTTTGTCCTTCAGAAGTTCTCGTTTACTTGTGGAGAATCGGCTTGATCTCAATGTTGCGGTAAGATACTTTTCCGTGGTCGCCCTGCAGGTAAATAGGCCCTGGGATAAATTCATCCGGCGTGATGGCACCACCCGTGCAACCCAAAACAGGTTGGTTGTTGATGATGGTTTTGCCGTTCAGGATGACGGTAACGTGCCTGTCGCAGAGGGTGATGTCCAAATCCTGCCAGGTTCCTGCGGGTTTTTCTGCAGATTCAGAAGGGGTGATTCTGCTGTAAAGGGCACCCATGTTGTGTGGATCCAGTGTTTTGCCATAGCTGTCCAGAACCTGGATCTCATAGATTCCGCGAAGATAGACCCCACTGTTGCTGCCGGCCGGAACATTGACCTGCAGTTTCAGGTTGAAGTCTTCATATTTGTCGATCGTACAAAGATTTCCGTATTGAACATGTGGTTGTCCCTCTTTTTGGGCAGGATCATTGACCAGGACTCCGTCTACGATGGACCAGCCATTGACTTTGCCTTCTTCCAAAAGTTTCCACCCTGTGATGTCTTTCCCATTCAGCAATTTGATGGGTTTTCCAAATACCAGTTTGGAGAGATCCGGAGCTGAAGGTACATCTGCGATTTTCCTTCCGGTGAATCTCATTTTGGTGCAAGAGCCATCCTTTTCAGGAGAAACCTCTTCACCCACCAGCTGCTCACCATACAAAGAGAAGCGGAATTGTGTGTTGACAATGTGTGTCCGGGTAGCGGCACCTGCTGCATCCGTGGTGCGGACGATGTTGCGGGTGCGTGTGACAACCAGGGTTTCCCCCTCCATGTAAACACTGGTGACTGGTTCGACACTTCCACCATACCAGAGCAAACTGGCATCCAGGTAACCGTCCATCTGTTTCAATTCCAGCCAGCCGGCGCCTCCCGGGAGGAAGAGTGCCCAACGGCCCAAAAATGGTTTAGCCGATTCGACGGCCTTGGAAACATTCGGGATAGTCAATAATAGAGCCAATAACCCGATCAAACTGATTTTTCTTAACATGGGATCAATTTTTTAATTTGGATTTGTAGTGTTGATTGAAATGACAGCCAAAGGTAAAAAAAGAGAATTACAATTTGGATTTTGGATTTTCAATTTTCGATTTGTGGGGTGAAGATCTTTGTGGCTCGATCGGGATTATCAGCCTTGTAGAAGTTCCAGAAATCCGGGTATCACATCCAGCTTCATGGGTCTGCCATGATTGAGTCCAACTCCTGTTACCTTGGCGTGGGATACCAACTTGTTTTCAGGTAATTTAAAAATGTCCTGTTCGAAGATCAGCCGCAAATGCCCCTCCCGTCTGGTGGTCACTGTTACCAGGAATAGATCGCCACTCCGCAGCGAAAATTTATAGTCAATCTCCACCCTCGAAACGATCAAGTCAATGCCCTCGTTGTGCAACCCGGCAAAATCAATTTTTTTACCCAATAAAAACTGGTGCCGGGCATGTTCGTAATAGTTTTGATACACCGCATTGTTGACGATTCCTTGCAGATCACATTCGTAATCTCGAACTGAAAATTCAAGTTCAAAGGGTTTGTCTGCGAAATTTTGATCACTCATTCGTCTGTTCCTTTCTCCCGGTTGGGAATTTCTTTTTGAAGGTTATAATCGAGTCGAAAGATCAGCAATTTTTTAATTATTGCAACTGCTAATTTGATGGCAATGAAGTCGGATCGTCAAATAATTAAAATTCAAATATTTGCCTTCGATTTTCAGTTTTTCAAATTTTGGATTTTGGATTTTTTTTATTTATATTTAACCATCTGTACCTAATTATACCGTATGGTAGCAAGGTCGGAGTACGTTTTCAGGATAAGTAAAATTGCCGTTAGATAATTACTTGATGTACGAATCCTGACCACTTTTCGTAAAAGCAATTGATCCAGCTAAAACCTACAACACCATGACAGAAAAATCCAACTCAGCAGATCAACTCCTTCAAAAACTTGCAGTTTTGCAAGAAAAACAGGATTCATACGCCAGGGAAATCAACAGATTGCACAAGGAGATCATTCGCCTTAAGCACAGGGAGGAACTGGAAAAATCGCAGGAGCCTTCCGCCGTTTCTGAGAATACCTCCCAGCTGTCAACGTCCATTGAAATCACACATTTTGAAAATACTCAGCATGAATCTGATAGGGTGTCCACAAAGAAATTTCCTGAAGGCAGGGCAGAGACTGCAGAAGAAAGTTCAAGCATTGAAAAATTTATCGGTGAAAACCTGATCAACAAAATAGGCATTGCCATTACCATTATCGGAGTTGCCATCGGAGTGAAATATTCCATCGACCACGATTTGATTAGTCCGCTGACCCGCATCCTGCTCGGCTATTTGGTTGGGGCAGCTTTACTTGGATTGGGCATCCGTCTCAAAGAGCAGTATAAAAATTACAGTGCCGTCCTGGTAAGCGGATCCATGGCCATCTTCTATTTCATCACCTATGCAGCCTTTACCTTCTACGGATTGTTCCCTCAGTCGGTGGCGTTTGCCTTGATGGTTCTCATTACCGCACTGACAGTGGCGGCATCACTTCAATATGACAATCAAGTAATTGCCCTGATAGGGATGGTGGGAGCCTATGCCATTCCTTTTCTTTTGAGTGACGATTCTGGAAATGTCGCCATACTTTTCAGCTACATCGCCTTTATCAATGTGGGGATTTTGGTTGTTTCCTTCAAAAAATACTGGGAGCCGCTCTATTTTGCCTCCTTTATTCTTACCTGGCTCATCTTTATTCCCTGGTGTAATTCTAAATATCAGGCTGACAGTGATTTCGAGATGGCATTCGGGTTTCTCTTCATTTTCTTTGTACAGTTTTACCTTGCTTTTCTTGCCTATAAAGTCAGTAAAAAGAAGATGTTCGAGCTTTCAGACCTTTTATTGATCCTCGGCAATTCTTTCATTTTCTTTGGAATGGGTTACTTCCTGCTGGTCCACCAGGAGGATTGGGAAGGGAGCCTGGGATTATTCGCACTGCTCAATGCAGTTTTTCATGGATTGGTTTGTCTGGCGGTTTTCTACCGTAGAATGGCCGACAGGAATTTGATCTATTTCCTGTCCGGATTGGCCATTGTTTTTGTGACCATTGCCATTCCCGTTCAACTCGAAGGCAACTGGATTACCCTGTTGTGGGCGGGCGAAGTAACCTTGCTGTTCTGGATCGGGCGGACCAAAAATGTATCTCTCTATGAAATACTCTCCTATCCTTTGATGGTTCTGACCATTCTCAGCTTGATACACGATTGGTCTATCGGCTATTTTCATCCGGATAAAGTCCAACTCGCAGCTACTTTTTATCCAATATTTAATATTTTCTTCCTGACATCCTTGTTCGTTGGGTTGGCTTTTGGATTCATCAACTGGATCCACCGGGATAGGAAATATACCTCCTTTCTCGCCAAAGAAGAGGAGTGGTGGAACTTTTTCACGTTTGCAATTGCTGCCATTTTGCTCTTTACCCTGTACTTTGCTCTCAGGAATGAGATCGCCGTTTACTGGGATCGTCTTTACGCCAATACTGTTGCAAAGGTTGCAGGAACAGTGCCGGATGTGTTTACCAGCTTCTACAATACCGACCTGCTTCATTTCAAATCCATCTGGATCATCAATTATACCTTGCTTTTCTTTTCTGGTTTATCCTGGCTGAACATTAGAAAATTAAAAGTAGGCATCGCTGGACAAATAAACCTGGTGATCAATGCGGGGGTCATCCTAATTTTTCTCACTGCGGGGTTGTATTTTTTGGGAGAGTTGCGGGACAGTTATACCACCCAAGAATTGGCACCGCATTTCCATCCAACGCTTTTCAACATCTTGATCAGGTATGTGTCTTTTGCATTTTTTGCCTTGATGCTACTCACGTGTGATCGGTACCGCCGGCAGGAATTTGTTGGGAAAAAGTTGATCAGGGAATTCGATTTGGTATTGCATACCTCCCTGCTTTGGGTGGCAAGCAGTGAACTGATCCATTGGATGCATCTGGCAGGATCCGCTGAATCCTACAAACTGGGACTGAGTATTCTTTGGGGCATTTACTCTCTGATGCTCATCTCACTGGGGGTATGGAAGATGAAGAAGCACCTTAGAGTGGGAGCGATCACCGTGTTCGCGATCACCCTGGTCAAGCTTTTTTTCTACGATCTGGACTCACTCGACACCATTTCCAGGACCATCGTTTTCGTATCATTAGGGGTATTGTTGTTGATTATTTCCTTTATTTACAATAAGTACAAGAACATCATTTCGGATTAAGATCCTTCATAAAAAAACAGATCGTTTCTGTCGATCTGTTTTTTATGTTTCATCTGCCGGGAAGATCGTTTATATGGCGATTAACAGGTAATAGTTTTTCTTCCCTTTTTGAACCAACAGGTATTTACCACTGATCAGCTGGTTGGTTTGTACGAGCTGATCGGCAGATTCCAGTTTCATTTTATTGAGGGATACTCCTCCCCCGGCGATGGTTCGGCGGGCCTCCCCTTTGGATGGAAAGACTTCGCATTTTTCGGCCAAAAGATCGATGATGTTAATTCCCGTGATCAACTCCTCCTGTGAGATATTGAACTGAGGTACTCCTTCGAAAATAGAAAGAAGTGTCTCTTCATCCAGTTTGCGCAAACTCTCTTCGGTTCCCTTGCCAAAAAGGATTTCAGATGCCTCCACGGCAGTGTTGTAGGCCTCTTCGGAATGGACCATACAGGTAACCTCCTTGGCAAGGCACTTCTGCAAAAGGCGCAGATGGGGAGCCTCAAGGTGTTCTGTGACCAGAGTTTCGACTGCTTCCTTCGACAGCAGCGTAAATATTTTAATGTATTTCTGCGCATCCTCATCTGAGGTGTTAAGCCAGAATTGGTAAAACTTGTAGGGGGATGTTCGTTCGGAATCCAACCAGACATTGCCCGATTCGGTCTTTCCGAACTTGGTCCCATCGGCTTTCTTGATCAGTGGGCAAGTGAGGGCAAAGGCCTCTCCGCCCAATTTGCGCCGTATCAGTTCTGTGCCGGTGGTGATATTTCCCCATTGGTCGGAGCCACCCATTTGTAATTTGCAATTCTTGTGCTGGTAGAGATGAAGGAAATCGGTTCCCTGAACCAGCTGATAGGTAAATTCGGTAAACGACATCCCTGATCCACTGTCGGAATCCAACCTCTTCTTGACAGAATCCTTGGCCATCATGTAATTGACGGTTAGGTGCTTGCCAATATCGCGAATGAAATCGAGAAAAGTAAAGGTGCTCATCCAGTCGTAGTTGTTCACCATCTCGGCGGCATTGGCAGCTGTTGATTCAAAGTCCAGAAATTTGGAAAGCTGTTTCTTCAGGCACTCCTGGTTGTACCGAAGGGTTGGTTCGTCCAACAGATTTCGTTCCTGTGATTTACCGGAAGGGTCACCGATCATGCCGGTGGCTCCACCAACCAACACGATGGGTTTATGCCCGGCAACCTGAAAATGTTTCAGCATCATGACCCCTACCAGATGCCCGATGTGAAGGGAATCTGCCGTTGGGTCAATGCCTACATAGGCGGTTGTCAGTTCTTTGGCAAGTTGTTCGTCCAGTCCGGGCATCTTGTCGTGGATCATGCCTCTCCAGGAAAGTTCTTCAACGAAATTCATTTGTTTATTTTTTATTATCCAAAGATCAATTTGCACTCGGGAAATTCTCACTTTGGTTGGTGATTTGCCAATGGGCCATTTCTCCGTAATTATTTTCGGCAAAAATAGTGCATTATTCCGGCTGACGAAAATGGAATTGATTATCAGGCGAAGTTTTCCGATCTTTGGAGTAATAATTGATCAGGGTTGAGATTCTGACACAGAGGAACACAGAGAAAACACCTTCGGTTACTATGAAACATTCAGGATACAAATAGTTTTCCAACTTATAGCCGGCTTCGGACACAGAGAAGTCGCACATCAAATTTAAAAGACCATGAAAAAAAGCATTTTTTTTCCTAAAATAATGATGCTGCTGGTGATCCTGCAGCTTTCAGTGGCAACTGTCTTTGCGCAGCACAAGATTTTCCTGCTTCATCCAACGGCCGACAACATTGAAAATATGCTGGAGTTGATTCAGCAAACTGTGATCGACATCCCGGATCTCGAGATGGTGGGTGTCTATTACGACAAGGAAGCCTATGACTATGCCAAATCAGAGAAGTACCTAAAGGAGCATAAAATAGCCCATTATACCTTGATGAAGATTTCGGGTGAACTTAATGTCAAGAACATTTACCAGGAAAATGCCTGCACACCGGCCTTCAGGAAGATTGTACAGGATGCCGATGCAATCCTTTTCTTTGGAGGACCAGATATTCAACCTGTCCTTTACGGGGAAAAGCAGCATCTGCTCACGGAGGTCACCGATCCCAACCGTCACCTGATGGAGACCTCCCTCTTTTTTCATCTGATCGGGGGTAGCAGAAATCCTGATTTTAAACCATTGCTTCTTCAGAAACCCGGATTGATCGTGCGTGGATTCTGCCTGGGCATGCAAACCATGAATGTGGCAGCCGGCGGAACCCTGATCCAGGATATTCCTGTGGAAGTTTACCATATTTCCACCGCCGAAGGGATGCTGGCAGTAGACGCGAAAAATCGTCACCACAACTACCAAACCCAGCTGAATCCCGGATGCGATGTCTCGTGGGGACTGCTGCATCCTGTCAAGTTTCCCGCCAGCGGATACCTGCACGAATTGGCGCTAAATCTCGGACAGCAACAACCATATGTTCTGAGTTCACACCATCAGGCCGCCGGCAAACTGGGGAAGAACCTGGAGGTCATTGCCACTTCGGAGGATGGTAAGATTGTGGAAGGTTTGCAGCACAAGATTTTCAAAGAGGTGGTGGGAGTTCAGTTCCATCCTGAACAATCCGTTCTTTATCTCCCGGGAGGTCGTTTTACCAATACTCCCGGAAATGACTATTCCCCGAATGAAGAGATAATAAAGCAGAACAGCATGGATTTTCACAGGAAATTCTGGAAAGACTTCTCAGATAAAGTTAAAAGGCTAAAGGCTAAAGGCTAAAGTGGCGTTTGAGATAGGATCGATATCACTGCTTTTTAAAAAGGTAAATGAACAAATCTTGGGAGTCCCCAACTTTAACCTTTATCCTTGTTCCCGTCAGGAAACTATCTTCTTCTGTATTTCCTCCTTCTCCTCACGTAGGAAAGGGAAAATATTGGGGGCCAACTTCTCGATGGGGGCATAATATTTCGACTTCGCCTTGGGTTCTTTGGGAATGATAGTAACCTCATAGGCTTCGATGCGTGCAACCACATACATCAGGAAGCTAAGGATGAATGCGGTTTTAATCACCCCAAACACTGCCCCGCCAAGCCGGCTGAGAATTCCCAGTGCGATGGCGCGAACAAACTGCTCCAGGGCATTGGCAATCAGGTGAACAACGATCAGGACGCTGATGAAAATGATGAAAAAAGCTACAGCCTTAATGGTTCCTGGTTGCCAGGAAACTACCCCGGTTAGCCAAATTTTAAGGTAACCTGATAACATCATTGCGCACAGGATGCCCAATACGATGGCGGCCACCGAAGCAAACTCCACAAAGAAGCCCTTGATAAATCCCCTGATAGCAGCAGCTACGAGGATGATAATCAGTATTGAATCTACTATGTTCATTTGTTACATTTTTTTAATGGTCTGACGGAATATTCAAAAAGGGTTTTTCAAGTTCGGGTGAATGTTTCAGCCAGGGAATTGCAAGTTTTTCCAGTGTCGGTTGTTGGGAATAAAGTTAAAAAATTAAATGTTCTATCCTTCGTATTAGACGAAAATTAGTAGTTTTAACCTCCAGAAGAAAACTAAAACAACCCTTACCCGGACTTCATGGCCATTGTCAATTCCATCATCACCTGGATCAATTACAAGCGAATTTACCAGATTGAACTCTACCGCGAACACGCAAAGGACATTCAGGTGGAGTTACTTTTCGATCTGATCGGATCTGCCAGAAATTGCGAGTGGGGGAAAAAATATGATTATGAGTCGATTGCCTCGCTGAAAGAATTTCAACAGCGGGTGCCGATTTCGACCTATGAAAAAATTGAACCCTTCATCAGTCAGATGATAGAGGGGAAAAAGAATGTGCTTTGGCCGGGTGAGATCAAATGGTTTGCCAAATCGTCGGGGACCACCAATGCCAAGAGTAAGTTCATTCCAGTTTCCAAAGAGTCGTTGGCGGAATGTCATTTTCAGGGAGCCAAGGATGTGTTGGCCATCTACTACAAGAATTTCCCGGAGACCCGGGTGCTTTCCGGAAAGAGTCTGACACTCGGAGGCAGCCACCGGGTGAACAGCATGAACAACAATTCTTTTTATGGTGATCTTTCCGCAATTATGATAGAAAACCTCCCTTTCTGGACCGATTTTCACAGAACGCCACCGACGGAAATTGCCTTAATTGAACAATTTGAAAAAAAAATAGAGGAGATTGCCAAGACCTCCATTCAGGAAAATGTCACCTCTTTTGCCGGTGTGCCCTCCTGGAATCTGGTCTTGATGAAATATATTCTGGATTATACCGGCAAATCAAATTTGCTGGAGGTTTGGCCTAATCTGGAGGTCTTTATCCATGGAGGGATTGCCTTTGAGCCCTACCGGGAGCAGTTCAAAAAACTGATTCCTTCCGAGAAGATGCAATACATGGAGACCTATAATGCCTCTGAAGGATTTTTTGCCATCCAGGATGATCCTGCATCTTCCGATATGTTGCTGATGCTGGACTATGGAATTTTCTATGAATTCATACCCGTTTCGGAAATCGGGGAGGAATCTCCGAAAGCATTGCCTGTATGGGAGGTGGAGACGGGGGTCAATTATGCCATTGTCATTTCTACCAATGGCGGGTTATGGCGCTACATGATCGGAGACACCGTGATGTTTACCAGCAAGGATCCCTACAAGCTTCGAATTACGGGTCGGACCAAACAATTTATCAATGCTTTTGGAGAGGAGATCATCGTCGACAACGCGGAGCGTGCCTTGCAAAGTGCCTGTCTTGCAACAGGTGCCATCATCAGTGAATACAGTGCGGGACCCATCTTCATGAGTGATACAGCCAAAAAAGGATCGCACGAATGGCTAATAGAGTTTGAGAAAAATCCGGATAGCCTCGAAAATTTCACCAACGTACTGGACAAGAAATTGCAGGAGCTAAATTCGGATTATGAAGCCAAACGATTTAAAAATACCACCCTCGATAAACCGAAAGTCGTAGTTGCCATGAAAGGAACCTTCCTGCAATGGATGCGTGAGAAGGGGAAAGTGGGAGGCCAAAATAAAGTACCCAGGCTCTCAAACAACCGGGAATATCTGGACGAACTTCTGCTTATACTTCAAAAAAATCAAGGCTAAAAATTGGCACATGAGGCCGTCGACGATCCACAATTGAAAATCCAAAATTTAAACTGAATATGAAAAAAGAACCTGCGAATATGCACATCGCAATAGCCGGAAACATCGGAGCCGGAAAAACGACCCTAACCCGTTTGTTGGCCAAACATTATGGATGGGAAGCGCATTACGAAGATGTAGATCACAATCCATATCTGGATGATTTTTACCACGATATGCTGCGCTGGTCTTTCAATTTGCAGGTTTATTTCCTTAATTCCAGATTTACCCAGGTCCTCGATTTCAGGGACAGTGGGAAAACAGTGATCCAGGATCGGACCATCTATGAGGATGCAGAGATTTTTGCTCCCAACCTACACGAGATGGGGCTGATGAGCTCCCGTGATTTTTCCAACTACCACAAACTTTTTACCCTGATGGGCAGGCTGATCAAGGCTCCTACCCTGATGATCTACCTGAGAGCTACGGTCCCAACCCTGGTCAACAACATTCAAAAACGCGGTCGTGACTACGAGAACAGCATCCGGCTTGATTATCTTAGTCAACTGAACCAGCGCTATGAAGCTTGGGCTTCCCATTACACGTTGGGTAAAATGCTGATTGTGAATGTCGACAATTTGAATTTCGAGGCAAATCAGGAAGATCTCAGCAAGATCATCGACAGGATCAATGCCCAATTCAATGGACTTTTTTAGCAATTTACAATTGTATGAAATTTGGCTGGACTTGTCGATGGTCAAGTTTAAATCGGCGGATATCAAGGCATAAAATTGTAATCATAGTTGATACAATACCGTTTCATCCTTCCTTAAAAAATTCCATTTTGACGAATCATTTTTGGGCGATTTCTCAGCTCAAGTAGGACCACTGGGATGGCAGACTAAATAATTTCCAGTTCAGGTTTTAGTATGACGATTGTTAGGTATTGATTGAAAATTGATTGGTAAATTTCGATTTTCATTTTGCATACTAAAAAAGGGTAAATGACCAGTAAAAAATATTTTAGTTACGGGGAGGATCACCTGACTACCGGGATTGCCCTGAAGATTGCTTCCGGAGAGATGAAGGGTAGGATAACTCCGGCCGTTGCTGCAGTTATTGAAAAGAGTAGAAGGCAGGTGGAGGAGATTGTTGCCGATCACCAGAATGTATACGGGATCAACACGGGTTTTGGCCCCCTCTGCACCACCATCATCTCCGAAAAGGATACAAAAACACTCCAATACAACATCCTGAAAAGCCATAGCGTGGGAGTTGGTGATCCGATTTCACCTGAAATTGCCAAATTGATGATGATTCTGAAAGTTCATGCCCTTTCGATGGGCTACTCAGGCATTGCCATGAGTACCCTGGAGCGCATCATCTGGCACATCGACAACGACATCATTCCTGTGGTTCCTTCGCAGGGTTCAGTGGGAGCCTCGGGCGACCTGGCTCCTTTATCCCATCTTTTTCTTCCGTTGATTGGCCTCGGCCACATTTACCTCGATGGCATTAAAATGGAAGCCGGCGCAGTGCTTCAAAAATTTGGACTTTCCCCCGTTGAGCTGGGTGCCAAGGAAGGGCTTGCCTTGATCAACGGAACACAGTTCATTGCTGCACATGCGGTCAAAGTAGTCGAGCGGCTGCAAAACTGTCTCGATAATGCGGATCTGATTGCCGCGATGAACCTCGAAGCCATGCTCGGTTCTGTCAGAACCTTCACGGAGGAACTTCATCAACTGCGCCCTTACCAGGGTACCATTTATGTTGCAACGCGAATGCGGATCTTGCTGGCCGATTCGGAGATGGTTCTCTCCCACAAAAATTGCACCCGAGTTCAGGATCCCTACTCCCTACGCTGTATTCCCCAGGTTCACGGGGCATCACGAAATGCCTTCCTGCATCTGAAAGAACTGTTGCACATCGAACTAAATTCGGTAACCGACAATCCAATTTTGCTGAGAGATGGCAGCACCGTATCGGGAGGAAATTTTCATGGTCAGCCCCTGGCTATGCCACTCGATTATGTGGCTGTTGCAGCATCTGAGTTGGGAAACATTGCCGATCGCAGAATCTATCTCTCCTTGAAGGACACGATTCCGGGTCTGCCCAAATTGCTGATGCGTGAAACAGGATTGAATTCCGGATTTATGATTCCCCAATATACCACCGCAGCACTCGTGAGTGAGAACAAGTCGCTCTGCTTTCCTGCCTCGGCAGATAGCATTCCAACCTCCCTTGGTCAGGAAGACCACGTAAGCATGGGATCCATCAGTGCAAGAAAATGCTTGATGATCATAGACAACCTGGAAAAGATACAGGGGATTGAACTCTTTTGCGCAGCGCAGGGTTTTGATTTCAGGAAACCATTAAAATCAAGTATGATCCTGGAAGCTTGTCACGATCTGGTTCGCGAACAAATCCCATTTGCCGAATCGGATCATGTGATGTCGGAGGAGATGAGCAAGGCAATCGGGATGGTTAAAAATAAATCACTGGTGAAGCGTTCGGGAGAAGTTGCTTCCAGTCAGGGCGTTAACCTTAAAAATGAACAGGATGAATTTTTCGGAATTTATTGAGGCCTATGCCTCCCACCCCAATTATCGGGCTCCGCGTGGCAATCAGTTGCATGCAAAATCCTGGCAGACAGAGGCACCACTGCGGATGCTGCTCAACAACCTGGACAGGGAAGTCGCAGAGAATCCCGATGAGTTGGTCGTTTATGGTGGAACCGGTCAGGCAGCGCGAAACAAGGAAGCATTGCAACAAATAATCAAGGAGTTGCTTCTTTTAGATGAAAATCATTCCCTGCTGATACAATCCGGAAAGGCAGTGGGAATCGTTCGGACCCATCCCGAAGCCCCCCGTGTGCTGATTGCCAACAGCAACCTGGTACCTGCCTGGGCCAACTGGGAACACTTTGAGAAACTGAAACAAGACGGACTGATGATGTATGGCCAAATGACGGCTGGAAGCTGGATATACATTGGCAGTCAGGGAATTCTGCAGGGAACCTACGAGACTTTTATGGCTTGTGGGAAGAAATATTTCAACAATGATCTGAAACATAAATTGCTGGTTTCCGGCGGAATGGGCGGCATGGGTGGAGCTCAGCCCCTGGCGGCTACCATGGCCGGAGCCACTTTTTTGGGAGTGGATATAGATCCGGAAAGAATCAGGAAAAGACTACATTCAGGTTACATCGATCAAATAGTCTTTACCTACCGGGAAGCTGCTGATCTAGCTTTGCAGGCACAGGAAAAAGGGGAAGCCATTTCAATTGGGCTGGTCGCAGATATAGGAGACACCTTGCAAAATTTGCTGAATGACGGAATCGTCCCCGATATTTTAACGGACCAGACCTCCGCACACGACCCGCTTCACGGTTATGTTCCAAACGGTATTTCGCTGGAGGAGGCTTTCTCCTTGAGGAAAGCGGATCCAAATAAATACAGGGAGTTATCCATGAAAAGCATGGCCCGCCATGTAGGACTCATGCTTGAGTTGCAAAAATTGGGAAGCATCACCTTTGATTATGGCAACAACCTCCGCGAGATGGCGAAACAGGGAGGCGAGACCAATGCGTATGATTACGACGGATTTACCCCCAAATTTATACGACCGCTATTTTGCGAAGGAAAAGGGCCCTTCCGCTGGGCGGCACTTTCGGGAGATCCAAATGACATTTATGCAACGGATCAAGCCCTGATAGAGGCTTTCCCGGAGAACAAGGAGATGATCAACTGGCTGAAAAAAGCTAGGGAACGAGTCTCTTTTCAGGGACTTCCGGCTCGTATTTGCTGGCTGGGAATGGGTGAACGAGAAAAGGCCGGGTTGCTTTTCAACGATCTGGTTAAATCCGGCAAAGTGAAGGCTCCATTGGTGATCGGTCGTGACCACCTGGACTGCGGTTCTGTGGCATCGCCCAACCGCGAAACGGAAAAGATGAAAGACGGGAGTGACGCCGTCTCCGATTGGCCATTGCTCAATCTGATGTCGAATACGGCTGGTGGAGCAACCTGGGTCTCTTTTCACCACGGGGGTGGAGTAGGAATGGGCTATTCCCAGCATGCAGGAATGGTAGTCCTGGCCGATGGAACCGACCGGGCTGCCGAATGCATCCGCAGGGTGCTCTACAACGATCCGGCCATGGGGATCTTCAGGCACCACGATGCAGGATATGAAATAGCAACCGATACCTTGAATCATTTCGGGATGGGCTTATCAATCTAAATTAAGTGCAAAGGATAATGAAAATAGCTCCCGCAAAAATATTGTTAAAAATCCCGGTGCCCTGGGTTTTTGTATTGGCTTACCTATTGGCGCTTCCGTTTCAGTTGCTTTTTCCGTTTAATCTTTTCTCCAGCGACAACCTACTTTATGCCAAAATAGCCGGTGTCCTCTTTTTTGCTATTGGTGCTTTCTTTGCATCATGGAGTCTGCTGATCTTTCACAGAGCCAGTATAACGACCACACCTGGCGAGCAATCAAAGTTGCTGGTTGAACAGGGTCCTTACCGCTATTCCCGTAATCCAATGTATGTGAGTCTGGTCCTTGCCTATCTTGGTGAAGCTGGATTCCTGACGCAAGCCTGGCCGCTTTTCGCCTTGCCGCTGGTGATTCTCTATCTCAACCGGATCGTCATTCCATTGGAAGAGGAGATCCTGAGGCGTGACTTTGGGAACACATACGGAGCCTATTGCTCTCAGGTTAGACGATGGATTTAATTTTGCAGTTTTGTACAAGGATCAAATCATAAAAGTATGACCCAATCGCATCTCCCGTTTACTATAACCGGCCCTTTCAGGCAACTGCTAACCATGGACCATCTACCAAGGAAGGGTGGTCTCAAGGATGCCCAACTGGAGGTTGTACAAGAGGCCGGAATTTTGCACAGGGATGGAAAAGTTCTCGAGGTCGGTATCTTTAAAGAGCTTTGCGTGAAATACAATGCTGCCGGTCCTGAGATTCAATTCCTCGAATCGGATACCGTTGCACTTCCAGGCCTGATTGATCCTCACACCCATCTTTGCTGGGCGGGCAGCAGGGAAAATGATTATTCCCTCCGGCTTGAAGGGAAAAGCTATCCCGAAATTGCACAAACTGGAGGTGGAATATGGGATACCGTCACCAAAACCAGAAGTGCATCCATAGAGGATCTCAAAAATCTGCTGATTCACAGGGCGCTCCGACAACTGAAAAATGGCATTACCACCTGTGAAGTTAAAAGCGGGTATGCGCTCGATCCTGCCGGTGAGATCAGGCTACTCGAAATTATCCAATCGGCAGGAAAGGAAATTGATTCGGATCTGATCCCAACCTGCCTGGCTGCCCACATCAAACCAAAGGATTTCAACGGTGATGCGATTCAATATCTTCAGATTCTGGTAAATGAACTGCTTCCAGTTGTCAGTGAAAAAAGGTATTCCAATCGGGTAGATATTTTTGTCGAAGAGGGTGCTTTTGGAGTCACAGAGGCTGAATATTATATGAAAGCCGCCAGAGGAATGGGCTTTGATCTGGTGGTTCACGGTGAGCAATTTACGTCGGGTGGCGTATCGCTTGCAGTTAAAATGGCCGCCAAAAGTGTGGACCACCTGGAGATGATTGAATCCGATGCCATCAAAAAACTTGCGGAATCTGAAGTGGTAGCCGTGGTATTACCCGGAGCATCCATCGGCCTCGGTTGTCCATTCGCTCCAGCCAGAAAACTGCTGGATGCCGGATGTTGTCTGGCTATCGGTTCCGACTGGAATCCGGGATCTGCCCCCATGGGCGATCTCCTGGTGCAGACTGCCATCCTGGGAACTTTCGAAAGAATGACCATGGCCGAACAACTGGCCGCCGTGACCATCCGAGCTGCAAACGCATTAAATCTTTGCGACAGGGGAGTCCTTAGGTCAGGGTCCCTTGCTGATTTCATCGGCTTTCCCGGCAGGAATTACAAGGAAATATTGTACCAACAGGGCATGTTGAAACCGACTTTCATCTGGAAAAGAGGCAGACCGGTTTCCTTCAAAGATTGATTGATTCCGCTTTCGCATGAACAAGCTTTCACATGAGACCATGTCAAGATCTATATTTTTCATTTTCGCATTCGTATTAATTTGTCAGAATTCTATCGCACAAATTGCGATTCCAGAATTGGCATTGCAGAAATTTTCTGCGGACACTGTCCTAAAAGCGATCAATGATGTGTCCAGAGAGCTAAGTATCAAGCATCCTGGATTTTACAGATACCACTCAAAAGAAGAATTCAACCAATACCTCGATTCTGTTAAAGCAACAGTGAAGGATTCGTTGTCTGAATTGGAAGCCTACTTGAAATTGAAGCCAATCATTTCTTACATTGATTGTATTCATACCGGTCTTTCCCTTCCACAGGAATACAAAGATTACCAGAACCAAAAACCAAATCTTTTTCCCTTTCAGCTTGATTGTGTAGGATCCAGGGCCTTCGTGTTCAAAAATCATTCAACCTGTAATTCCATTTTAGCAGGCGATGAAATAGTCAGCATCAACGGACAGGGTATGGATCAGATTATCCTGAAACTGCTTCGGCTTATTCCTTCAGATGGCTATAACCTTACCAGGAAATATAGGGCCTTGTATTTTCAGTTTCCCGGCTGGTACAGAAATATTGATCTGAAGGAATCATTTCTGGTAGTTGTCAACCAGCATGGCAAGGAACAATCTTATCATGTCGAAGGAAAGAAATTTAAAGACATTGCCGAAGAGGGATTTTTAATAGAACCAAAGAGGGCGAATCAGCTGGAGTTTAAAATTGAAAACAAGATTGGTTATCTAACCATTCATTCATTTGCAAAGACAGAAATAGTTAAATGCAACCAAAACTTTAAAAATTTTATTGATCAGGCATTTACCCGGTTAAAAACTGCGAATGTTAAAAATCTTGTCGTAGATTTGAGAGACAATACCGGTGGTTCAGACCCATTCGCGGCCTATTTTACTAGTTATTTCTTTGACAAAACTTTTCGATATTGGGATAGAATCGAGGTAACTCAAGCTGTTGCGAATGAAATAAAGGGAGCCGCGTTGAGATTGTTTTACAGAAAACCTGTTCAGGAGGATAGCGTTTGGCTTTGGCAAAAGGCAAGACACAGTGATGAATTCAATTTTTTTGAGGAACAGAAACCTGCCAGAAATAACTTCAAGGGAAGGGTTTACATCCTGATGAACGGGTTTTGTATGTCATCCTGTGCGGATGTCATAGCAGTTTTGTCTTACAACAAAAAAGCAACTTTAATTGGACAAGAGACTGGTGGAGGATATTCGGGCAATAATAGTGGAATGATTCCCGATATCCAGATAAAACCTTTTGATTTTACCCTGTCAGTTCCGCTGCAGAAGTACGTCAACTATGTTGACAGATCAAAGAATATAGGGAGGGGAACAATGCCTGATTATGTCATCAACAGGACCATTGAAGACCTGCTCGAAGGGAAAGATCTTGAACTTAATTTGGCCATTGATTTGATAGGCAGATAAATAATGAGAATATACAGTGAGCTTGTTGGCTCTAAAAAGATAAAAATTAGAAAATGAAACGAATCATCGAGTGTGTGCCCAACTTTTCGGAGGGAAGGGAGATGGAGGTTATCCGTCTGATTACAGAGGTCATCGAAAAATCGGCCGGAATAAAATTGCTCAATGTCGATCCGGGCTTTGCCACCAACCGGACCGTGGTCACCTTTGCCGGCGAACCGGAAGCAGTTGTTGAGGCGGCTTTTCAAGCCGTAAAAAAGGCAGCAGAACTGATCGATATGCGCCACCATGCGGGTGAACATCCACGGTTTGGTGCAACAGACGTTTGCCCTTTGGTGCCGGTTTCCGGCATTTCTATGGAGGAGACGGTCGAATATGCCCGGGCCCTGGCGAAGCGAGTAGGGGAAGAACTTCAGATTCCGGTTTATTGCTATGAATTTGCTGCTTTCGAGACTAAACGACAGAGTCTGGCCAATTGCCGCTCCGGGGAATACGAGGGACTTCCTTCAAAAATTGTCTCTAATGAATGGAAACCGGATTTTGGTCCGGCGACCTTCAATGCAAAGTCGGGTGCCGTAGCTATCGGTGCCAGAAATTTTCTGGTTGCCTACAACATCAACCTCAATACCACTTCCGTACGCCGTGCCAACTCCATCGCATTCGATGTAAGGGAGGCGGGACGGATTTTGCGGGAGGGTGATCCCTTCACAGGCAAGATCGTCAATGACGACAAAGGGGAACCTGTCCGGATTCCGGGCACCCTGAAAAAGGTTAGGGCCATTGGTTGGTACATCAAAGAGTACAGAATGGCCCAGATCTCTATGAATCTAACAGATATTACCGTAACTCCCATCCATGTTGCCTTTGATGAGGTATCCGACAGGGCAGCGGATCGTGGAATCCGGGTTACGGGATCTGAACTGATAGGAGTTGTCCCACTTCAGTGCCTGTTGGATGCCGGCAAGTATTTCCTGCATAAGCAAAGACGTTCTTCAGGAATTCCCGACGAAGAGATCATTGAAATGGCGGTCCGGTCGCTGGGGCTGAATGAACTTGCCCCCTTCGATCCCAAAAAGAGGATCATCGAATATCTGCTGAAGGAAGATCCCAAAGATTTACTGGCAGATCTTACTCTGAGGAAACTTACCCATGAAACGGCCTCCGACTCACCGGCTCCCGGAGGAGGATCTATTTCTGCCACAGTGGGCGCTTTGGGCGCAGCCTTGGGTTCGATGGTGGCCAACCTTTCTGCCCACAAAAGAGGATGGGATGAAAGATGGGAAGAGTTTTCAGTCTGGGCCGAAAGGGGGAAGGCAGCCTACGAAGAGATGTTGGTTTTGGTTGATGAGGATACCCGTGCATTCAATCAGGTCATGGATGCCTTTGGTCTTCCAAAGGAGCGTCCGGAACAGAAGGAGTATAGAAAAATGGCCATTCAGCAGGCGACCCTGAACGCCATTGAAGTGCCTTTCCGTGTCATGAAAGTAGCTGCGGCCTCTCTGGAGTTATTGGAAAAGATGGCAGAGATCGGAAATCCAAACTCCACGAGCGATGTGGCTGTTGGAGCCCTCTGTGCGCTGACTGCCGTTTCCGGCGCATACCTGAACATTAAGATCAATGCCGGTGAAATTCAGGATACTTCCCTGATCGAAAATTTACTTCAACAGGCGGATCTTTTGGAAAAGGAGACCATCTTGCGCTGCAATCAGATCCAGAAGATCGTTTTATCGAAAATTAAATTTAGGTAAGTCTTACTTGAATTTCAGGAAGAATTTCATCCCTCTTGCTTCCGATACTGTATGGATCCCACAGGCAATTCTGTGTAATTTTGAAAAATTGATTGCTATATTTGCAACCATCTATGACACCGAACAACCCGTTTAAAAAATACCTGATCCTACTTTGGTCGCTGTTTGCCGCCGGAGTTCTGGCAGTGGTGCTCCTTTTTGCCCTGATAGGCAATGGTAAGCTTGGTTATATGCCCACCCTGACAGAGCTGGAGAGTGTCGAATCTTCGCTCGCTTCGGAAGTCCTCACATCCGATAGCCTCGTGATGCGCAGGTATTATTACAAGGAAAACAGGTCATTTATTGGTTATGAAGCCATCAGCCCAAATGTGATCCATGCACTGATAGCCACGGAAGATGTTAGATTCTACAAACATTCGGGGGTTGACCTGAGGGGACTGTTCCGTGTTTTCAAAGGTGTATCCACCGGCGATCAGAGTGCTGGAGGCGGAAGTACCCTTTCCCAGCAACTGGCCAAAATGCTCTTTCCACGGGAGGATATTGGAAACAAATTTCAATTGGCCATCCGAAAATTGAGGGAGTGGGTCATTGCCGTGAAACTTGAGCGAAGTTTCACCAAAGAGGAGATCATTTCGATGTACCTCAACAAATACGACTTTCTGAATCTGGCAGTCGGCATTAAATCCGCCGCAGAGATCTATTTCGGTACTACGCCGGATCAGCTGAAATTGGAACAAGCCGCCATGTTGGTGGGAATGGCGAAAAATTCATCCCTTTACAATCCCATCCGAAGGCCTCAACTGGTATTGGCAAGGCGCAATGTAGTCCTTGCACAGATGAAGAAGAATGGTTACCTATCTGATGCCGAATACAATGCCTGCAAGTCACTTCCGCTTCACCTCAACTTTCACAAGGAAGATTATAAATCAACTCCCGGAACCTACTTTACGGAATACCTGCGTACCCTGCTGACCGCTCCAAAACCCGACAGGGAGCACTACAAGGCTTGGCAGATGTTGCAGTTTCACGAAGATTCCATTGAATGGGAGTCAAATCCACTCTATGGCTGGGTGACTAAAAATCCCAAACCGGATGGCAAACTCTACGACATTTACACGGATGGTTTAAAGATCTATTCAACCATAGACATGCGGATGCAGACCTATGCCGAAAAGGCTGTCATTACGCATTTGAGCAAAAACGTGCAGCCTTTGTTCAATGAACGGATCAAAGGTCAGCGGAACAGGCCTTTCTCTAATGATCTGACCAATGAGCAGGCCCAACAGGTCTATGACAACATGATGAAAGGGAGTGACCGATACAGGTCTTTGCGTTCTCAGGGGATGAATGCCAATGAGATCAAGCGATCCTTCCTGACTCCGACCGATATGACCGTCTTCTCCTGGCGTGGCGAAATTGACACCACCATGTCGCCTCTGGATTCGATAAAATACCACCTTGGATTCTTGCGCTCCGCGATGATGACCATGGAGGTTAAAACGGGAAAAATCAAGGCATGGGTAGGTGGACCAAACTACAAGCATTTCATGTACGACATGGTGAAAAGTGGCAGACGACAGGTGGGTTCCACCGTCAAACCATTCCTTTACACCCTGGCCATGCAGAACGGATTCTCACCCTGCACACTGGTTCCAAATACCGAGCACTCCTTCACCCTGTTTGACGGTTCCACCTGGACGGCTAAAAACTCGGGGGAAACAAAAATGGATGGCAAGATGGTCACCCTAAAATGGGGCCTTGCCAACTCTGTCAACCAAATATCGGCCTGGGTAATGAAGCAATTTAACCCGCAAGCCATGGCAGATATGATGCATAAACTGGGGATCACGAGCCCCATCGACGCAGTCCCCTCCATGTTTCTGGGGACATCGGACGTCTCCTTGTACGAAATGGTTGGAGCCTATGGGACCTATGGCAACCACGGAGTCTATACCAAACCCTATTGTGTATCCAGGATTGAAGACCGTAACGGAAATGTCCTTGCCCGATTCTCCCCTGAATCGCACGATGCCATCGATGCAAAAACCGCCTATCTGATGATCAACCTGATGGAGGCTGTTGTCAATGAAGGCACAAGTGCCCGGTTGAGGAGAGATGTGCCCTACGGAAATATCAAGGCCGATGTTGCCGGGAAAACTGGGACGACCCAAAACCAATCGGATGGATGGTTCATGGGCATTACACCCGAACTGGTCACCGGGGTATGGACTGGTGGAGACCTCCGCAGCATTCACTTTGAAGGACTTTCTGCCGGCCAGGGAGCCAGCATGGCACTTCCCGTTTACGGTTATTACATGAATAGTCTCTACCGTGATCCCACGCTGGGGTACACACAGTCCTCCGTCTTTGAAGTACCACCGGGTTTTAATGTGGATATGGACTGCAGCAAAGTGATGAAGGAGGAGAAGGAGGATGAATCGGCAGAGAAGATTTTCTTCTGAAAATTCCTTTGAGTCAGTTTGAGGTAGCTACAAATAGAATGGATTAAAAAAACAGTAACCACTTTTTACACTCCATCGGTTGCTAAACACGGAGTTGGTATTTATTCTTTAATCCTTTATCGCGGATTCCCTGATTGCCTTGCTTAAATCCTCATCCGGTTTGATGACGTTGTAATTTCCCCAGAAGGTCTTGTCGTAGGGTCCTATCTTTTCCGAAAAAATATCTTTTTCGTGGAAGATCCCATCTGGTCCAAACCTTGCCTTTTTGGGAAAAGGAAATTGTTGGGTGACCAATACGTCAGTCACGTTGCGGTATTCAGTCTTGAATTTTCGCTTTTGCTTCACTCTGAAAACGATGTCGCTATGGGCGGCATAGAATTGCCACTTCTCGTTGAGCAGCCGGTAGTGGACCGCGTATTCAACCGTCTCTGGTCTGGTGTCAAATCCAAAGGGTTCTTTTTGAATGAAGCTCTGCCCATTTATTTTCAGGCTTTTTTTATCGTACGAATATTCCGCACCCACCAGGGCATAACTGTCGGCATCAATCCAGATTCTTCCGTTGAAACAGGGAAAGTCGGTTTCAGCCAAACGATCAAATCGAATGATCCAGGTGATTCTTCCATTGATCATTTCGGGTTGCTCAAAACGATACTTGTATAAATATTGGTATTCGGGATCAAGGAAGGTCTCCGGATTTTTTACGACATCCAGCGAATTGATTCCGAGCGGTCCCCCCTGTACCTTCAGGAAAATTTCTTTCGGCTTTCGGTTAAGATCTGCTTTCCTCCCTTTGATGAAACGAACGCGTTCTGCATAGTTTTCGTTGTAAGGAGGTTTAAGAATTTCCATAACAGCCTCCCAGACGCCAACATAATTTCCGTCCTGTCGGGCTGTTTCTCTGTAAAAAGTAACCATCAATTGGGGATCGATGGTATAGTTTTTCTCGATGTTCTCCCGGTATTCCCTCAAAATAGCCAAAGGGTCAGCAGGTTTAACCAGAATTTCACGCAGGCTGAATGACTCACTCTCCAGCCTGATCAGCAAATTATTTTCTATTTCTTTCTGGGAGATTATTTTCTGCTTGTATCCCAATGAGCCGACTACTATATTCCCATGACGAAAATTGGCTGGAATGGTAAGATCAAAATAGCCTTCCCGGTTGGACATAGTGCCAATATAGGTCTCCTCTATCGTTACAGAAGCGTAGGGGACAGGTGTTTTTCCGTCTTTTTCGACAACCCTGCCAGAAAATTTAAATGGTTTAGGTTCTACTCTGGTAATAATCAGTTGATGATCAATGAGGCTTACCTTGTAGAGTGAATCAGGAAGAAGGTCGGCAAGAACCTTACCCAAGGAAAGATCTATTACGGAGAAATTTCTTTTCCCGGGAGGCAATAAATCGGGATTATAAGAGAAAAAGAGTTCGTTATCGGCAACCAATTTTTCGAGAAAAGATTCAACGGTGGTGGAATCCATCTGTATGGAAATATGCCTTTTCAAAGGCTCCGGATTATCCTGGGCCAACGATCGTGCCAGAGGAGTGATCAGCAGGATCAAGAACAAAATCTTTGATCTTAGTCGCATGAATCTCTTTATTTGAGACAATGGTTGTCACGTTTGACTGCTATTTTACCACAAAGACATAACCATCGGCATTTTTAACAACGGATAGATGGTGGGTTCTGGCAATTACGTTGACAATATCACCCAGTTGAAACTTGTCAAAGTTGGCAGTATAAGGGATATTCGCGATTTTTGGATCAGCGTAGGCTACTTTTACGTGGTAAATGTTTTCGAGTTGTTCAAATACACTGGAGAGCGGTGTATGATGAAAAGAGAGCTCTTTTGTGATCCAGGAAAGATAATTGATGCTGAGTTTGTTGGCGACTTCAATTGTCCCACTTTTCCTCACATATTTTCCACTTGAACCTGCATAAAGGACAGCTGCTTCATTTTTAGTGGTATTGGTCAACCTGATGCTACCTGAAGCTACATTTACCTCCACCTTTTCATGGCCGGGATATGCAGAAATATTGAAGGAAGTGCCCAAATCCTCGATCTGTACATTATTTAAATCCACGATGAAAGGATGGGCAGATTCGTGCCTGACTTCAAAGAATGCTTCCCCAACCAACTTTACTCTCCTGTCAGAGGCTACAAATTTTTCGGGGTATTGAAGGGTCGAATTGGCATTTAACTTCACGGTAGTCCCATCAGGAAGTACAACAATGGAAGGTTCCGTCGGATTTGGTCCGGTCTGAATGACTTTCATTTTTGGCAGAGAAACAGTCTCTTGCAATGAGTGGTTATCCTGGCGTGTTGTGAGCAGGTAAGTTAAGGAGGCCAAGGCCACTAGCGCGATAAAAATGGCAGCATAACGCAAGAAAGCAAATTTTCTTGCAGGTACTGCCCTGGCTGCGGGTCCCATCTTTGCACTTAGTTTTGCCCAAGCCTTGTCCGGATCACTGTTGCGGTAACTGTAGGCAGTTCCGGCAAGTTCCCAGGGTTGATCCAGCTCCCTGAAATTTTTTTTATCGGGAATGATCTGCCCAGCTTCCGTCGCCGTTTCTCCCGTCAAATAGGAGACAATTTTTTCTTCTATGTCTTCTTCCTTCTTCATCTATGGTGATTCAATCTTTAATCAATTTTCAGATAATCAGTAAAATAGCAGCAGTTTAACAACAAAAGGTACTTTTCCGGATTTTTTTGTTCTCCTTGAGATCCATACCCTCCCCATCACATTGACACCTATCCCCGGAAATACCCTTATCTGTGTGCAGGAAAAAAAGTAACAAATGATGGTATTCTTTCAGTGCTTCCCTGAGTTGTTTCAAGGCAAGCGTCATCTGTGTCTCAACGGTTTTTACTGAAAGATGGAGTTGGTCAGCAATTTCGCGGTATTTTAACCCTTCTTCGCGGGCTAGCCTGAAGATCTCCTGTCTCTTCGCAGGCAGTGCATTGATGGCCGCCACTATTTTCTCCAGCAATCCAATCTCGGGATAAAAAGCACTGTAATCTTCCTCATTGTGCTCTTGTTCGAGTTTCATCCGCAGATATCCGGAGCGTACCTTGGCCTTATCAAGATGGTTCAGGCTGTGATTTTTTACTGATCTGAACAGATAATGAACCAGGGAGGTAGTGATGACCAAATTATGACGGTTCAGCCATAATTTTAAAAACACATCCTGAACGATGTTCTCTGCTGTTGGCAAATCCAAAACAAAGCGAAAAGCGTAGGCGGTCAGGGGAAGATATGACTCCCTGAACACCTGCTCAAATGCCTCTCTATCATCCAGTCGGATGGCCTCAAATATATTTGGCTCCGCTGACAGGCTCATATTTTGATCTCCAAACTTTTGCTTTGCAAATTCACCATTGTCAATTCAGTCAGGTTCAATTTTTCAATTTTTTCCCATCACATCCATTGGATGGTCTCCGGAATCGTTTCAATCCGGAAATATTTTCTGAATTTACGACAAACAATTTATTTAGGGGGTTGTTTTTTTTAAAATTATTTTCGGGTTTAGATTTTTGGCTTATCTTTGCACCGCACTGAGAAAAGCGAATCAATGCCCGGGTGGCGGAATTGGTAGACGCGCTGGACTCAAAATCCAGTGATAGCAATATCGTGCGGGTTCGATTCCCGCCCCGGGTACAGGTTGCAGACCTAAAATCCCTTGTAGTCAATTGATTGCAGGGATTTTTTTTTGGAGCTAACCGGCATTGTTACCGGATTTTATCCATCCATGATTTTAGCTCGGCAACATCAACAGGTTTTGCAAGAATCTTTCTTTCCTTGTCCAGAAGGAAAAGGCTGGGCGTAGCATAAATGTTGTACAATTTTGGTGTAACACCCTGCCAGCCTTTGAGTTCAGAAGTATTGAGCCAGTTCATCAACTGGTTCTCCTTCACAAATATTTTCCAGCGGGTCGTGTCTGAGTCGACGGAAATGGCCACAGTACTTACTTTTTCACGGACCGGTTCCATCAAATCTCTCAACTGTGGCAGTAGTTGTGCACAGTGGGGACACCAGCTAGCCCAAAAAACGAGCAGGATGTAGTCACTTTTTAGGGAAGATAATTTGAGTCCATCCTTTTCAAGATAAAAATCAGGGGCTACAGCTCCGATCAGTGTCCCTTTCAACTGATTGGCATAATCCCTAGCCCAGGAAAAGCGATCAAGTTCAGTTGTCCCACAATCACCATTCCGGGTTTGAAGATTCGAGTCATAAAGAGCGAGGAAGGCCTTGTCCCGATGCTCTTTTTTAAATATTTTTAGAAAATAGTTGAGACAAAAACGGTAGGTACCTGCCTGATCAATAATTGTTTGAGCTGAAGTTCTCTTTGTCAGGCGAATAAATTCTGCTGCAGATTGTACTCGTACCAGCTCATCCTCAACGGCCCCTCCGAACTGATCCTTTTTGTTTGTTTGCTTCAATGCGAGATACAGCTCCATTTTCTCCGGTAAGATGTTGGAATGAAGATAGAAAGTGTCTGAAGGATGGAATAAATCAAAAAAATGTACCGCCAAAATACTATCCCTGACCGGATCAGGCAGCTTCCAATCCGGCAAAACCGGCTGGAAATAGGCCAACGCTACTTTCGAACTCATCTTTTCCGGATTGATTAACATTTGCTGCCTGACGAATCCTTCCATCCGTTGATTGCGTTCAGCATATTCTTCCTCCATCTTTATATGAAAAGGGTCGGACAAAGGATAAAGTCGCATCATCTGAAGCAAATAATAGTTGGCAACGTTAATCTCCTGTTGAAGATGCTGGAAGTGATACAACAATTTGTTGGTTTCAAAATCGATGAATTTCTCTGCTTTTGCATCTGCCATTTGTGGACCAGTCACCACCAAACTGTCCGTCGCAATATTGTAGAACGGGGAGTCTGAATAGAGCGTTTGAATCTGAATTATCGCGTTTTGACGGAGAAACAAAAAATTTTGATTTCCATGCAATTGTATTTTAAAAAGACCCGTTAAAGATAAATTCTGAAGGGTTGAGGCAGGCTTTGGAAATGCAAACCTCCCCTTCTTATCTGTTCGAAGGGAATCAACAAATAGCAATGTATCTTCATAGCACTTGAAAAGGGTCAAAGGGCGATTATTATAATTCGTAATCGTTCCCTTTATGATGAAGTTGTGTGCTGACGGTTGACATTTACCAGGGGTTAGTACTGCCAGCAAGGATACGACGCAGGATATCAGAAACAGCAGTTTCACTGCTTTTTTTTGAATTGTTTTCATCTGAACTCGTTTAGGGTAGGTAATATTCAGAGAAGGACTGATGCCTATTTAGCACATACCCGGTATGATATTTATTAAGTGAGGCTAAAAATGCGGTCAGATCTAATCTCTTAAAATTCAAATTTAGGAAAAAGATTCAAAGATTCGACTGAATTGCACTTCTTTCAGAATGGCTCTTTTTTATGAATTCAACGGAGTCACATCTCTGGAAATTAAAGGTTAATATGCGTAAAAAATTTTCGATTAGGGTTGTTGATTGTTCTTTTTATTGTGATCGGTAAATGCTATATTTACAAGTATGAAATGCTCATTGCTTGAATTGAAATGAAAAAATTTGTGGTCCTTTTGATTTTTTCTGTCATGATGATGGCCTGCGGGTCAAAGCAACAAAAACCGGTTCAACCCGTGCAGACAAAGTCAGATTCTTTAAAGACTACTTTGCCCAATGAACTTGGAATGTGGAAAATATCCAGTTATGCGAGCAATCTGGGGAACAGCAAAAATTCTTCCTACCTAACTAATTCCTATGCGATTTGGGGAACTTTCACCAACAAGGCGAATGACAAAGCCGAATTGAAGGTGAAATTTGTCGTCGACAAGGAGACGTTCTGCATCAAACTTTTGGAATTTGGTACCAATGCAGTTAAAAAGGGAGATGAAAATCAATATAAAATCTCCATCAAATCCAAAAACTCTGAACCTATTGAATTTACGGCCAAAAATGTTTCTGACAGGTTGTTTATCAAGAGTGCAGATTCGCAAAAGATCATGGATTGCTTCACAAAGGGTGGACAGATCTCTTTTTACCTGGTTACGGATTCAAAAACAAACCCATCCATCTATTCTTTTACCCTCGACAATCCGAACGGATTTGGCCTTGCCTTCAAGAAGCTTTACGAGTGAGTTGTAGAATTGGAGGGTCCCGAAACTGGTAATTTCCTTTCCTTCTCAATCCATGCGGTAAATCATAAGTTCCCTTACGTGAAAGCTGAAAATCAGGAAGAGCACCTTTTCAAAAAAAATGGGATATAAAAACAAGAAGATTGGCTTGTGGTTGACTGTGTTTGCTGAAAATTCTGAAAAACCGATGGTTTAAAGGGATTGAATGGGTAATTGAAAGATTCAGCGATCAATAAAAGAACACGTTAAGCAGAAAGGATCGTGCTTCAATTTTGCTTATTTTGTAAATTGTTCAAATAATAATTATAATATGGATATGGATGATATTTTTCAGAAAATAGGAACGTCTCAAACGCTCAGTCAGAAGATAGAGCGGAACATTGAACGGGCGATCCGTGAAAAAAAATTGCCCATTGGAGCAAAGTTACCCCCTGAACGTGAGCTTTGCGAAATGTTCGCTGTTAGCCGGACTGCCTTGCGTGAGGCGCTCAGGCGACTCAGTGCCAGGGGTTTGATAGAAATAAAGAAGGGTAGTGGCATGGTGGTCACCAAGATTGACATCAAGGATGCCATTAGTTCCCTCAATCTGTACTACGACTTGAAGTTTGACGATCAGCTGATCAGACAAATCATTGAACTACGCCTGGCCTTTGAACCGGAGATCGCCAAGATGGCTGCCATCAACAGAACCGAGGAGGATCTGAAGAATCTGGAGGCCAATCTGATCGAATTCGGGAAATGCAATCCAGATAATACACAGTTGGAATCCGACATTGACAATAAGTTTCACCTCTGTCTTGCAAGAGCCACCACCAATCCATTTGTGATCGTCACAATGGAACCCGTCTACAATTTACTTCCGCGGATGCGAAATTTCATCTACGCCAACATAGAGGGAGAGAAGGAGATTACTCTGGGTTATCACAAGGAGATCGTGAACGCTATCAGGGAAAAGGATGCTGACAGATCGTACGAAAAAATGCAGGCCCATTTGGATCGCAACATGCAGGTTTACAATAAATTTCTTAAACAGTTCTAGTTGGTGGCTTCGGTATTGTTAATCCCATACGAAACGCCAATCGCCTTTTGCCTGTTTCTTCCACACGGTGTGAAAATAGCCTTTCGAGGAGACTGCCTGTCCGGTTGAGTCGGTAGTTGTGAAGATGTATTTCCCGTAGGTGTAGCCTAAGTCAGCCGAGGCGGCCACCTCCACAAAATCAGGTTTCCATTCCAATTTTACTCTATGGTATCTTGGGGAGAGGTAAACAAGCCGGATGGAATCCTTCCCGTGAACCAAACTGCTCCCGCGGTTAATGGTTGCGGCTGAGTCTGCATAATAGCTGAATGCCTCTGCAAGTCCCTTTTCCCTGGCCATGGTTTCAAATGCTTTCTCGGTTTGAATAATTTCCTGCCTGGCGGCGTCGGTCTGCGATTTGTTGCTATCGATAGAACAGGCAGTCAGCAGAATACAGATGGAAATGAGTTGTTTGATCATGGTGTCCTCCCTTGTTTCCAAAGTTAAATTCGATTGAGCCCTTTAAGAATAAAATGCGCCCGCAGGATTCAAGATTATTCAAAATGGCACTTCACGTTTAGTTAATTAATACAGTAGTAATAGATTACGATGTAATGGCAATAGGCGCCCAACAATACAAAAATATGAAAGATGGCATGGTTGTATTTTAATCTTTTGACTTGATACAGCACCGCCCCAAGGGTATAGGCCAATCCACCGGCAAGCAACCACAGCAGACCGGCTGTTTCCATATGGCCGACCAAAGGTTTGATGGCAATCACAATCACCCACCCCATGAGCACATACATCATGGTGGATAATTTGGGGAAACTGCCAATGAAGAAAAATTTAAGGACAATACCTGTTGCCGCAATTAACCAGACGGAAATGAGCACGGGAATCCCCCAGATGGGCGGGAGTTTCAACAGGCTGATGGGAGTATAACTTCCGGCGATGGTTAGATAAATGGCACAATGATCAAATACATTCAGTCTGCTCCTTTTCCCAGGATCTTTTGCTGAATGGTAGAGTGTGGAAGCCAGGAACATTGTAATTAGTCCGATTCCGTAAATAAGAAAAGAAACAAATGCCTTGACGGATTGGAGCTGATAGGATTTGTAAAATAGGGTGACAACGCCTGCAATGGCAAAAGCCAATCCTATACCATGTGTAAGGATGTTCCATTTTTCTTCGGCAGGGGTGTATTTTTTTTCCAAAATATAATTTTTTAGTAAACGGACTTTCACGGATCTTATACGTGGCAGTACGGAGCGGGTTACTGTGCAGTATGTAAAGGATCTGCGGAATCCTTGTAGAACTTGTTTTGCAGATCCTCAATTCTGTTGGAGTGTTTCAGGATTTTAATCAACTGAACCAGTTGCGAAGCATCTGATTCAACGATCACCTTTCCTAGTTCAGGACTGCTTTTTGTGGCATCTCCTGCATAGTGGTTGGGATAATTGGCGTACCACCAGATTCCGGTATACTGGAAAGGAAGTTCTGCCAATCTCTCCTGACTCTTCCCGGATTCTGTTCCTGCTCGCTCAGTTTTAACCAGGTCAGGCCTGATGTAACGCATCATGGATGTTTCCATCTCATCCGCATGACCGCCAGTATTTGTCTGGCGCAAGGCAGCAATTTTCTTTGATGTTTCCGGGCTTTCAGAAGGTTGAAAAAATACCAGGACATAATCTTTGGGGCTGTGAAGTTGTGACATAAAGAAAAATTTCAGGAAATCGTTGTTGCCACCATGACCATTTACGATGATAATCTTCTTCATCCCATTGCGGGAAAGCTCGTCACATGTCTCCTGAAGTACTTTCCAGATCAGTTCGGAGCTATAGGCGATGGTTCCGGGTTGATGTCTTGCTTCATTGATCTGACCCGTGTAATAAGTTGGGAAGACGACGCAATACTCTTGCTCAGCCGCGGTCTGGGCAATTTTTCTGCACTCAAAAATGTCTGTTCCCAGTGGCAGGTGCGGGCCGTGTTTTTCGAGGATGCCCATGGGAAGGAGGCAAACTCCTGCAGATTTTTCGACAGCCTTGATAAAGTCTGGTGCCGTAAGTTCTTCATAGCCGCAATTTAGTTTGATTTCTCTCAGTGTTTGTCCCATCACACCCCAGGAGCACAACAATAGAAAAACAGCCAGCAGATTTTTCATGGGGATAAATTTTAATAGTAGGATATACCGTTTATTCTCTCAATTATTTCGCTGAAACGGGAGATTCGCCAGTTGGCTTCGGATTGATCCTGATGCTCAGAACCCGGGCCATTGAAAGCGATGCAATAGATTCCTGCTGCCATAGCGGCCTTAATCCCATTGGTGGAATCTTCGATAATGATGCAATTTTCTCTGGGAATACCGAGCTTTCTCTGGGCCAGTAAGAAGATGGCGGGATCGGGTTTGCCTGCACCTGCTTCCAGGCTTTCCGCGATCACTTCAAAGAAGTCGCCTAGCCCGGTTTTATCCAGAATGACGCGGATGACGTCGATCGTGGAGGAGGAGGCCAGTGCGAGTCTAATTCCCTTTTGCTTGAGAAAAAAAAGAAGATCGAAAACCCCCGGCATCGGTTCAATTTGTGGAAGGGAGCTAAAATAGTTGATGACGGTTCTTTCTGTCATTTCAACCAACTCGTGAAGGGGTTGACTTAATCCGTGTTTTTTTCTGATTTGGCTCCACATGACGGGGTTGGAACTTCCCTGGTAAGAGACATGTTCCTCGGGAGTCATTACCACGCCAACCTCACTGAATAACCCGTTTTCAATGACTTTGTAAAGATTTTCACTGTCAATGAGTACTCCGTCCATATCAAAGATAAATGCCTTGCAATCCTCCAAAAGCATAAGAATAGATTTAATTTTAAAATTACTGAAATAAGATGTAAAAAGAAGGATCTGTGGATTTATTAATCAAGGAATCAAATTGGCAAAAGTGGATTGGATTTATCGCAATACACTCCGGCAAAAGAATGGCCGGAAGAATTTTTAGAAGGATAGTGCTGCTATTTCTCCATCCAGAACACTCACCAATATACGTTTGCGACCGACCGGGAGTACCGCATTGATCATTGCATTGCTGATTTTGTGTTTCCAGGCGACCAGATGTGTTTTTCTGTTTATGGCAACTACCAATCCTGCTGAGGTTGGGACATAGAGGTAATCACCTGATTCGACAATGGGTGACGGGGCGATTTCATATCCCAGATCGGCTTTGCACTCCCAAGCCAACTGTTGATTGTCGGAAGCGGTATAGAAAGCATCGATGTTTCCCTCTGTCATATTTTTTATGTAAACAAGTTGCTTATCTTTCGAAATTCCGATGGATTCGCGGCAGGAATACTTTTGAGAATCCCAGATTTCCTTTCCCGAATTTTCATTTAAGGCAGTGATATGCCGGTCGGGGGCCACAATAAAAATTTTCCCGGATCCGGCTACCGGCCATACAGCTGCAGGTGAGAGCATTCGGTTGCTGTATTTTTCTCTTTTCCAAAGAAGATGGCCAGTTTGCTTATTTAGCGCATAAAATGCATTTCCCCAGGAGCCAAAGTTTACGCTTTTCTTTAAAATCAAGGGTTTGCATTCCACAAAGTTTCGTAAGCTGTCAAAGCTCCAAATAATTTTTCCCGTGGAAAGGTTGATGCAACGAAAGGATCCATCCGATGAACCGATAAAGATTTTATTCCCTTCAATGGCCGGAGAAGCCACGATAGGTTTGATGGTTGGATGCATCCAGATCAGCTTCCCGGACAGGCGATCCAGACAATATATATTGTGGTCGGTGGAGGCGCAGATGACCTTGTTGCCCTGGATGGCCGGAGTTGCATAGACTTTCCCATGCGTCTTGAAAATCCAGTTTTTCTTTCCTGAATGGATGTTGATGGAAACAATTTCACCGGCGGTGTTTGCAAAGATGGCCTGGTTCCTTTTTAGGGCAAAGCCTGTACCAACATCGCTTTTTTCCTGAATGATCCAGTCTGTTTTTACTTCTTCATATTTCTGGTTGAGTGTGTAGTCGGGGCGTTTGTATAAGGGCCCGATCGCTGAGGCAGGATTGATGGAATTACCGGGAGAGTTAAGTTTTTTGTCTTTTTTCAGGGGAACTTTGCACCAGCAGGGGAGTGTGATCCCGGAGGAGCGTCGTTCACGGTAATAGATGGTATCATTTTCAATGGTGACCAGGTTGTATCCTGCTCCTGTCGAAGGGGTCCGGAGATTGGAGCGCCCCATGATTCCAGGTATTCCCTCAAAATCAAACAAACGGTTGACATGGCCATGTCCCAAAAGAGTAGACTGAATATTGACACTTTTCAGTTTGCCAATGATATCATACCAGTTTGACAGTGATTCATCCAAGGGATAGTGGTTGATGAAAATGACAGGTTCCCTGCTGGATTTTCTTGAAAATAGTACCGAATCGATAAAGGATAACTGTTCTCTTGGCACCAATCCGGGAGCCATTCGCATGGTTGGACCGGAAGCGGTACCCAGGAAAAGAATACCATCCTTTTCGAAGGCGAATTTTTCTGCACCAAAAATGGTTACAAAGCTGTTGTTGCCACTTTCCGACCATTTGGAATCATGGTTTCCCGGCAATACATACCAGGGTTTGTTCAGCTTGTCAAGGATCTGCCTTGTTTCCGTTAACTCCGCATCTGAACCAAATTCTGTAAGGTCTCCTGTCAACAGGATGAATTGGATATCATCCTGATTGTTAAGGTCCTTTACTGTTTCTCTCAGGTCCATTGCACCTGTCTGGCTTCCTACATGGCTGTCGGTAACATGGGCAAAATGGATCTTTTGGGCATTCAACCCAATGTAGGATAAGCAAATAATGAAAAACAGAAGAAGCTTTTTCATCATGAATTTTTAAAGGGAATGATAGATGAAAATGGGGACAGGCAAAATATCGTCATATCTAATCAAATTTGTCTTACAAATGAGAGAAAAGCAGGATTTTCGACCGATAAAAATCTGATCAGGGGAAAGGAATCCTCATTTTCATGCTTATTTGTTCCATAAAGGTAGATTTTAATTATCAAGTCGGGGAAAATGCGGTTATTTTTTATAAAAAGAAAAAGAAATCGGATAATTTTGAAAAGATGTAATACAACATACAAATTAAATGCTTAATTTTATTAAAATTTTGTAATGTTTCGTTAATTGTAAAATCTATTCCAGAATTAAATCTATTCCAAAATGTCATTTTAACCTGTTTGTTATGAAAAAAACGGTAGCATTAATCTTCATCTTGTGCATGATTGTCCAATTGGCAATGGCACAAAAGCGGTTGGTTTCCGGGGTTATCCGGGATAAATCGACCAATGAGACACTTCCGGGAGTTTCAGTTCTTGAGAAAGGAAGCAAGAACGGAGTTACGACCAATATGGATGGCAAGTACGAACTTTCGGTTACTCCGGGTGCAACCTTGGTGATCAGCTATATTGGGATGAAACCAGCGGAGGTGAAAGTAGGTAACACATCACTGGTGTCCGGTTAAGAAATTATAATACCCTCTGAAACCCTTATCATTAAAGGGCTAGAGGCACGTTCTTTGATTTTTCGATTTGAAATCTTGATTTTTGATCTTTGCGGTATTAATCCGCAAGACGATGAACCAAGGGAAGACTGTTTTATCACAATTGATGTCATTTTTGCCTGAGTATGAGTTTAACAAATGTGTTGATGCTTATAATGGTAATTATCGTGTAAGAACGTTTACTTGCCGGGAACACTTTTACGTCATGAGTTTTGCACAACTCACTTATCGTGAAAGTCTTCGTGACATTGAAGCCTGTTTAACGGCTTTATCCGGCAAACTATATCACTGTGGTATCAAACACCCCGTTTCAAAGTCAACACTGGCCGAAGCCAATGAAAACAGAAACTGGCGCATTTATGCAGACTTCGCTCAAGTATTGATCAAGGAGGCCAGACGTCTTTACCGATCAGATAATGATTTTCTGCTTGATATCGACAATATGGCTTATGCCCTTGACAGTACAACTATCGATTTGTGCCTGAATCTATTCCCGTGGGCGAAGTTCCGAAAAGCCAAGGGTGCTGTAAAAATGCATACCCTTTTGGACTTGCGCGGTTCTATACCCACTTTCATCGAGATTACCGATGGTTTGTGTCATGATGTCAATGTCCTTGATCTGATTGAAACAGAACCTGGAGCAATATACGTCATGGACATGGGCTACCTTGATTATGAAAGACTTTACAATATCCATCAGAAAAAGGGATTCTTTGTCACGAGGGCAAAGACCAATATGGCTTGTAAAAGACTCTATAGCCGACCAGTCGATAAAAAATGCGGTCTGCGTTGTGATCAGTCGGTAAGGCTTACCGGATTTTACGCTAGGAAAGATTATCCCGAATTGATGCGAAGAATAAAATATTTTGACGCAGAAACCGGGAACACTTACGTTTTTTTGACCAACAACTTTGAGCACGAAGCTTTTATTATTGCACAGTTATACAAAGAACGTTGGAAGATTGAACTGTTCTTCAAATGGATCAAACAGCATCTTCGAATCAAAAATTTCTACGGCACCAGCAGTAATGCAGTATTCAGTCAAATCTGGATTGCCATCTGCTCTTACTTGCTGGTCGCAATTGTCAAGAAAAAGCTAAAAATTGGATATAGTCTCTACACTTTATTACAGATTTTTAGCCTATCTCTATTTGAAAAAGTGCCTATAAATGAACTGTTTACAAACAACAACTACAATTTATCCGTGTTAGAAGATCCTAATCAATTGAAATTGTTTGACTTATAACCGGACAGTAGTGGTAACACATCAATTGTAAACGTTTTACTCGAATCATCGAATGAAGTTATTGATGAGGTTGTAGTAGTAGGTTACGGACAGCAAAAGAGGGCAAATCTTACCGGAGCTGTTGCAACTGTTGATACGA
>Ga0209697_10001522_pt1 | contig 35397 bp, 30 predicted proteins | sample AliMusrvi5mmetaG_FD_184115 | JGI IMG/M metagenome (GOLD analysis project Ga0209697, IMG submission 184115) | Freshwater lake bacterial and archeal communities from Alinen Mustajarvi, Finland, to study Microbial Dark Matter (Phase II) - Alinen... | ecosystem: Environmental > Aquatic > Freshwater... | reverse complement strand
GAACCGCAGCCCACGCCCGCCCCGGCACTCCCCGCTCCGGGCGAACTGGCCCTGCGCGAGGCGCCTCCGCGACCGAAGACGGAAGAGCAGAAGAAGCCGGCGCAACCCGCGCAGGCCGCCCAGCCGAAGCCGGCCGCCGCCTCGGGTTTCCAGCCGCAGACCCGTGTCACCCGGATCAAAGGGAATATCTCCAACCGCGGCAAAGCCTCGGTGGATGCCGCCGCAACCCCGCTCGGCCGCTACAAAAAAATGGTCTCCGACGCGATCGGTTCGCGGTGGTATTACTACGTGAACGACCAGATCGGGCTGCTCAACATCGGCACGGTCGAGGTCCGGTTCATCGTCTCCTCGAACGGAAAAGTTGGAGGCGTCAAGGTTCTTTCCAACACCTCGAACGAAAGCTTTGCCTCCGTGAGCGTAAACTCCATTATCGAGGCTGAGATCCCGCCGATCCCCGACGAAGTGGCAAAACTCCTCGACAACGGGCGGCTGGAAATCGACTACACCTTCACTATTCTCGGCAACTGATGACATCCCTATTCGCACACACCGTCGATTTTTTCGTGAGAGGCGGGCCATTCATGGTCCTGCTTCTGCTTCTCTCGCTCGTCTCCTGCACGGTGATGCTGCTGCGGGGGCGGGCGCTCCGGGAAAAAATCGTGATCCCTCCCGCGGTGGCGGTCGCCCTCGAGAAGCTGTCGCCGGGCGATGATATCGGCCTCCTGCAATTCGCCCTCGAGAGGAACCCGGCCCCCATTTCGCGCATCCTGAATGTCCTCATCGCCCACCTGAACTGGCCGAAGGCCGAGAACCTCGAAGCGGTTCAAACCCGCGCCCGGCACGAGGTCGCACATCTCGAGAAAGGACTGGTGATCCTCGAAATCGCCACCGGAGTGGCCCCGCTTCTCGGGCTGCTGGGAACTTTGTCCGGGCTCGTGGGGATTTTTGCGACGCTCGGCTCCAGCGGCGACCCCGTCCTCATTGCCCGGGGAATTTCCGAAGCCCTCAACTGCACGATCGTCGGTCTCGGGGTCGCGGTCCCGTGCCTGATCGCCTTCAATTATTTCCAGCGCAAAGTCGAGGTGATGGCCATCGGCATGGAGTCGATGGCGTCCGACCTCCTCGCCAAATGCTACCCGCACGGCGAGCTGCCGCAGGTCGAGAAACAGATCTTCAAGTAATCCATGCGTTTTTACACACGCAAAAAGCGCGCGCCCCAGCTGATCATCGTTTCGCTGATCGACATCCTCGCGATCCTGCTGATCTTTTTCATCGTCAGCACGACGTTCCGCAAGGAGCAGCCGCGGCTCCAGATCAACCTCCCGGAATCCAAGTCCGCCGAAGTCGTCGCCGCGGGAAAAACCGAGCCGCTCGTCCTCCGCGTGAAGAGCGCCGACGAGATCTCGCTGGGCGCGGATCCCGTCGCCCTCGACGCCCTGGCGGCCACATTGAAAACGGCGCGGGCCGCTTCGCCGGGCCGCCCGATCGCCATGCAGGCCGACCGCGAGGCACCGTTCGGCGTCGTGGTCAGAGTTCTCGACGCCCTGAAGCAGGCCGGTGTAAAAAACATCCCTGCCTTCACCCAACCCGAGCCCCGATGATTCTGGAGATCACGCAACACGACCACCCCGCGCTCCGCACCAAGGGACGCCGGGTCGAAAAAGCGGACGCGACAATCCGCCGGCTCGCGGAGGAGATGATCGAGACGATGCGTGCGGCGGAGGGCATCGGCCTGGCCGCCCAGCAGGTCGGTCTCCCGCTCCAGTTGTTCGTCTTGGATGTCCCGCACATGAAAGACCGCCCGAGTGCGATGCGGTTGCAAGGCAAGACGGTAGATTTCGAACCCCTCATGCCGATGGCGCTCGTCAATCCCCAGATCGAAACCTTCGGAAGAACCCGTATCGGAAACGAAGGCTGCCTCAGCTTTCCCGGCCTTCGCGGCGATGTCCCCCGCCCGTTTTCCGTCCGGGTCAAAGCACTGGCCCTCACCGGCGAGGAGATGGAGTTCGAAGCCGATGGCCTCCTCGCCCGCGCGGTCCAGCACGAGTTCGACCACCTGCAAGGGATCCTCTTCATCGACCGCATGAGCGAAGAGGACCGGCTGGAGGAACTCCCCGAAGAAATCCGCCAGCTCGCCCGCCCGGCCCTCGTCTCCAGTCGCTGAGGGCGGTTTAAAGAAAATCATGGCCAAAGCAGAAATCGGATTTGAACGCACGCTCGAAGACGGCACGAAGCGCGATGTCTATGTGGCCCACAACGGGGGCCAATACCGGTTTTTTGCGAGGGAGAAGAGATTCGACCAGTGGGAGCCGGTGAAGGCGCCCCCGGTCGAGGACTGGCTCGAGTTCCTGGATTGCGTCCGGCGGCGGATCGCGCGGCGAAAGCTGATGCCCTCGGAGGAAAACCGGGTGATGCGAGCCATCCGCGAACATTTTCCCGGCCAGGAGTTCTGAATCTGAAAATTTTTTGAACCGGTGGAGTTTGCCAAGACCAAAACCAATGCGCTTCGCGCATGAGGGATGAGTCAATCCACGGTCTCGAGGTGGAGCCCGCACTTCGTTGACCTACACGTCAAATTGAAGGTCGTAGAGCTTCCGGTATATGCCCGAATGGTCGAGCAGTTCTTGGTGGGTTCCGATCTCCTGCACCCGCCCCTGGTCGAGCACGACGATCTGGTCGGCCTTCAAAATCGTCGAGAGCCGGTGCGCGATGGCGATCACGGTCCGCCCGGAGGCCAGAACTTCGAGCGCCTCCTGGATCTGCTTTTCCGACGCGGAATCGAGAGCCGACGTCGCCTCATCCAGCAGCAGGACCGGCGCATTTTTGAGCAGGGCACGGGCAATGGCAATCCGCTGCTGCTGCCCGCCGGAGAGCATGCAGCCTTTGTCGCCGACCACGGTGTCGTAGCCGTTCTGCTGGGCCAGAATAAACTCGTGGGCGTGCGCCTGCTTGGCGGCCGCAACGATCTCCTCCCCGGTGGCATCCAGCCGGCCGTAGGCGATATTTTTTTTGATGGATTCGTGGAACAGGAACGTGTCCTGCGTGACGATGCCGATCTGTTCGCGAAGAGAATCCTGGGTGAGAGATCTCATGTCCTGCCCGTCGATGAGCACCCGTCCCGAGTCGGGATCATAGAACCTCATGATCAGGGAGAGCAGGGTGCTTTTGCCGGCGCCGCTGGCTCCGACGAGAGCGTAATATTTTCCCTGCTCGAACCGGAAGTCGAACTCCTGCAAGGCGGGGATTCCTTTGCGGTAGCTGAAAGTGACATTCTCGAACGCGATCTCGCCGCGGCAGCTTTCCAGCAGCTTCGCATCCGGAGCATCCGCGACCGACGGCTTGCGCCGCATCATCTCGAACACGCTCGTCAGCACGACGTGGCTCCGGACGAGGATCAGGTGGGTCTTGCTGAGGGTTTTCATCGGCTGGTAGAGAAGGAAAACGCCGATGCAGAGGGAAAGGAACGTAATCCCGCTCATGCCGACGGAGTAGATGTAGAAAAGCCCCCAGGCCACCCCGAAGGCGGCGAGGCTTTCCACGAGCGGCGAGGTGGTCTCCATCAGATACCTCGTCCGCATGGCCTGCCGGAACTGCGTCTGGCTCGAGGCGTTGAAACGGGCGACTTCGTATTTCGTGCGGGAAAAGGACTTGATCACTTTGATGCCGGCGATCATCTCGTGCAGGACCACCATCATCGCCCGCCCTTCCCCTTCCTCGCCCCGCGAGGCCTGCCGGATTTTTTTCCCGAGATAGACGGCCGGCCCCACGCAGCAGGGCATGAGAACCAGCGCCCCCAGCGTGAATTTCCAGTCCAGCTTGAACAGGACGATCAGGCCGGAAACCATGGTGGCCGGCTGGGAAATCAACTGCGTGTTGATGGTGGTCAGGACGCTCTGGACTTCGCGGGTTTCATAGATGATGCGCTGGAAGAGGTTGCCGGCGTGCTCCGCGTTGAAATAATCGAGCGACTGCGCGGTGATCCGCTCCATGAGCTTGGCGCGGATGTCGATGAGCACCCGCTGGCTCGTCCATTCGCTGCAACAATTGTTCAGAAAATCGAGCGCGCTCCTCACCATCATCACCGCCGGAAGCAGCAGGCAGGCCACGGCGACCAGAAACGATTTGGAGACGTGGTCCAAGTGGAAGACATGGAGGGCCAGGCTCTGGATCGGCTTGGCCATGGCCCCAAGATTTTCCATCTCGGCGGCAAGGTTGGCGTCGGGCCCGGTGGAGAAAACCACTTTGCCGACAAAGTTGATGATGAAGGGAAGCGCCCCGCTGACGGCCCCAAAGCCGAGGCCGCAAAGCGTCCCGAGCGCGAAGATCAGACCGTAGGGTTTGAGATAGCACGCCAGCTCCACATAGGGGCCGGTCGCCTTGCGGATGCGTGAAAAGATCTGTGCTGGGCTGCGGGACATATCGGCTGGCAAATACAAACGGTTTGCGTGCCCCGTGGCAAGTGAGACAAACTTTGCACCGAATGGCTCAATACTGATGCAATCGCCTGCAGGAACATGTAAAAACCACGCGATGGAAAAACACGAACCGATCGCGATCACCGGAATCGGCTGCCGTTTCCCCGGAGGAGCCCGCGGGCCCGATGCCTTTTGGAACGTGCTCCGCAACGGCATCGACACGATCACGGAAATCCCGCCGGACCGCTGGAACATCCCCGCTTATTACGATGCCGAGCCGGGCCTTCCCGGAAAAACGAACTCGCGATGGGGCGGTTTCATCGACGGGATCGACCAGTTCGATCCCGCCTTTTTCGGGATTTCGCCGCGGGAGGCCGCTTTCATGGACCCGCAGCAAAGGCTTCTGCTCGAGACGGCGTGGGAATCCGTCGAGGACGCGGGGCTTGTCGCGGATCCGGCGACCGGTTCCGACACCGGCGTGTTCATCGGGATTTCGACGCACGATTACTCGCAAATCCAGGCGAGCTTCAGCGACAAAACTTCGATCGACACGCACACCACGACCGGCAGCGTGCTGAGCATTGCGGCCAACCGCATTTCCTACCTGTTCGGTTTTCATGGCCCGAGTTTTGCCGTGGACACGGCCTGCTCGTCCTCGCTGGTGGCGGTCCATCTCGCCTGCCAGAGCCTGAAAAATGGCGAGTGCGCCACGGCGCTGGCCGGAGGCGTCAACGCGATCCTCGTCCCGGACACCTACGTCGGCTTCAGCAAAATGTCGATGCTCTCGCCCGACGGCCGCTGCAAGGCGTTCGACGCCCGCGGAAACGGGTTTGTGCGCGGCGAAGGCGCGGGCGTCATCGTGCTGAAACCGCTCTCCGCCGCCATCGCGGACGGCGACCGGATTTACGCGGTGATCCGCGGCAGCGCGGTGAACCAAGACGGGCGGACGAGCAGCCTCACGGTGCCGGGTCGCGAGGCGCAAAAACGCCTGATCCGCGAGGCCTGCCGCGATGCCGGGGTCGATCCGCTGGAAATCGATTACGTCGAGGCGCACGGCACGGGGACCGCGGTCGGCGACCCGATCGAGGCCTCCGCGATCGGTGCCGTCATCGGCGAAAACCGCACACGGCGGGCCTGCGTCATCGGCTCGGTCAAAACGAATATCGGCCACCTCGAAGCCGGCTCCGGGATTGCCGGGATCATCAAAACGGCGCTGGTTCTCCACCACGGCGAAGTGCCTCCCAACCTGCATTTCGAAAAGCCAAACCCGGACATCGATTTCAAGAAATGGATGCTCCGCGTGCCGGTCGCGGCCGAAAACCTGCCCCGCGAGGATGCGGTCGCGGCGATCAACTCGTTCGGGTTCGGCGGAACGAACGCCCATGCGGTTTTGCAGCGCGCCCCGCGGCAGGATCCGGATGTCGCCAGCGAGCCCGCGCAGCCGCGCCTGTTCGCGCTCTCGGCGCGAGATGCGGAGGGGCTGCGCTCGATCGCGGCGCAGTATTCCGCGTGGCTTGCCACCGCCGGTGAGTCGCTGGAGGATATTTGTCACACCCTCGCGACGAGGCGGCAGCACGGCCCGCACCGGATCGCGCTCGCGGCGGGTTCGAAGCCGGAGGTGGCCGCGAAACTCGATGCGTTTCTCGCCGGGGAAACCCGCCCGGGCCTCTCCTCGGGGATCGCCGCGGCACCGCAGAAAATCGCGTTCGTGTTCACCGGCCAAGGCCCCCAATGGTGGGCGATGGGCCGCGAGCTGATCGCAAGCCATCGGGCCTCCCGGGACAAGATCTCTGAGTGTGACGCGCTCTTCCGCCAGTGGGGCGACTGGTCCCTGATCGAAGAGCTGTCCCGCGACGAAGCGGACTCGCGGATGGACCGTCCGGCCATCGCGCAGCCCGCGATCTTCGCGCTGCAGGTCGCGCTCGCCGCCTGGTGGCGGGAGCACGGCGTCGAACCCTGCGCCGTCATCGGGCACAGCGTGGGAGAGGCGGCGGCGGCGCATCTCTCCGGCGCGCTCGATCTGCCCTCCGCCGCAAAAGTGATTTTCGAACGGGGCCGCTGCATGCAGGTCCTGCCTCCGACGGGAAAAATGCTGGCCGTGGCCCTGACGCCCGAAGCCGCCGCGCCATGGCTGGCCGGTTTCGGGAAGCGGGCGGAGATCGGCGCGGTGAACAGCCCTCGCTCGGTTGTTGTTTCCGGCGAGCCGGCCGCGCTCGAGCAGATCGCGCGCAAGCTCGAGGCCGCGAACATCTGGTGCCGGTTTCTCCGCGTGAACTACGCCTTCCACAGCGCGCAGATGGAGCCGGCAAAATCCGCGCTCAAAGCCGCGCTGCGCAAGATCACATCCCAGACGCCGACGGTTCCGCTTTGCTCGTCGGTCACGGCAAAGATTTCCCCCGCCGAAAAACTCCATGCGGATTACTGGTGGCACAATGTCCGGCAGCCGGTGCAGTTTGCCGCAGGGATCCAGACGCTGATCGAGGCCGGATTCACTGCGTTCTTGGAGATCGGCCCGCATCCCGCGCTTTCCGGCTCGGTGTCCGAATGCCTCAAAGCCAGTGGCGCGGGCGGGTTTGTCGCCGGCTCTCTCCGGCGCGACGAACGCGATACGAACAGCCTCATGGGTTCGCTCGGTGCGCTCCACGTCCGCGGCCTTCCGGTCAAGTGGGGCGGCCACGGCCGCAGCGTGGCTCTTCCGCTTCACCCGTGGCGGCATGAGCGCTACTGGCACGAGGTCGAGGAATCCAGCGCCATGCGGCTCGGGCCGCCGGGGCACCCGTTGCTCGGCCGCGCGGCGAACACCTCGGATCCCCAGTGGGGAGCGCAGATCCATCCGGAGCTCCTGCCTTACCTCGACGACCACCGCCTGAACGGACGCGTGGTTTTTCCGGCGGCTGCCTACGTCGAAATGGCGCTCGCAGCGGGCCGTCAACTCCACGCGGAATCTCCGCTCATTATCGAGGAGCTCGAATTCCATCGCGCCCTGTTCCTCCCCGGACCCGGGCATTCCACCCGCCTGGAATTCCGCGGCAGCGCGGACGACGGCACGTTTCGCATCCACTCGCAAACCGGTTCGAGCCAGGGCTGGACCTCCCATTGCTCGGGCAAAATCCGCGCGGCCGCCGGCACGGCGGACCCGGCCGCCCTCGACGCCATCAAGGCCCTCTGCCCGGAGGAACAATCCGGTGCGGCAAGCTACGAGCTATTCCAAAAAAACGGGTTTCATTTCGGCGAATCGTTCCGCGCCATTTCGCGCGTCTGGCGTCGCGACGGCGAGGCGCTCGGCGAGATTTGCGCCCCGGCAACATTGCGCGCGGACGGGTATCTTTTCCATCCGGCGATGCTCGACTCCTGCTTTCAGGTCCTTCTCTCGACCCTGACACCGGACGAGAGCGCCCGCGGCCTGTTTCTGCCCGTGCGCATCGAACGGATCCGCTTCTTCGCGCCTCCAACCGGAAAAATCTGGAGCCATGTCCGCTTGATCAAAGCCGGTGAAACCGCCATCACCGCCGATCTTCGCCTGTTTGACGAGAATGGGAATACGCTGGCCGAGATCCACAAATTCCGCTGCGTGGCCATCGAACAGCCGGTCGCTGCGCCCGGCACTCTCGACGACTGCTTTTATGAAATCCGATGGAAAGAGACCGAGCCTGTTCCTCCGCAAGCCGCAAGCGCCGGATGGTTGCTCATCGGCGGAGGAACGTCCCTGGCCAACCAAATCGCATCGCAACTGGAATCCGCCGGTGCCTCTTGCGAAGTTGTGGCGGATGCTTCCGGATTAAATGCAGGAAACGCTGAGATCGCGAACATCGCGTATCTTGCAGATAATTCGGGCGACGGGAATGCTGTTTCGGCAAACTCTCTTTGCGCTCAGCTACTTGATGTAGTTCAATATATTGCTGCTAATGGAGATAAACATAGTTTTTCACTCATCACTCGTGGCGGTCAGCCAGTGGATTCTAGGCCTGTATCCGCCGCCCAGGGCGCATTGACCGGCCTGGCACGGGTCGTGATGAACGAGCACCAGAACTTGCGCTGTCGGGTCATAGACCTCGATGACACAGGCACGGAAACCGGGGTGCTTGTGGCGGAGTTGCTCAACGGCGGAGGGGAAGAGGAAGTCGCGCTGCGCGGAACCCGGCGGCTCGTCCCGCGCCTTGTCCGGTTCGAACCGAAGCTCAAGGGCCTGAGCGGGCAGGACGAGCCGTTCCGGCTGGAAATCGTCAAACCTGGCGCTTTCGACCAGATCGCATTTCGCAGGTGCGCGCGGCGGGTGCCGCAGGCGGGCGAAGTCGAGGTCGAGGTCCATGCGGCGGGCCTGAACTTCCGTGACGTGATGAAAGTGCTCGGGATTTATCCTGTCGAGCAGCCGCTCGATCACCTGCTGGGAGATGAATGTGCGGGACGGGTGGTCGCGGTGGGGAGCGGGGTCGATCACCTGAACGAGGGCGACGAGGTGATCGTCATTTCGCCTGGGTGTTTTTCGAAGTATGTCACGGCCCACTCCGCGTTCGTCGTCCGGAAGCCGGCGCATCTTTCCATGGAGGAAGCGGCGACCGTTCCTGTCACTTTTCTCACGGCGCACTACGCGCTCGACCATCTGGCGCGCCTCGGGCACGGCGAACGGGTCTTGATTCACGCCGCGGCGGGCGGGGTCGGCCTGGCCGCGCTCCAGATCGCCCGGCTCGCGGGGGCCGAGATTTTTGCGACGGCAGGGAACGACGCCAAGCGGGAGCTCGTGCGGAGCCTGGGGGCTGCGCATGTGATGGATTCCCGCTCGTTGGATTTTGCGGAGCAAGTCCTGGAGACGACCGGCGGGCGGGGCGTGGATGTCGTCCTGAACTCGCTCTCGGGCGAGGCCATCCCGAAAAGCCTTTCGACCCTCGCCCCATTCGGGCGCTTTCTGGAAATCGGCAAGCGGGACATCTATCAAAACAGCCGCCTGGGCCTGCGTCCGTTCAGCCGGAACCTCTCCTTCTTTGCGATCGATCTGAGCCAACTCCTGCGCGACCGCCCCGCCTCCATCGCGCGGATGGCGGCCGACCTGATGCGGCGGTTCGAGGCCCGGGAACTCGCGCCACTGCCTCACAAAGTCTATCCGATCTCGCAGGCCGCCGACGCCTTCCGCGAAATGGCGCAGGGCAAACACATCGGGAAAATCGTGTTCTCCGTGAACGCCGCCGACGTGGAAGTCGAACCGGACCCCGCCGACCGCGTCGTGTTCCGCCCGGACGCGACGTATCTGGTCACCGGCGGCGTGCGCGGGTTCGGGCTGGCGGTCGCGGAATGGATGATCGGGCGCGGTGCCCGGAACCTGGCTCTGGTCGGGGCAACCGGTGCTTCGGCGCAGGCCGCTAAGGACCGGCTTGCCGGGCCGCACGGGGCGAACATCCTCGCCGCCGCCGTGGACGTGTCGGACGAAGCCTCGCTGGCCGATTTTCTCTCGGACATCCAAGCGACCATGCCGCCGCTGCGCGGCGTCATCCACGCGGCGATGAGGATGGACGACGGCCTCCTGCAAGCGCTCACGCCCGCCCGCCTCTGGAACGTGCTCGGCCCGAAGGCGGGCGGCGCATGGAACCTCCACTCCCAAACGAAGGGCCTGCCGCTCGATTTCTTCGTGATGACCTCGTCGGTCTCGTCGCTGATCGGCAACCCCGGCCAGGGAAATTACGCGGCGGCCAACGCCTTCCTCGATGCCTTGGCGCACCATCGCCGCTCCCTCGGCCTCCCGGCCCTGACCATCAATTGGGGACATCTCGGCGAGGTCGGCTATGCGGCGCGCCATGCCGATGTCAGCGGGCATCTCGAACGCTATGGCGTCCCGCCCATTGCCTTGAACGATGCCTTGGCCATGCTCGAACGCTTGCTCCGGTCGGATGTCGCGCAGGCAGCCGCGATGCGCGTGGACTGGGCCCGCTGGGCGGAATCAAATCCGCGGGTCAAAAAATCCCCCCGCTACGAAGAACTCCTATCGTTCGAACCGTCCGGGAACCAGGAATCCGGTGCCGGGATCGCCGGCTCCATCCGGGATGCCTCCGGGGCCGAGCGCATGAAGCTCTTGGAAACATTCATCCGGGAGGTGGCCGCGCGGGTCCTAGGAATGTCGGCATCCCAAATCGACCCGGCCCGCCCGCTCACGGAATTCGGCCTGGATTCGCTGCTGGGCATCGAGCTGGTCAACCGGATCGAGGACGGGCTCGGGCTCCGGTTCCCGGTGGAAAAAATTCTGCGCGGGCCGAGCGTCCTTGGGCTGGCGCAGATCCTGGCGGATTCTATCAACCACTAATGGCCACTAAATACCACTATTATATGAAGCAGTGCAGTGACTTGTGCAAACCACACGACCCGCCGATCAGGGGAATGGTCCATTGATCTTCCGAGCTCTGTTGATTAGTGACTTTTAGTGAAAATTAGTGGTTCAACTGCGGGATTTAGGCTGCTCAAACTGCTGCACCTCGCCGGATACGCGGTCTATCTCGGGGGCATCGCACTCGCGAGACTGGTTCCTTTGACGCTCGTTTTTCTGCTCGGAAAATCCCTCGGGGCACTCGCGTATTATCTGCTCCGCAAACGGCGGTTGCTGGCCGAGTCGAACATGAGGGCCGCCCTGGGGATCAGCGGAGCCGAGGCGCGAAGGCTCGCCCGCCGGCATTTCATGGTCCTCGGGGCGAACCTGCTCTCGATGCTGAAAATCCCCACGATGAGCGACGCCCGGATCTGGCGGCATGTCACGTTTGACATCGTGCCGAAAATCTCCGACGCGGCGGAGGGCAAAGGCTGGGTGGCCGTCCTCAGCCACATGAGCAACTGGGAATTGCTGGGACGCCTCACCAAGCTTTTCCCCCAATACCGGTTTGGGGCGATTTACCAAAAGCTCGCGAACGGGCATGTCAACCGGCACTTCAACAACAACCGCGCCCGCATGGGGGTCACCCTCTTCGACCGGCGGGAAGAATTTTGGAGCTCCGTGGCGTTTCTGGAATCCGGGGGCGTTGTCGGCGTGCTCGCGGACCAGTATGCGGGGGTTTCGGGCACATGGATGCCGTTTTTCGGGCGGCTGACCTCCACCTCGACGCTTGCCGCTGCGATGGCGCACCGGGTCGGAGTCGAACTGGTGCCCGTCACCATCAACACCACGGGGGTGGCCCGCTGGCATGTCTCCGTCGGGAACCCGCTCGCCAAAGGGACCACGCCCGAAATCGCCACGGCCGCCATCAACCGCGAACTGGAAACGCAGATCATCGCTTCCCCCGCCGACTGGCTTTGGTCGCACGACCGGTGGAAAACGCCGCGTTTCGGGTTTCTTCTGACCGTCAGCCAGCGCCGGGTATTTTTCCCCCCGGGATTCAACCGCTCGAAGCTGGCACCCTTCCGCATCCTCGTGCGCTCGGTGGACGATCCGGCCGAGGCGGAGATCACGGTTCCCGCCGTGCGGGCGATCAGGCGCGGGCGGCCGGATGCGCACGTGACGGTTGTCGCCTGCGAACGGCTCGCGGAATTTTGGAAAGCGGTGGAAGAGGCCGACGAAGTCGTCTCGTTTCTCCCGGGCGAAACGGCCCGTGCCGTGGCCAGAAAAATCGCGGCTGCCGGCCGGTTCGACGCAGGCATTCTTCTCCCGGCCGCGCGGCGTGCCGCAGTGGAAATGTTTCTGGCGGGCGTCCCCCGCCGGCTCGGCCCCCCCAACCGGTTTTTGTTGAACACCTGGTGGAACCCGCCCGGGATGCACGACCCGGATGCCGCCGGGGCGGAACGCTACCACCGCATCGCCGGAACAGCCGGTGCCGCAATGTCAGATGTCCTGACGCGCAAGGAAAACGCGTGAGAAGCTAACCCGTATATCTCACACTGCAGCGTGGGGACGCAAACGTCTGGGGAGCGCACCCGTCTCGGGTGCGGGCGGCAGCGTCTCGCTGCCGCGAACTTCCTGCATTTGGGAAGGGAAGCCTGTTTCGGCGAGGACGCCGAAACCCGCACCCGAGACGGGCGCGCTCCCCGGAACACTCCGCTCGGCGCTTTCTCTGGAGTGTGAGATATGCGGGCTAACCCGGATTTTTTGCGGCGACCTCGTGGTAAAGCTCGAGAAACTCCCCGGTTTGCCGGTCCATGGTGTTCTGTTCGGCCAGCCTGCGTGCCGATGCCCCCATCTTGGAGCGGAGCTCCGGATCAAGCAACGCGGCCATCCGTTCTGCGAGCGCGGTGTGGTCGGCAGGGTCGGAAACAAGGAATCCCTGGTCGCCGTCAGCCATCAGTTCCGAAACGCCGTTGAAGCGCGACGTGATCACGGGAAGCCCGCAAGCGAGGGCCTCGAGCGCCACCAAGCTGCAAGGGTCATACCAGGTCGGGTGCAGGCAAACGTCCGCCGCCGCGTAATACGGCCGGACATCTTCTGCGGCTTCGAGAAAGGTGATGCGGTCGGAAAGCCGGAGTTTCCTCGCCAGCCGGACGAACGGCTTCGGCCGCTTTCCCCCGACGAGCACGAGTCGCGCCTCCGCCCCGCGGGCCGCCAGCAGGGAGAAGGCGCGGATGGCGGCCTCCGCGTTTTTCAGCAGAAGGTTATGGGCGACGAGGAGGAAAAGCGTTTCGCCCCCGCGGCAACCCAACGCGGCACGCCGGGGGCCGCGGAGGCCGGCGCAATGATCCGGCGAAAATCGCCCCGTATCCACGCCGTTGTGGATCAGGCGGATTCTCTCCAGTGGCAGCCCGTGCAGCGCGCGAAAATGTTCCCGCACCATTTTTGAAACCGCGACAACCAGCGCCTCTTTCCGGGCGTGCTGGCACCGCTCGATTTCCGCAATCTCGCGGTAGCGTTTCTCGCGCCAGAACCGGATTTGCCTCCAGCGGGGAATCCGCAGGAGGTTGTGTTCGTGCGCCGCCCGGGTCGAGCCGCCGTGCGGATGAAAAATATCGGCATGCCAGCCGCAGCCCATGTCGTGGATCACCTCCAGCGGCAGCGCGCGCAACACCTGCTCAAACCTGGCAGCCCGCAGCAGTGGCGACGGGGCCTGCCCGACCGGATGCCACACCACCGGGATGCCGGAATCCGGCTTCGCGAATTCGCATGCGACGATATGGACCTCGTGGCCGAGCCCGGCCAACTGCCCGGCAAACTGGCAAGTCCAATGCTCCAGCCCTCCTCTGCGAGGATCAAATTTTTCCAGGACGAGGCCGATTTTCATGGTGTGGAGGCAGGTTGGACGCTCCCGGAGGGACCGCCGTGGGGAACGTGCGGATCCCCGAGCATCTCCTCGAGAATTTTCACGGTCAGGTCGGTGGCTCCGGCCGGCAGATTTCCACCCAGGCAGCCACGGATTTCCCGGTAGCCCTCCTCCATGGATCGCCTGTCCTCATCGTTCGAGAGCAGCCTGCTCACGGACGCGGCAATCGCCTCCGGGCGGCAATTCAACCCCAAAAGCTCTGGGACGAGCGCGCGCTGCAGAATGATATTCGGCATGGCGATGAACGGGATCCGCTTCCACATCCAGAGGAGAAACCACTCGAACCGCCCGGCCCAACCAAAATCATAAACGGTCACCTGTGGCGCGCCGGCCGCAACAGCTTCCAACGTGGCCGAACCGGTTTTCACAACCGCCGCGTCGCATGCCAGCAGCGCGTCGGGCGCACGCCCGACAAGGATCTTGATGGGTGGGAGAAAATAGGCGCGGGCTCGTTCCGCGAGAGGTTCCGGCACGGGAACCACAAATTTCACCGGGCGCTCGCGGGACAAAATCGCCGCCACCTCCGCCAGGCGCGGGCCCAACACCTTCACCTCAGCTTTCCGGGATCCCGGAAGAAGGGCGACCAGCTTCTCGCCTGGCCCAGCTTCGAACTCCCGCCTGAGCCGCTCGCGCTTCCCCGGCTCCGCGACCGATTCCAGGATCGGATGCCCGACCCAGTCGGCCCGGCAACCCGCCGCCGTCAACCTCGCCGCCGACCATTCGAATGGCGTCGCCACCCGCGCCACCATAGGCGCGAAGCGCAGCCCCGCATTCCCGGTTCTCTGCCAGGAACGCGGCGGGAAATAATACAGGACCGGCACGCCCGCTTGTTTGAAAAACTCGAGCTGCCCGCAGTTGAACCCGCCCCAGTCACAAAGCACGGCGGCATCGGGCGGGCGGGAGCGCACAAACCGCCGCATTTTGAACGAGAGCCAGCGCGCCCACAGGTAAATCGGGAGAACGGAACAGAGGCCGATGGCGCTACAGTTTGTGGTGTCGCCAATCCATGTGCCGCCTGTCCGCTGGACGGCGGCACCAAGGCTCCTCCCGCCGAGGGCATGCAGGATGAAGCCGGGGTGGCGTTCGGCCAGCCTCTCGGCCAGCCGCGCCGAGTGCGCATCTCCTGATAAGTCGCCGGCAACGAAAAGGACCGAGGGGCGGCTGGATCCTTCCATGGCGGAAAATGCCGGGCTCTTGCCAGAGCCAATCTGCTTGCCCCCTGAATTTTCCTGCTGCCTGGTTCCAGCCGGGCCGCCGGAATTCCGATGAAAAAACAAGGTCGCCGGCACGGCGAGCAGGAGTGCGCCCAAGAGATCGAACCATGAATGGTGGCCGAGGAAGACAATGAGCCAGCCATAGAGCAGGGCCAGGGGAACGGTGACCAGCGCCGAGCGGCGGTCCAACAAAAAAAAGGAGGTGGCCACCGTGAGAAAAAATGTCATGTGCCCGCTCGGAAAAACCCTGTGATCTCTCCACAGCAGCATCCATCGGTTGATATGCGCGAGCAAAAAGGTGGCCAGCAGCGCCAGCCCGCAATGGAACACGAAATCCAGGGCCCTCTTACGACTCGGGAACCCTGTCATGCTGCACGCCAGGAACGCGCAAAGCAAAGCGGGGTTCACGGCTTCGGCCAGCCAATCCAGTTGTTGATGTGTCATACGGACGGTTCCTTCAGTGCGGGTGCCCCTCCAAACCGGGAGTGCCGCCAAGCAACCTTCGCCCGGCGATGTCAGCATGTCTGCCCGCTTCACACCATCTCTTTCTGCAACCAGGTGGACCGGCGGAGGGCCATCCTTCTTGCCTATGTGCCGGATGGCTGCCAAGATCCCCGCATGAGATTCCTTGCCGCCTTTCTGCGCAGATTGTTCCGCTGGCCGGAGCCGAAGCCGGTCCAGCGGATTTTGTCCCGCTGGACGCCGATCTGATTTTCGGATGAAAAGGAAGCCCTTATGGCTGTGACCAAGCACAAGCCCCGGTCGATCCTGGCCTCGTTCACGCGGCTCGACGCCCACCATCGTTTCATTTTCTCGGTGGCGGTGGCGCTGGCCTGCTACGCTTTGTTCTTCGGCCATTTGCGCTGGGAGAAACATCTCATCCTGTCGTGGGATGCCTTCACCCTCTGCATGCTGGTTCTGGCATGGGCCAGGATCGCGACGGCCCAGCCCAAGGCCGTCCTGCGCACGGCCCGCCTGCAGCACTCGACGCGCAAATGGATTTTCCTGTTCGTGCTGGTGGCCGCCTGCGCCAGTCTCGCCGCCGTTTTCTTCCTCCTCCAGCCGGTCAAGGGGCTCACCGCGACCAGGGCCGGCGGGCACATCGCCATGGCGCTCGTCACAGTGCTTCTGTCCTGGGCTCTCATCCACACGATCTTCGCCCTCCAATACGCCTATCTCTATTACTGCCGCCACCCGGCGGGCGGAGGCACCGCATTGATCTTTCCCGAGGGCAAAGGGGAACCGGATTACCTCGATTTCGCCTACTTCTCGTTCATCATCGGAATGACTTCGCAGGTCTCGGATGTCCAAATCGCGTCGAAGGAAGTCCGGCGCTGGGCGCTCCTGCACGGCCTCATCTCCTTCGCCTTCAACACCGCCGTCCTAGCTCTCGGAATCAATATCGCGTCCGGGCTGATCGGCGGAGCTGCCTGAAACCGATTTCACCTGAAAAAGATTCGGGCCACCGGCGGAAATGATCAGAAAACAAAGGAAACTGATCCGCGGTGGCCCGAACTGCTGCCTTAACCGATAGATTTGACCGCCGGGGTGGTCGGACGTTCAAAAAAAGAAAGAAAAAAAGAAAAGATTTTTTCGGCGCGCCATGCGCTTTTTTATAAAGGGCTGCCGAGCAACATATTTTAATCCAGATCAATCCCGACCGGGCAATGGTCGCTTCCGCCGATTTCCGGTTGGATAAAGGCCGACCGGAGGGAGGAACGAAGGGCGTGGGAAACGCAAACGTAATCGATCCGCCAGCCGATGTTCCGTTTCCGCGCATCGCCCTGGTAGCTCCACCATGTGTAATGTCCGCCGCGAGGCTCGAACTCCCGGAACGAATCGAGGAACCCGGCGTCGAGGACCCGGTCGAATGCCTCGCGCTCCTCGACCGTGAACCCGGCATTCCGCGTGTTTTCCTTTGGCCGGGCCAGGTCGATCTCGCGGTGGGCGACGTTCATGTCGCCGCAGAAAATCACCGGCTTGCGCTTTTCCAAGGCCACCAAAAACGCGATGAATGCCGGGGTCCACTCGCGGGTGCGGTAAGCGAGCCGGGCCAACTCGCGCTGGGAGTTCGGGGTGTAAACATTGACGATGAAGCAGTCCTTGAATTCCGCGGTGAGGACGCGGCCCTCGCTGTCGTGGGCGGGCTGCCCGATGCCGTTCGCGACCGAGAGGGGTTTTTCGCGGGTGAGCATGGCGGTTCCCGAGTACCCCGGTTTCTGGGCCGGATTCCAGAAGACGTGGTAGCCCCCGAAATCGTGGCCGACCTGGTCCGGGCGAGCCTTGATCTCCTGGAGGCAGATGATGTCGGCACCGGCATCCCGCAGGTAGTTGGGAAGACCTTTTGCGAGGATGGAGCGAAGGCCGTTGACGTTCCAGGAGACGAGCCTCATTCCGGTCAGGCGAACGAAAAATCCGCGCGCACCGCATGGTGGTCCGAGGCCAGCGTGGGGATCACGGCATGGCTTTCCAGGCGGAGGGGCGCGTTGAAGAACACGTGGTCGAGAACGTAAGGCATCCGGCGCCAGGTGAGCTCGTGATTCTGGGCCGTGCGGAATCCCGCCCGCTCGAACTGCTCGACGAGCCCCTCCCCGGGGGCGCAATTCAGGTCGCCCGCCAAAATCGCGGGGCCTGTTTGCATGCGGAGTTCGGCTTCGATGGCGTTCCTTTGTGCCGGATGCTCCATGCTGTTGGAGCCGATCATAAAGAATGCCTGAAGGTGGGTGTTGAGCAGACGGATATCCCGGCCTTGGATGACCGTGCTCGCGGAAATCAACAGGCGCTGCGAAGGTTGGCGCCAGACCCCCTCGAACTCGAATTCCACCCCGGCCGCCGGAAGGTCCGTCTTTTGGAAGTCGCGCAGTTTGGATTTTGAAAAGATCGCCAGCCCGAGGCCGAACGGGAGTTCGGTTTGGTTGGCAACCGGGTAGGCGAAGACCGAGTCGTAGCCTTTCAGATGCTTCCTGAGAAAGCCGTAATTGGGAGGGGGATCGATCTGGTTGCCGCCGTCGAACCCCCGCTCGACTTCCTGGAGAAAAATCACATCGGCGTCCTGCCCGCCCAGGAATTCGGCCGTCTGTTCCAGGTCGATCCGGACGTTGTCCGGCGCCGCCTCATCCCAAGGCTGGCCGTTCTGCATGTTGAATGTGATGGTGCGAAAAGTCATGAAGCAGTTTCTTGCCAACAGGAGATTTCTGGCTGTATAAACCACGGCTCACAGATTTGCAAACCATGTATAAACTCGTTCTCATCCGCCACGGCGAAAGCACCTGGAACAAAGAAAACCGATTCACCGGCTGGACCGATGTCGAACTCAGCGAAAAAGGCCGCGCCGAAGCGAAGGCCGCAGGGGAACTCCTGAAGAAGGAGGGATTTATTTTCGATGTCGCCTACGCCTCGGTCCTCAAGCGCGCCCTCAACACCCTCTGGACCGTGCTCCAGGAGTTGGACAGCGTCTGGATCCCGATCGAAAAAGACTGGCGGCTGAACGAGCGCCACTACGGCGCGCTGCAGGGGCTCAACAAGGCCGAGACCGCCGCGAAATACGGCGACGAGCAAGTGCTCGTCTGGCGCCGCAGCTACGACATCCCTCCGCCACCGCTCGAAAAATCCGACGGGCGCTGGCCGGGCCACGACCCGCGCTACGCGGGCATCGAAAACCTGCCGCTCACCGAGTGCCTCAAGGACACGGTCGAGCGGTTTCTCCCGCTCTGGCACGACAAGATCGCGCCGGTCGTCAAGTCCGGGAAGCGCGTCATCATCGCCGCCCACGGCAACAGCCTCCGCGCCCTCGTCAAATACCTCGATAACGTCACCGACAAGGACATCATCAACTTGAACATCCCGACCGGGGTCCCGCTCGTTTACGAGCTCGACGCCGACCTCAAGCCGATCAAACACTACTACCTCGGCGACCAGGAAGCCATCGCCGCCGCCATGAACGCCGTGGCCAGCCAGGGGAAGGCCAAATAACCGCGGTTAGCCTCGCATATCTCACTTCGGAGCAACCGCGTGGCAAGGAGCCCTCGCTATTTGCCTTGGTCTGCGTTTGTGCTCGCATCGCGGAGGGTTTCCAACCTGTGGCGAACCTTCTCGATATGGGCGAGGTAGGACTGGAGGGGTTTGTTTTCCGTTTCCTGGCGAAGCTCGTCGATGTGCATGAGGTCGTAGGCGTTGATCCACTGATCCTCTATTTGGATTTCCATCGTGGGATTGAGGATATACTTGCCGTAGGCGATGCGCACAAAGAGCTGCATGTTGCTCGGAAGATCGCGGCTGACCTCGTGGCCCGCCAAGACACTTGTGATGTAGGAACGGCGGCGGCGGTAGCCCGGAATGACGTGCTCCGGGAAGTGATCGAGCGCGAAGATGAAGTCGCCGGTTTCGAAGGCCGGCAGGTCAAATTGGATCTTCCATCGCCAGATGCTCTGCGAGCATGCCAGCATCGAATGGATGAGGAAGAAGGCCATGTGACGCGCATCGATTTTGATGAGCCGTCCGTCGACCTTCACCTTGATGGCTGAGGGTGCCAACTGCTTGTAAACGGTGCTGAGCTTATGGCTCGCGTAGGCTTTGTCGAGATATGCCTCGCGGAGGGAAATCTGGAAGGGGGTTCGCCCCCAGCCATCGCGCAAGGCCGGATTAGCCCCCTCGCGGCAGAGCAGATCCACCGCCTGTGCGTGCCCGGCCTGCGCGGCCAGCATCAGCGGCGTCTGGTTGAGCGGGGACCGGAAGTCCACGCCGTAGAGGCCGATTTTCCGGCGGAGCTCCAGAAAGTTTTTCTCCTCGATGTCGCGCTGGAGTTTTTTCAGCACGACCGGACGCTCCGAGCGGAAACCGGCCGCCCGTTTGTAGCCCATGCGCACGAGGGGCTCCGTGATGCCCGGCGCATCGTAAATGACCGCATACTCGAAAATGAGATGTTTGGCCTGCTGGTTGTAGTGGCCGGGATCGAACGCTTCCTTTTTGAGGCCCTCGAGCGTGGCCGGGGTGAGGACCTGCCACGGCACCGGCTGCACGGTCAGAATGGTTTTGCGGATTTGTTCCGCCTGCTCGTGTTTGCCCTGGAGTTCGAGCCTGCGCGCCTCGGTCTTCCACTCGGTCTCCGTGGATTTCTGCTCCGCGAGCTTGAGGGCATCCTGCCGCGTGTTCAGGCCGAGCAGATCCAGCAGGCGATGCCGGGGGGTTTTTTCGATCAGATAGACGTTCCGGACGGCCCGCGTGAGCGCCACATAGAGCGCGTTGACGTAGAACTTGTAGGCTTCGAGCGACTTGTCCGTCTTGTCCTTTGCCCGGGCATATTTCAGCTCCTTGTTGAGATCGTCCGCCGCCACCCCGCTGGTGATTTCCGCGAACTCCGCAGCGCTGTCGGAGACAAAGTTCAGGAGGATGATGTTCTCGTATTCGAGCCCCTTGGCCTCCTGGATCGAAAAGATGAGCGGGGTCTGGAACCATTGGCTTGCCACTTCCTTGTCCTCCGTGCGCATGACCATGACCGCATGGCGCGTCGAGCGGCGGGTCTTGTCGTTGAGTTCGCGGCGGGTCTTGTCTTCATCCTGAAGAAGCTCGACCGCGCCGGTGCCGGTGGAGTTGCAGGTCACCAGGTAGTTGCTCTCGCGGTCGATCGAGCCGAAGCGCGCGTTTTTTAACAGCAGGAGGCGGTTCGAAACATCAGTCACCTGGGGAGAACTGCGGTAGTTGGTGTTGAGGATCCTGGTGATCTCGGCGGGTGCCCGGGTCAGTCGCTGGTCGTAGAACATGCTTTTCACGGCGGCCCACGAGAAGAAATTCGGGTGGACGATCTGGTTCGAGTCGCCGCACAGAATGAACTGGTCCCACTGCCGCAACGACCGGAGCACGAGATGGAGCTGGATATTTGTCAGATCCTGAACCTCATCCACGACAACCCAGTCGTAGCGCGGTGTGCAGAGATTCAGGGACTCGTGGGCGACAAGGTTCAGATCGTAGAAGCCGGCTTCGCGGAGGTGGGAGCGATAGCGCTCGAAGATGTCGTAAACGGCGGGCCGTTCCTCCGGCAGGAAGATCGAGCGCCTGACGCCAAGGCCGAGGTAGTCGTCGCGCGTCAGGATCGGCCGGTCGATTTGTGAGCCGGTGAGCACGCCGTTGAATTCCTCATAAAGCTTGTGGGTGTCGCGGATGCGCGACGACACGCGGTAGCGGGCAACCCACCGCTCGAAATCCCGGTAGGTCATCGGCTTTCCGTCCGGGACATTCAGCGTCTCCAGAAACTCCCGGAACGAAAGGAATGATGTTTCCTGCCGGGGATTGTCGTAGTTGAAGGCGAAGTAGAGGTTGCGGGAGTTCTCGGCCAGGAATGGGGAATGGGTGACGTAGAGGACTTCGCCAGGCAGATGCTTCAGCTTTTCGAGCGTCAGCACCGTCTTGCCGCTTCCGGCTGACCCGATGAGGATGAACGGGGGGTGGAGTCGAAAGGCATCCTGCTGCGCGTCGTCGAACGAAAGGATCTTGTCGAGCACCTGAAAATGGCGGGCGCGGGGGTTGATGTAGGCCAGCGGCAGGGCATCCTCCGGCGGCACGGCATCCGGCGAGGCCAGAAGTTCCAGCTTGGTTTCGTCAATGGCGGCACCGTTCAGAAAACGCGACTTGTCGTAGGCGTGATGAGCGATCAGTTCGAGCAAGAGGATGCAAGTCTTCCCGTCGTGGATCCCGAACCGGAACAGAAGCCGGTCCGCGTCGCTCAACTTGGCCCGGTAGTAAGCTGTGGGTTTGAGTTTTTTGACATCGGCAGCCCGGAAGTCCCCGGCGCGGAGATGGTCAACGGCCCGATCAAACGCCTTCCGCAGTTTGCCGGGTTCCATGTCGGTGTATTGAAGGATATCCATTCGGAAAAGCGGCGATGATTGCGCAATACGCCGCGCGCGGTCAACGCGCCAGAATGCCTGTTTTTCAACATCGCATCAAGCCCGTCAGATTTTTCACTCCCATGTCCGATCAAAGGTTTCGCAATCAAACGCGGGTCCCCGCCGAGGATTCCGCCTGGTTCCTCTCCAGCAGGCGGGCCAGCACCTCGGGGGCGGGCAGGTCTGGCGCGAACCCGTAGGCGGCGGCGACGGCTTCGTCGAGCGCGGCGTGGGCGTTCGCGAGCCAGGCCGGACGAGCGTTGTAGAGGTTGGTCAGAGTGCGGGATTTCAGCTCGGAAGCGGCTTTCTCATCCACCGGAACACGCATCGGATACCGCGCGAGGCGAGGCTCCCCCGCCGCCATTTCGCATTCCCCATTTCGAATTCCACATTCAACAATAAACCTTGCCCACGGGCCGCCGACGGTTGCGGGGAATTCGAGGGTCTCCTCACGGGTCCACTCCGGCGGGTTCAGCCAGCGCTCGCGCAGGGAGTCCAATTCCCGCGCCGCCGAGGCGACCGCCTCTCGCTGCGGCCCCGCCGCCTCGGGAAACGGAAACGTCTCGAAACACGTCGTCGGCGTGTAGCGGAAACCGGATTCTTTTTCGCGCAACTGCGTCCCCTGGGCCAGCGACCAGATCTCGTGGAACCGGCTGTGCAGGACGCCGAAAAAATAGTCGTCGGAGCGGGCGAAGGCGATGACCACGTTGGCTGGGAGCGTTTCCATGGGCAGCCATGAGAACACCCGGTGCTTTGCGACCATGCATGTCGCGAGATAGCGCGGGTGGCCGGAGAACGCTTTGCGCATTCCCTCGCGGGCTTCGGCATAAAGCCACCAGAATTTGCGGTAGGCATCGCGGTTGTTTTGCGAGCGGACCGGACGGACGTTTTGGTCGAGATGGGAAAACGGCCGCTCGTAAAGTGCGGCGTCCGCCATTTTCAATCCGGTGAAGTCGATCGTCCACTGTCCGCGCGAGCGCTGGTTGATGTCCTTGCCGTTGAGGTAAGGGCGGAGGACATCGCTGTTCGGGCGTCCGTGGGGGTTCGGGGCGGCGAACCATTCGCGGACCTGTTCAAACGGAAGATCGAACGGACCGGCGGGGGTGATGCCCATGAAGCTGATCCCGAGACTCGGCGCGAATGGCACGGCTTCGCGCGCATCCGATCCGGCTGTCAGTGACGGGGAAATCGCGGTGACATGCCTGCCGTCGAGGACGGGGGAATCGTTCCATTGGGAGGGCGAGGCTCCGTCCGAGCCCAAATCACGGCTCGGACGGAGCCTCGCCCTCCCCTCTTTGCTTTCGAACCCAACCATGCTCACGTGGACGTTCACGCCGTCGAGGATCCAGTCGCGATCGCTCACCGCAAAAAAGATGTGCGCGGAATCCTTGATGCGCTTGAGGACTTCGCGGTTGGCGCCTCCCCGGATCGCCTGCGTCGCGAGGAGCCCGGCGCGCTCGCACTTGTTGGATCCAATTTGCGTGCGCGCCTTTTCAAACCAGTAGCAGCAGAGGTCCGCCTCTGCGGGAACCCGCCCTTTGAAGCAGGCAAGCAGCTTGTCCACATAAGCGTCGCCGAGCTCGCGCCTCAGCATCTTTCCCCCCAAAAACGGCGGGTTGCCAACGATGAAATCGACCTTCGGCCATTCGGGTTCTTTGGGGTTGTCGGGGGCGGCGAGGTCGAGGATGGCGTCGCGGTTCTGGAAGGTGGTCATTTTGCGCAGGAGGGGGGAGTCGGTGAAGCCGTAGCCGTTGTGGCGGGTCCACTGGAGGAAGCCGATCCAGAGGGCCATCTGGGCGAGGTCGAAAGCGTAGGGGCTGATCTCGATGCCGTGCATCTGCCACGGCGCGACGGCGGGGAGGAAGTCGGTGGCGAGGCCGGACTCCGCGCCGTGCAGGGCGGCCTCTTTTTCGAGGTCCTTCAATTTCTGGAGGGTCACGTAGAGGAAATTTCCCGACCCGCAGGCGGGGTCGAGCACGGTCGTGTGGGCGAGGCGGTTGAGGAACCGGGACTTGAGCATGTTCGCCTCGCCGACCGCTTTTTTCAGGCGTCCGCCGGTCGGCTTATCGCCGTTGCCGGATTTTTTGCCGGTGGCGAGGAGGTTGGCCATCGTGGCCCGGAGCGCGGCCCATTCCTCGCGCAGCGGGGCCATGACGACGTGGTCGATGAGGAGTTCGATATCCTCTCGCGACGTGTAGTGCGCGCCGAGCTGGGAGCGCTTCGACGGGTCGAGCCCGCGCTCGAAAAGCGTCCCGAAAATCGAGGGGTCGATCGCCGACCAGTCAAGCCTCGTCGCGGAGGTGACGACGGCGATCTCGTCCGCGAGCATCTCGAGGGCGGGCGAGTCGTTGAAGAGGTCGCCGTTGAAATGCCGGATCGTTTCGAGCCCGAAGTCGCCGCCCGAGGCCATCGCCCGGAAGAGGTCGTCGAGGAGCTTTTTCAACCGCGCCGGTTCTTTTCCCGCTTTCGAGAAGATCTGCGCGAACAGGTCCGGCGGAAGCAGGCCGACATCCTCGGCAAACAGGCAAAAGACCAGCCGGTCCACGAACCGCGCGACCGCCGCCGGATCAAGCCCGCGCGACCGCATCGAGTTGGCCAGCACGCCCAGCCGCGCGGCGGCTTCCTCGGTGATCGCCCGGCTGGTCGCGCCCGGACGCAATTTCTCAGGATCGTGAAAAAGGTTCTGCAGGATTTCCAGGTTCCTCGGCTCAGGAAGCTCGGCCAGCGGGACATCGTAAACTTTTTTGGCGGTGGCCGTGAAGTTCGTGTGGATGACGATGCGGTCGAGGTCGCAGACGGCGAGCAGCGGCGGGTTTTCAAGGGCCTCCCGGTAGAGCAGGATCTGCGCGTAGGCTTTGTCGAGGTCCTTGTGGCGGCCCTTGTATTCGATGGCGAAAAACCCGCGCTTCCAAACGTCGGCGAAGCCGTCGCCCCCGCCTTCCTTCGATGCCCCGCGCTCGAACGTGAACCACTCGCCCGACGGGTCGGCCTCGGCGGGCGAGGGATGGGAGAACAAGCGGCAAAGGTCGAGGAAATGCTGCTGGGCCGCGCTGCGCTCGTTCAGGGAAACACCCTGCCATTTTTGGACAAACGCGGCTGGAGTCATCGGAGCCGAACACTGCCTGCGGCACGGCATAAGATCAAACTTTTCCCGGCAGCATCAAAGCCCGAGCGCGGCAAGCGCCTCGACCACCGGTTCCGGCTCAAGCTTTTTCAGGCTCCGGGACCCGGTATTGTCCAGGGGTGCCTGAAAAGCGATTTGTTCTGGTGCGGCGCGGTGCCAGTTGGCGAGGCTGCTCGGCCCGAAAACGGTGAAGCACTTCACGCCAAATGCCGCGGCCAGGTGCGACGCGGCACCGTCCACGGTCAGGACCGCCCTGGCATTGGCGCAGAGCCAGAGAAACTGCCGCAAGGAGGTCGGTTCGATCACGGCCCCCGTCGCGGCGGCGATCTCCTCGCAGTGCGCGCTTTGCCATCCGGATCCGGCGTTCGTGAGGACGAACCGGCCACCGACCGCGCGGACGACAGCGGCCCAGCCGTCAACGGTCCACATCTTTTTTTTCCAGCCCGAAGTCGGATTCACGAGGATGAATTCTCCCGCGTTCCATCCCGCCGGAGCCCAATCGCCGGGAGGCTCCGACAATGCCGGAGGCCGGAACGGCCCGTTGGCCGGCACCGGAGTGTTCGCCCAAAAATATTCCGCCACGTAGGAGTCTCCGAGTTCGGGGTTGGACGGCCCCGAGAAAACAAGCGGGTGATACCAGCGGAGCTCTTTCTGCAAGGGGCGGATCAGGTGCCGTTCGAAAACCGGGGCAAGCGCCGAGCGAAACGCGGATTTGCTCAACGGGTCGAAGCAGTAGAGGGTTCGCGCGGGAGCAAGCGCCAGCCCCTTGACAAATTTCACTCCCGGCATAAGCGCGGCCAGATCCGCGTGCCCGTTCCTCGTCATCAGCCGGACAGGCGCGCCATGGTGCGACAAAAGCCGGGACAGGGCCGGTTCGAGGAGAACCAGGTCTCCAAGCTGTTTGTGAAAGGCGACGTAACATCCGGGCATCGGGAAAATGATTTTCGCCCCGGCATCGCGCGATCACAAGCCAGAAGGCATGGCTTGTGATTTTTGGCCGGACATATATACGATGCGGGCCATCGAAATGCCCGATCATCCGAACCCGACTCACTCCCATGGCGCTTTCAAGCTCCGCTATGGCCACCCGATGCCGTTTGGCGCAAGCCATGTCCCCCACGGGGTCAACTTTTCCATCTTCAGCGTCCATGCCACCGCCTGCACGCTGGTGCTCTTCGAGAGGGGCGCTCCCGATCCGATGGCGGAAATCCCCTTCCCCCCCGAGTATCGCCTCGGCCAGGTCTGGGCGATGACGGTTTACGATCTGGATTACGAAAAAATCGAGTATGGGTTCCGGTTCGAAGGGCCATTCGACCCGAGGGAGGGGCATTATTTTGACCCGAAGAATATCGTGCTGGATCCCCACGCGCGAAAAATCGCCGGGCGGGAAATCTGGATGGGGGAACCCTCCGGCCACAAGCCCGTCTATCGCGGGCGGATCCCGCACGAGGAATACCAGTGGGAGCACAGCCGCCCGCTGAGGCATCCGGAGAGCGAGATGATCATTTACGAGCTGCATGTGAGGGGGTTCACGCGCCACCCCAGTTCCGCGGCGGCGCACCCGGGCACGTTCGCCGGGCTGGCCGAAAAGACCTCCCACCTCCGCGACCTCGGCGTCAACTGCATCGAGCTGATGCCGGTCTTCGAGTTCAATGAAGCCGAAAACACGCGCACCAACCCGGCCACCGGCGAACCGCTCTGCAACTACTGGGGCTACAGCACGGTCGGCTTTTGCGCGCCGAAATGCAGCTACGCCGCGAGCGCGCGGGAAGGCCGGCAGGTCCACGAGTTCAAGGACATGGTCAGGCGGCTGCACGCGGACGGCATCGAAGTCGTTCTCGACGTCGTGTTCAACCACACCGCCGAGGGCGGGGCCGACGGCCCGGTGATTTCGTTCCGCGGCATCGACAACAAAACGTTTTACCTCCTCGACTCGAAGGGCCGCTTCCTGAACTACACCGGCTGCGGGAACACGGTGAACTGCAACCATCCCGCCATCCGGGGCTTCGTGATCAGTTGCCTCCGGTATTGGGCGTCGGAATACCACATCGACGGGTTCCGTTTCGACCTGGCCTCGGTGCTCGGCAGGGATGTGAACGGTGCCCCGCTTCTCAACCCTCCCCTGCTCGAATCCCTTGCTTACGACCCGGTCCTCGCAGGGTGCGACCTCATCGCCGAGGCCTGGGATGCGGGCGGCCTCTACCAGGTCGGCAATTTCCCCTCCTACGGGCGGTGGATGGAATGGAATGGAAAATTCCGCGACTGCGCGCGGCGGTTCCTCAAAGGCGAACCCGGCACCGTGGGCGAAATGGTCCAGCGCATCATGGGCTCGCCCGACCTCTACGCCGCCGCCGGGCGCAAGCCCACCGCATCGGTCAACTTCATCACCTGCCACGACGGGTTTACCCTGCGCGACCTTTTTTCCTACAACGAAAAACACAACCTCGAAAACGGGGAGGACAACAACGACGGGGCGGACGACAACAACAGTTGGAACTGCGGGGCCGAGGGGGAAACCGGCGACCCGAATGTGCGCGAACTGCGCCTCCGCCAGTGCAAGAACGCGATGCTGCTCCTGCTCGCCAGCCAAGGGGTCCCGATGATTTCCATGGGCGACGAATGCGGGCGCTCCCAGCGCGGCAACAACAATGCCTACTGCCACGACGAGGACTGGAACTGGCTGAACTGGGACCTCGGCGACGAGGGCCGCGAGATGCTGCGCTTCACCAAAGCGGCGATCGCTTTCCGGAAAGCCAACCCCGCCTTCCGCCAGCCGGAATTCCTGACCTCCCGCGACCAGGTCGGGAGCGGCTACCCGGATATCAGCTGGCACGGCGTGCTGCCCTGGCGGCCGGACTGGTCGGCTTCCAGCCGCTCCTTGGCCTTCATGCTCTGCGGCCGCCACGGAGAGGCGATCGGCGGACCACCGCATTTTTTCTATGTGGCCTTCAACATGTTTTTCAAGCCCCTGCAGTTCGCTCTGCCGGTGCTCCCGCGAGGGATGTCCTGGCTCCGGTTTGCCGATACCGGCCTCCCCTCTCCCGACGATATTTGCATCCCCGGCGAAGAACGGCCGCTGCCTCTCCAGAAACACTATGTCCTCCGGGAATGGTCGGGGCTCGTGCTCGTCGGAAAGTGACCGCCGGCCTCTCCCTCGCCGGGAGACGCAGCGCCATATGAGATTTTTTGCAAGATTCCCCTTGCACGCCGGCATCTGAGGCGCTACATATCGCCCCCTTTCTCTTCAGCGATCATATACATGGCGACTCCATCCAAGAAATCCCCCAAACCTGCCCCAAAAAAGGCGGCCAAGAAGCCCCTTGTCAAACCGGGGAAAAAAGCCGTCCCTCAGGCACCGAGGGCGAAAAAGCCAGCCCCGAAGCCAGCTAAAAAGACCGCGCCCGCCAAAAAAGCGAAGCCCGCCAAAAAGGCCGCGCCCACTTCGTCCGCACAAAAAGCGAAAAAGTCCGCCGCTCCGGCCGCAAAACCCGTCAAAAAAATCAAGCAGGCACCGGTTGTCAATACCGCCCAAAAAATCTCTGTCCCGCCGAAAAACCCCGCGCCTGCCGCAAAAAAGCCGCCGCTCCAACCGGTCGGCTTTCTCGCCAAACAGCGCAACCGCCTGCTGACGCTCAAGGACACGCTTCTGGATTCGATGAACGGCGTGGCCAAGGACAGCCTCCGCTCCCGCGCGGAAGGCAGCGAGGCTTCTGCTTTCGGCATGCACCAGGCGGATGCCGGCAGCGACGCCTACGACCGGGACTTCGCCCTGAGCCTTCTCTCGCAGGAACAGGATTCGCTCTACGAGATTGACGAGGCGCTCAAGCGCATCGATACCGGCGCCTACGGGGTCTGCGAGATCTCCGGCAAACCGATCCTTCACGCCCGCCTCGAAGCCCTGCCTTTCACCCGCTACACCGTTGAGTGCCAGGCCGAGATCGAAAAGAAGAACCGATTCAGCCGGGTCCGCCAGCCGGTCGCCTCGCTCTTCGGCCTCGGCGAAGACGAGGGCGGCGACGGCGACGAAGACGATTCACCAACCGACAGCAAGGAATAGCACATGGCACAGGAAAATATCACTCTCGAATGCACCGAGGCGAAAGCCGAGGGAAAACCGGCTTCGCGCTACATCACCACCCGCAACAAAAAGAGCCCGCAGACGCCGAACCGCCTGGAGAAGAAGAAATACAACCCCTTCCTCAAGCGCCACACGCTCCACCGCGAAATCAAATAACAAGCCATGCAGCCGAAAACTCCTCAACGCCGGACCAACTTCCGCAAAGCCAACCGCTCGATGCCGCGCCGCCGAGTGGACCTCAACCTCGAGGCGATCGATTACAAAAACCCCGATCTCCTCAAGCGCTTCGTCACCGAAAGCGGCAAAATCCTTCCCCGCCGGGTCACCGGCATGTCCGCCCGCCTCCACCGCAAGATCACCGGCGAAATCAAGCGTGCGCGCGCCGCACTCTTGATGAAATAATTTTTTCCGCATGAACCTCTCTTGGCTCGGTCAATACCGCGACTTGGGAATCCTGCTCCTCCGCGCCGGCATCGGGGCCATGATGGTGCTCCACGGGTGGCCGAAGCTCGCGGGCGGCCAGCAGAACTGGGAACAGCTCGGTGGGGCGATGGGGTATCTTGGCATCGCCTTCTGGCCTGTGCTCTGGGGGTTTTTTTCCGCCATGGCCGAGACCTTGGGAGGGGCCCTGCTCGTTGCCGGCTTCCTCACCAGATTTGCCGCGATCTTCCTCTCCTTCAATATGGCTGTCGCCACGATCATGGTCTATCACGTCAGCCACGGCTCCTTCAAAGACTGGAGCCACCCCGCCGAAATCGGCATCGTCTGCCTCTCGCTCGTCATCGTCGGAGCCGGAAAATACAGCATCGACCGCGCCTGAGGCCTATTTCTTCCGGAACGTATCCGCGGCGGTGAGCACGGTGTTCGCCCCTTCCCCGTCGAGCCAGGCTTTCGCGGCCTTGTCGTCTTTCAAATAGGAGTCCCAGAATGCCGTCGAGAGAGCTTCGATGGCTTTGTGGTGGTTCGGGTTGCTGGTCGAGCGCGGGATGGGGGCGTCGGTGAAGGCCATGTGGTCGGCCCCGTTGAGAACGATCTCGTATTTTCCACCGGGCGGAAGCGCGGGAAACACGGCGAGCCGGGAAGCCAGGTTCTGGTTGCCGATCGAGGCAACATCGTTCGTCCCGGTCATCAGCATCCAAGGGATTTTCACCGAGCCGAACACTTTGGCCGGACGGCCCAGCCTCGGGCTGCCAGGGCTCAGGCAAAGCGCGGCCTTGATGCGCGGATCGGTGAACTTCGCACCTTTCCAGCCGAGCGATTCGCCGCTCACCCCCTGCGTCGTCAGCGCGCCGAACGAATGCCCGGCCATCCCGATTTTTTCGAGATCGAGACGGTTGTTCAGCGGGTGCCCGGGCTCGCGGTCCCAGAGCGCGAGCTGGTCGATGACCGCCGGGACGTCCTGCAACCGGAGCACGAGATTTCTCCCGTTTGCGGCCTGCTTCATCGCGGCGGCCGGGTTCGTGCTTCCTCGCCACACCGACTCGTCGCTGCCGGGATGTTGGACCGCGACGACGACATACCCGTGTCCGGCCCACTTCGTCCCCAGGTAGGAATACCCCTTGCTCGATCCCCCCAGACCATGGCTGAAAAGGACCACCGGCGCAGGGCCCGAGCTCTTCGGCAGATACACCCTCACGGGAAGATCGCGCTGCCGCTTCGCGTCATGCACCACAAAATCCAGAACTTTGCGAGGCCCCGCTTCGGCCAGCTTCATTGGATCATAGGAATCCGCCGCGACGGCTACCGAAACTGCAGCAACACAAAATAGGAACAGGAATTTTTTCATGGAAAGTTGAACCTCGTGCGGCAACCGGCAAAACATCCGCCGGCGACGCGACAGCTATTCTTTGTAGCCAATCCGATTTCATGGCAACCTTTTCTTATGTCCGGCAGCCAACCCAGCATCCTTGTCATCCGTGGAGGGGCCATAGGCGATTTCCTGCTCACCCTCCCAGCCCTGCGCCTGCTCCGGGAAGGCTTCCCGGATTGCCGGATCGAAATCGTCGGATACCGCCACATCTGCTCGGTCGCGGATGGACGGTTCTACGCGGATGCCGTCCGGTCGATCGAATACGCGCCGATGGCCGGATTCTTCAACCCGCGCTCGGATCTCGACCCCGAGCTCTCCGCCTATTTCGCAGGCTTCGGACAGGTCATCTCCTACCTTTTCGACCCGGATGGATTTTTTGCGGGCAACCTCAAACGCTGCGGGGTGAAGAATCTGATCTGCGGCGACCCCCGGATTTCCGGTTCGCAGCACGCCGTCTGCCAGCTCGCCCGGCCGATGGAGTCGCTGGCACTGTTCCTAGAGGATTCGTCCTTGGAGATTTTTCCCACGGCGGAGGATGCCGCTGAAGCAGAGCGGTTGCTGTCGGGGCACCGCCCGCCGTTCGTCGCCGTGCATCCGGGCAGCGGCTCGCCGAAAAAAAACTGGCCGCTTCCAGCCTGGAAGGACCTTCTTTCGGAGCTGTGCGACACGCGGGCAACCGTTCTCGTCGTGTCGGGAGAAAGCGACGCCGCGCGCGTGGACGAGCTGAAGTCCGCCTTCGGCAAACGCCTCGTCTTTCTCGGCCATCTCCCGCTCCACCTCCTCGGCGCCGTCTTGCAGCGCTGCGCGTTTTTTGTCGGGCACGACAGCGGGATCTCGCACCTCGCCGCCGCCGCAGGCACGAAATGCCTTCTGCTTTTCGGGCCGACCGACCCGGCGGTCTGGGCTCCCGCAAATCCTGGTGTGAATGTCTTGCGCGCGCCCGGCGGGTTGCTGCAAAACCTTTCCGTGGAGGCCGTCCGCTCACACGTTCCCGACTTCCTGCCGTCACCATGAAAGAAACCATCCTGGCCGTGGACCCCTCGCTGCGCGGAACCGGGTTTGCCATCCTCGTGCGCGAGGGCGGAAAAACCCGCTGCCCGCATTTCGGGGTCATCAAAAATTCCCCGCGCCTCCTGCATTCGGGCTGCCTGGTGGCGATTCACGGGCAGCTCGGCGAGACCATCGCCCGGTTTTCTCCAGACGCCATGGCAATCGAAAGCGTGATCTATGTGCAGAGCTACCCGACCGCCATCACCTTGGGCTCCGCCCGTGGCGCGGCTCTGCTGGCCGCCGCCCAGCGCGGGATCCCGATCCACGAATACGCGCCCCGGCGCGTCAAGCTGGCGGTCGTCGGCCGCGGAGGCGCACAAAAAGCCCAGGTCGCTTTCATGGTCCGAGCGATCCTAGGCATGACCGTGACGCCTCCGCCGGATGCCGCTGATGCGATCGCGATCGGCCTCACGCATTTCCAATCCGCCGATGCCGCCGCGCACCGGAAAGTCCCGCTCGACCGCGTATGAATATCCTCGATCTCGGACGCATCGAATACGGTGCCGCTCTGGAAATTCAGAACCGCCATGTCGAAGATCTGCTGGAGGGCACCGGCGGGGAGGTGCTCCTGCTGCTCGAACACGAACCGGTTTACACGATCGGCCGCACGCGCGATCAATCCAGCCTCCGCGAGCGCCTCCCGCACCCTGCCATCGAGACCAACCGCGGCGGGCAGGCGACGTACCACGGCCCCGGCCAACTTGTCGGATACCCGATCCTCGACCTCGACAAACGCGGGCGCGACCTCCACCGGTATCTCCGGTTCCTCGAGGAATTCCTCATCCGCCTCTGCGCGGAATACGGCGTGCAAGCGCACCGCCGCGACGGCCTCACCGGCGTCTGGGTCGGCGAGAAAAAGATCGCGTCCCTCGGGGTCGGAGTGAAAAGGTGGGCCACCATGCACGGCTTCGCGCTCAACGTCCTCGAATCCAGCCTGCACGGGTTCACCCACATCACCCCCTGCGGAATCGCGGGCGTCGAAATGACCTGCCTGGAAAAGGAATCCGCCTCGCCGGTTTCCCTCGCTCGCGTCACCGCTCACGCCAGGGAGTCATTCCCTGCGGTTTTGAATGAACTCCTGCGTTGAGGATACATCTCCGCAATTTCGGCAAATGATACTGACAATCAAACGATTTTGTTCATGATCCATCAGTTGCCCGACAACCACACGTTATGACCAAAGTCCCCACCTTTGACCAGTTGATGAATCCACTCATCACGGCATTGAGAGACTTGGGCGGCTCCGGCTCCATTGAAGAGATATACGAACGCGTCATACAGAATCTCAAGTTATCCGAAGACATTCTCTCTGTTCTCCATGATTCCGAGGCCAGCAACCAGACTGGTTGACGGCGACCAACTCGCGGACAAGCTTAAGGAATTCAACCTCGGCACGCAGACCGAAATGATCGAGAGCATCAAGGTCGATGAAACTTGGTTCAAAACACTCTGAGCGAACGAGGCCAATATGTTTCCGCAACTGAAATGCGTTTCAGTTGAGCTTTTCAAGAGCCGCGGTATTCTCTTCCAATGAATATGAACGTTGAACAAATTGCGGAGGAGGCGCTCTCTCTTCCAAGCGAGGCGCGTGCGCTCCTCGCTGACCGTCTTGTTGAGAGCCTTGACCCGGAAGAAGACGGGGCCATTCGGCAGCTTTGGGCCGCAGAGGCTTTGCGCCGCCGGGATGACGTTCGCAGCGGACGAGTCAAAACCATTCCTGGCGACGAGGCTCTCGCCCGCGTCCGGCGCGCAGTGGCTCGATGAGGCATGAGTTCCATCCAGAGGCTCTCGAAGAGTATGAGGACGCCGCTCGTTATTATGCCGGTTGCCAGAACGGCCTTGAACTCCGTTTCATCGCGTGCGTCGAATCGGCGTTCCGTCAGATTTCCAATGCTCCCGCACGCTGGCGTCCGTTCGAAGAGGATGTGCGGCGATGTCTCGTCCATGTCTTCCCCTATGCCGTGCTTTACTCCACCGAGTCCGACTACGTGCTCATCATTGCAATCATGCACTGCAGCCGGAAGCCGGGTTATTGGCGCCATCGCATCGATCAAAATCGCTGACGTGAAAGGCCAAGAAAGAGCAAAAGCTCACCCCGGTACGGAGCGCGAAAACTGACCGGCCATGGCTGAGCTGGGAAAACGCAATCTGCTGACGGTCGCCCGCGAGGGGCCGCCGGGGTATTTCTTGGACGACGGGGAAGGCGGGGAGATCCTCCTTCCGGGAAAATACATTCCCGTGGGTTCGAAGCCGGGCGAGACGCTCGACGTGTTTATCTACCGCGATTCCGAGGACCGGCTGGTTGCGACGACCGAGACACCGCTGGCGATGGTCGGGGATTTCGCCGCTTTGAAAGTTGTCGATGTCTCGCCGGGCATCGGGGCGTTTTTGGACTGGGGCCTCGAAAAAGACCTGCTGCTTCCGAGGCGCGAGCAGGGAGGGTTCCGGAAGGCGGGCGAGAAGGTTGTCGTCTATGTTTTTCTCGATGAGAAATCCAACCGGATCGTGGCCAGCACGCGCCTGCAACGCTGGTTCAGCAAAACGCCTCCCGCTTACACAAAAGACCATCCGGTCAAACTCCTCATCGCCGGACGGACGCCTCTCGGCTACAAGGCCGTCGTGGACAATCTCTACCAGGGGATGCTCTACGGCTCGGAACTTTCCGGCCCGCTGGAAGTCGGCTCGCAGACCGGCGGGTTCGTGAAAACCGTCCGCCCGGACGGCAAACTCGACCTCTCGCTCGACCGCAGCGGATTCGCCCGCGTCGGCCCGATCACGGACCAGATCCTCGAAGCCCTGGAAGCCGCCGGCGGCCACCTCCCCTTCAACGACGAAAGCCCGCCGGATGCCATCCGCACCGCATTTGGCATCAGCAAAAAAGCCTTCAAACAGGCCATCGGCACCCTCTACCGCAAACGCCTGATCGAATTGACGGCGGAAGGTGTTTCGCTCGCAAAGGAGATGCAATTCACTGACAACTTGTAAAAATGACCCGCCCGCTCCTGCTCCTCCTTGTCCTTTGCTGTGCCGCGCTGCCCGCGGTCGTTCAATCCAAGACCCCGGCGGAGGCGCAGAAGGCCTCTCTGAAAAAGGAATCCCCCGACTCGCCCCTGCGCATGCAGCTCGCCCGCGTGCAGATCCTGCTCGACCGGGCGGGCTTTCGCCCGGGAAAAATCGACGGGCTCGTGGGCGAGTTCACGCAGAAGGTGGCCGACCGGTATTGCGCGGCCAACGGGCTGCCGCAAGGCTCGCTGCTCGATGTCTCAGGAATCCCGAACCCCTACCGCGAATACACGGTCGTCGAGGAGGACAAAAAATGGATCGGCCCGCAGGCCTCCACTCCGGCCGCCCAGGAAAAGCTCAAGGCCATGCTCTACGCCGACCTGTGGGAGCTGGTTGCCGAGCGGTTCCACTGCGACCTCGAATTCCTGCACGAGCTCAACAAAGACATCCCCGAGGAAAAAATCGCCGTCGGCTCGGTGCTGCGGGTCCCGGATGTCCCGGAATTCCAGATGGCCGATGTCGTCGCCCTAGAAAAAAAGCGGCGCGATGACGAGGCGGCGAAAAAAGCCGCCGCCAGCGCGCCCCCGTCGCCTTCCCCCATGCC
>Ga0209697_10001521_pt1 | contig 35403 bp, 34 predicted proteins | sample AliMusrvi5mmetaG_FD_184115 | JGI IMG/M metagenome (GOLD analysis project Ga0209697, IMG submission 184115) | Freshwater lake bacterial and archeal communities from Alinen Mustajarvi, Finland, to study Microbial Dark Matter (Phase II) - Alinen... | ecosystem: Environmental > Aquatic > Freshwater... | reverse complement strand
ATAGCCCATGTCCCGCAAGCCATCTACCTCGCCGACAGCACCATCGAAGAAAACATAGCATTCGGTATTCCAAAAGGTAAGATCGATTTCAATCGTGTCAAAATAGCAGCTGAGCAGGCACAAATAGGCGACATCATCGAAACTTGGCCTAAAAAATACAAAACCTACGTCGGCGAACGCGGTATCCGCCTCTCCGGAGGCCAACGCCAAAGAATAGGGATAGCCCGGGCCCTTTACAAACAAGCAGACGTCATTATCTTCGATGAAGCCACTAGCGCCCTTGATAACGAAACCGAACAAGCAGTAATGCAATCCATCGAAACTTTAGGTAACGACACGACTGTGTTAATTATTGCTCACCGCTTAACGACATTGAGTAATTGTACACAAATTGTAGAACTCGCAGAGGGCACTATCAAACAAATTGGTACATATGACGAAATCATAAATAAATCTTGGCCATCAACGCCGAAGTCTCTCAGCTTCTCAGCACTCAGCTCTTAAGAAATCCCAGCACTGCCCACTGATTTCCCTCAGCAGAACTCATTTCCCATTACTTAGAAAATGAAAGCAGTTATCCTAGCCGGTGGCCTCGGCACCCGCATATCCGAAGAGTCGCACCTCAAGCCCAAGCCCATGATAGAAATCGGAGGCAAACCAATCCTCTGGCACATCATGAAACTGTACTCCGCCCACGGAGTCAACGACTTTATCATCTGCTGTGGTTACAAGGGCTATGTCATCAAAGAGTACTTTGCCAACTACTTTCTTCATATGTCTGACGTCACATTCGACATGGCTAGCAATAGCATGGAAGTTCACAAGCAAAAAGCCGAGCCATGGAAGGTGACGTTAGTAGATACGGGGGAAGCTACAGCTACAGGTGGCCGCTTAAAACGTATAGCAAAATATCTTGAGCCAAATGAACCATTCTGCTTTACCTACGGCGACGGTTTAGCCGATATTGACATCACTACCGAGATTGCTTTCCATAATAATCAAGGCAAACTTGCCACTGTGTGCGCAGTAATGCCTCCTGGACGTTACGGGGCGTTGCAGCGGGGGGGAAATCTTGTTCACGGTTTTCAGGAAAAACCACCGGGAGATGGCTCATGGATCAACGGTGGATTTTTTGTGCTTCAGCCTGATGTACTGAACTATATTGATGGGGACGCATCATCATGGGAAGGTGGGTCATTGGTAAAAATTGCAGCAGAAGGCCAACTCGCAGCCTTTGAACATAGCGGTTTTTGGCGCCCAATGGATACCCTCCGCGATAAAACCTATCTTGAAGAACTTTGGGACAACCATAAAGCCCCTTGGAAAGTATGGTGACTAAAAAAATCAGCGCAGTTAATCGAAACTTCTGGAAAGGAAAACGGGTATTTCTGACTGGTCATACAGGTTTCAAGGGCGGATGGTTAGCGCTATGGTTAGCCGACATGGGTGCTGACGTATACGGTTATGCCCTCAATCCACCAACAGAACCAAACTTTTTTACCGTTTGCAAGTTGCAGGCGCAGCTTGCCGCAAGCACGATTGCCGACATTCGTGATGCTACAGCTTTAACGCAAGCCATGCAGGCAGCCCGTCCCGAAATTGTTTTTCATATGGCAGCTCAGCCCCTTGTGCGTTATTCCTATACCGCACCGGTTGAGACCTATGCTGTAAACGTCATGGGTACCGTTAACCTTCTTGAAGCCGTGCGTCATACACCCAGTGTCAAAGCTGTGGTCAATGTTACCACCGATAAATGTTACGAAAACCGTGAATGGGTCTGGCCATACCGGGAAAATGAGGCTATGGGAGGCTTCGATCCTTACTCAAGCAGCAAAGCCTGCTCTGAACTTGTAACGGCAGCCTATCGTCGTTCCTTCTTCGAACAAGCAGGGATTCATCTTGCCAGCGCACGGGCAGGGAACGTCATTGGTGGTGGAGATTGGGCAACAGATCGTCTTATCCCTGATTTCCTGAAATCGCTTGATGACCAGCGTACCTTGATCATTCGTTCACCGAAGGCCACGCGACCCTGGCAGCATGTCCTTGAACCGCTCGCAGGGTATCTTATGCTGGCTCAAGCTTTACACGAAAGAGGGGACACCTTTGCAAACCCTTGGAATTTTGGACCGGAAGATGGTGACGCTCGTCCTGTGCAGTGGATTGTTGAATACTTGTGCGCTCAGGTGCCCGGTGCATCCTGGCAATGCGAAGCAACACCGCAGCTTCACGAGGCCAATATGCTCAAGCTCGACAGCTCAAAAGCGAAAACACAGCTGGGATGGCAACCGCGATGGAATCTGGAAGCAGCGCTTGGAATGACCCTCAATTGGCACAAAGCTTGGCGGCAAAGTGAAAATATGGCGATGGTCAGTCAGGCGCAGATGCATCATTATGAAGCCTCTTACAAGGCAGTATGAGTGATCGTTTTGACATTATCGAGACACCCCTGCAAGGGTTACAACTCATCCAGCGCAAGCCTCTTGGTGACAGCCGGGGTTATCTTGAGCGTTTGTTCTGCCAAAGTGATCTTGCCGAACAACTCAAGGGAAGAACCATCGTTCAAATCAACCATACCCTGACTAAAAAAACAGGCACCCTCCGTGGAATGCACTTTCAGCATCTACCATACGCCGAAACCAAGTTTGTCATGTGCCTGAAAGGTGAAGTTTATGATGTAGCGGTTGATGTTCGTGCCGGTTCACCATCCTTTCTCCAGTGGCATGGCGAAATTCTGAGCGCAGCCAATCATAAAACACTTTTTATCCCGGAAGGCTTTGCTCACGGATTTCAAACACTTACCGATGATTGTGAAATGCTCTATTTTCATACAGCACCCTATCACTCAAACTCCGAAGCCGCACTGAATTCTCTTGACCTAAAGCTCGCCATTGAATGGCCATTACCAGTTACCGAACAATCCACACGCGATAAAGAACACCCTATGATTAATCTGAGCTTCCAGGGAGTAGTATTATGAAGTGCCGCCACTGCGGTGCAGAGCTGAAACTGACTCTTGTTGATCTCGGCAGTGCTCCGCCCTCCAACGCTTATCTGACGATTGAGAAGCTCCAAAACCCTGAAAAGTGGTTTCCTCTGCGTGTGCTGGTGTGCGAACAGTGCTGGCTTGTACAAACCGAAGACTTCGCACAGGCAGATGAACTGTTTGATGCCGACTACGCTTACTTCAGTGCCTTCTCCAGCAGTTGGCTTGCCCATAGCCAGCGATACGTGTCAGACATGGCACAGCGATTCTGCCTGAAGGAGCAAAGCTATATGGTTGAAGTAGCGGCCAATGATGGATACCTTTTGCAATATGTAAAAGCGCTCGGCATTCCCTGCACTGGTATTGAGCCGACTACAAGCACGGCAAGTGCTGCACGAGCCAAAGGTATCGACATAGTCGAAGAATTTTTCGGGGTCAATTTGGCAAAACAGCTTGTCGCCGATGGCAAACAGGCTGATCTCACGGCTGCCAACAATGTGCTTGCCCATGTGCCCGACATAAACGATTTTGTTGCAGGCTTTACTGCATTGCTCAAACCCTGTGGCGTGGCAACCTTCGAGTTTCCGCACCTGCTCAACCTGATTGAGCTGAACCAGTTCGACACCATCTACCATGAGCACTTTTCCTATCTCTCGCTTACAGCGGTGCAGCACATCTTTGCTGCCAATGGTTTGACAGTTTTTGACGTGCAGGAACTTCCAACGCATGGCGGCAGTCTTCGCGTCTTTGCCCAGCGTACTGATACTGGCTTACAAGTGATCAACGATCAGGTTCGTCTTCTGCTCCAGAAAGAAGAGAGTGTCGGGATGAGAACAGCCGAGTACTACACAGGCTTTCAGGGAAAATCAGAAAAGGTTAAGGATGACTTTGTAGCATTTTTGATTGAAGCCAAACGAAAAGGAAAATCAGTCGCAGCCTATGGTGCCGCGGCAAAGGGCAACACCTTAATGAACTTTGCCGGCATTCGTTCCGATCTGATTCAGTTTGTCGTCGATAAAAACCCGGCTAAGCAAGGTAAATATATGCCGGGCAGTCGCATCCCGATTGTGAGCGAGGATCGACTTATCGAAAAACGCCCCGACTATGTGGTTATTCTACCATGGAACCTGCGGGAGGAGATCATGCAGCAACTGGCGTATGTGCAGGAATGGGGAGGGAAGTTTATGACTGCTGTACCTGATCTTAAGCTTGTATGATTAAAGTCGCACTTACCGGTGCTACCGGTTTTATCGGTCGGCATGTCCTTGCAGAATTGAACTCCCATAATGGAGTCGAAGTTATTGCTGTTGCTCGTGAGTTACGGGAAGGAGACCCAGTAATCAGTATTGGACGTTGGGTTCAAATGGATATTTGCAAGCCTCCTGCTAATGCATTTGAAGCTTTGGGTTGCCCGGATATTCTTATTCATCTTGCATGGCAAGGTTTACCCAATTACCGATCACTGCACCATTTTGAAGTTGAATTACCAATTCAGTATGCTTTTCTCAAACAACTGATTGAACAAGGTCTAAACTCTGTTGTTGTATCTGGAACCTGTTTTGAATATGGAATGCTATCAGGATCGCTTTCTGAAGAAATTGAAACACGTCCAGCAAATCCTTACGGTTTTGCAAAAGACACTCTCAGAAAGCAGTTACAGTACCTTCAAGCTATACATTCCTTCAATCTCACTTGGGCAAGGCTTTTTTATATGTATGGCGATGGTCAGCCTGATTCCTCGCTGATTCCGCAACTCACAAAAGCAGTGGATCGAGGTGTTACGGTTTTCAACATGTCAGGTGGGGAGCAATTGCGAGACTATTTACCCGTTTCTGCTGTTGCAGAAAAGATGGTTTCGCTTGCCTTAAAGCAGCAAAATATTGGCACAATCAACATCTGCTCTGGTAAACCCCTGTCAGTTCGCAACCTTGTTGAAAAATGGATTCATGATGAGCAATTGGACATTGCGCTCAATTTAGGGTTTTATCCATATCCCGATTATGAGCCAATGGCATTTTGGGGTGACACTTCAAAATTTGACCATGTTATGAAGCTGAAATGAAAAAGCTACGCGAACTTTATCGTATTGATCAGCTTCCGATTTTTCAAAATCGAATGTACGACACTGAAGCTGAGGCGAAAGATTGCCCAAAGGGGGATGTAAGACTTGTTGAGGATCTACAGACAGGGTTGGTTTATAACGCTTCATTCCGCCCTGAATTGATGGTTTATGATGAGCACTATCAAAATGAACAAGCGGTTAGCCCACTATTTCAAGAACATCTGGAATCCGTTGCCAAAATTGTAGAACGCACCATCGGACGGCATGATTTAGTGGAGGTTGGATGTGGAAAAGGTTACTTCCTTGAACTGCTTCTTCAGCAGGGGTTTGATATAACCGGTTTCGATCCAGCGTATGAAGGAACTAATACTCGAATTGAACGACATTATTTTGAGCCAAGTCTTGGGATTAAGGCAAGCGGTCTCATTTTGCGTCATGTACTGGAGCATATTCAGGAACCTTTTGACTTTTTGGCAAGACTTAAAGATGCTAACGGTGGCTCAGGTCTGATCTATATCGAAGTCCCGAATTTTGACTGGATTTGTTCGAAGAGGGCGTGGTTCGATATTTTCTATGAACATGTAAATTACTTTCGCTTGGCAGACTTTGATCGCATGTTCGACAAGGTTGTTGAAAGCGGCACAGTCTTTGGAGAGCAATATCTCTATGTCGTTGCTGAGTTAGCGAGCTTGAAAATACCCGAATATAATGAGAATAAACGAGTCTCTTTTCCAGAAGAGTTCTTGCATCTTCTTATAGAACAGAACAGAACAGAACAGAACAGAACAGAACAGAACAGAACAGAACAGAACACCGCGGTTATATGGGGCGGTGCATCCAAAGGGGTCATTTTTTCGTTGCTCAAAAAGCGAGAAGGAGTGCTTTTCAATACCGTGATCGACATTAATCCGGCAAAGCAAGGCAAATTTTTACCAGCAACGGGTTTAAAAGTGCAATCGCCAACGGATGCGTTATCAAAACTTGCTGCTGGCGCAACAATCTGGGTCATGAATTCAAACTACCTTGACGAAATCAAAAAAATGTCGGGGAACACTTATAACTATATTTGTATCGACCATGAATGAATTTAAACAAGAAGTAGCAGAGAGAGTTATATCGAACGGGTGTGATACCACCATGATTGAGGCTGGGCAGCAATTTTTGCGCGCGACAACGGTCACTAAGTATTCTTACAACTTTGCATGGCTTGGTCGCCCCATAATTCAGTATCCTCAGGACATGGTCGCGATGCAGGAGCTGATCTGGGACATCAAGCCAGATCTTATTATAGAAACAGGCATTGCTCACGGTGGATCGCTCATTTTAAGCGCCTCCATGCTTGCTTTGCTTGACATGACTGACGCTATTGAAAGCGGCATAACCATCAATCCCAATGAATCCAAGCGTAAGGTGCTCGCAATTGATATCGACATCCGTGCTCACAATCGAGCAGCTATCGAAGCTCATCCCATGGCTTCGCGCATTCAGATGATTCAGGGCTCCAGCATTGCACCTGAAATCATCGAACAGGTTAAAGCAATTGCAGAAAACTATTCACGCGTCTTAGTTTTTCTTGACAGTAACCACATCCATGACCACGTACTTGCTGAACTTGAAGCTTACGCACCTTTGACCAGTATAGGTAGCTACTGCGTCGCGTTCGACACCGTAGTTGAAGACATGCCCAAGGAAATGTTTCCCGATCGTCCATGGGGTCCCGGCAACAACCCCAAAACCGCAGTATGGGAATATCTCAAAACCCATCCAGAATTTGAGATCGATAAAAGCATTCAGCACAAACTACTTATTACTGTTGCACCAGATGGATATTTGAAACGGTCAAGGTAACTGCAAGCGTAAAATCTAACAACTAAATTGATTAGTGAATTCTCTCGAACGATCTGTTGTGTTATGCTAATATTAAAGTGTTTATGTCAACAATAACAACAGTAATCCCGACTTATAAAAGACCGCAGTTATTGATCCGGGCTATAGATAGTGTTAGATCTCAAACATGGAAAGATATAGCTATAGTTGTATGGGATAATTGTTCTGAAGATGCGACAGAAGGCTTGGTGTTAGATATCGCAAAGACCGATCCACGAGTTACGTATTTTAAAAACACTGAAAATATTGGTGCTTTTGAGAACTTCAAGAAAGGCCTTAACAATATAGAAACAGAATTCTTTTCTATTTTAAGTGATGATGATTATTTAGAGCCTGAATTTTACAGTGAAGCGATGAGGCATTTTGATCAGTATCCTGATTCTGGTTTTGTCGCGTTTAAAGTGAATAATGTGGATATTGACGGAAACGTTCTTGATTCAGGAGTTAAAGGTAAAGATGATGAGGTTACATCAAAGTATTATACTTCTGAAGCTGGAATGGATGCTTATTTGAAAGGTTTATTGCCTTGTATATGGACAGGCTATGTATTTAAAAAAGATGTCGCCACGTCTATAAATCTTGGCGAAATCAGTGAGGTTGGTTATGGTGCTGATATTCTTTTCATATGGCGTGCAGCATCAAGGTTTAATTTTGTTGTCTCGACTTACAGGGCTGCTAATCTTGTGAGTCACAATCAAAGTGCGTCGTCAACATTAGTAAATGTGTTTGATGAGCGCTTCCTTTATTGGTGGAGAAACAGAATGCTCATAATAATGCGTGATCCGGCTGTGAGTACGGAGATAAAGAATAAAATATTGAATTATTATTTAACTCATTCTACTAAATCATTCTATCATTTCAAGTATTATGTTGATGCTGCAATAGTATTGATAAATAGGAGAGTAAAAGGGGCAGAGTTTACGGAATTGAAGATTGATTTTATTGCAATGAGATCTTTTCTGCCTTGGTCAATATTAATTAGTATCAAGCTTTTGGTTATGGTCTTGGTGTTATTAAAGCTTGATGATAAGTCGCGCGCATTGAAGCGTATCATACAACGTGCAATAACACGTGTTAGATGATACATATTCAGAGATATTTCTTTAACAAATTGGCCTGGATTCGGTTTTTTTTATGAATTCAACAAGCACAATTCACTACGCAAGTGAAAAAAAACAAAAAGTATAGATATTTCCATGCTAACTAACTCTTCTATTCTTATCACCGGCGGCACAGGTTCTTTTGGTCATACCTTTGTCCCCTTGACTCTCGCCAAATACAATCCTCGACGCTTAGTCATTTACTCTCGCGATGAAATGAAGCAGTGGGAAATGGCCAAGCTTTATGGCAACGATCCAAGAGTTCGTTTCTTCATAGGCGACGTACGCGACAAAGATCGCTTGGCACGTGCTCTAAATGGGATTGAGTATGTTGTACACGCAGCGGCTACCAAAATTGTCCCCACAGCCGAATACAATCCATTTGAGTGTGTCAAGACAAATGTATTTGGAGCTATGAACCTTATTGATTCATGTATTGACCAAGGTGTTAGACGCGTAGTAGCTCTCTCAACCGATAAAGCAAGTAGTCCCGTTAACCTTTATGGCGCTACAAAACTAACCTCCGACAAGCTTTTTATCGCAGCTAACTCATATTCAGGCACAAAAGACACTCGCTTTGCAGTGGTACGTTACGGTAATGTTATGGGATCACGTGGTTCAGTGATTCCTTTCTTTCTTTCACTTGCAGAAACAGGTAATTTACCCATCACAGATGGACGTATGACCCGCTTCATGATTACACTTGGGCAGGGCGTTGATCTTGTATGGCATGCTTTTGAGGATATGGTAGGTGGCGAAATTTATGTAAAAAAGATTCCTTCAATGACGTTGCTTGATATTGCCCGGGCAGTCGCACCCAATGCTTCACATGATATAGTTGGTATTCGACCTGGTGAAAAACTCCATGAGCAGATGATTAGTTTTGAGGATGCACCACACACCTATGAATATACCGAGCATTACAAAATACTTCCGGCAATTAATAACTGGAGCCATGATCCAGAGCGTATCAATGGGGGGAAGCCTGTTGCCCTTGACTTTACCTACTGTTCTGACAATAACACTGAATGGATGAGTATTGATACATTGCAAGCATGGATTCATGAGAACCGAGCACATATTGGCAAAATATGACAACTATTATTCCCTACGGACGACAGGATATTAATCAAGCCGATATTGATGCCGTAGTAGAAGTGTTACAGTCGGATTTTTTAACTCAAGGCCCTGTTATTCCTGCATTTGAAAATGCAGTCACAACGTATTGCAATGCAAAGTATGCTGTCGCTGTTAATAGTGCAACAAGCGCTCTCCACATCGCTTGTTTGGCGTTAGGTGTTGGAAAAGGCGATATTGTTTGGACATCCCCCATAACATTTGTAGCCAGTTCTAATTGTGCGCTGTATTGCGGAGCCACGGTAGACTTTGTTGATATTGATCCGCAAACCTATAACCTGAGCGTTGAACGTTTGGAGGAAAAGCTTGTTAAGGCTGAAAAGGCAGGTGCTTTGCCCAAAGTCGTTATTCCTGTGCATCTGTGCGGACAACCTTGCGATATGGAAGGTATTCACGCACTGAGTATGCAGTATGGCTTTAAAATCATAGAAGATGCCTCACATGCCATTGGTGGACGCTATAAAGATGAACCTGTAGGTAATTGCCAATACAGCGACATTACTGTATTCAGCTTTCACCCAGTCAAAATCATCACAACAGGGGAGGGAGGTATTGCAGTAACAAATGACGTAGCTTTAGCTCAGCACCTGCGCCTTTTGCGCAGCCACGGCATTAGCAGCAATGTGGCAGATATGCAACCCCGACCAGCCAAAGAAATCTGGAACTACCAACAAATTGACCTCGGGTATAACTACCGCATGACAGATATTCAGGCAGCGTTAGGGCTCAGTCAAATGCAACGGCTTGATGAATTTGTTACCAAGCGTCATGATATCGCTAAAAGATATAATCGAATGTTGTCAAGCTTGCCTATTTTGACTCCATGGCAGCATGCAGTCAGCTATTCCAGTTATCACCTCTATGTCATACGATTGCAGTTGAATAAAATAAACAAGACGCAACGGCAAATCTATGAAGCGATATATGCAGCAGGGATACTGGTCAACCTGCATTACATTCCAGTCTATCGTCAGCCTTATTATGAAAAAATGGGCTTTAGCGCAGGGTATTGCCCACAGGCTGAGCAGTTTTATTCTGAAGCTATAAGCATACCAATGTACCCGGGTTTGACGGAACCAAAGCAGGATCATGTCGTAAACGTATTAAGAAAAGTTATAACATCATGAGCATTGCCATCATCCCAGCCCGTGGCGGCAGCAAACGCATTCCACGTAAAAATATCAAGATGTTTGCAGGCAAGCCAATGATCGCTCACGCAATCACTACAGCAAAAATGTCCGGACTGTTTGAACATATTGTCGTATCCACAGATGATCAGGAAATTTCAAATATTGCACAGAAGTGGGGTGCGGTAACACCGTTTCTCAGACCGGACGAACTAGCTAATGACTACACAGCAACGGTACCTGTTATTGCTCATGCCATTCAGAGCTGTCGAGCTCTGGGGTGGTATATTGAACAAGTTTGTTGTATTTATCCCGGTGTTCCATTTCTTCAAATTGAAGACCTGAAGGGAGCGTTACAACTGCTATTAAAGAGCGATATGGACTACAGTTTTCCTGTTACGAAGTTTCCTTCAGCCATTCAACGTGCACTTAAGCGAACAGATGAAGGGAAAATGCAACCGTTTTATCCTCAATATGAGCTGACTCGGACCCAGGATCTAGAACCAGCGTTTCATGATGCCGGTCAATTTTATTGGGGAAAGGCTGAGGCATGGCTACTAAATAATAAAGTACATAGCAATGGAGTTGGTTACATAATTCCTAATTGGCGAGTTGTTGATATTGATACCCCAGAAGATTGGGATCGTGCTGAGCTCATATATAAATCGATTCAGTGTTGACCGTTTTAAATAGAAAAAAATTATAAAATAATAAAATATATATGAACGAACAACAAGATTTTTGGGCAAATAGCTACGCTGATGAGTATATTAAAAAAAATAGTGCTTTTGATGAAGTGCTTGGTGTAGAATGCTGGAAAAAGATGTTATCAAGTTCAGAAAGAATAGACTCTGTTTTAGAATGCGGATGTAATATTGGTAGGAATATTGCGTTTTTAAATGAGGTACTTCCGTCTGCTACCAAGTCAATCATTGAAATTAGCGTTCCATCTTATGAGTTTGTTACTACTCATTATAAGCTGGACAATACATTTAATGGATCAATTCTTGATTCAACTTTTAGGTCTGATATTTTTGATCTCGTTTATTCGATGGGTGTACTTATTCATATTCATCCTGATGACCTTCTTGCAAATATGCAGAAGATGTATAATATTTCAAGGAAATATATACTGATTGGAGAGTATTTCAATAGAACGCCGGTTATGATTGAGTATAATGGAGAACAGAATAAGTTATTCAAGTGCGATTTCGGTAAGATGTTTATTGAGAATTTCGATGTAACTTTGGTCGATTATGGCTTTCTTTGGGGGCATATTTACGATAGTGCTGGATTTGATGATATCACATGGTGGTTATTTGAAAAAAAATAACACTTATTCTTTTTTTTCGATAGTGGCGAGCAAGAATCCTTGATGAAATGAACATTGCCTTCCGTGTTGATGCATCAAGCCAAATCGGAACTGGACATTTTATGCGCTGCTTAACTTTAGCCGATGCGTTGAACCAGCGAGGGGCACAGATTCGATTTATAAGCCGTCATTTGCTAGAGCACTTGCAGGGTTTGTTGCTGAATAAGGGTTATGAGTTCATGATGCTCGAGAGTCAGGCAAATGAAAATGTTGATGGCTTGGCGCATTCTCATTGGTTGGGGACTACTCAGCAATACGACGCAGATGAGTCGCGTCAACTCCTCTCAGATAGAATCTGGGATTGGCTAGTAGTTGACCACTACGCATTAGATGCCCGTTGGGAGTCACTACTCCGAAAATCAGCAAAGCGCCTTATGGTTATTGACGATCTTGCTGATCGTATGCATGACTGCGATATACTGCTCGATCAGAATTATTATGCAGATAAGGAAACACGTTACACAGGAAAGGTTCCTGCAAACTGCAAATTATTGCTTGGACCTTATTATGCCCTTCTTCGTGACGAATTCCTTCAATCGCGTAAGCAGGTTAAACCTCGTACCGGACCAGTCAAAAGAATTCTCGTGTTTTTTGGTGGCGTTGATGCCGATAACTTCACAGGATTAACTATTGAAGCACTGGCTGGTCTTGGTCTGAGCGGGTTGCATATTGATGTAGTCATAGGTGCAGAACATCCTTATCGCGAGCAGATTGAATCAGATTGTTCAGAGCACAAGTTTTACTGTTATGTACAAACTGATCGAATGGCGGAGTTGATGGCGACAGCGGACTTGGCAATTGGTGCTGGAGGGTCAGCGACATGGGAACGATGTTGTTTAGGGTTGCCAGCATTTGCAATCAGCATAGCTTCAAATCAGAGGAAGCAGGTTGCCGATGCTGCAAGCTGCGGGTTGCTCTACGCACCTGAAATAAATGGCGACTTTAAGACTATTATTAATCGTCATTTACCTGCACTCATAGACAATACCAACTTGATAAAATTCATCTCAAATAATGACTTACAAACTGTAGACAGTAGAGGTGTTTTGCGAGTCATGAGAGACATGGGGTGCAGTGGGATTGAAATGCGAGTTGCAGGCAAAGGTGACTCGAAGATGATTTTCGAGTGGCGTAATCACCAAACAGTGAGGGCTGTTTCTCGCAACACTAAGGTAATCAGTTGGGAGGATCATGAAGAATGGTTTGATAAAGTCCTGTCATCTCCTGACAATGTGTTGCTTATTGGGTATAGTAATAGCGACCCGGTAGGAGTTGTTCGATTCGATAACAAGGATGATGAAGCTGAAGTTTCGATCTATCTTGTTCCTGGTTTAAAAGAATCTGGAGTTGGGGGAGACTTGTTGCAGTACGCTGAACATTGGTTTTCAATTCATTATCCTGAAATACGAAAGATTGTTGCTTGTGTTCTCGGTGATAACGGACGTTCCAACCATCTGTTTTTGGGGGCAGGCTATCGGGTTGAGTCAACCTCATACATTAAAGAACTTGCATGACTATGATTGACGGGTTCAAAATAGGCGGCAGAATGATAGGGAAAAACCATCCACCTTTCATCATAGCAGAAATGTCCGGCAACCATAACCAGTCACTGGAACGAGCACTAGAAATCGTTGCAGCGGCTGCTAAGTCTGGTGCTCATGCACTTAAAATACAGACCTATACTCCTGACACGATGACTATTGATCTGGATGAGCATGAGTTTCATATCAGTGATCCCAATAGTTTATGGGCTGGCACTTCACTATACAAGCTTTACAGTGAAGCCTATACTCCTTGGGAGTGGCATAAGCCAATTTTTGACCGAGCTCGTGAGCTGGGCATGATCGCATTCAGTACTCCCTTCGATGATACAGCAGTCGACTTTCTCGAAAGTCTGGAAGTCCCATGCTATAAAATAGCCTCATTTGAGAACACAGATATACCGCTTATTCGTCGGGTAGCTGCCACCGGAAAGCCGTTAATTATTTCAACAGGCATGGCAACAGTGGCTGAGCTTGACGAAACGGTTCGGGCAGCACGCGAAGCAGGATGTAAAGATTTGATTCTGCTGAAATGTACCAGTACCTATCCGGCTACTGCTGAAAATACCAATATTCTGACCATCCCGCACCTACGTGAACTGTTCGGCTGCGAAGTCGGCTTGTCTGATCATACCATGGGTTTGGGCGTATCGGTCGCCAGCGTCGCATTGGGCGCAACCGTTATCGAAAAACACTTTACCCTCAGCCGCGCTGATGGTGGAGTTGACAGCGCGTTCTCCATGGAACCCGACGAGATGGCGCAACTGGTGGCCGAAACTGAACGAGCATGGCAGGCGTTGGGAAACGTAAGCTATGGCCCAGCCGAAGCGGAAAAAAAGTCAATTCAATTCCGCCGCTCTTTGTATATCGTCAAAGACGTTAAAGCTGGAGATGTTTTAACTGCTGAGAATGTTCGTGCGATTCGTCCTGGATTGGGGTTGTCGACTAAATATCTTGACGTGGTATTGGGTAAACGCGTGAAGCATGATGTTGCAAGAGGAACAGCGCTGGAGTGGAAACTTTTCTGATGAAGAGTTTAGAGGCAGAGCATAGCGTATTGAAAGTGCTGATTGTCGGTTGTGGAAACATTGCCGGAGGATTCGATGAGGGGCGTTCAGCGGATTCATTACCGTACACACATGCAGGTGCATATGCCCGTGATGGTCGTTTCACTATTACCGCCTGTGTAGAACCGGATGATCATCGCCGTGGCAAGTTTATGGAAGTATGGGGAGTACCCTCAGGATTCCGTTCAATTGATGAATTGCAGCGTTTAGGTGAGCGTTTTGATCTTATCTCTATCTGCTCGCCGACGACTTTTCATGCTGATGATCTTGCCGCCGCAGTAAGCCTTAAACCAAAACTGATTTTTTGTGAAAAACCAGTTACCACAACGTTAGAGCAAACTGAACGAATGGTTGATATGTGCCGTACTACAAAAATTTCATTAGCGATAAATTATACGCGTCGTTGGGATTCGGACATTACAAAACTCCAATCGGAGATCCATACAGCTCAATGGGGTACGTTGCGATCGGTTACCGGGCTCTACAATAAGGGGATACTGAACAATGGTTCCCATATGATTGATCTTTTGCACTTCCTCATTGGTCCCATGAGGGTTGTGGCTGTCGGTAACTCGGTATACGATTATTGTGCTGAGGATCCATCTATTCCTGTTTGGCTGGAAGGTGTAGGTGGTTTGGCGATACAACTTGCTTGTGCACATGCTGATGATTATGCGGTTTTTGAGTTGCAGCTTATTTTTTCAAAGGGAATATTGAGCATGGAAGATGGTGGCCTCTTCTGGCGTGAGCGTTGCGCAGTGAATTCTGCATTGTTCAGAGGGTATCGCAAGCTTGAGCATGAGGTACGCAGGCAGGGCGAATATGCCCATGCAATGCTTAATGCAGTCGACAATATTTATAGAGCAATTAACAAAAATGAACCACTCGTCAGTACTGGTGAGACCGCGCTTGCTGCACAGCGCATTTGCGAAGAGGTAAAACAACTGGCTTTATCGTGAAAAGATAATTTTTGAATTTGTACAATGAATACTGTAACACATACTGAAAAATTAGCTCTGTTGGGTGGGCCAAAAACCATCCAGAGTGAATTCAAGCGCTACAATTCTATAGGAGCTGAAGAAGCTCAAGCAGCTATAGAGGTTATTGAGAGCGGTGTGTTATCGCAGTTTCTTGGAGCATGGCACGAAGATTTTTATGGTGGCCCGAAGGTAAGGGCGTTTGAACGTCAGTGTGCTGAATATTTTGGAGTCAAACATGCCATTACCGTTAATTCATGGACATCTGGCCTTATTGCTGCGGTCGGAGCGATTGGTATCGAGCCGGGTGATGAGGTAATTGTCACGCCATGGACTATGAGCGCTACGGCTACAGCCATTTTGCATTGGAATGCAATCCCGGTGTTTGCTGATATTGATTCCGAAACCTTTAATCTTGATCCACGATCTGTTGAAGCAAATATTACCCCATATACCAAAGCTATTGTAGTGGCAGATATTTTTGGACAATCTGCTGACATGGATGAGATTATGGCAATAGCGGAAAAATATGGTCTCAAGGTCATCTCTGATACCGCTCAGGCTCCGGGAGCACTCTACAAGGGGAAATACGCAGGTACCCTTGCACATGTTGGAGGGTACAGTCTTAATTATCATAAGCATATCCATACTGGCGAAGGCGGCATACTTGTCACGAACGATGATGAGATTGCGGAGCGTTTGCAGTTGATCCGTAATCATGCAGAAGTAGTCGTTGGGGATAAGGGTGTGACTGATCTTAGCAACTTGGTAGGGTACAACTTCCGCTTGGGTGAAATCGAATGTGCAATTGGTATAGAACAGCTTAAAAAGCTCAAAGGCTTTGTAGAGTCGCGTCAATCATTAGCCGAAGCTTTGAGTGATGGACTCCAGGGTCTGGAGGGTTTGAAAACACCAATTGTCAGGTCAGATCGAACCCATGTTTATTATGTCTACCCCATGCAACTTGACCTTGATCTATTGGGGACAACCCGCGATTATATTTGTGATGCACTGAATGCTGAAGGGGTTTCTGTCAGTAGACGGTATCAGAATATCCACCTCTTGCCGATGTATCAGCGCAAAATTGCCTATGGTTCGCATGGTTTTCCTTGGTATTCTGATATTTGTCATCGAGAGGTCAACTACTCAAAAGGTATTTGCCCCGTAGCGGAAACTTTGAATGACAGTAGTTACATGGGTTTTGGTATGTGCGTGTATGACCTTGGTTTTGATGATGTTGCATTGATTGTGAAGGCATTCAGAAAGGTATGGGCTGGTTTGGATCAGTTGCGCGGATAAATACGTTGTTCTTATGGAAGAGCGATCAATGAAACTACAGTTTGAATATTTAGTTGGAGAGAAGGTTGTTCTGAAGCCATTTACAGTGGCGGATATTACGCAGGAATATGTGGCTTGGTTGAATGATTCTGAAGTGGTGAAATACAGTAACCAGCGATTCAGACAGCATACAATCGAGTCATGCCGAAGTTACCTTGCCAGTTTTGAGGGAACAGATAACCTGTTTATCAAGATTGAAAGGAAAATCGATAGTTATTTTGTTGGCACGATGACGGCCTATGTATCTAGGCCTCATCAAACGGTCGATATCGGTATCATGGTTGGGTGTCGTTCAGTCTGGGGTAGTGGTATTGGTCAAGATGCGTGGAGTACCCTTTTGAACTGGTTTCTGAGCCATGGTGCCATACGAAAGGTTACGGCTGGCACCATGCAATCCAATGAAGGAATGATCAAACTTATGAAGCGGTCAGGTATGGTACTGGAGGCAGTGAGACCAAAACAAGAACTCTTAAATGGACAATCGCAAGATATTCTGTATTATGGCAAGTTTTGTGACACCTGAGCTATCCAAGCCTGTCGGGGTTGTTTGTCACGATGCGGGTGGTACAAACCAGATATTGGCGATGTTAAGTAATACAAATTTTGGTAGTGTGTTGGCCTACATGGAAGGTCCTGCTAAAAAATTATGGGATGAAGTTTTTCCGAGTAATTGCGTATACAATAATTTATCAGAGCTTTTGGCAAAAGCAGGGACGCTTATCACAGGAACAGGCTGGGGTAGCAATTTAGAGCACATAGCTCGTATCGCTTCAAAAGAAAGGGGTATATATTCCATTGCCGTACTTGATCATTGGACAAATTATGAAGAACGATTTGTTCGTGGCAGTGAAATGGTGCTGCCGGATGAGTTATGGGTAGTGGATAAATACGCATTACGATTCGCTCGCAATACATTTCCATCACTCAAGATTACGCTGATACCTGATTTCTATGCTAACCAACAGGTAAAAATGATTGCTTATTCAGAGGATGCTAATGAATTGCTGTATCTCTTGGAGCCAATGCGTTCTGACTGGGGCCGAGATGAACTAGGCGAATTTCAAGCTTTGCATTATTTCTTCGATAAACTACATCAACTTTCGCTACCAGCAGATACGGTAATTCGGCTGCGTCCCCATCCTTCAGACCCTCCGGGAAAATATGATAGATTCTTGGGAGAATTTACCGGTTTTCTAATTTTGTTGGATACGGATAATTTGAGCAACTCATTGTCCAGAGCTCGTTGGGTAGTTGGTTGTCAGACTTATGCCATGACATTGGCTCTTAAAATTAATAGAACAGTTTATTGCAGTCTTCCACCGTGGGCACCTGCATGCAAGTTGCCCCATGATGGTTTGATTCACATAAAGGAGTTTGTTGGCGCATGAAGTATTGTGTGAAATGTCTTCAGCCGGATAGCCGCCCAGGTACCCGATTTGATGAACATGGTGTTTGTCCTGCGTGTAACTATCATGCAAGTTTGAAAGATGTCGACTGGGATGCACGCAAAGAAGAACTTGAAGAAATTGTTGCTTTTGGAAAAGCTAACAACCATTCCGGTTATGACTGCATTATTGGAGTGAGTGGAGGAAAGGATAGTACACGCCAGGCAATATTTGTCAAGGATGTACTGAAGATGAATCCTCTGTTAGTCAATCTCGGATATCCACCAGAGCAAGTTTCACAGCGTGGTGTAGACAATGTCTCACATATGATACGGCATGGGTTTGACTGCATCAGCATTAATCCTGCCCCTCAAGTTTGGCGCAAGCTTATGAAGCATGGGTTCTACGAATATACCAACTGGTGCAAATCCACTGAACTTGCCCTCTTCAGCAGCGTTCCTCGCCTTGCCATTGCTTACCAGATTCCTCTAATCTGGTGGGGGGAGAATACTGCATTGCAACTCGGTGACCTTAATGTAATGGGTAAAAGCGGTAGTGATGGTAACAGTCTTCGGAAAATGAATACGCTTGGGGGCGGGGATCTTACCTGGCTTCTCAGCGAGGAGATCAAGCGAAACCAGATCTTACAGTATGTTTATCCATCAGAGAAGGAGATGGACGATGCTAATTTGCGCATTACTTTTCTTGGTTACTTTTGGAAAGACTGGTCACTGCTTGATAACGGTAATTATGCTGCACTGAGGGGGTTGGAGATTCGCAACGAAAAGCCTTGGGAAATTGGCGACCCTTTGGGGATAACATCCCTTGATGAGGACTGGGTGACTTTTAATCAAAGGATAAAATTTCTCAAATTTGGGTTTGGTAGAGTAGCAGACTATGTGAATGAAGATATACGCAATGGAAGAATAACTCGGGAACAAGGTATTGTGTTGAATGAATTATATGATGGCACCTGTTCAGAAAAATACATAGAGAGTTTCTGTCGTTACATTGGTATTACGGTAAGAGAGTTTTGGGAACGGGTTGATAAGTCTGTCAATACAGAACTTTTTATTAAGGAAGGGCTTGGTAAATATACACCTAAATTCAAGGTTGGGGTAGGCCTGTGAAACAGCCTAACATTGTTATTGTGGATTACGGAGTGGGCAACACTCACTCTGTTTGGAATGCAATTAATGCGCTGGGTTATCGCAAATTGAAGATATCAGCAGTAGAGAGTGACATCGCGGGTGCTGATGCTCTGATTTTACCCGGTGTGGGTGCGTTTGAGGCATGCGCACATAATCTTCGGGAACGGCATTTGGATACAATTCTCAACGAAGTTGTACTAGTGCATAAGAAGCCTATACTGGGAATTTGCGTGGGCATGCAATTGATGTCCACTATGTCGGAGGAAAATGGCGAGCACTCAGGTTTGAACTGGATTCCAGGCCGGGTTGTAAGACTGGCTCCCCCCGTTAATTATGCAGTCCCTCATGTGGGCTGGAACGATATTCAAGGCCTCAAGAGTGAAACACTTTTCTCAAGAACTCCGGAATTCTCTAATTTCTATTTTGATCATAGCTATCATTACCAGTGTGATGAGAGATACGTTGTAGCACTTTGCGATTACGGTATGTCCGTGACAGCTGCTATTGTTAGAGCGAATATTCACGGTGTGCAGTTTCATCCGGAAAAGAGCCATAATAACGGTCTCAAACTTTTCCGAAGTTTTTTCAATGCGGTGGGTTTATGCTGAAAAAAAGAATTGTTGCGACCTTGGTTGTTAAGGATGGCATAGTGGTGCAAAGCATAGGCTTCAAGAGATATTTGCCGGTGGGAAAACCTGCGATTGCTGTTGAGTTTTTAAATCAGTGGGGTATTGATGAAATAATATTGCTTGATATTAGTGCGAGTAGAACTGGTAGAATACCGGATTATGCAATGGTACGCAATGCTTCAGCCCGCTGTCGTGTACCGTTGACGGTGGGTGGAGGTATTACTCAGATTGAACATATCATGGAGTTGATGCATTGTGGTGCAGACAAGGTTGCCTTCAACCAGGCAGCCTTGTTCAATCCTGAACTGCTCACCGAAGCAGCCCATCAGTTTGGCGACCAATGTATAGTAGCTTCTATTGATAGTTTACTCACTGAGGCAGGGCACAGGGTCTATGACTATCGGAAAAGTAAAGTTTTGAACCAAAAGCCGGCGGAACTGGCAGCACAACTTCAGGAACTTGGTTCGGGTGAAATTCTGATCAACTCAGTCGATCGAGATGGCTCTTATTTGGGCTTTGATATAGAGCTGATCGATAGTGTATGCTCAATGGTCACTGTCCCTGTCATTTGCAGTGGCGGTGCTGGAAATCTGCAACATTTTTTAGAAGTATTCAAGCATACGCATACCAGCGCGGCATCTGCTGCAAATTTTTTCCATTTCAGCGAGCATAGTGTTACCACAGTCAAAGCTCAGGTAAGCCTTCAGATTCCAGTTCGGCACGAAAGCTGGTTCAACTACCAGGGTAGCCGATTTGATGACCATGGGCGTCTCCTTAAGAAAGAAGATAGAGAGCTGGAAGAAATGCTGTTTTTACGAATCGAAAAAGATGTGATCTGATGAATACCTGTGCTCGCTGTTTGTACACCTCTCATCACCCATTGCACCTTACCTTCGATGAGCAGGGGGTATGTAGTGGGTGTCGCGTACATGAAGAAAAGGATCGGCTGGACTGGGGCAAGCGGAGTGAGAAATTACAAACAATCCTCGATACCTATCGCAATCATTCCGGAAATAACTACGATTGTGTCATTCCTGTAAGTGGTGGTAGAGACTCTTATTTTATCGTACATACCATAAAAAATGTCTATGGTATGAACCCCCTTTTGGTCACGTACAACAAGCAGTACAATACTGATGTGGGTGTGCGTAATTTGGCTAACCTGCGAATCCGTTTTGATTGCGACATAATGACTCTAACGGTCAACCCTGATGTAGTCAAAAAAATAACTCGTTCTACTTTGCGCAGGTTTGGTAGCATCTACTGGCATTGCCTCGCTGGGCAGACGGTTTATCCTGTTCAGATTGCCGTCAAGTTCAAAATTCCGCTTATCATCTGGGGAGCTCACCAAGGGGTAGATCAGGTGGGAATGTTCAGTCACCTGAATGAAGTGGAAATGACCCGTAAATACCGCAAAGAGCATGATCTGATGGGCTATGAAGCCGAGGGTCTGATCGACAACTTTGATAATATTACCGAGCAGGATATCTTACCCTATCGCTATCCTGACGACTGCGAACTGGAGCGAGTCGGTGTGCGAGGCATTTATCTCAACAATTATATCCGTTGGGACTCACGAACTCAGCATGAGCAGATGATTCGAGACTATGGTTACGAAACCGCCCCCCAAACACGCACCTTCGACACCTATAATGATGTAGATTGCTGGAACTATTCAGATGTGCATGACTATATCAAGTTCATCAAGCACGGCTATGGTAAGGTAACCGACCACGCATGTCGCGAGATTCGCCTGCGCCGTATGTCTCGTGAGCAAGGGCTTGAATTGGCAAGGCAATACATGCACAAACCGGTAAAAAATCTCAAACTGTTTCTTGACTGGCTTGGTATAACCGAAAATTCATTTCACTTTGTTGTTGATCAACATCGCAATCCTGCATTTTGGCGACGAAATATTAATTGGGAGTGGGAATTGATCAACAAAGTACAAGAAGCTTTGTTTCATTCAGGAGATGCCGGTGTAGCCTTGCAACTCAGGGAACAGCACAGAGATTTTTTGCTTACCCCTGAAGGTCGGAGCACAGACGATAAGCGGGATTATGTTTTGATTGGCAAAGGAGTATTGTAAGGGTACAAATAAAAAAACAAACTTTTGCATTCTCCCCCCCTGAATGATTCATCGTTAAGCCAACAGGCTTAATAAAAGAAAAAAGTCGAGAGGTTATGCTTAAATAATTATAGATAAACGAACATCTGAATCGCTTTGAAATAACTATGCATAAGATGAAGTAAAATTAATTGTAGTTAATTATTGATATGCGCTAATCATTTAAAAAGATTTATTCGAAAAACAGGGATTACTGTACAAACTTTGATAAAAGATTACCATTTCTTAAGAGGTAACTTTTATTTTTAAAAAGTTAAAAATCTTATTCTTTTTATAATTGAGAAATTATTCCGATTATTATTAATACGTCATGGTATCTATCGAAAAAATATATCTTGCAAGTCGACCTAAAACAAATGAAGAACGAAAAATAAACAGTTGGCTTCCAAGTTTCCAGCCTACTCAGTTTGGTGGAGCTTACGGTATGTGGGACCTTGCGGCTCAATATGGAGGTTTAAAAAAAGCTCCATTTCCCCAACGTTCTGGAATATGGCAACATGGATGGGGGGTTCGTGAGATAAATAATGATCCCGTTGATATGCTTGGGTACAACCTTGAACAACAAAAACAATTACTAAATAAACCTTGCTGGGTTGGACGACAAGATCAAGTAGAAAGTTTGCATACTTTTGGATTCAGTAAAGCAAGAGCCATAGGTGTCCCAATTTGCTATGTTCAACCTTTTGAACTGAGACGAATTCAAAATTCATTGTTGGTCATGCCACCACACGGTGATTGGGATTCAAACCATGTTTGGTGTGGAAAAGCTTTCGCCTCATATGTTGCTACGTTATCAAAGAGTTTTCAGTATATAGTTGCATGTGTTCATCCAACTGATTTTGCAACAGGGAATTGGGTTACAGATTTGCGGTTAAAAAATATTCCTGTTATCTCAGGGGCATTCTGGTTTGATGCTAATGCCTTAAAACGTATGGCATTCCTGTTTTCTCGTTTTGAAGTCATTTTGGCAAATGGATTTGGATCACACCTCGCTTATGCACAGTTGTTTGGCGCTAAAGTTGCTATAGATGGACCTTTTACGACTTGGGTTAACAATGATAAGAACTTTTCATCTATTTACTCTGAAAGATCTCTTAAAGTCGCATATCCACAACTATTTTGTAGGCCAGAAGATGCACGACTTGATCAGGAATGGGCTAAAAAAGAGCTTGGATGCGAGAATATATTAATGCCTGACGAAGTATTAGAGGAATTTGGGTGGACCGAAAGTCGTGCAACTCAATATAACAACAATAAAAAAAAGGTGGCTATAGATCATTGGACTTTTGGTAGGCACCTTCTTCGACTTAAACAAACCCAGAAAGCGAAGGAGCATTTTGATATAGCGAAATCAGTATCACCAAATGCGTGTGTGACAGGTTCAAAATTATACAAGTTCATTGTTAATGTGTTTGGGCCAAAAGTTGCTGAATTTATAGGAGAAATTCTTCAGCAGTATAAAAATAATTGACAGGAACAAGGTTATGATGAATTTTAGGAAATGTGTATTAAATGAAAGCTAACAAAAAAAAAATAGCACTTGTTGTATCTGATCTTTCTTTAAATGGTGTTTTTTTTGTTAAGGTTACCTTGGCCCGGGAATTTATAAGACTTGGTTTTGAAGTAGATATTATTACAGGATATATTTCAGAAGATGTTTCTGATTTAATCCCGGAAGAGTGTGGGATTTATGAATTAGGCTTATTGCGTCTTAATTCGTTTGCATATAAACTTGGAAAATATCTGAGAGCTAATAAACCAGTGGCATTAATTGCTTCATCGTGGCCTTGCACTGCAGCGGCTATACTTTCTTCTCGGTTATTTCATTCAAAAGCGAAATTGCTTGTTATTGAACATGTTGACTTTCGAACTAACTTCTATGTTAGTGGTGAGTTTAGCCGAAAAGATATTTTCCTTATCAGCTACTTTGGTAAATATATATATAATGCTGCAGATGTTGTTGTTGGTGTTTCCACAGGTGTCGTAGATGGATTAAAAAATTATGCAAAAATAGATGATTCTAAATTAAAAGTAATATATAATCCATTAAGGTGTTTTAGCTCTATTACCAAAAGTCAAACTACTCAAAGTATAAAAGACTTGATATGGACTCAGGGCACCACAAAGATTTTGTCAGTTGGCCGACTGGCATACCAAAAAGCTTATGAAGAACTTATCAGAGCAATTGGATTAATAAATAACCGAGATAAACTGAGGCTTATTATTATTGGTGATGGTTCGCTAAGGGAAGTTTTGGAAAAACAAATTGAAAATTTAGGGCTTCAAAAAAATATATTTCTTATAGGATCGATTTCCGAGCCTGAAATCTTTTATGAAGACGCAGATCTATTTGTTCTTTCTTCATCAAGTGAAGGATTCGGTAATGTGATTATCGAAGCTCTGTCATATGGAGTGCCAGTAGTAAGTACTGACTGTAAGAGCGGGCCAGCAGAAATACTCGGTAATGGAAGATGGGGCGATCTTGTTATGGTTGGAGATACTGTAGCGCTTGCTAAAAGTATTGAATCAGCACTCTCAAAGAAACATGATCATGAAGCATTAAGAAATCGTGCCAATGATTTTTCTCCAGAGCGTGTCGCTCGGCAATATCTGGCTGCACTCAGATTATAGAATGTCTCTTATGTCCACATTAATATCAATGAGTAAAATTCCCGAAACTTTGCGTCAAAGGATTAATTATACATGAATTAAAGTGAGGCGCAAACTAGAAAAGTGTTAAACGTTTCTTTAATAAATATGGTTAGGGGCTTAAAAAATTGAACTCATTGTGATTTGCAACACAAGCATATTGCTAAGATAGCTGCATTGAATTCTTTTAATACCATTACTTCTTAATAAATAATTATGAAGCCAGTAGTATCGATTATTACGCCAACCTGGAACAGGGGATTATATCTTGAAAAAGTGTGGGAAAGCCTTAAAAGTCAGTCATATCAAAATTTCGAATGGATTATTGGTAATGATGGGTCAACTGACGATACATGTGCCAGAGTAAAAAATTTTTCAGAAAAATCAAGCTTCCCCATAACTATTATATCTGCTTCCCTCCGTATAGGAAAGTCAAGAATGGATAACGAGGCAGTGCGAATCGCAAAAGGTGAATTTATATTGTTTTGTGACTCAGATGATTATCTTCTGTCAAATGCACTTGAAATGTTGACGAATACATGGAACTCTATAAGTGAAAATGAAAAAGATGAATTCTCAGGAGTAACGGCATTATGTGATTCGAATAACGGTATTTTAGATAAAATGTACCCTGGTTCAAAATATACTGACATAAAATTAAATGATCTTTTATCCAAAATGCAGTTTGATATGGTACTATTTGGTCGTGCAGATGAACTTAAAAAAAATCCATTTAAGGAAGTCGATTATTTGATTTCTGAAACATCTGTATGGAATATCATAGGGGTAAAAAAAACAAGATATATTCCTGTCCCATTGGTATATAAAAATTATGGTAGCGATAATTGTATATCCTATAGCGGCCTTATGGAGTATAACAGAGGGAAGGCATATGCAATGTCGGCATCAAAGTCAGTGAATTCATCGTCTAATATGACAATAAAAAAAACCCTCTGGAGATTGATTACATATATTAGATATTGCATTCATGGAGAAATCAATATTGTCGATGCATGGAGGATGTGGGGCGTTAAAGGTATAGAAATGATGCATGTATTTATTGTCTTTCCACTTGCTATCATACTCTCTATAAAAGATCAGATTCAGGGAAAAGTTAGAAAAACCCATAGAAATTACTTAAAAGCCGAAAAAGAAGTTCAAATTAAAGTCGAAATGTACAATACATAGAGTTATGTATAATGATGCGGATCATACGTTATTTATGGGCTAATATTCGAGTAATAAATAGGTGTATCAGAATTCTATCTCTTAAAGTAGTAGGTGTTAAAGTCGATTGGACTGCAAATGTATTTTGGTCAGCAATTATAGAACCAAATCATGGTATAATTGTTATTGGTCCAAGAACATCTATAGATAGAGGCGTAATAATCAGAGCCTATGGTGGTTCGGTAATTATTGGTTCTGATTGTAGTCTAAATCCATATACCATTGTATACGGTGATGGAGGATTAAAAATTGGCAATGGTGTTCGCATAGCTGCACACACTGTAATTGTTCCGGCTAATCATATTATTAGTGATACTGAAAAGTATATCTATGAACAAGGGCAGTCTTTAAAAGGAATAATAATCGAAGACGATGTTTGGCTTGGTTCAGGTGTAAAGGTAATGGATGGTGTTACTATAAAAAAAGGGTCTGTTATCGGAGCTGGCGCAGTTGTGACTAAGTCAACTGAACCTTATGGGGTATATATTGGTGTGCCTGCAAGAAAAAAATCCTCACGTTTAAACGCTGGTGATATTAGTTGTTGAATATTATGAATGTGTATACATGGAAATACTTTGTTAACAAACTATTAATTCTATTTAAAAGACGAGAATTGTGGACTATTGGAATTTACAAGCTTCCGTATTTTGATCTTTATGACTTTCCTGTATTTAATGATTTAGTTAAAATCGGTGAAAGTGGTATTCGGAAAAATAAAGATTATCAATCAGTTGCTGCTGACCCATTCCTTTTTTCAAAAGCAGGTGTTCTTTATCTGTTCTATGAAGCAAAAACTGATTTTTGTGTTGGGGAAATATGGTTAAAGTCTTTTACAAGTGATGGTTCTGTAACATGTCATGGCTGTGTACTCAAAGAATCTTTTCATTTGTCTTATCCGCAGGTAGTTGAGTTTGATGGAGTAGAATATATGCTTCCTGAATCGGCATCGTCAGGGAAGGTGCTTTTATATAAAGCTGATTCATTTCCGGAAAAATGGTCGCTTGCTCGGGTATTAATTGATAAGCCATTAGTTGATCCATCCCTTGTAGTACGACCAGAAGGGTTATACTTGCTTGCGACAACACCAGATAATGATATGAAACTTTATTTTAGTAAAACAATACATGATGAATTTATTGATTGTGGACACATAATTTCCAATGAGATTCCAAAAGCAAAATCAGCTCGGAATGCCGGTAGACCAATTGATATTGGTAATGAATTATGTCGTCTTTATCAAGATTGTAGTGTAGGATATGGAAAAAGTATTGGCATTAAACGAATAGAAAATATTTCTGTTTCAAAATATGAAGAAACTGATGTTACAGATGATATATTTAAAATCAGGCCAAAATGGATGCGTGAAGGCTATCACCACTTAAGTATTGTAAAACATGATGGGTTTACTTATGTGGCAATAGATGGGAAGTGCTTTGATAGTTATGTTAATACGGTTATGTTGTTATTTATTAAGATATATTACTATTTTATTTCTCGGTAGCTCTTTATAGAAAATGTTTTTTAGTCATTTGGCACTTCTATTTGTTAATTCTTAATAACAAGATGTTCTCCTTATCTGAGGTAATGTCCTCTGTTAGTGCTTCTTATTATAGGGTGAAATCTCTTCGGGTATTTGCGTCGATTGCTTTTATAATACGTTGAACACAATACACCAAAAAGGATAAATAATGAACAGGTATATTGATAGGATCAGGACCTTTATAAACCAAAAAATAGGCATCGATATAATCCAATTTTCTGGTCAACATAATCTTCGGTCTCATTTAAGTAAGTTAATTGATGTATATAAAATAAATAAAATAATTGATGTCGGAGCTAATGAAGGGCAATTTGGAGCCTTTTTAAGGAGTATTGGTTTTAAGGGGGAAATATATTCATTTGAGCCTGTTGCTGCACCATTCAAAATCCTTTCTTCAATATCTGCCAAGGATGATAAATGGTTTGTTAATAATTGTGCTCTCGGTGCTACCTCAGGCGAGGCAACAATTAATGTTTCAAGACATACATCATTTTCATCAATTTTAAATCCAAGTGATTATGCTTTAGAGCGCTGGACAAATAGTCGCGTTGATCATAAAGAGACTATTGTGATTAAAACATTAGATGAATGGTGTAAATCAGGTGTTATTTCAGACCATGACTCTTTGTTTTTAAAAATGGATACTCAAGGGTACGATCTTGAGGTGTTTAGAGGGGCTCATTCTATATTGCATCAAGTCAGAGGGATTCTTTCTGAATTATCGCTCATTGCGGTATATAATGATATGCCTAATTATATGCAATCACTAAAAACCTTCGAAAATGCAGGTTTTTCTGTTAGTGGATTCTATCCGATAACAAGAAATAAGAATTTATCTTTGAATGAAGTTGATTGTGTGTTAGTTAATACTTCTATATTTGATAAGATAAAATAATGAGTTCATATTCGGCAATTGCAATCATGTTACTGACCAACAAATTAGAGCAGCTTCCATCCGGTGGGCGAGAAATGTTGTGTAAGCTCAATCATGATATGCTTATAGATATTTATGGCGATAGTTTAACAGTGTTAGAGGTTAATAAAAAACCTGTACGTGATATTATTTCATCGATAACTGCATTTAGAGGATACATAGATGGCGTCAATTTTATGACTATTAATTCGGTAATCCGAATTATTCTTAAGAAAAATATAAAAAAAATTTTTATTGATGGATCAAATTTTGGGGAAATTGCAAGACTAATAAAGATACAATATCCTAATGTACTCGTATATACATTCTTTCATAATGTAGAGGTGAGATTTTTTTTAGGGTCTCTACGGCAAAAAAAATCAATACATGCACTTGCAGTGTTAGTTGCCAACTATCTTGCTGAAAAAAAAGCTGTACGGTACAGTGATAAAATTATATGTCTTAGTAATCGAGATAGCTTGTTGCTTAAGCATCTCTATGGAAGGCTGGCCACCGATATCTCACCAATGGCATTACAGGATAAGCTTTCTGTAAAAAGAGTTTCGCTTGAGTATTCAAAAAAAGATAAATATTGTTTGTTTGTTGGTGGTACTTTTTATGCTAATCGCGATGGTATTACTTGGTTTGTAAGAAATGTTGCGTCTCATGTCTCGCTTAACATATGTATCGTTGGCAGGGGTTTTGAAGAATTAAAGGATGAGTTGGAGTCAGAAGCTAACGTTGAAGTTGTTGGTGCGGTTGAAAGTCTTGCTGAATGGTATCTTGGTGCTCATGTTGTGATTGCTCCTATTTTTGACGGTTCAGGAATGAAGACAAAGGTTGCAGAGGCGCTGATGTTCGGTAAAAAAATCATAGGTACTCCTGAAGCATTTTCCGGTTACGAAGATTGCGCTTCAAAGGTTGGCTGGAGTTGCTCAACTGCTGCTGATTTTATTTTAGCAATTAATGAGGCTCAAAATATGTCTATATCTCCGTTCGATGAACATTTAAGAAATATTTTTACGGAAAAATATTCAATGCATGCCGCAACCAAACGCTTGGCAAAGATTCTTGATGATAAAGAGTTCTCTTTATGAAGATTTGTGTTGTTACCCCCCGTTTTGCAATTGCAGGAGTTCCACTTGCTCAACTACGTTTTACTCAAGCACTGGTTAATCATGGTCACACAGTAGATTTGATCATAGGTTATGTCGATCCACAGTATACTCTTCCTGATTTACAGCACGTTCGGTTACATGTTTGGGATCAACCAAGAGTGATAAATATGCTCTTTGATCTTGTTCGTTATTTAAAGTCTGCAACTCCCGATATTATTTTCTCTGCAGAAGACCATTTAAATACAGTTGTTCTGCTTGCTGCCATTATTGCGCGTTCAAAAGCAAAAATTAGCGGCTCTTCGCGGGTAACCCCGTTTGATACATACTCCAGTTCCCTATTTTCCAAACGCTGGATATTGAAGCAGTTAGCACGTTCAGTGATGTGGCGGGCGGATGCGTTGACCTGTGTCTCAAAAGATATGGTTGATCAATACCGCAAGGTGTTTCGAAATCCTCCTCATGTATGTGTGTATAACATTGTTGATGATCGGCAATCCCGTTTACGATTGACGGAACGTGTTGAGCATAGATGGCTGGGGAATAAAAATGTACCGGTTCTTGTTGCTGCAGGACGGCTGGCTGAATGGAAAGGATTTTCTGATTTGATCAATGCCTTCAAAATCCTCCGGCAGAACCGTCCGGTTCGTTTGTTAATTCTCGGGGATGGTCCATTAAAAGGAGAGTTGCAGGCTCAAATAGATAACTTGGGATTGACTGAAGAGATCGAATTGGCCGGATATGTCCAAAATCCTCTCAAGTATTTCAAAAAAGCAGATGTATTTGTGCTTTCGTCACATGTTGAAGGGTTGCCCAATGTGTTGGTTGAAGCTATGATGTGCGGGTGCACGCCGGTTTCTACTGACTGCCCTACGGGTCCACGTGAGCTGCTGGATGGAGGCAGGTATGGGTATCTTGTTCCAATGCATGATACGGCGGCCATGGCCGCCGGCATTCAGAAGGCTCTTGATAACCCGATTTCTGCTGATGTTTTGACACAGGCAATCGCGCCATTTGAAGAGCATACGGTCATCAAAAGGCATTTTGAAGTTTTGGGACTGATGGATCAGGACCGATGCAGGGTTATGCCATGAAAGTAGGTTTGAATGCAACCTGTCTTAACGATAGACCTTCCGGTGCGAGGCAGCGGTTTGCCGGGATTTATGGAGAGCTGGTAAAGCAAATGTCGGAAGTGGAGTTTGTGGTATTTGAGCCGGTTGACTGTCGTGTTGGTCACTGGTTTGTAAATGCACCTAATGTCTCTTTCAGGCAATCCACATTACCAAGTGAAGGGCGTTGGCGGCGTTTGGCTGAAGGTTTTGGCTATTGGCGTAAAGTGTTTGCTGAGGAGAAATTTGATGTATTTGAGGGCTTTAATTTGCCTCTTGTACATTCTCCGCAAGGGCAGACACTTCTTACCATTCATGACATTCGCGGGGTCAATCCGGATACCCCTTTTATTGAGCAAATAGCATTTAATTTGACGTTAAGAAAATCTCTCGGTATGGCAGATCATGTCATTACAGTTTCAGAGGCCATGAAGTGTGATATTCTTGATTTCTACCCAGGAACAGACGTTTCTGTTGTTCACAATGGTCTTGATCCATCCCTTTTTGAACTTGTCACTCAATCCGACATGCAAACGATGCGCCAGAAGTTTGATCTGCCGCTTGAATTCCTGCTATCCGTCGGGCACTTTGAGCGCCGTAAAAACTATATGCGTTTGATTGATGCTATGGCTAACCTGCGTGAACGCGGGAGCGCGATCAACCTCGTCATTATTGGCAATGACAGTGGTGAGCGCATAGAGATCGAGAAAAAGATTGAGTTATTACATCTCTCTGACAATATCCGAATATTAAGCGGGCTCAGCGATCTTGAAGTACGCAGTGCCTACAAACTTTGTAATCTTTTCGTTTTTCCTTCAGCGTATGAAGGATTTGGAATTCCGATTTTGGAGGCAATGGCAGCCGGGGTCCCTATGGTATTGAGTGACATACCGGTTTTTCGTGAAATTACCCGAAATCAGGGGGTTTATTTTCCGAATGATGATGCGGTACGCATTGCCGATGCAATTGAACACATGCTTGGATCGTCAGATGAACGCAAACGAATAGTAAACTATGGTGATGAACGGGTCAGGGATTTTAGTTTTCCGGCTCTCGCCTCACAGATCAAAAATCTGTATCAGTCGCTGATGTGAGTTGTTTTTGAAGTTCACTGCCGAAGAGAGAGTAAGACCTTATCCCCCTTATGGTAAAGAAAAAATTGAGAGCACTACCTGAATGTGCGGAATAGCCGGTTTTCTTGCCGTGCCCTGTTCTCCTAATGAGAATGTAGCTGATCGGGCTCGAAAAATGGCGGAAGCTATTGTGCATCGGGGACCGGATGATTCCGGAGTTTGGCAGGATTCCGATATGTGCATTGCCCTTGCTCATCGTCGTTTGTCCATTCTTGATCTTTCACCTGCAGGTCATCAGCCAATGCGTTCCGCCTGCGGGCGTTTTGTGCTTGTTTTCAATGGTGAGATATACAACCATCTCTCACTGCGGGATCAACTGGAAAGCGCAGGTTACGCTCATGGATGGCGTGGTCATTCAGATACAGAGACTTTACTTGCAGGATTTGCTCTCTGGGGTGTAACTGAGACGCTTCAACGTGCGGTCGGTATGTTCGCTATTGCTCTATGGGATAAAAACGAACAGGCCCTAACCCTGGCAAGAGACAGGTTCGGCGAAAAGCCGCTCTACTATGGATGGGCGGGGCAGGGGAGTGATCAGGCATTTCTTTTTGCGTCAGAGCTTAAAGCACTGCGGGCATATCCCGGGTTTGACAATCCCGTCAATCGAGGCGCACTAGCTTTGTATATGCAGTATTCAGCGGTGCCGGCTCCATATTCGATCTATGAGAACATTTATAAACTGCAACCGGGCTATATCCTGACATTGCGCCGAGCAGATCTTGATCGTCAGGATATCCGTTTGGATGCTTACTGGCGGCTGGTTGACGCCGTTTCACGCGGGCAGGCTGATCTCATCACGAATGAAACGGAGGCCTTGTCATTACTTGATGCTGTCTTGCGCGAGTCTGTAGCGATTCAGGCTGTTGCTGATGTTCCCTTGGGAGCTTTTCTTTCTGGAGGAATTGATTCTTCCCTGATTGTAGCATTGATGCAGACACAGTCTGAACGCCCCGTTCAGACCTTTACTGTTGGTTTTGACGAGTCAGGCTTTGATGAATCACCCCATGCATTAGCCGTTGCCCGGCACCTCGGAACGGATCATCATGAAGTAAGGGTGACAGCATCGGATGCACGGGCAGTGATTCCATTGCTTCCCCGCCTTTATGATGAGCCTTTTGCTGACAGTTCTCAAATTCCTACCTATCTGGTTTGTAAAGCAGCGCGTCAACAGGTTACGGTCGCACTCTCGGGCGATGCTGGTGATGAACTGTTTGGTGGCTATAACCGCTACTTCTGGGCTGAACGGGTATGGACGAAAATAGCGAGGTTACCGCTCCCTTTGCGTCAGGCATTCGGTGTAACTATTCAACATATACCCACTGGAGCATGGGATAGGTTGGGTCGAAAATTACCCGGTAGCCACGGGATCGCCCGATTGGGAGACAAGGCCTATAAACTGGCTAACCGGATGCAAACAGTGAAGAGTCTGGATGATCTTTATCGCAGTCTTGTGACTGATTGGCCGCATGACCTGGCGATTGTCAAGGGAGCTGCTCATTTTGCAACGCATTTGGATAATGTCAATCTGGTTGCAGGCCTTTCGGAAGCAGAGCATCGCATGATGCTGTGGGACACTCTGGCCTATTTGCCGGATGATATTTTAACTAAGGTGGATAGAGCGGCAATGGGTGTAAGCCTTGAAACAAGGGTGCCTTTTCTCGATTATCGTGTTGCAGAACTGGCATGGCGGCTACCACTCAATATGAAAATAAGGGACGGCGTTGGAAAGTGGGCTTTGCGGCAGGTGCTATACAACTATGTGCCACGTCAGTTGATTGAACGACCAAAAGCTGGTTTCGGGATACCTGTCGGGCAATGGCTTTGCGGTCCACTTCGGGATTGGGCTGAAAATTTGCTTGATGAACAGCGAATTGAATCGGAGGGTTATCTGACACCAAAACCCATTCGAGAAATATGGCAGCAGCATTTAAGCGGTCGGCATGACTGGACTGTTCGTCTCTGGACCGTTCTGATGTTTCAGGCATGGCTTGAGGAGAACCGATGACAACATACTGGCTTATGCTTATTATTCCGGTGCTTGCGGGTTTAAGTCCATGGAAAGCGAAGGGTGCATTACCTTATGTGCAATGGTTTTTATACGGTGCGTTTCTGATCGCTATAATTGGTTTGCGTTATCAGGTTGGCGGCGATTGGCTTAACTACATTGAGAATTATACCAGCATGCAAGGTCTGACTTTTTCGGATTTCTTAATGAAACGGACTCTTACCGGTGATTTTGGTTACCTGATTATCCACTGGTACTCTTTGAATTTTCTCAATGGAATATATTCAACAAATTTAATCTGTGCAGCAGTTTTCGTTGCAGGCTTGCTGAGGGTTTGTAAACATATGCCTGTACCGTGGCTTTCTTTGTCATTGGCAATACCATATCTGGTCATTGTTGTTGCTATGGGATATACTCGGCAGTCAGCCGCTATCGGGTTTATCATGTGGGGATTAATTGATTTGATGAACGGCAAGCAAGTCAAGTTTTATGTTATGGTTATGTTAGGAGTGCTTTTTCATAAAACAGCACTTTTCATGCTACCTGTCGGATTTCTCCATGCTAATTCGTTGAGTAATCTGAAAAATCTTATCCTGTTTACGCTGTTTTTTGTACTTGCCTTTGCTGGATTTATGGCAGAGCATATTGAACGAATGGCCTATTACTATGTTGAAGATACTCAGGGTATGGAGTCGTCCGGTGCAGTTATCAGGGTTGCGATGAATGTCGCATCGTCGATAGTTTTTCTTTATTTCAGAAAGCTTTGGGCAGAACGGTATAATGATGTTGGTTTGTGGATGATCTTTAGCGTTGCCACTCTTATAATGTTTCCACTCGCCTTTGTCAGTTCAACATTTGTTGATAGAATGGCCCTCTATTTGCTGCCTATGCAACTTGTTATCCTTTCAAGAACACCGATATTGATTAAAAGTGTTTACAACAGGACGCTTTTTATACTCATTGTCTTGTTTCTTTATATTGGAGCCTTGTTTGTCTGGGGTAATTTCGGACAAAACTCAAGCTATTGGCTTCCTTACCAAAACATTCTTTTCCTGTGAAAGTGAATAACCAGATCCGTAGCAGTATTCTGGGGCGTCCTGTTCGACTCGCAGTGGTTGGCTGTGGTCGCATTGCAGAGAAACATTTCCAGGCAATCACTCAGCATCCTTCAGCTCTGGAGCTTGTAGCAGTCTGCGATACAGACCCACAAGCCTTGGTGAAAGCCTCCGAAACTACCGGTGCGACAGCGCTTTCGGACTACCATCAACTGCTTACGAACCCCGACATTGATGTTGTTGCACTCTGCACCCCCAGCGGCCTGCATGCACGTCAAACCATAGAAGCCGCTGCAGTTGGCAAGCATATCATCACTGAAAAGCCCATGGCCACACGCTGGCAGGATGGGGTGCAGATGGTCCGTGCCTGCGATGATGCGGGAGTCCGGCTTTTCGTCGTCAAACAAAACCGGCGCAACACGACGCTGCAACTTCTGAAAAGGGCCATTGACGAAAAGCGTTTCGGCAAAATCCACATGGTGCATCTCAATGTCTTCTGGTCCCGCCCGCAATCCTATTACGATCAGGCCAAATGGCGCGGCACCTGGGAGTTTGATGGCGGAGCCTTTATGAACCAGGCAAGCCACTACATAGACCTTTTTGACTGGCTTATTGGCCCTGTTGATAAAGTACAGGCGATGATCAGTGAAGTGGACCCCAACCGGTAGACAAAAAGAGGTTGAGTTTAAGTTGGTAGCCTGACCTGTTCATGCAGCGGAAAGGCGCTGCCCCTCTTTTACCTTTAAATCTTCTGTCGGCGTGTTCAGTTTCCT
>Ga0209697_10001519_pt1 | contig 35423 bp, 33 predicted proteins | sample AliMusrvi5mmetaG_FD_184115 | JGI IMG/M metagenome (GOLD analysis project Ga0209697, IMG submission 184115) | Freshwater lake bacterial and archeal communities from Alinen Mustajarvi, Finland, to study Microbial Dark Matter (Phase II) - Alinen... | ecosystem: Environmental > Aquatic > Freshwater... | reverse complement strand
CTTAATCACAGACTTCTGCAACAAGAAATTGCACGACGTATTACAAAACTGTATGATGTGCAAAAGCGATTCGGCAACCCTGAAAATCCAAGACAGTCTCGGTAACAGTTAATTATGAGATATATCGGGGTGCACCGTAATACTTGTGACAACTATTCAATTTTGGTCGACATATCCAAAAAACCTTCTATTCTGCTATGATGTATATATGATTTCTCAACTTCATGGAAAAATCGTAGAGATTGGTCAACGTTCGGCTGTAATAGACGTCCATGGTGTTGGTTATAAGGTCGGATTAACTGATGATTCCATTCATACGCTCAAAAACGGCGCAGAAATCACTGTATGGACCCACCTAGCCGTGAGGGAAAATTCTCAGGACTTATATGGATTCCTAAGTAAAAAAGATCGGGATTTTTTTGAGCTTCTCATAACCGTTTCTGGCATAGGACCTAAAACTGCATTAAATATCCTATCTCTTGTATCGAGTGACACACTAGCAAATGCTATTCGTACTGGTTCAACGGCACATTTGATAAAAGTTTCTGGAATTGGCAGAAAAACTGCAGAAAAAATTGTACTAGATCTAAAAGAAAAAATTGGTGGCTATTCTGGTGGAGAACAGTTGTCAGCCGGCATGTCTAGCGACGCAGATGCCATCGAAGCCCTAAAGGCGCTCGGTTATGAGGCAAATGACGCACGTGAAGCTTTGAAAAAGGTCGCCACACAAAAAGGTGGAGCTAGTAATAAAGATGGCAAAGAAATCATCGACACAGGTGCCAAGGTCAAGGCAGCGCTCAAACTTCTGAATTAATCACACAAAACATCCCACACAAAATCCACCATGCTCGACAAAATACTTTTCAAAATCCGCAAACTTATACCGCGTACAATTTTTAATAAGATTCAGCCAACTTACCATCTAATCCTTACATTCTTGGCAGCCTTTTGGTATCGCTTCCCTTCTAGACATATAAAGGTCATTGCTATAACAGGGACAAAAGGTAAAAGTTCCACCGTAGAGATCTTGAATGCCATATTAGAAGAAGCTGGTTATAAGACAGCACTCTCAAATACAATCCGTTTCAAAGTAGACAACATCTCATCAGAAAACCTTTTCAAAATGAGCATGCCTGGAAGGTTTTTTATCCAACAGATCATACACAAAGCAGTCCAAAAAAAATGCCAGTATTTTATCTTGGAGATGACGTCCCAGGGCGCACTATTGCATCGCCATCGTTTTATTGATCTAGACGCTTTCATTTTCACAAATATTTCTCCAGAGCATATAGAAGCGCACGGTTCTTATGAAAGCTACTTGGAGTCAAAGCTCGAACTAGCTCGCGATCTCGTCCATTCATCTAAAAAAGATCGTGTAATGATCGTCAACATAGATGATAAGGAGTCACCAAAATTCTTGGCACTACCAGTCACGTATCACCACACCCCATCTCTACAAGCTCGCCCTGCTTTTGATCGCTCAATTTCTTTCAGCATAAAAGATGCCGAGCCATATAATATAAAAAAGGTTGGAATAGAATTTACACTCAAAGATACTGTTGGACAAAGTGGCACACTGGTCACTTCACATCTTTCTGGTCTTTTCAACCTTTATAATATTCTCGCCGCTATAAATGCTGCACAAAGTCAGGGAGTTTCTGACGAAATCATCATTCATGCTATAGAAAAGTTTAAAGGTATTCCAGGTCGCGTACAAAAGATAGAAGCTGGTCAAGATTTTACGGTAGTCGTCGACTACGCACATACTCCAGATTCCCTAGAAAAAATTTATGAAGTTTTCCAAAAATCACGAAACATATGTGTTCTCGGTGGCACGGGTGGTGGGCGTGACACTTGGAAGCGTGCTGAGATGGGACGGATCGCCGATAAGTACTGTGATGAGATTATCCTGACAGACGAGGATCCATACGATGAAAATCCACAAGAAATTGTAAAAGATGTAGCTCAAGGTATAAAAATGGGCAGACCAGTGATCATAATGGATCGTCGTCTAGCTATTCGTGAAGCTGTAAAACGTGCAAAAACCGGAGATACAGTCATCATCACAGGAAAAGGCACAGATCCATACATCATGGGGCCAGACGGAACAAAAACTCCCTGGAGCGATGCTAAGGTTGTAAGGGAAGAACTTACTGCGCTACAAAAGACTGCGCCAACTCTTTAACTTTTTTGCGGATAAGTTGAATGGTGTTATAAGCAGTCTCTGATGTATATGAGGGTGGATTTGGCACGTCCCAATATTCATACTTGTCCGGAGTTAGCCATCCAGGAATAGTATCCTTCTCTGCCATAACAATAACCTTCGACGAACTACTAACCTTATCCGGTGTGATTTGTTTGCAATACTCATTCGAAATATCGACACCCTCAGTCTTAAGCATCTCAATAGTTTCAAACATTCCAGGAAATTTTGAAATCGGAGTATCCTTGAACCCTTCTTCTTCTACCCGCGTTCCGTATGATTCTGCAAAAGAAGAACCTTCGGCAAATTTATTAAAAAAACCTTTAGCGACTTGGCTTCGAAAAATATTTGCTCTACAAATAAATATAACTTTTTTCATGTGTTCTTATTATACGATTTATTTATCACAATGTTTTGACACCATACTGACTATTCAAAATATCCAAAGTCTTGGAACCGACCCTACCACTTTCGCCTATAACACCGTATTTGTTTTGAAAAATGTTAAGCGCACTTTTGGTACATGGACCCAATGTGCCGCTGCGAGGACAACCATTTTTGTCTGAACCTGGTGGAGGATACAAACCTTCTAGTTGTAAAGCTGTCTGTAAAGCATAAACGTCTGGGGCCAATGCGTTCTTGGCAGAAAAAACATCTTTCCAGATATGAGGCAAAATCAATGTATCATACGGTCGTGCCAACTGCTCTGAAAGTGTTGGATCAAAGAAGTCTTGTAAACCCAGATATGTCTGATAAGCAAGATCTTTTATGGCCATACTTCGTGTATCTGGATTAAGAAATTGAGGTTCATAAATATATCCATATTCTATGAGCATACTTGCAGCATCAGAAGTGTCATTGGCGCCAATGGCTATCAACTTTGGCTCATCAACGATGCCATTTGATTCTCCTGGTAAATTACTAACTGGATTATATTTCGACAAACGCTCAAAAACAGTCTCAGCGATAGCTTTGGTCGTGGCACTATTTTGATACTTGGCAGCTGGTACATAAATGGCAAAGCCCGTATGTTTACCCGGAACACCATCAGCATGATCGGCAGAGTCATTGAAATGGATATGGATAACAACATCCACGAAATTCTCATTGGCCCATTTTGTAATTCCATAGAGACGGGTAGCAACATCCACCGGAGCCGTGTTGTGCAGAACCCCTCCAGTAACTTTTGTGCTCGAACCTACAACTACCAAGCTCTGCATCTCCGCACGAGAATCTTTTTCCCATTGCACAATATGATTCCAATGATCTTTGAAATACTGAGCTAAATCTGGGCTCCAAGCATTGGAATCTCTGGTAACATGTGCTTGATAATGTGGATTAGACCCAACAAACTGCATCAAATCTTGCGCCAACTCCACAGTCATGTCTCGTTCTTTGAGTCTAGCGCCACCAGGTGCTGTATATTCCGTACCACCAAAATTCGGTTCATGGCCAGGAACGATCAATATGCGAACCAGTGAACTGGTTGCGAGGCTACCATTAGAGAAAATGCTCTGAGCGTAAGCTCCACTGCCAATAGATTTTGCATTATCATATTTAGCATGTAATTCGGCGATAGAACGAGGGTTATGTGTCACTACGGCTGCCAAATAAACTACAGAATTATTAAAAGCTGTAAGAAAATCTCTAGTCTGACTAGAGTAATTGACCGCAAACCATGGTACCCCAAAGATCAACACGCAGAATAAAACTGTAAAATAGTAACGCATGCATAGATATTATAACAGAAAGAATGTAAAACTTGATATATGACACTTCTTGATATAAGCCATCTATTTGCGTACTATGGGCATATGCCTGAATTACCAGAAGTACAAACTACCGTCAATGGTCTCAATCAAACTGTCACAGGACTCAGGATAGTCGACGTGTGGTCAGACTATGACAGTCCATACTTCAAGGGTGACGACAATATCAAGGATCGTACTTATTTTAAATACTTCAGAAAGAAAATCCTTGGGAAAATAATTGTCTCCGCTAGCCGACGTGCGAAAAACGTTCTAATACATTTGGGTGAGACTAGTGGAAACAGAAAAACTGACAAAAAAAGTAGAGATGGGGACAAAAACAATACCGAAACTACTATTTTGATACATATGAAAATGACTGGGCATCTTCTTTATGGAAAGTATGGCTTTACAGACACCAAGTGGTTCCCAATCTCGCCGGAACTATTAAAAGATCCTTATAATAGACACATTCATTTTGTTCTAAAGCTAGAGCGAGATGATGACAAAAATCACGTTGAAGAAAACACCTCTGGAGTTACTACTAAAAATACTAATATTGAGAAGATTAGTCATTTGGCTCTTTGTGATTCACGGAAATTTGCGAAAGTTACACTAATAGAAAGTCTAAAATCCCTCCATCTCTCAGATATAGGACCTGAGCCACTCGAAAAAAGTTTCACTTTGGAAAAATTTATTGAGCAGATGAATATCAAACCTCATTGGAAAATCAAACAGGTACTTATGGATCAAACCGTAATAGCGGGTATAGGTAACATATACGCCGACGAATCTTTGTGGCGAGCTGGGATACATCCGGAAGAAAAAGTTACAAATATAAAAATAGCCAAAATGAAGGCTCTTTTCATCGCCATAAAACAAACACTCTCTCGTGGAATAGATTTTGGTGGTGACTCAATGTCAGATTACAGAAATATTCACGGAAAAAAAGGAAAATTTCAAGAACAACACAATGCCTACCAAAAAACTGGCGAAAAGTGTAACAGAAAAGGACCAGATGGAAAAAATAATTGTAATGGCACCATAGTGCGTATAGTCGTCGGCACACGTGGTACACATTTTTGCAACAAACATCAAAAAATGTCAGCAAAAAAATAACTATTGGTAGAATAGCTGATGGGGCATTTTTTAATTATCCAACAATCGATATAGAAAAATTCCTGCTGCTACCGATACATTCAAAGACTCTTTCCTACCAAGCATAGGGATTTCCGCAATCATATCTGCCAGTTTCAGTAATTTGGGAGAGACACCATCAACCTCATTACCAAGAATGATTGCAACAGGGCTTGTGAGGTTTTGGCTTTTAGAGCTTTGGTGAAGTCTAACTTTTTTATAATCAATAGACTTAGAGGACTGTTCTAGCCCGATTATTTTAAAGCCTTTCTTTTTTAGACTAATTATAAGCGCTTTTGTTTTTTTGAAATCTCCATCTCCTGCGCGCTTTTCTAAATGCTCTTCAAGGTGATCGTTCACAGAATCTCCTACATGCTTCCATTTCATGAAGTTTTCTGCACCCAAAGAAACCTTAACAAAGTCCTTACGGATATTACCAAACCTGTCTGTAGGTGTTGGTGTTGTTCCAAGACAATAAATCTCGGAAATACCGAGTGTTTCAGCCGTGCGGAAGATAGAGCCTACATTATGAACGCTGCGAATATTGTCTAATACTAGGCATACATTGCGTTTCTTTGCTATCATAACCATATTATTACCATATTATTAAGTAATCATCTAATATATTTCTATGCTATCACTATTCCCCCACTTGTTTCAGTACGAGCTCGTAGCACCTTTCCTTATACGTATAATTCTAGGTGTAGTATTTTTACATTGGTCATATCGTGAACTCAAAAATTCTTCTTCTCACAGTACAAAAAAACTTATTGGTATATTAGAAGGTGTAGCTGGTCTATTACTTGTCGCTGGTCTATGGACTCAGGGTGTGGCTCTTTTTGCAACTTTAGACTTATTGGTACGTACTTTTGAAAGAGCACAAAAAAAGGCATTTCTTACAGATGGAGTAAACTACTATTTGATTCTTTTGGTGCTAGCGGTATCACTATTGGTACTTGGTGCAGGAATCATGGCGTTTGATATGCCAATATAAATTAAACATAAATATATGCAATTATTACCTCTTGGTTAATAGTCGTCTGTCTTACCCAAATTATAGGTGCGATTATATATTACTTCGCAGTAAAAAGACCTTTTGACCAGGCACAAAAAACGGCGCTACAACCTCAAACACAATTATAACTACAATCACATCTATAGCCACAGTCTCAGCTACAGCATTGATGTCTTAATTTTCTTATAGAACCAGCGTTTGCTAGTTTCTACGAGTACCAGATATACCGCCACTATTATAGTGATGGTGAGTAATGTTGTAGCTGGTAATGGTATAAAATTAAAAAACTTTCCTATAGGAAGCAAGGTGACAGACCATCCCACAAAGACGGCAACAACCATACTCAAAGCCAGGCTGGTGCTAGGAAAACTATTTATAAATGGTATTTTCTTGGTACGAATCAGAAATATGACAATTGATTGAGTCGTGAGTGACTCCAAAAACCACCCTGTCTGGAAAGCGTGTTCAGAGAAATGTAATACACCAAATAAAATAGCAAAAGTTGTAAAATCGAAGAGAGAGCTAACCCAGCCAAACAAAAACATAAATTTCTTAACAAAAACAATATCAAACCTGATTGGTTTTTGAATAGACTCCTGATCTACATTGTCTAGTGGAATGGCAAACTGTGAAGCATCATAAACCAAATTGTTAAATAATATTTGTGTAGGAAGCATAGGTAGGAAAGGTAAAAACACTGACGCTCCCGCCATAGAAAACATGTTTCCAAAATTTGAACTTAGCTCCATCATCAAATATTTCAATGTATTCACAAAAGTCTTTCTGCCATCAATTACACCCTGAACAAGATCTTCTAGACTCTTATTCATCAAGATCAAGTCAGCAGATTCCTTGGCGACATCGACTGCATTGTTTACTGATATACCTACGTCTGCAATCTTCAAAGATGGAGCATCATTTATACCATCACCCAAATAACCTACGACATGACCATTACTTTGTAAAACCATAATAATCCTTTTCTTTTGATCTGGAGATACGTGCGTAAATATTGTTGTCTGTTCTGCCTTGACCCTCAACACATCGTCAGTCATAGTCTCGAGTTCTGAAGCGGTCATTATCCCCTTAATAGGTAGTTGTATGTCGTTGGCAATTTTTTGACTAACCAAATCGTTGTCTCCAGTGATGACTTTTATCTCAATACCATACTTTTCGAGACTTCTGAGAGTGTCAGTTACAGAAATTTTTGCTGGATCCAAAAAAGCGATAAACCCAAGGAAAGTCATCTCATTTTCATCCTCTCTGGTGTAGTTTTCTTTTTTCTTTATGTTCTTTGTGGCTACAGCCAAAACACGGAAGCCCTCTTTGCTGAGTTCACCATATTTTTTAATTATCTTTTCTTCTATACTGAACACCATTGCTTTGTCCGGTTTTTCATAATATGTACAAATCTTAATGATCTCCTCTGGAGCACCTTTGGTGACTAACATAAGCCGATTAGCATTCTCAATAATCAAAGTTCCTCTTTTCCGCTGATAATCAAAAGGTATTTCATCTATTTTTTTATAACTATGAACATCTAGAGTCTTATACTCTTTTACTGCAGTATCTAGTGGATTGTGAAATGAACTATTGAACGCACTACTTATATAAGAATAGAGAAAAACTTTGTCGGACTCCTTACCAAGCCCGTCAATGTGTTGTACCAAAACAATCTTGTCTTCGGTCAAAGTGCCAGTCTTATCTGTACAAAGTATATCCATGCTACCAAAGTTCTGAATCGCTGATAATTTCTTGACAATAATACCGCGCTTGGCAAGCTCCAAAGAACCCTTTGTGAGATTAAGGGTAATAATCAGTGGTAAAAGCTCTGGAGTTAGACCTACCGCTAATGCCGCAGCAAACAAGAAAGAACCCAGGACATCGTGCTTGTTTATGGTATTTATCAAGAAAATAAATATCACCAAAGCAAAAGTGGCCTTCATTATCAAATAACTAAAATCTTTTATTGATCTATCAAACTCCGTCGGAACTTCCTTGTGGATCAAACTTTCAGCGATATGACTGAATTTTGTATTCCTGCCAGTCGATATAACCTTCACAACTGCGTCACCCGTGGTCACACTACTTCCCATAAACACTTGCTCACCAGCAGATTTTTCTGCAGGAAAAGACTCCCCCGTCAAAGAGGATTCATTAATGAAGAAACTATTTTCTTCCAAAACTTCGCAGTCCGCTGGTACAATATCTCCAGGAGAAAGCGATACTATATCATCGGGAACAATTTGAGCTAGAGGAATTTCAGAAGATACTCCACCTCTTATCACATTTGCTGTCACCATAACTTTTGCTTTCAACAAGAGAGCGGCACGTTCTGATTTGTGTGTATTTATGAAGTCCAACAATATGCTAGCTGTCACTATAATAATAATTATTACCGCACTAACAACATCACCACCGAAAGCTGAGACGATAGCTGCAAAAAGCAAGACAAGTATAAGGGGGTTCTTGAAACGTAATAAAAAATCAACTAGTGAGGATAGTTTCTTGCCCTTCACTATTTCATTGGGACCAAACTCCAGTAATTTTGCCTCTACTTCAGTTTTTGTTAGGCCAGTGTAGTTCACGAAAAAAATATTTACTACTAACTTAGATAAAGCTAAGCAAGACTATTAAGATAAGTTGCTATTTTCATAGCTTCAGCATCCCACTCTGTGGTTCTTTGCTCTGCTGGAACATTACCAAGGTTAAAAGCTGTCCTATTGATAAATTCTTCTAGAAAAGTTTGTTTTTCTACGTCTAACATAATGCCACCCTTTATTAAACGACCGACAGAACGACATATTGATGCCATCTCTATACCACCTGTTGTTTCATCTACCTCTTCATCACGAGGGCAAAGCTTAGTTAAAAACTGTCCCGCTTCCATTGGTTGTCTTTCTACATCTGGTGCTGATTCTGTTGTACTCATATTTTTTATATATTATTACTAATAAGTCTTAGAGGAATTATATCACAGACAAAAAATGGGATAAGTGACATGTCCACGCCACAGGGTACGGATCAGTTATGCGTCGTTTTGGTTTATATAGACCAATACTTATGTGCGCCCAGTTGGATTCGAACCAACGACCCACTCCTTAAAAGGGAGTTGCTCTACCACCTGAGCTATGGGCGCAGATTTCTAGATTAGCACGTCAAGAGCAGTCTCTCAATAGCCAGTTCCATATCACACATTCCACGATGTCCGTCATGGTACAGCACAATCAACCTTTCCATCAGAGAGAAAAGTTCATCTTTTGAATAGTTTCCTGATGATTTTGAGGCACCCAGAGACACAATCATGGTCTTTATTTTCCAAAATAAAGTTCCGACAATTCCTTCCGGTGCTGTTCCACTCTCTATAGCCTGACGATATATGAGCCAAGCTTTAAAGTAATTTCGTGCACTTACTGCATCACCCAATGCAAAAATGTTGAATTCTTTTTTGGGAGCACTTTCTGTTATATCACTTACAACTATTTTTTCCGCATGTTTTTCGAATGCTCTTTTGAGATCAACGAGTATTTTGCCTTCCAAAATTATAAAAATGTTTTGGGACTTCTTCATAATTTCCAAGAAATCAGATAGAGACTCCTTGGCTTCGGCGTTTTCTGTAACACGGTTCAGTAACACAATTGATTTAGAAGAAAAAAGCCCTTGACCACCAGCTTGCTCTTCGACAATTGCAGAACTCCAATTATTGGCATCAATTTCCAAAAAGGAAGCGTCAGTCTTTTTGGTACGGAGAGAGTTTATAAGCACGCGAGCCTTATTGCTAGAAACTATCGTATTGGTGCCATAGAAGATGTAAAGCATATAATTAGTATAGCGCGACTTTGGATAAGCGGTGATATTGTTAAATAAAGGTAATTTTCCTATCACTCTCTCCAACATATTCAAAATTGATATTCGTGATATCTACAGGCAAACCCTCTTTCACGTTTTCTGCCCATTCTATCAGAATAAGATTACCAGGATCAGAAACTATTTGCTCAAAATTTAGCGCGGACAATTGACTACCCTCTTCGAGGCGATAGGCGTCGATGTGAATAAGGCGCTTGAACTTATCTGTAAAGCCCGCGACTCCTGTTTGGAAATTTGTTGACGTGGTATTTTTTACAGGACTTTGTATATCATAAATCTTCATGAGAACAAAGGTTGGACTAGTTACATTTTCTATAATACCCAACATGCGTGCCACAGCCTGAGTAAATGTAGTTTTTCCAGAACCAAGATGACCATTGAGAGCAACTACTGTAGCTTCACCGACATTATCAAGCTCATCTTTTTTTGTCGACAGGCTCGCCACCCATTCCTGAGCATTTTTTTCTGTTTCTGTAGGCGAATGTGAGATTATAGTTTTCATTTGAAAAGCAATACTACACCAATAAATATGATAATTATAGCTGAAAACTTTTGAACCAATGTTTTCTTATCAAGACTTTCCCTGCCGAGTTTAGGTATAAAAAGAGTAAGTATCGCACCATATATAAACACCATTAGAGGCTGTAATCCATTTACGACCCAAACTAGAGCCAGTGGCGCAATAAGACTAGCAAAATTGGCCAACAACTTTGCAACAACATTCAACAGCTCAGAAAAAAGATTAATGCTCAAAACTATTGAACGACCTCTATTTATCGTGACAATAAATTGTTCCCGGTAAAGCTTGATACAAGTAAACAATAATATTCCAATAATACCTCCGCCAATATATTCCCAAAATGCCGTGCCCCAGAAATTTTCTCCAATCGCTATAATCTTAAAAACCGTGGCACTAACAGCAATCATAAAAGATGATAGTGCCATTAACCAAAATGCTCTGGCTTTAAATTTTATTCCTTGTCTCAAATCAAGAGATATAATGGCTCCACCTATAATTACCAATATGGAAGCAAAAATCTGCAATAGTGTTAATTGTTCATTCAAAAATATTCTGGCAAGAACATAACCAAAAACCGGTATGAGTTGAAATAATGCAGTCACGAATGACGCTTCTTCTTTTTCAAGAGCATAAAGATATGGAATATAAGCCACGACTAATATAGCTCCACCTATTGCTATGACGATTTCATTCCCCAGACCAATAAAAAGTAGGTTTGATTTAAAAATTCCAACAAAGACTGATGCGATGAGACCACTTAAGGCAGTAAACAAAACCAAAGATCCAACACCTTTACCGGAAAAGTATTTACTGATTATATATTTATCGATATGATTGCAAAGTGCCCATATAGCAGGTGCGGCCAATGCAAATAAAAACCAATTAGTATTCATCTTATTTCAACTCCCCCCAGTTATCACCGATATGTGCGCTCGACTCAAGCACGATCCCTTGAATTTTTTCTGGTTTGATAACCGTCTGCATGATTTCTTTTATATCTTCGGTGAGCTTAGCAATCTCCTCTGTACGAATTTCATAAACTAGTTCATCGTGAACTTGTATGATTGGAAAAACATCATTTTCTAGACCTTCTTTATGAATGAATTTCTCAACCTTGATCAAGGCGAGTTTGGTAATATCGGCGCCTGTGCCTTGAATAGGAGCATTGATAGCCATACGTTCTGCTGCAGCGCGAATAAAAGGGAGTTTTGATTTTATTCCCTCAAAATAACGACGACGACCAAAATAGGTCTCTGTGTAGCCACAGCGTGCTGTCTCCGCTTTGACACCATCTAGATATGCCGCTAATTCTGGAAATGTTTTGAAATAATCATTATAAAAAGTTTGTGCTTCCTCGCGAGAAGTACCTAGTCCTTGTTTCAAAGCTGTGACACCCATACCATAAATAATACCGAAGTTAATAGTTTTGGCATGGCGACGCATTTCCGGAGTAACTTCCTCTGGTGTCACACGGAAGACTCGTGACGCGACTGATGTGTGGAAATCTTCACCACTTCTAAAAATATCAATCATATTTTTGTCACCTGACATAAAAGCGGCGATACGCAATTCTATTTGAGAATAATCAAAAGCACACAGCTTGAAACCTTTTCCGGCGATAAAAGCTGTGCGTATGGCACGACCAAGTTCGGTTTTTATGGGAATATTCTGTAAATTTGGTTCTTGGGAAGCCATACGACCGGTCGTGGTGCCCGTTTGAATAAATTTTGCATGCAAACGGTCATCCCAATCAAGGAGTGGCGGTATTGCGTCTATATAAGTTGAAAGGAGTTTGGTCAATTCGCGAAATTCAAAAATTGGAGCGATAATAGGATGCATATCGCGCATTTTTTCTAGTTCTGATTCACGAGTCGACCGACCACCAGCGCCAGTTTTCTTTGGATTTTTGATCTTTAGCCCAAGTGTGTCAAAAAGGACTTCACCAAGCTGCTTTGGCGAACTAATATTAAACTCTTTACCTGCATGCTTCCAGATTTCTTGTTCGAGACGAGCGGCTTCTTCATGATAAGTTTTGGCCAAATTCGATAAAATCTTTCTGTCAATTTTTACGCCACGCTTTTCCATTCTCTTTACTACAGGAATAAGGGGTAATTCAATTTCTTCATAAACTTTTTTGAGATTTCGCTTCTCAAGCTCTTTGAAAATAGCTGTGCGAGCTTGTTCAAAAGCTGCCAACTGACCCTTTTCTGTTTTTACATCCAAACCTGGATCGATGTCGGTATCAATATCGGCAAAATTCAAGATATCATCTAGGGTCGGCTGCGTTACATTGGAATTTATGAGCCAAAGAGCAATAGCAGTCTTTTGAAATTCGTCTGGAGGAATTGGTGATGTGGTAGTGATAGCAGTGGTCTTATTATTTTGTTCAATATTTTTTTGTTTATCCTCTTCCCCAAAATCCCCTGGAGAGTTCAACATCACAAGTTGTGATCTTGCTGGTTTGACAGCGCCTACTACTTCCTTGTCACTAGAAATACCATTTTTATCTATATTTTTAGCCACTTTTTCGCCAGTCTTCTTACCAACCTTACCGCCATCTCCTCCGCTCACAGCCTTCTCTAGCCTCGGTCCAAGGGTACGGAACTCGAGCTCGTGCCACAATTTATTAACTGTTTTGATATACAAGCTTTCTACAAACTTCTTATCTGGCAATTTGAACTTGATCGGTGCATCACGTCGAATCGTTGCCAACATTTTGCTAAATTGCGCCTCCTCTTCATTGTCACGCAACAATTGAATAATTCGTGGGGATAATCCAGCCTTCAAAAATTTTGGTTCACTGTTCTTTGCGCCCAGAGTCTTATAGATATCTTCTATTGTACCAAAATTTGTAATCAAAATAGTCGCGGTTTTCTCACCAATACCCTTTATACCAGGAATATTATCCGAAGGATCACCACGCAAACCTTTATAATCCGTCACGAGCTTCGGCCCAAAACCATACCTTGCATTGACTGCGGCTTCGTCATACATGATCGTGTCACTAATTCCCTTTTTCAAAGTATAAACCTTCACACGCTCTCCACTCACCAGTTGTAAAGTGTCCATATCACCAGATGCAATCACAATTTCCAAATTTTTTGTACCAGCACCAGCTTTTTTCACACTTCTTTTACTAACATCTATACCACTTTCCCCATCAGCACCCACCGTAACCTGCTCCACAATAGTCCCCAACATATCATCAGCCTCAAAACCTGCCACTTCATATATTGGCACACCGAGAGCGGTAAAAATATCACGAGACCTCTTCATTTGTACAACCAGATCATCTTCAGTCTTCGCCCGACCGGCCTTATATTCTTTATAGACTTCATGACGATAGGTTGGTGCAGCCACGTCGTAACAAGCCACCATATAATCTGGTTTCAAATCCTCAATAATTTTGATGAGCATGGTTGAAAGACCATATATAGCCCCAGTTGGCTCACCTTTCGCTGTAGAAAAATCTGGCAAAGCATGATACGCGCGATGCAAAATAGCGTGAGCATCCAATAAAATAAGACGGCTCCTAGCGCCCGTTGCATCTGTTTTTTTCATGATGACATTGTACCGCATCATCACACTGTTTACCCTATTTACACACTCCAGGCTACATTCTGCTATAATTGTCTGTACATGACCATTCAATTTGAAGAAGACAAGCAGGATCAAAAACTCACCACCCTTCTCAAAAAGGAAGAGGAGGAACTCGTAGAGATGCTCTCTGGAAAATACGGCGTATCTTACGTAAATTTACTCACTATTCCTGTAAACATGGACGCGTTGCGTCTAATTGCAGAAGACAAAGCTCGTCCAGCACTGTTGGCTGCATACGGACTAGTAGATAAAAAAATAAAAATAGCAGCCAGGAACCCTGACCAACAAAACACTCAAGAAGTATTAAAGGAATTAAAGGAAAAAGGATACGACCCAGTAATATGTATCGCATCTATGCAAAGTCTCGAGCGTGCATGGAAAATGTATAAAGATCTTTCATTTGCATCAGAAAGTAAAGGCGGATCTCTAGAAATTTCTAGCGATGAAATAGAAACAATAGTCAAAGATGTAAAAAGTTTGCCAACCGTTATTTCTATCCTTACCGCTACGATGTCAGCCAAAAAAACTTACCGCATTTCACGTATTTTGGAAACTATAGTTGCTGGCGCCCTTGCATTGAATGCTTCTGATATTCACTTAGAGCCTGAGGAGGCTTACGTTCGTCTACGTTATCGTCTTGATGGTGTGTTGCAAGAAGTTATTCGTTTTGATAATGAAACCTATACCCTTTTATTGTCACGATTGAAACTTATTTCTGGAATGAAATTAAACATAAAGAAAGACGCGCAAGATGGACGTTTCAGTATACGACTCTCTTTTGGTGATATTGAAGTTCGTGCGTCCATACTACCTGGCGCATATAATGAGTCTGTAGTTATGCGTCTTTTGAATCCAAAAAGTATAGAGGTTTCACTGGAAGAACTTGGTATCAATGCAAAATTACTAAAAATACTTCTTGAGGAAATCAATCGCCCCGATGGTATGATCCTCACCACAGGACCTACGGGATCTGGTAAAACTACAACATTGTATGCCTTCCTAAAAAAGGTTCACAGCTCAGATGTAAAAATTATTACCATTGAGGATCCGATCGAATACCACTTACCAGGTATTGTACAAACACAGGTCAATGATAAGGGTTATACTTTCTTGGAAGGCTTGCGCGCAGCTGTACGACAAGATCCAGATATTATCATGATCGGTGAAATTCGAGACAACGAGACGGCTGATATCGCTATTAACTCTGCCCTAACAGGACACTTGGTTTTCTCAACCATCCACACCAACAATGCTGCTGGTACATTCCCCCGCTTGGTAGAACTCGGTGCCAATTCGGCCGTCATTCCTTCTGCGTTACGTGTAGCCATGGCACAACGTCTAGTACGCAGACTGTGCCCTGTTTGTAAAAAAGAAATCCCCGTAGAAGGTGAATCAAAAAAAATAATAGATGGCGTACTAGAAAGTATATTCGACAGAACACTAGTCCCCGAACAGACAACAAAGATGTGGCAGGGCGTTGGCTGTGAAAAATGTAATATGACCGGTTACAAAGGTCGCGTTGGCTTGTATGAGGCAATATTGATGAATGAAAAAATAGAACAGGCAGTACAGTCTGGTTCTGGTGATCGAGAAATAAGTGAGGCGGCAAAAGACCAAGGTATTTTGACGATGAAACAAGACGGTATAATAAAAATCTTGCAAGGTATGACGTCAGTTGAAGAATTACAGAGAATTATCTCGTTAACAGATTAACTGTAAAAACCAAAATGCCAAACGTACCAAACTTTAACCAAGCAAAAAAAATTGCAGATATAGAAAAAGAAATAAAAGATCAACTTCAGTTGATGCGTACAAAAGAGAAGGAGCTGAAAGAAAGAGAGGAGAAAGTCAAACTACTTAATGAAGAAATACTCAGCCACCAAGCCACCATCACTTTAGAGAAGAAGCACGGTAACAGAGCAACAACCATTCCTATAATTCAACAGGAGGTTTTTAGAAAAAACCAGGAATTTCACACAAAAGAAAACGCTCTTGAAAAAACTAGACAAACTATACAGAAAGATACTCAGGAACTACGTGCGCTTGAATCAAAAGTTGGAAGTATAAAGAGTGACATAGAAAAAAAGACAGCCGCCAAAAAAAATGCCAACAAAAAAGATGAGTCAGCCAAGCCTGTAGTCGAAATATCTGACGAAAAAATCCAAAAAGACAAAAAAGATCTTATGGAAAAAAGAATATTGGTTGATAAACTCACGAAAGAAATAGACGCCACGCAAAAAAATACAGCGGAAGAAAATTTGGAGATACAATCAAAAGAAGATGAAATGATACGTGTTAAGCAAATTATTCAAAAACTCTCATTGGAAATACAAGTAAATGAGGCCAAACTTAAATCCCTTGAGGTAGAAATAAGCCACAAGACATTAAGAAAGAGTGATATAGGTGAAAAGAGACTTGCCATAAAAAAGCTTAACGATGAGATGCTTGCACTCCACAGAAATATTGATGAGGGTATGAAACAAGCAACTCAAGTAAGAACGACACCGGCACTGCCACACTTTAAACAAGATGGCACAAAAGAGGAGGCAAATCTCCTAAATGAAGAAAATGATCTCTTGAAGAGAAAGCTTGCAATACAACAAGAAATTCGTTCTATGGAACAAAGAGAAGATATATTAGAAGTAGAAGTAAAGGAAAAGTCACTAGAACTGAAGACTGCGGAAGAAAAACTAAAAGCTGCTCAGACAACCGTGCGCGAATCTAGTAGTGGTGATACAAAAATTCAGCAATATATTACAGAAAAGAAAAATCTATTAACAAAAGAAGCTGCAGCCATCCCAACATTAAAGAGAGAGATAAACGAGCTTAGGGCAAACCAATTTAAGAAACATAATGAATTAGTAGAGTTACAAAAAGCTCTACAGGAGATAAAAAACTAGGAACTGTCAATTGCTTTTTCGCTGGGGACAGCGGTAGGATAACTACAGAGCTTCGACAACCACATGGTGTGGAAATCAAGCGCTCAAGCGTGAGAATCTCCAAGCAATATCTCGTCGCGCGATGCGTCGAGCGAGGCAGAGTCCCGAGGATAATTCCAGGAATGCACCCGAAAGTGCACACCAAAATGTCCTTAGCACTATGCCCAAACCTGGGAAGGCCATTGCTTAGAGATTCACAAGCTCGAGGGTTTTAAACCAGACAAAGCCGTTTAAATCCTCATAACTACTTACTTTTGAATAGACTATCATATATTAATTCTAATGTCAAGTACTAACAAGAAAGACTTAAATACTGAGAAAACAGACAAAGAAGTCAGTTTTTTGGACCAAACTCTCCGTCCTGCACATTGGGATGAATATATTGGTCAAAAAAACATAAAAGATAATCTCCATATATTGCTGACTGCCGCAAAAGAACGAGAACACCCACCAGAACACATACTTTTCTATGGTCCCCCAGGTCTTGGAAAAACAACCCTAGCCCACCTCATCGCAAAAGAAACAGAAGCTCAAATGAAAGTGACCTCTGGACCAGCTATTCTTAAGGTTGGCGACCTCGCATCTATTCTCACAAACTTGTCAGCAGGTGACATACTTTTTATTGATGAAATACATCGTTTGAACAAAGCCATTGAAGAAGTTCTCTATCCTGCCATGGAATCAGGCTCGCTTGATATCATTATTGGTAAAGGCCCGTCGGCGCGTACTATTCAGCTCGAACTTCCAGCTTTCACCCTTATCGCCGCAACCACCCGTGTAGCAATGATTTCTGCCCCTCTGCGCTCTCGTTTTTCTGGAGGAGTTTTCAAGCTTGAATTTTATTCAGATGAAGAAATCGGTCAAATCGTCCGTCGTTCCGCCAAGATTCTTGGAATAAATATTCACGAAGATGCTGTTAAAGAGATTTCCAAGAGATCACGCTTTACTCCTCGTACCGCCAACTATCATCTCAAACGTTGTCGTGATTATGCACAAATACACAAGACCGATCTGACAAGCGAAGTTGCAGAGAAAGCTTTGAACATGCTCGGAGTTGATGAGATTGGTCTCACATCTGCCGACAGAGATATTTTGAAGGTAATAATAAATAAATTTGGTGGCGGTCCAGTTGGTCTGAATACCATTGCCGCCGCGCTATCTGAAGAACAAGCAACTATAGAAGAAGTTTATGAACCATATTTGATACAGCTTGGTTTGCTCGAACGAAAACCTCGTGGACGCATCGCTACAGACAAAGCTTATGAGCATTTAGGAGTGAGGATCGAGGGGAGGTCAGACAAATTATTATAAATAACTTATTTAAAATATAAAACCATGTCCGGTCACAACAAATTCTCAAAAATTAAACATTTGAAGGCAAAAAATGACGCTCAAAAGAGCAAGGCCTTTGGTAAATACGTCAGACTTATTACCGTTGAGGCAAAAAAGGCAAAGGGTGTACTCTCGTCACCTGGATTGGCAGCTGCTATAGAAAAGGCTAGAAAAGAAAATATGCCAAACGACACGATTGATCGTGCGGTCAAGAAAGGTGCCACCGACAACAGTGCGACCATGGAAACACACCTCTATGAGGCTTATGGTCCAGGTGGCGTGGCAATACTCATAGAATCCTTAACTGATAATAAGAATAAGGCTGCTCAGGAAGTTAAACATGTATTATCATTGCACGAATCCTCTCTCGCTGGCCAAGGTAGCGCGTCATGGGCTTTTCAGAAAACTCATGGCGGTTGGGAGGCCATCACGACAACACCACTTGAAGATGCTGATATAGAAAAACTTACAAACCTTGTAGAAGATTTGGAAAATAACGACGAAGTTCAGGAAGTCTTCACGAACGCAGAATAGTTTTTCACCAAAAAGCTTGTGCTCCTGTTATAATTACCACATGAAAATTCTTGGAATAGACCCGGGTTATGATCGCCTTGGCATTGCTGTTTTGGAAAAACCAGACAACAAGACCGATGCAAAAAAGTATGGAGGTAAAAATAATCAAAAAAAAGAGACACTCCTCTTCTCTTCATGTTTTAGTACATCAAAAAAAGAAACAATTTACGCGCGCTTATTGAAGATTGGGAAAGAAATCTCTACCATATTAGATGAATTCACACCCGACGCACTCGCAATAGAGACACTTTTTATAACAAAAAATCAAAAAACTGCCATGCGTGTATCAGAGGCACGAGGGATAATTATGTATGAAGCCATAAAAAGAAATATTCCTGTATTTGAGTACAGCCCAATGCAAATAAAAATGGCTGTTACAGGAGATGGTAGTAGTGATAAAATCCGTATTACAAAAATGGTACGCGTCCTGGTTTCCATGAAACCACTAAAAACTATTGGTAAAAAGAGTGAGGAGGCACTTTTCGATGATGAATACGACGCTATTGCTGTTGCATTAACTCACGCCGCCATGTATAGAGATATCCACAGTCACTCATTATTGCAAAAATAAATCATCTTTGGTACAACATACACACTATACATATTAGTTTGTATTTATATGCCAAAAACAAAAGAAAAAAACAAAAGAAATAAATCAGAAACAAGGGGTGGTCACAAAGCTGAGCGCATACCAGAAGAAAAAAAGAAGAAGGCTTCACTCATTAGTGTCCACGGTGAAAAGTTGGGAGAGATTGACCCTATCTTATCTGATGCCGCCATCCCAGAGGCGATTTTACCTGACCCAGTCTTACCAGATATAGCCCCAGAGGACCCTCTCTCTGGAGAGGAAGTAACTGAAGATGAAGACGAGAGTGAGTTGGCTGATATTTGGGAAGAGTAAAAAAGTGGTGCTATAATGTGCCGATATGAAACACAAGCGCCACCACGCGTCCAAGAGACATATTCGCTCTCTCATATTTTTGATAATATCCTTCGTTTTTGTATTAACAGGAATAGCAGTTTTGTGGGTGGCTACACTTCCCATTCCAGACCTAAATTCATTTGAGAATAGAAAGATATCAAACTCAACAAAAATATATGATCGTACTGGCACAGTCCTTCTTTTTGACACTGGTACAGACATAAAACGTACTACCATTCCACTTTCTCTAATATCTCCTTATATCCAGCAGGCAACTATAGCTATAGAAGATTCAAATTTCTATCATAATATAGGAATTGAACCATTATCTATTATCCGTGCCTTGGCTATGAATATAGTGTCTAGAGGTTACGATCAGGGCGCCTCTACTATTACCCAACAAGTGGTAAAAAACTCTCTCCTAACACAAGATAAAACCATTACAAGAAAAATAAAAGAGTGGGTTTTGGCTATAAAATTAACAAGAACCCTTTCTAAAGAAGACATATTGCAGTCTTATTTGAATGAGGCTCCATATGGAGGAACTACGTATGGAGTAGAGGAAGCTACCCAAAAGTTCTTTGGAATACCAGCTAAGGACGTCACAATTGCCGAAGCTGCCTACATCGCGGCAATCCCACAAGCACCAAGCTATTACTCCCCTTATGGACCACATAGAAATGAATTAGATTCACGCCAAAAAACCGTACTTTCTAGAATGAGAGATTTGGGTATGCTTTCTGATATTGAATACGAAAAAGCTTTGAAGGAAAAGGTGGTCTTTTTAACCACCGGATCTGGTGGTATCAAGGCACCACATTTCGTAATGTATGTTAGAGACTATCTTACACAAAAGTATGGCGACGATATGGTGATAAATGGCGGATTGAAAGTCATTACAACTATTGACTACGATATGCAACAAAAAGCGGAGGGTGTTGTAGATAAGTTTAGTCCATCTCTAGCCACAAACTTCAACGCCAGCAACACAGCCATGGTTGCCATCGACCCAAAAACTGGTGACATACTTGCAATGGTCGGATCGAAAGATTATTTTGACTCAACAATAGATGGAAACTACAATATCGCTTTGGCGCAAAGACAGCCAGGATCAACATTTAAGCCGTTTGTGTATTCGACACTTTTTGAAAAGGGTTACACACCAGAAACGGTCCTCTTTGATGCAAAGACAGAATTTTCTACACTTTGTACACCAGATGGATCACCAAAAAACCCAGCTGACGCCACATCCACAGATTGTTACTCACCGGGAGAATATGACAATGTCTATGAGGGTCCAATACCAATACGTTTTGCCTTGGCTCAGTCACGTAACATTCCAGCAGTAAAGGCTTTGTATTTAGCTGGTATAAAAGACTCAATAAAAACTGCCCAAAGTATGGGTATTACATCATTAAACCAACCAGATAGATATGGTCTAACACTCGTCTTGGGTGGAGGTGAGGTCTCTCTACTTGACCTGACTAGCGCCTATGGTGTGTTTGCAAATGACGGTGTACGTAACCCATACCGATCCGTTTTAGAAGTTGATGATAGTAAAGGTAATATTTTAGAAAAAGCCCCAACAGATCCAGCTGCTTTGACTTCCACCCAAGCTATACCAGCTGAGATAGCTAGAACAATCTCGAGTATACTCTCTGACACAAGTGTCCGTATGGATAGCCTAAAACCTATTGGGGAAAGTGTAGGAAGACCTGTTGCTATAAAAACTGGTACCACAAACGACTATCGTGACGTTTGGACTCTTGGGTACACACCAGACCTTGTTGTAGGAGCCTGGGCAGGAAATAACGACGACAGCCCTATGCAGCACAATGTCGCTGGTCTTATTATTTCTCCTCTATGGGGAGCATTTATGTCTCAGGTTGCAAAGAATTTTCCACCATCAAACTTCGTCCCACCACCAACACCACCAACAAACAGCAAACCTGTGATGCATGGTGTTTGGTGGGGAGGAGTCTCTTATTGGACTGATAGTATGTCTGGAAAAGTTGCCACACAATATACGCCAGATGAGACAAAAAAAGAGGTTGTGTTTAATAACGTTCACTCCATCTTATATTGGGTTGATAAAAGTAACCCACTAGGACCAGCACCAGTAGACCCCACTCAAGATTCTCAGTTCGAATCTTGGGAAAAAGGTGTTAGAGCTTGGTTTGCTACATATCAGGCTCTTCATCCTGACTTTAAAGAGGTGACATCTTATGTTATACCAACAGTTATAGATGATATACACACACCAGAAAACATTCCACAGATTAGTATAAAAAACCTTCCAAATGGGGCAATCATCAATCCTCAAAACCTTTTACCTATACAGATACAATACGCAGGAAAATATCAACCATTAAAAACAGAAGTATATATTAATGGAAAATACATACAAACGATTAGTGATACACCTTTGAATTTCTCTTTCGTACCAGAAGACGTCGCTACATTAAGCGACACAAACACCTTATCACTTACTGTTTATGATACTGTCTATAATAAAAACCAAACTTCCGTAATATTCAATACTGGAGCAGCACCAGGAAACTCAGATTAGAAGAATACTATCTGATCTCTTTTAGTGGCTGCTTCAGATTTCTATTTATCTCTTCCAGAAGAGCCACCTTTTTTATATAAATCTCAGACCTAGCTGTTTGGGAAATATTTTTTATGTATATTTTTGATGATTTTACTTCGATTGACTCTATAGGTACATCTATTTTAGTAAGATTTTTAAGTGTGGAAGAAATAATGGCGCGCATCTGCGTACTATCACCACCAATTTTCCTAAAACGCTTTAAAAATTGGTCTATATTAAACATTTTTATAAAAACAGATCATTACTAACTGATCATGTTAGCGGTTCATAGGCATAACAATATACATAAATGTAGAGTCGCTAGACACAGGTCTTATAACCATTGGTTTGTTTGGACCACTCAGTTGTAGAGATACACTATCTGCCTCAATAGATTGGAAACAGTCGATAATATACTTGTAATTAAAATTGACTTCTATACTCTCCCCAGAAAGGGCGGCTGATATAGATGTTTTATTTTCTCCGATATCACTATTCTTCGTTTGAACCTCACAAACTTTCTTCTTTGGATCAATCACTAGTCTGACTTGGTTAAACTTGTCTGAGAAGATATTGGAGAGTTTGAGGCTATCTATAATATCTTGCTTCAGCGCCACAACCTCGGTTACAAACCCTTTGGGTATAATTTGGTGATAATCAGGAAAAACCCCATCAATAACACGGGAGACAATTGTTGTTTGTCCTTCGGAGAAGGATATTAGGTTTTTGTTTACTTTTACCAACACATTTCCTCTTATAGTCTCAAGAAGACGAATAATGTCTGCTATATTCTTAAACGGTATTAAAATTTCGTTTAGTTTTATAGAGTTTGGAACCTTAACCTTCTTTTCTGCTAAACGAAATGAGTCTGTGGCTACGAAAGTGATATACTCTCCGTCTTTATATAAGTAAACACTAGATAACTCTGGTTTGATACTAGACACAGAAGAGCTATACCAAACAGATTTTAGTCCCTTCACAAGAGTTGCTGATGGTAACTCAAACTCCTGACCGTCTGAAACTGTGGGAATAGCAGGAAAATCATCGTGCGGCACAACTTTGATCACACCTTTAGATTGGGTGGTTGATACATTAAGATTTACAGCGCCAGACCCAGGATCTACCTCAAGGGTTGTTATTTGATTTTGGTCAGGGAGTTGAGAAATAAAAGTAGAAAATGTACGAGCGGGCACAGCAACAACACCTTCACCTACAGTTTTTACAGAAACAACAATCTCCACACCAACATCGAGGTTTGTAGAACGAAAAGTCGCAGTATTTTTACCGGCCTCAATTAGAAGGCAAGACAAAACAGGAAGAGTCATGTGTTTGTTTGCGGTTTTTTCTACCAAACCAACAACCTCTTTTAGTTTTTTTGTTTGAATTTCTAATTTCATGTTTTTGTTTGGTAATTTTTTACTTAATTATATAAATATAATTTATTATTATTATTAGGGGTGTGGATATGGGGAAATGTTTTTTTATCCTTACTTAATCACAATCTTTTTTGTTATGCATTATTTATCTTTGTGTGGTTGTGTCTAATTTCTTTTAATAACTTTTCTAACTTTGCTAATTATTCCTCTTTCTAAACAAGTTTCCCACCAACTTTTCAACAAGCTTATCCACAAAACAACTTCAACACAACAAACACTAAACTACCTATAACATCGATCGTAGCTGTGCTACTTCCTGCCCCAACAAAGGGTTCTTTTTCAATTCCTCCTTTACTTTTTCATATGAGTGTATGACTGTTGTATGATCTCTTCCCCCCAGCTTTTCCCCAATTGATGGAAAAGAAATTCCAAAATCTTCACGCAAGATGTACATGATCATTTGGCGTGGGTGTACTACCTCTTTTCTTCTGGTTTTTTCATAAATACTTGCTTCCTCAATATTATAATAATCAGCCACAACCTTAACTACATCCTTGACAGCTACAACCCGCTTTGGTTTAGCGTTGTTTTTCAAGATATTTCTAATTTCATTTAGACTTAATTCTCTGTTTTTGAGTTGTGTCTGGCATGCAATTATATTTACTGCGCCCTCTATTTCTCGGATATTATCCTCTATAGTTGACGCTAAGTAGTCGACTATTTCTGAACCAAGGATGATGTTATGTACAGCACATTTTGTTTTTACCAAAGCTATGCGTGATTCACGGTCTGGTTCCTGTATATCTACCACCATACCAGTGCCAAAACGGCTGCGTAAACGATCTTCTAAGCCGGGGATGATGTTAGGGTGCCTATCAGAGGAAAAAACAAGCTGGCGGCCAGAATCTTTGAATATATTAAAGAAGTGGAACAACTCTTCTTGGAATTTATCTTTTCCAGAAAAGAACTGTACATCGTCCATAATAACAACATCGTATTTTCTATACTTTTCTTTGAATTGCTGAGCTTTGTTTTCCTGAAGCGCGGTGAAAAACTCAGAACCAAACCTTTCTGATGTGAGATAAAAAACTTTCTTGTTGGGAAAATCTTTCTTTATCTTATTTCCAACAGCCTGAATCAAGTGTGTTTTTCCACGACCAGGGCTTCCGTATACAAATAATGGATTGTAAGTTTGACCGGGGGTCTTTATGACTGTTTGAGATGCGGCATGTGCTAACTCATTGAATGGTCCAACCACGAAAGTATCGAAAGTGTACCTTGGGTTTAGGTTATCTTCCTTGTTTATATAGAAATCTTGAAGTGGCATAGAGATTGTTGGGGTGACGGCAACGCTCTTCTTCGCAGTACCCTTTTCACCACCCTCTTTCTCCACAACATACTCCAAAGCACGAACCTGCTCATTTGCCTGGCGTAATATTTTGAGAATAGAGTTATGAAATTTCTTATTTAACCACTGTTGTGTGAATGAATTTGGTACTCCTAGATATATAACACCATCCTGTTCCTTTATGATACGTGTTTCCTTAAACCAAGTAGAAAAATTTGCTCGTGACACCGCTGTTTCTATCTCTACAAGAGCGTTTTCCCAAAGTTTTACGTGATCATTCATATTTTTTTAAAAAATTATGTGTTAGTTATGTATAGGTTAGAAGTAGGTCTAGTATATACTTGTTTTGGAATCTGCAAACTTGTGCAACGCTAAAAAATATGTTGATAAGTTGTGGATAAGGGAGTCTTACGAAGTTAGGCAAGCACTTATACAAAGAAAGCTCGGTAAAACGTGCAAAATTTATTTTCTGTGTTATAGTGTCCGCATGTCATTCACATATAATCCCAAAAAGAGGAAGCGTTCGAAGAGTCATGGTTTTCGTGTTCGCTCAAAAACCCCAGGAGGACGTAAGGTTCTTGCTAAGAGACGTGCAAAAGGACGCAAGCGTATAGCTGTAAAATAGTCTATTAGCGCTCTAACTGCGCTCAAGGTTATTGTGTAAATTCTATGCTTAAAAAATCTCTCAGACTTAAAACGTCGGAGCTAGAGCGTGTTATCAAGGAAGGAAAAGTAGTGCATACAGCACTTTTTACTGTGCGCACCTTGGGTGGAGTGGCAGGTTGCACAAAATTTGCTGTCGTTGTTTCTAAGAAGATTGCCAAAACTGCGACAGGGCGAAACCTTATAAGAAGGAGGGTTTACGAAGCTCTTTCTTATAAAGATGTTGGAGGAACGGATAAAAATCAGTTAATTAATCGAACTAAAGGGGGCTTTTTTGTAGTAGTTTTTGTAAAGAATAGATCAGAAAAGCTTTCTGTAAAAGAGTTGAGTGAACATATTATATTGGCGTTTAAAAAATTAGGGGTTGCGTAAAGTTGGGTGGTCTCAGGTGTATCATTAGCAAAGCTGAAGTTTTCACCGGAAAGTGGTGACAAACGTCGCTTAACAAAGCCATGAATATCACCAAAACTCGCCAAACTAACAGTAAAAGTGTATAGTTAAGAACCCAAAGTAGTTTTTACTATAGTTTTACCGAATTATTATATATGTATAACCAATTTATCTTCCTCCCTCTTTATAATAGCCTCGTTTTTCTTATGGGAATACCAGGAATGGATGTTGGACTAGCTGTTATTCTTTTTACTATTATAGTTCGCCTTATCCTCTTCCCTCTTTCCAAGAGTGCACTTCTTACTCAAGTAAAGATGAAGCAAGTTGAGCCAGAGCTAAACAAAATAAAGGCTCAATATGCCAATGATCGTCAAGAACAGGCAAAAAAGATGATGGAACTTTATAAGACGCATAAAGTAAAACCATTCTCTGGAGTTCTTTTGCTTTTTATTCAACTTCCTATACTCCTCGCGCTTATTTCGGTTTTTTATAAAATAATTCCTACGGTTGACCCAACACTACTCTATAGTTTCATTCATGCACCAGCTGCCAGCTCTACTCTTCTTGGTATAAATATCCTTGGAAAGAGCTTCATTCTCTCCCTATTGACGGGTGTTATTCAGTTTTTTCAACTTCATTATTCCCTTGCCTCACACCAACAACGTTTGGCAACCAAAAATGCACCACCTGTTGTCAAAGATAAAAATGGCAAAACGTTAGGTGGACCAGGAAAAACAGATTTTGCTTCTTCTATGAACAATCAAATGAAATACCTTATGCCTTTCTTGGCATTTGCTTCTACATATTGGATCATTCCTGCAAAATTTCCACAAGCAGCATCTATCATCGCTATTTATTGGTCAGTGAGTACGTTATTTACTCTTGGGCAAGAGCTTTACATACGTAAGAGACATATTAAGTTTTAAATCGCACCAAAGCACTATTATCGGGGTGCCATTATTCTTTGTTTTAGTTACTACGTACCAGGTCGAGTGACCAGAATGAAAGGTCATTTTTGTTCATGAAGAACAAGTAACTGTCTTTACTATCCAAACCGAGGTTAAAAGCATCTATAACTCTTCCTGCTTGTCCGATAATCTGTCCAACCATACGTACCTCCCCTGTAGTAGCATTTACCTCCCACATCTTGTCTACAGTAGACAAGATACCTGTATACCAATCATCTGGGTATGTTCCCAAAACAGGTTGAAATGGCACAGCACAATAGACTAAGTCTTTATAAAAATTTCCCCAAGCACATTTATCTGCCAAAGTGTTGATCACTGCGTCAGTCCCACTGCCGCTTGCCACAGTATATATGTTTGTAACAACGTTACTATTTTGTCCAGGTGTAGAGATGAGAACGTGTTTACCATCATGGCTTACTCTAGTGCTTAGTCCTGCATATGGTCCGAGTACTTTTTTCCAAACACCAGTGCTAGGGTTTACGAAGTATAAGAAGCCATCTTCTGTAGAGTTACCCTTCGTAGTGATAGCTAGAATATTATTTACAGGCCATTCCACGTTTAGTTGAGTAAGTGGTGTTGTGAATATTTTTGTTACCTTTGTACCATCGAAGTTTGCAGTGTAACCAGATGAGCCAATCCCCTCTTTTACAAGGAAGAAGATTCGATCTCCCGCAGGTGAGGCGGCGATAGCTGTGGTATTATCTGGAAGCTGTTTTCCTTTCAAATCATAAGGTGCAAAAGACGCTACAGGAGAAGCGGTCGGTGTAGCTATTGCGGTAGCAGTTGTGCTAGCTGACATACGAGCGGTTGTACTAGCGACAGGAGCGATAGAGTGGCCTGTCAATGTCGCATATAAGGCTGATGGTGTAGCAGTGTTGCCAGGAAGCATCATACCTATAAAGGCCATTGCACTTTTATTCCACACACTGTTATAAACACGAGGTAATAATGTAGTTGAAAGTATTTTTACATCAAGAGTATTTGATTTTGTCTCGTAGATATTTCCCCGGCCTCGATCGATCCATCTAATAAGAGTTGTAGAAGCTGTTGTACTAGCGGCGTAACCACCAATGGGGGTGTTGCTGATAAGTCTAAGTACAGGAAGCTGTGCTACACGACTTGGTGACGTGTTATATGCGCCGGTACTCGTGCCGTTACCGTTTTGACCAGTTTGGTTTGTGTTGGATTGACCAGGGCGGTTCAGAGGGACGAATTGTGGAGGATTTTGGTCTGCAGTTGTTACCGGTTGAGGCACCATATTCTTTGACCAGAACCAATAACCACCAATACCTACGACGATGAGGATGACTAGTATTATAATTATAAGTGTGCGGTTGGTCATGATGGGTTATTTTGATTTTATATTGGTCCCAAACCACCTGATTGGTCTACGCCAGTATGGTTCGTTTTTGAAAGTCTTGTTTCTATACCACTAACACTGGCCTGAAGGCTGTCTTTTTGCGTTCCTGGCGGTAATTTTGCCAATACATCATATATTGCGACTTTGTCTGTATTCCACTGGTTTTGCGTATCTTGGTAATTTCCTCCCATATTTTTATCAGCATCATTCATTGCGAGCTGCAGTGTTCTGATCACTTCTAACTGCAGGTTACTTGCATTAGATAATCCTAAGTTTGTAACAGCCACGGCCGCATCTGGCTGGTTTGCATTTTGTAATATTTGCGCATCAGCGTTACTTTTTGAAAGGATGCTATCTACTGCGGTCTTATTTAAAGATGTGTAATCATAATACCAAAATGCTTGTTTAAAAGCAGTTGCCCAACTGGTTTTATCCGCTGCAAGTTGTTTTAATATTGAGTTTTGTTGCATGGCGTCATCTTTTACAAGAATATTTGCAGTAGTAGTATTAAGTTGATTATTTAAGTTTGCAATCTGGTCATCAATCGCAGCGATTCTTGCTGCAGTAGTCGAATCACTAGGACCATGTTGTAAAGCTGTTTTTTGGGCTTGCAGGTCGCTTATCTGAGTTTGCACGTTGGATCGTACGGTTTGTAAGGTCAACCTCTCAGTACTTAGTTGATTAATTATACTGTCATATGTATAACCCATGTCGTTTATAAATGTTAGAGCATTTGGATCTATATGAACCCCCAACGGTGCTACTAGCCCGACCGGGATATCTACCAACCTAGGATTTATAGTTCTCAAAATCAAAAACGAGCATAAAACAAGTATCAGGCCACCGGCCGCCCCCTTTAATTTTTTCTTTGCATCGTCCTTTCCGCGGAAGGCGTCAGTGGTCATGTATTCAAAACCACCCATTACTCCCATAAATACAGCTGCTACACCAGCTATTGCAATGAATAAATTAAACATCTTTTGCACATACCCAGTAATATCAACATTTGTCATTAGGTTTCCTGTACCTCCACAAGTAACGGCTGGACTATTGGCTGTAGCGGGGCTCTCGATGCATGGTAGTGGCGACAATGTTGCGTAATTGGTTCCAACGGCGTGAACGTGGCTTACCAACAAAACCATGAATAACAACATGAACCCTAGTGTTTTTTTATTTAAAATATTATTTTTCATTGGAAATTTACTGTGAATCCCCCACTTAACCTTTGAAGGATGTTTGCAGTGCTATTAATGCTTAGTTGAATATCAGAAGAACCAGAAGTACCATTTGGAGCACGCAAGACGACCACGTCACCCGAGTCTAACTCTGGGTGGTCAAGAGTATTTATTGTCCAATTTCTGACTATATCATCACCACTTATGTTCCCTGTGGTTTTATTAAGTCCCCAAGGGGCAGCAATGACAGAAGCTTCTTTCTGTGAACTTATATACAATGTATCTCCGACAGCTTTGTTATACAAAGGACCATACAGAGGGTCTACTGGATAAAAAGAAAGTGATGGAGATTGTGGAACTACGGAGGCACTTCCACTTGTCTGTTTGGTTCCATCCCTAGTTGTAACATCTACGGTCATAGCATACCCTCGTGGTATAAGACCCCCAGGTAGATCTATAGCCTGTTTTCCATAGCCAGACTGGTCGCTAATTACAGTACCTGTATCTGCAGTCCACTTGTATATCAAAGTGCTAGGATCATATTCTACACCAGCGGAATTTGCCAAATGTGGAATAGCGATAATACGGACGGTGTTTTGATATGCAGGTAGTATTTTTCCTAAAAAGAATGGCGGTACATAGCCATCTGTCTCGATGACCATATCAACCCCACCAGAAGAGACTTCTATACTATTAGCTATTTGTTGACCAGATGGTAGAGCACCACCAACAGAGACTATAGATGTTTTTCCAAGGGATGGAGCTTTGATCATAATTGATGTGACCCCAATACCTTTTTTGATTGGTGTGCCATTTACTGTCCAGGAAAGATTGGCGGCATTGATATCAATTACATAACTAACAGCTGTTATAGTCACACTATCTCCAGGTGATGGATTTTCCGGAGAAGACGATAGTGTTATAGGGTTGATTGTTGATGGGATGTCTTGGGCGTAAGCAATGTTCTGAAGTGTGGAAGAAAAGACAAAGCCAAGCAAGGCGATAAAAGTAGATATAATAAAAGTACGAAGAGTCTTCATTACGGTATATTTTAACACTTTAGTGGAAACTTGCATGTGTGGTTATCAACTATAGTTAGTGTTATTTTCTTGGTGATTATTCCTAGCCATCTAGCCCCTTTAGCTTATTTATTGTGTTCCACGTTTGTTCACCTATAGCTTTGTGTTGTTCAGTATATTTATTATCACCGAGTTCTTGTTTTAGTTTCTTGTTATCCAATGCAGATTGAATATTTCTCTGAGCTTCCTCTTTGTCTCTCGTGGAGAATTGATTATTCGTGCCCTGAGCCTTTTGAAGGGCTACTTGTGCGTCAGCAAGATCTTTATCAGGATCTGCTCCCTTTCTTCCCTGCATATAGGATTCCTTTGCTGTTGGTAATTTTGTTCCTGGCGCATTTTGAAGATTTGTCTTCCCTCTTGCCATTCCCACACCAACTTGCCCACGTCCTCCTCCATATAAAGGAGGTTGTGATTTTCTTTTACTATCACCCGCCGCATTAGTCGTCGGTTGCCCATTACGAGCCTGGTTTGGTGCACGTACCCCACCCTTGTTAAGTGGTTGGTTTATATTATTACTCAACATTTCTTCTTGTTCCTTCTGCGCTACTGCTTCAGCATCTTCACTTCTTACATCACTATATATATACCAAATATCAAAAAACCAAGCTGGGAGGACAGAAACAGAGAGCATTTCTGCCAAAGTACCTCCGATGAGGGAGCCTACTCGCTTCCATTTATGGATTATATCGACTCCATTGTTTTGTAAATATATTGCCCATAATGTTCCAATTATAGGATCAGCCACCTCATTTATTGCTTCTCCTGGACCGACGGCAAAATCCAATAGCCATTGCGCTATATCGATAGCGCCTGCAATCGCGATCAGGGCGTACCACTTACTTTTTCCTATCTTCGAAGCCATTATAGGGTGAATTATAACACGACTTCTTTTATACCCAACGTACTTATTTATATGGAACTATCTTATTGTCCTGCTGCTTCAAGTTCTTTCTTTGCGCGCTGTATTTGCAAGACTTGCTCTGGATTTGTAGTGATAATTTGATCTTCTGTATATGATGCGACTATCTTGATAGCGACGTGTTTTAGACCCACGAAGAACATTCCCTCTCCTACGTCTGACTCTAGGAGCAAATATTTTTCTTCATCTGTAAGATTGAAAGTCTTTTGCACGTGGTCTATGACGGTAGGCGCTTGTTTGAGCAAAATTTGGATAGAAGAGTTCGTCAAAATCGGTAGACCATAAGGAGAATTCAAGAAGTCATCCACATCCTGTGTAATGGTTGCCAATCCAAGGAAATATTTACGGCATCTTTTTGCAATACCGAACAAGAACGAAGCTGTATCTTCTGATTTCATCATCCACCATGCCTCATCCACTACGAGTAAGCGCTTTTTCAAAACCTTACGCACAGAATTCCAGATAAAGTGTGTGACTATATACATGGCTACAGGTTTTAGTTCATCTTCCATGTCACGCAGAGAGAAGACTACGAATTTTTTGTTGATATCCACATTGGATGGGCGGTTGATAAAGCCAGACCAAGTACCTCTTGTGAATTTTGTTAGACGTTCTACCAATGAGTCTGCCCCTTCCATGCCAGCGAGCACAAGTTCGAAGTCTGTCAGAAGTGGAGGTTCAACATTACGAAAATCTGATTCAGCTGTAATATCTTTCAAAGCATACGTTTCAGAAATGGCTCTGTCTATAATAGCGTCTTCTTCCTGAGTTAGACCACCAAGCATGATGCGGAATAACCCGACCAGGTTAATAATGTTGGAGCGCAAAACATCGGAGGCAGATTCATCTTCACGAGGAATAGGTAGATCAAAGGGATTTATATGGTGTTCTGAGTTAAGGGAAATATTGAAATATTTTCCACCAGTAGCCTCAGCCATGTACTCGTATTCCCTCTCTGGGTCAAGGACGATAACATCTGTATCGAACATTAATGTTCGTAGGATTTCCAACTTGGTACAGTATGATTTTCCAGCACCAGCCACAGCGAAGGTTACGGAATTATAGTTCGGAAGATCAGTATAGCGATCGAAGAGTACAAGTGATGAATTGTGTCTATTGATGCCGTAAAGAATTCCTTTGTTGGAGGTTAGGTCGAACGATATAAACGGAAATAGACTAGATAAAGGTGATGAATTGAGCTTGGAATGGACTTCTAGCTGGTCATCGCATAGTGGTATGACGCTTTTGAAGCCTTGTTCTTGTTGGAAAAGCGCTGGCTTCACATAAATAAGCTTTGATTCTAGGACAGACTTTATCTCTGACTCTAGTTTGTCTAGTTCCTGGTTTGTGTCTGCGAAGATGGTGATATATATACCTACATCAAAAAGGTGCTCCTGCGCTTGCATTAACTGATCACGCAAAGCCTCTAGATCCTGATAAGCAGTATCTAGTGCAGGGTCACGTACTAGACCCTTCTCTTCCCTTGTAGAAATCTGACTCTGTACTTCCGCGACTTTTTTCTGGAAATGGTGAAGAATTTTTGCTGTATCTATAGGATGTACATATATAGCCACGTTGAAGACTTTGTCTAGATTTATGATTGGTGCGAACCAGCTCTCTTCTAGGAATCTAGGGTATGAAATGACGAATAGTGTTCTGCCAATTTTTTCTCCTAAGTTTAATTCTTTTGGACTAACCTTTAGTGCGGATGGTGCGATGACGTCTTTCAGGTCTAGTACACCAGCCTGGTATATTTCTTGTGGCAAGATAGAAACGATAGGAGTTCGTGTCTCCTTTTTTCCCAGTATTGCTCCTATTTTTGAAAATATTGACATGTGGTTGATTGGGGTCCGTATAAACTATGCGAGCTGTATTGGCTTCTCGGTATCTCCTGGGTTGAAAATCTTGTAGAACAATTCTACCACTTCCTCGGTGCCAAGTTCAGCTGATCTGATTCCGCATCTGACCAGTCCTTGCTCTACAGTAGCGACACGCTGCTCCAACTGTGTGCGGTATTCGGCAAACTTTTCATCTGATGCGATATTTTTTTCTGCCTGAGTGCTTTTTCCTGGGAAGATTTTGTTCATTGGGTTGTTGCCAGCATTCATTATGGGTGGATCATAAGGTATAACAACAAAGAAGCTTTTTGACATGATATTGGTGCTCTCTACGAAAGTTCGAATGAATTCTATATATTCCTTTACTTGTATTTTCATAAGCTCTGCAGCCTGTTCTTTGAGACGATCTTCCAAAAGGGCGAGATATGGTCTTATATCTAGTTTTTTTGATTGCACACAGATCTGAATAGAAAAGTCCAAGGAGTTCAAGAAATTTTGGAACTGCATCAAAATAGAAGTTTGTTCATCAGATGACTTGAGAGCAAAGTTGAGTGATGACGCCAAGATCACCGACCTCATGCTTCCGTTTTTGAGTATGACAACACCGTCGCGTATTTCTTTTACGGTGACAAAGTCTTGAGTTGTCTGTATTTTTTTTGCCATATTATTTTTGACTCTCCTTTGAGTATATACTTTCTTGCACATCCAGACTCCATGTCAGGTCTTTGAGTTTACTCTCAGCAATTTTCGGTACTGTGACAGAAGAATAGTGCTCTAAAGTATCAGCATCTGCAGTGGCTGTCGGTGTTTTGTTTTCTTTTTTCCAAATATATAATTTCCTAGTGAGGTAATATTTGAAAGCTGATTCTAGAACGAGGATGAGTGGTCGCTTGTTTATTTTATAGAAGGCTAGGGCAGCCGAACAGGACATGATGACGAGTATTGGCAATACAGATATCCAGATACTATTGGTGAGGCTATAAACAAGAAACGAAAGTCCTCCCCCGCCAGCCAAATATATGAACTGTTTTAGAGTCAATGGTCCGAAGATTTTATCTTCAACTTCAATGAATTGAGGAACTTGGAAGCGCATTGGTAATATTATACCACAAAGATCAGTGGTGACCTGTGGTGACTAATTGATTGGTTCTTTGTATGGGTCAGTTATAGGTTTTGTCGCTGGTGTTTGAGAGACTTCTGTCTTTGTGAGGGGGCTAGATGTGGTGTGCTCTGGTGGAATAGTTGTTGGCGTTGTCAACAAGTGGTCGACGAGTGGGTCGGTCTTCGTTGATATGTCTCGTGTCGAAACCATGGTCTGTTTTGATGGACTTGGATTTTCCAAGCCGTGCAATATTTCTGTACGCTTTTCTACGTACATACCTTCGTTGGTGGTGTCACTACTGTCTGTCATGTCTGATTTTTCTATTGTAAAACCACCGATACGCTCAAGGTCACTGATAGATTGTTGGTTTTTGAGCTGCTGGGTGCTAGGAGAGTTCTCTGTCGGGTCGTCAGGGGTAGTATCTTCCCACTTTCTCAAATAAGTTCGAACAGGGTTAAATATTTGCTCACTTACATCCGATGCGATACTTGTAGCTTTTGTGTCATTTATGTTGAGTTCAGCGGAAATATTGTCTACGAAGTCTTTTGATGATTCAGTTCCTATTAACACAAAAAATATTTCGTTCTGCAACATACCAAGCTGATCTAGCATCAAGCTGTGTTTATCTGCAATTGCTTTTGTTTTCACAGGAAGATCGGAAGCAGTAATAGCTTCTTGCAACTCCTTGGGTAATTGCTTGAACTTTTCTTTTATTAATTCTAATACGTTTTTGTCTTGGTCCATAGTTATATTTAATTA
>Ga0209697_10001518_pt1 | contig 35441 bp, 29 predicted proteins | sample AliMusrvi5mmetaG_FD_184115 | JGI IMG/M metagenome (GOLD analysis project Ga0209697, IMG submission 184115) | Freshwater lake bacterial and archeal communities from Alinen Mustajarvi, Finland, to study Microbial Dark Matter (Phase II) - Alinen... | ecosystem: Environmental > Aquatic > Freshwater... | reverse complement strand
AGGATAACTCTGCGAGTTATCTCCCGTCTCATCCCCATTAATCAACTGTTCTTTTTATTTATTATTTTTGTTAAGTGGCGTGCTTAGTTAACTGAAATGATGGTATACTTTTCAATTGAAATATACATTTAAACCAAGAAAATGTGCCCGTGCAGATGAGCAGCGATTTTGGGGATTTATACCATCCATAAGTATGAAAAGCCAAAAGCGGATTCTTGGTGTGATTAAGAAATTAGCTATACATAAATGGATTACAAAAGACATCCAATTTATAGCCAATGCCTTAGCCCCTAAAATCCGTGGATGGATCAACTATTACGGCAAGTTCCGTCTTTCAGAACTGCATCCCTTATTCAGAGCATTGAATAAACGGATCGCCCGATGGATCAGGAATAAATACCGGTTGAAAACCTATGGTAAATCATACGGACTAATGAAACGTATCATTGCTTCCTATCCAAACACATTTGTTCACTGGGAATATGGCTTTAGGAGTTAAGTCTGTCAAGAAGAGCCGTATGATGGGAGACTGTCAAGTACGGTTCTGTGAGCGGCTGGGGGTGAAACTCCCCCGGCCTACTCGACCCCGAATGTTCTGATAACTTTTTTAAACAATCAATTCCACCTGTTTCTTATTTCCGTATTTTTGACAGCAGATATCCGTGACAATGTTCATAAAACACGGTAATCCTGTATTGGAATCAGTTATTTCAACAAACCTTAACCAACCAATTTGTTAGTCGATATCTTTATACCTTGTTTTGTTGACCAGGTTTTTCCGGAAACCGGAATAAACATGGTGAAAATCCTTGAAAAACTCAACGTGGCGGTTAACTATAACGGCAACCAGACCTGCTGTGGTCAGATGGCTTTTAACAGTGGTTTTTGGGATGAGGCAAAAAGAATGGGTGAGAAATTTCTGAAGGATTTTCCCAACGACCGTCCGGTTGTGGGGCCATCTGCATCGTGTATTGGGTTTGTACGAAACTACTATGGGTGGCTGTTTCATAATACCGCGAACCATCTTGAATACAAGCTGCTGAAAAAGAACATTTTTGAATTCACCGATTTCCTGGTGAATGAACTCAAGGTGGAGGATGTGGGCGCCTCCTTCCCGCATGTGGTAACCTATCACGATTCGTGTGCCGCTTTGCGGGAATACACCCTGAAAGACGAACCCCGACGGTTACTGGCGAATGTGAAGGGACTGAAGCTGGTTGAGATGCGTGAAAATGAGGTTTGTTGCGGCTTCGGGGGAACCTTTTCGGTGAAATTTGAGCCGGTCTCTTCGGCTATGGCCGAACAAAAGGTTAGCCGTGCTCTCGAAACCGGCGCCGAATATATTGTTTCAACCGATTCTTCGTGCCTGATGAACCAACAGGCCTATATTGACAAAAATAACCTTCCGATAAAAACGATCCACATAATCGATGTTCTTGCTTCTGGTTGGTAATCCACTACTTCCATCGTTTAACAATTGACAGGTTTTTAACTGAAAAATTGTACTTTTGCTTTTTGCCTGTTAGGGTGACAACCGCGGAGAGAAATTGGATATACTTTTGATAATCCAGTAAAACCGCTTGTTTTTATTTGGATGATCCTTCAAATCTGACCTGACGGATCATAGTGCCGGATTTTACGTGATAGTGATGCAGATCAGGAATAGCCCGGAGATTTCAGGCAGAAAGGCGGCAGGTGGTGACGGTTCCTGCATGACAGGCTGATGAAAAAACTTTAATAGAAAAGTTATGGTACGCTTTTTTTTCACTTTACTTCTTATTGCAGCTTCCTTTGCCTTGAAGGCGCAAAGCGACGGTATTCATCCCGGTGATCCCGGCTTCAGAGAGAAATATGCCGGGTTTGACTTCAAGGGGCAATTTGCCGCGGTTATCGAAAAGGATGCTGACAACATTTACTACCTTCTTGATTTCTCAAAACTTCCCTCCAGGTTTGAACGTGTCTATTTTATGAACCTGTGCTTCGGTAACTATAAAATCGTCAACCTCGATCCTGTGGTTACAGAGGATAGAATTTGCTTCAAGTCGAACCGGCAATATGACGAAAGAGAAATTATTGTTTTTTTCGTTGACATGAAGAGCCGGACGACAAATGTCTCTAAGGACTGGGCCGCAGATGCCATGCAAAAATGGCTGAATGAAAATGACAAATACAAATAATACCATTGGCATATGAGGCAAAACTGGTATCTTTTTGTTTTATTCCTGCTCACATCGTCAGGCCTTTTTGCCCAGATCGGTGGTCAGAACAGTACCTGTGAATCGGCAGCACCCTTTTGTACAGGCACCTTGTATTCATTTCCCGCCGGTGTAAACGCGCCTCCCGGGCAATCGGGACCGTTTTACAGCTGCCTGACAACCCGGCCAAATCCTGCGTGGTACTATATGAAAGTTGCCACGCCCGGGAACATCATTATCCAGATGCACAGCGAACCATCCAAGGATATCGATTTTTGCTGCTGGGGACCCTTTACGTCACAGTTTTGCTGTGACCAGCTTACCCAGCCAAAGGTGGTTTCCTGCAGTTATTCATCGGCAACATCCGAAACCTGTAATATCCCCAACGGACTTACCGGTCAGTATTACATGCTGATCATCACCAACTTTTCGAACCAACCCTGTAATATCATCTTTCAGCAAACCGGGGGTACCGGTACGACCGATTGCTCCATCCTCCCGCCGGCCTGTTTTAACAACAGCCCCGTGTGTACCGGTCAAACACTCCAGTTTTCGGCACAGTCGGTTTCCGGGGCTATCTATCATTGGTGGGGACCGGCAGGATTTACCTCTTCCCTGCAGAATCCCTCCATCGCCAATGCCACGGTTGCAAATGCAGGCGAGTACTTTCTGAGAATAGAGGTGAATGGCCAATCGAGTTCCGATACCTCCACCACCACAGCCTATGTCTATCATCCCCTTGCCAATGCGGGCAATGACACCACCATTTTAAACGGCGTAACAACCCAGTTGCATGGTAACTGTTCCGGGGGCAGCGGATCCTATCATTACAAGTGGGAACCTTCATCAAAACTCATTAATGACAGTGTCAGGGAGCCCTATACAACCAACCTGTTCGGCACAACCGTATTCACCATGACCGTCACCGACGATTCGGCAAGTTGCCAGGCAGTGGACATGGTTACCATGAATATTGCGGGAGGAGCCCTGGCTGTTAATGCAGTTGCCAACCCCTCCTCGATTTGTTTTGGAAATTCCACGATCCTGCAGGCCATCGGGTCGGGCGGAGCCGGGAACTATACCTATAGCTGGAGCGGTCCGAATGGCTTTTCATCCACCCTGCCCAATCCTGCCGTTGCACCTACGGTTACATCGGTTTATCATGTTTCGGCCTTCGATGGCTACAATACGGCCACCGGTACGGTTACGGTAACGGTGCTTCCGTTGCCTGTGGCCAATGCAGGTGTAACTAAATCAATACCTTATGGTACATATACCTTCCTGACCGGATCGGTGGTGAATGGTAACAGCAATTACTACTACAGCTGGTCACCCACCGACAAACTTGTCAATGCCGGGATGCAGAATCCTCAAACCGTCAACCTTACTTCATCAACTATTTTTACCCTTACCGCCACGGATCTCAATACAAATTGTGTCAGCGAAAATGGGGCCAGCGTCGCTGTAGAGGTGACCGGCGGACCGTTGAATGTTAACCCGGTTGCTACTCCCGGGTCGATTTGTCGTGGTGATACCACCCGTCTGCATGCATCAGCCGGTGGGGGAAATGTGGGCTATTACCAGTATTCGTGGAGTTCAGAGCCCAACGGGTTTACCTCTGCAGATCCTAATCCCCTGGTGCAGCCTGTCGTGAATACCACCTATTCAGTTACGGTTACCGACCAGTTTAATTCAACCACAGGCAGCGCCCTGGTGTCGATTTACCCGGAACCGGTTATCTACCTTGGCCCTTCTGATACCACGGTTTGCATCTACGATACGGTGATACTCGATGCCGGGAATCCCGGATCAACCTTCCTATGGTCAAATGGTTCAACACAGCGTCAGATTCGTTTCGGATCCACCGGGATTGGGTACGATACCCAGAAATATTCTGTAGAGGTGGTCAACCAGCACGGGTGCAAAAAAAATGCGGAGATTACGGTCATATTTTCGTTTGATGTCTGCGTTGGGATCGACGACCAGGAATCGGCAGGTCAGCTGAAGATTTTCCCCAACCCTGCAAAGGGGAACCTCCGGATTGATGCTTCCGGGATCCCGGGAACGGTTATTGGTTCACTGGTTACGACCCTTGGCAACACCATCAGGAGGTTCGCCTTGCCTTCCCCTGTAAACGGGCTATCATCGGTAAATTTAGATATCACGGGTCTGCCCCCTGGCATTTACCTGGTAAGGTATGGCAATGGCACATTTGTTCATGTTCAGAAGCTTGTTGTTGAATAGTGCAGACAAAAACCACCCATACACCGTCACTGTTTTCAGGACATGTTCTGCTGACGCTTGTTCTCCTGCTTGCCCTTTTTGAGCTTCAGGCGCAAACCCCCTGGTATAAAAGCAATTGTCCCCGTTCGCAAAAACAGGCTGAACTCTGGTATTTCGGCGAAAAATGCGGTATTGATTTCCGGTCGGGGGATGCTGTTGCCCAAACCGACCAGAATGTGATGACGGCCTTTAAAGCCAGCGCCATTATCTGCGACAGCCTGGGGAACCTGCTGTTCTTTACCAACGGCAATAAAGTGTGGGATCGCAACGTTACCCTGATGCCCAATGCCACCGGCCTGGCTGGCGATCTGGGTGCAACCCAGCCCGCCATCATCGTACCAAACCCCGGTAATTCTGCACAATATTATATTTTTACCGTTGACATTCTGAAGTTTACCGATTCCTTAACTTACACTACCAAAGGCCTTTCGTGTACGATCATCGACATGAACGAGCGGGGCGGACTGGGAGACGCAATTTCCAGCTTTCTGAACAAATCCATGCTCAGCCCGGCCTGTCAGAAGATCACCGCGGTTGTTCATAAGAATACCAGGGATTACTGGGTTATTGCCCATGAGTGGGATTCCGATAAATTTTATGCCTATCTTCTTACTGAATCGGGTATTGCCGCTCCTGTCGTGAGTTCGGCAGGAACCGTTAACGGCGGCCACAGGAACGACGTCAATAATTCGGTCGGATACCTGAAAATATCCCCCGACGGGAAAAAACTGGCAGCTGCCGTTTCTCAGAAAAAGCTGATTGAGTTGTTCGATTTCAACAATGAAACCGGGACTGTAAGCAACGCAAAATCCTATACCACGACAAAGCCTGGTGTAAATCCATACGGGATTGAATTTTCGCCCGACAGCCGGTATTTGTATGCTACCGTTTTTGAAACAGGAGGTGTCGTGCAAGCTGCGGCGCCATCCTATGTATTCCAGTTTGACACCCGGTCGGGAATGAATAACCCCGTGATAGTCGATTCTGTTGTAGGCCTGCGGGTTGCAGGGATGCAACTTGCCACTGATGGCAGGATATACCTCTCGAGGACAAACAATATTCTTTCGAAACGGGATTCACTGGAGGTGATCTATAATCCGAACCGTCCCGGGAATGCCTGTAATTTTGACAGGATCAACAACATTGCTGGGAGCAGCTTCCCGCTGCTTGGCAGGAAAAGCATCTACAGCCTGCCCAACCTGGTACAGAGCTTCGTGAATGTTCCACCCTTCCGTTGGGATAGTGTTTGCCATGGAAATGCCACTCAGTTTCATGCCACCAATCAGGCCAATGCCGATACAATAATCTGGAAATTCGGGGATGGAGGAACCTCAACCCAGCCAGACCCGGTTCACACCTTTGCCAACCCCGGTTCCTATTGGGTAACACAAACGCAAATGTTTAATGGTCAGTCGTTTGTTGATTCAATGCTGGTGAAAAATTATCCGTTGCCTCAGATTTCCCTGGCCGATACGATCCTGCTATATGAAGGGTCTTCCATCCATTTACATGCCGGTGGCGGGTTTACTGATTATCTTTGGTCCACAAATTCAAAGGATTCCATCATTGAGGTTAAAGAATCGGGTACCTATTGGGCACAGGTGGAGGATCTGCACTGCTGCATCAATTCCGATACTACCTTTGTGCGGATATTCAACTACGCGGTTCCCAATGCCTTCAGCCCCAATGGCGATGGGTTGAACGATGTATTTAAAGTAAATGGATTATACAAGAATATCAGTTTCAGCATGATCGTGTATGATCGCTGGGGAACACAGGTATTCGAATCCGATGACATTGACAAGGGATGGGATGGCACTGTTTCAGGGCAGTACTGCCCGGCTGACACCTATGTATGGATGGTCAGTATCGTGTTTGAAGGCAAGGATATCATCACCAAGGGCGATATAAAATTTAAAGGTACTGTTACACTTGTCCGATGATCAACGATAAATATACAAAAATCATTGCCGCCGAGCTCAATGTAGCGGCAGGCTTAGTTCAGAACACCATCAACCTCCTTGAAGGGGGGGCGACCATCCCCTTTATTGCCCGATACAGGAAGGAGATGACCGGCTCGATGGATGAAGTGGTCATAGCGCAGGTACGCGACCGGCTGGCCCAGTTAAAGGACCTCGATTCCCGCCGGGCCGCAATCGTGAAGTCGCTTACCGAGCAGGAAAAACTCACCCCCGAACTTGAAATGGCCATTGCCAGTGCCCCGACCATGGCCGAACTGGAGGATATTTACCTGCCTTATAAGCAAAAACGCAAGACCCGTGCCGGGATTGCACGTGAAAAGGGGCTGGAACCACTGGCCACCCTGGTTTTTTCCCAGCGATATGACGATGTTGAACTCAGGGCTGAGAAATTTATCGACCCTGAAAAAGGTGTCAATACGGTTGGAGAGGCTTTGCAGGGTGCCAGTGACATTATTGCCGAAATGGTTAATGAAGATGGTTCTGCACGTAAGAGGATCCGCCAGCTGTTTCAGAAGGAATCGCAGGTTGCCGTACGGGTGGTGAAGGGGAAGGAGCAGGATGGCATCAATTTCGAGATGTATTTCGATCACCATGAACCACTTCACAAGGCTCCGTCGCACAGGCTCCTTGCCATGTTCCGCGGGGAGAACGAGGGTTTTTTAAGAATTTCGATAGGTGTCCAGGAAGAATTCGCCCATGAAATCCTTCACAGGATGTTCGTCAAAACCGGCAATGCATCTGCGGCTCTTGTCAAATCAGCCATTACCGACAGCTGCAAGCGGCTGCTGTTCCCCTCTATCGGGACCGAGATGCGGCAATGGGCAAAGGAGAAGGCCGATACGGAGGCAATCCGTGTATTTGCCGAAAATATGAGACAGTTGTTGCTGGCTCCCCCCCTTGGACAAAAAAATGTGCTGGCCATTGATCCTGGTTTCAGGACCGGATGCAAGATCGTTTGTTTGGACAGGCAGGGAAAACTGGTTCATAATGAAACCATCTATCCCCATCCTCCGCAAAATGAAGTGAAAGAGGCGATTCATAAGATCAAAAGTCTTGTAAATGCCTATAAAATTGATGCCATTGCCATCGGAAACGGTACAGCCGGCCGTGAAACGGAACGTCTGATCCGGGCCATCGGTTTCGACCGCGATGTTATCGCCCTTGCCGTGAACGAAAGCGGGGCCTCCGTATACTCGGCATCAGCCGTGGCAAGAAAGGAATTTCCCGATTATGATGTTACCGTACGCGGTTCTGTCTCCATAGGCAGGCGGCTGATGGATCCCCTGGCGGAACTGGTCAAGATTGAGCCGAAATCGATCGGGGTCGGGCAGTACCAGCATGATGTCGATCAGAATGCCCTTATGAAGAGCCTGGGTGATACCGTGGTTAGCTGTGTGAACAAGGTGGGTGTGGAGGTCAATACAGCCAGCGAAGAGTTGCTGACCTATGTATCAGGCCTTGGCCCGACACTGGCAAAGAATATCATTACCTATCGCAATGATAACGGTCCCTTTAAATCAAGAACCGAATTTAAAAAAGTCACACGTTTTGGGGAGAAAGCCTACGAACAGGCAGCCGGTTTTCTGCGGATCCGCGATGCCAAAAACCCGCTTGACCGGAGTTCCGTGCATCCTGAAAGCTACCCTGTGGTTGACCGTATGGCCCGTACACTCAACTGTACCATCGATGACCTGATGGCGCAGGCAGAACTAAGGTCAAAAATCAAACTGGAGGAGTTTCTGACGGCTACCGTCGGGATGCCTACCCTGCAGGATATCATGGCGGAACTGGCCAAGCCGGGCCGCGATCCCCGTCAGCAGTTTGAGATGTTTGAATTTGACAAAAATATCCATACGATACACGACCTCTATAAGGGCTTGAGAATTCCCGGGATTGTTACCAATATCACCAACTTCGGCATCTTTGTTGACCTTGGCGTACACCAGGATGGCCTGGTACATATCAGCCAGCTTGCCGACCGGTTTGTAAAGGATCCGAACGAAGTGGTCAAACTAAACCAGAAGGTAATGGTTGAAGTTCTGGAGATTGACATAGAACGCAAACGAATTCAGCTGACCATGAAGGGCCAGCATACTAAGCAGGAAGGTTAAACGTTATTTGTTATACGTTTCATGCGACAGCCGGGCGTATTTCTAACATCGTACTTTACACAATGGTTAAGCGTCTTGTTTTACTTGCATTTCTGGTAGTTTCCGGAGTTTTCCTTTCCGAAAGGATGATGGCCCAGCGTATCCTTGGCGGTATGAGCCTTGGGATGAACCTCACCCAGGTTGACGGGGATGAGTTTTTTGGGTATCATAAATTCGGACTGAATATCGGCCCCATGGTGGCAGTTCCCTTTGGGAAGGGTAGAAACTGGTCGGTCAGCATGGAGTTACTGTATTCTCAAAAAGGAAGCTATCACAGTGGCAGTGCGGATACTACCCGCTATCGGCTGACACTGGATTATGTCGAAATTCCGCTCATCGTCCATTATACTGATAAAAACCTGATTTCCGGCGGAGTTGGTTTTTGCTATGGACGGGTGGTGAATTTTAAGGAAACCCAGAACCATTACTACGACAACCTCTTTAAATATCAGACTGGGCTGTCAAACAACGAATATTCTGTCATTGCCGATATGCAGATCCGTATCTGGAGCAAGTTGTGGGCCGACCTCCGCTATCAGTATACCATGAAAAGCTACAGGACCGTGGTGGTTGATAATCCCTGGGTATATCCGCGCAACCCCTATACCCGGTACCAATATAATAATGTCATCAGTATCCGGGTCACCTGGGTGTTTAACCAGCAAAAAGGGACCTATGTTCCCCCGCGGCATACCGACAGCGAGTAAAATTACCCTACATGCTCAGATAACCCGCCTGATCAGCCGTAATTTATGGGTGTATCTCCTCAGCTCTTCATTGTAGATTCCCTGGTGATCCAGGGCGTCGATCCTGACCTTGCCTGAACAATGAATGATATGGTTCCTGCCGCAAAGAATCCCGACATGGTTGATATTATCCTCCTCGTCATCGAAAAACAGGAGGTCGCCGGCATCTGCCTCTGCCAGTAAACTGATCACTTCACCCTGTGTGGCCTGTTGCCGGGCATCGCGCAACAGTTTAACATCCTCGAGTTTATATAACATTTGTACAAAACCTGAGCAATCGATACCAAAGGGTGACCGGCCTCCCCACAGGTAGGGAGCATGCAGGTACAGCAGGGCATTTTCGACGATGTTCTTTCTCATTTGCAATGACAAAGCCGGTCCGGAACCAATTTCCCTGTCAACGGTACTGGTAACAGTCCCTTCAAACAGGAAGGATTCGCCACTGATCAGCAGACGCTGCCCGTTAAAACCGGGAAGTGAACTTCCGAGCACTACAGGGATGATGGTATTCCTGGTTTCGTTAGCCAGCAGCTGGACAAGATCAACGGTCAGCGGCGTATCTGAAGCCGTCAACCTGTGAAATTCAGTTTCTTCAATGAGATGAGTCTGCAAGGTATGGATCCAGCCTTCATAGTTATCAAATACAAGCTGGATTTTCGACCACAGGTTCGTTCTTTCAACAACCCTGTAGAGCTCACCAAACAACAACTGAGTAACCATCTCCGACGGGTGGGAGGGTTCGGCCCTGACCGGGACAATACTTTGAAGACAGATACCAAATTCCATTTTCGATGTGATTGATTTCGTACAAAGGTAGGTAAAAGATTGAATCTACCTGTTTCCAGCATGCAGGGAGCAGGATGGAGGCCTATTCCATGGGTTCTGGTGATATACCCTTTTTCTTCAGTTCGATTTCATTTTTCAGTTCTGCCAGCGAACAACCGCTGCAGCCCTCACACTTATAAGCAGGATTGGAGAAAAACCTGAAAAGCCTGACGGCTGTATAACCAGCTGATATAAGGACGATAATGCCAACGATGATGTTTTGCAGTTCCATGTTACGAGAAAATTAAACTACCAGCCTGGAATACCACAAAGGATAAAATCCATGCCAGGAGGGTGGTATAGGTTATCAGGAAGAGTGCCCATTTCCAGCTTCCCGATTCTCTGTTAACGGTTGCTACCACAGCAACACAGGGCATATAGATCAGGATGAACAGCAAAAAGGAGATTCCCGCAATAGGCGTCAGGAGTTGCTTGCCGATATGGGGGCCATCCTGGAAGGTTGCCTGCTTTAACTTCGTCCCAAGGGTAACCGGACCGTTTTGTTCGTGGTAGTGTGAGGAGGAGAAGAGCACGCCAAGCGTGCTTACGACAACCTCCTTTGCGGCTGCCCCGGTGATCAGGCTGACGCCCATCCGCCAGTCGAAGCCCAGGGGGGCGATCACCGGTTCGATGGTTTTTCCGATTTTACCGATATAGGAATTCTGTAACCGGGCCTCGGGAGTCGCCTTGCTGCCTGCCGGGAAATATTCCAGCGCCCATATCATGATCACGGCGATCATGATAACCCCGCCCATCTTCTTCAGGTATTGTCCTCCTTTTTCCCACATATGGCGCATGATCACGCGGAAGGTAGGCATGCGGTAGGGGGGCAGTTCCATGACAAAAGGAGCCTCTTTGCTTTTAAAAAGTGTTCGTTTAAATACCAGGGAGATCAGCACTGCAAGCGTTATTCCGGTGAGATAGAGCCCGAAAATCACCGTTCCTGCATGTCCCGGGAAGATGGCGCCTGCAATGAGAATATACACCGGCAACCGGGCACTGCACGACATAAACGGGTTGATCAGCATGGTTAGCAGCCGGTCGTTGCGGTCTTTCAGGGTCCTGGTTACCATGATGGCAGGTACATTACAGCCAAAACCCATGATGAGCGGGATAAATGACTGGCCGTGCAGCCCCATTTTATGCATCAGCTTATCCATGATAAAGGCGCTGCGGGCCATATACCCGGTATCCTCCATCAGGGATATGAAGAAGAAAAGGATCAGAATATTGGGCAAAAATACGATAATGCTGCCAACCCCGTTGATGATCCCGTCGACAACCAGGTCTTTTAACGGCCCTGCCGGAAGCATGAGACTCACCTGGCTGCCAATGGCCGAAACCAACAGGTCGATCCAGTGTTTGGGATATTCTCCCAGGGTAAAGGTTGACTGGAACATGATCCAAAGAAAAAGGATAAACAGGGGAAATCCAAGCCATTTATGGGTCAACACCGTGTCAAGGAGTTCGCTGATAGTCTTTGCGGGCACCTCTTTCTGGCTTGGGACAAGGGTTTCCTTTAAGGCTCCTGCAACAAAGCCATATTTTGCATCCGTGATCAGGGTAGCCGAGTCCTCTTTGAACGTTGCCTCCAGTTTTAAGATCTCCCTATCAGAAACCTCTACGATCGATGGGTAGCACGAATAAGATTCCAGGGAGGCCAGCATTTCGGCATCTTTCTCAAGCAGCTTGATGCTGATGTATCGCGTGGATATCCGGTCGGTAATCGTTTTGTCATGCCAGATCACATCCTGGATTTTCCGGACGGAACGTTCGATTTCGTTGCCGTAATTGATATGGACATGCCGGAGAACAGGGTCCCGGTCTTCAAATACTTCAATAAGCCTGTCGAAAAGTTCGGTGATTCCTGACCCCTTTGAACTTATGGTAGGGATGACCGGGATGCCCAATAATTCACCAAGTGATTTGTAATCAAGATGATGCCCTTGTTTCTCAAATTCATCATACATGTTCAGCGCCATCACAACCCTGACATCCATATCAATCAGCTGGGTCGTCAGGTAGAGGTTTCGTTCCAGGTTGGAGCCATCGACAACATTTACAATGATATCGGGAACTTTTTCTATGATGTGCTTGCGGACAAAGAGTTCTTCGGGGGAATAGGCGGTGAGGGAGTAGGTGCCGGGCAAATCGGTGATGTTGAACACATAACCGCCCTGCCTGAGTTTTGCCTCCTTCGAGTCAACCGTGACCCCGCTGAAATTCCCTACCCGTTCGTGCGAGCCCGAGGCGAAGTTAAACAGGGTGGTTTTACCGCAGTTGGGATTTCCCACCAGGGCAATATCGATGATCCTTCCCCTGTCAAGAACTTCAATCCGCTGCGATTCCTCCTCGATGGTCCCGTTATACGAATTGATCTCCTGGCCGGAGGTAAGCTGTTCAGCCACAGACTGGATGCCGATGAGCATCGCTTCACTTTGCCGAAGCGAAACATGGTATCCCATGATCTTGTATTCGATGGGATCCTGGAGCGGCGCAGCCTTGATGACCGTAACCTCCTTGCCCTTGATAAACCCCATCTCGGTGATGCGTTTACGAAACGCACCACGGCCTTTCACCTTGGTGATAAGACCTGATTCACCTTGACGGAGTTCGAGCAGGGTTGCCAATTAATTTAGATTAAATTAAGGCAAAGATAAACAAAAATTCATCAGGGAAAGCCGCGACATTAAAAAGATCTCTGAAAATTTCCCGAACTGTGTAAAAATTCACAAAGAGAAAATTCTGCAATAAGGGAATCACCGTGACATCAGGTATTCTGCCGTTTCGGGTCCCAGGTTAAAGAGCGCATCCAATATGCTCAACCCCCCGATAAATCCGTGACGGGGCTCAAAAACCTGGACATAGGGAGGAAAGGTTTTAATGACCTGTGGATCGTTTGCGATAATCCCGTTGCGGAGATCAGCAATTCCAACTGGTCTCTTTTCATATTGCCCGGTAAGCCTGGCGCTGCAATTGAGGTGCATCAGCCCCAGGAGGGTCTGTAGCAGGCCGATGTTATAGTCGGCCAGAAATTCAACTTTCTTCTCAAAAAAGGGGATAAGTGCATCCTGGTAATAAAGAAAAAAGGGAGAATTGTTATAGGCGGTGGAAATGGATCGCCAGTGGATTTTTTGCCAGGGCGCGTGATCCGAGATCCGGATGTCCTTGGTAAGTGTATGGTTTCCATTAACCTTAATCACAGGGATTGTTAATTTCTGTTCGCCGTTAGGCCCGTAAATGATGCAATGATTCCGGAATGACTGTTTGTGATAGGTTTCATGAACTTCAAAAATTATTTCGCCCGAATGGATCAGTTCCGACATATAACTGAGCGGCGGCAGGTAAGCAGTTTCAATGAGTATAGGCATTTTCCTGATGGATGGTTTTATGCAGGCAAATTAACAGCAAATTATGTTAACAGGCAACCTTGCCAATGTAATTTTGAATGCGGCCTGCTCATCGTTAAGGTTATTACGCAAAAAAAATCCGGGAGGCTGCTCCCGGATTTTGTCATGCGTTCCCTTTCAGGCAACGCGAATGAGTTAATTCGAATTGTCCTTCAGCAATACATCGCTGATGGCCTGTATCAGGGTATCTTTGGGCAACGCGCCAACCGACATTTGCGGCTGTTCGGTCATCGGAACAAAAAGCATAGATGGGATGCTGCGAATGCCAAAAGCACCGGCCAGTTCCTGCTCCGCTTCGGTATCGATTTTATAGATATTTATTTTTCCCTGGTATTCCACGGCAAGCTCTTCGAGGATCGGGGCTACTGTTTTGCAGGGGCCGCACCAGTCGGCATAAAAATCAATGATGCAGGGTAATGAACCCTCAAATTTCCAATCCTGATTCTGCTCAAAGTTAAATACCTTCTCCAGAAAGGTCTGTTTCGTTAAATGCTCAACCATAAAAGTTAAATTATAAATTATTAACTATAAATTACTGTCAATTTTCAGGATGTAGTCTGGAACCAGACTATTTCACAACCTCGTTCTTTATCATTAAGATATTCTGAATCATATCCTTATACGCCGATTTTTGCTGAGCGCCTACCGTCATCTGGGGTTTCCCTGATTTTGGCACGAACATCACGGCCGGGATCGAATTGATATTGAACAAGCCGGCCAGTTCCCGCTGTTCATCGGTATTCACCTTATAAATCCTGATTCTGCCTTTATATTCCGTTGCCAGTTCGGCTAAAACCGGAGCAACCATCTTGCAGGGCCTGCACCAGTCGGCATAAAAATCAATGATGCAGGGCTGGTCCCCGTTAAAGACCCATGTCTGCGGGTTGCTTTTATAATCCCAAACGAGTTTTTGAAAGGTTGCCGTGGTCAGTACAACAACCTGGCCGTCATTGTCGGCGTTGCCTTTGTCTGTGGCCGGTGCACTGCTGCAGGCATTCACTGAAAGTGATCCGATAAGCAGGATGATCAAGGTCAGGTTCTTCATATCTTCGGAATTTTTAATGACGATGCAAAGATAAATATTTATCACAAATAAATCGCATAAATACCACTTATTTGTTTTATTTTTGCATTAAATATGGCAGAAAGAAATGGATATTTTAATTAAACAGATTGATATAGAAACGCTTGAGGGTAAATTTTCAACCATGGAAGATTGCCTTCAGTTTGTGGCTGATAAAAAGTGGGAAACCGGGTTTGTCTGCAAAAAGTGCGGTCACACCAATTTTTGCAAAGGCAAGACACCCTTTGCACGTCGTTGTACCCGGTGCAAACACGATGAATCGGCCACTGCCAACACCATATTTCACCGGTGCCATATCCCCCTTACCGAGGCATTCAGGATTGTCTATATGGTTTGCCACGATCCGGGCATCTCAACCTATGAAATTTCACGCCAGGTGGAACTCCGCCAGATGACTTGCTGGAAGCTGAAGAACAAACTGATGGAGTGCCTGAAAAGCAGGGGAGAGGTTGATATTCTTTTCCACGAAACTGCTGATGCTGAGGCATGAGAGTACCTGCTTTGAAAGATAAATACCTTACCTGATAACAATTTTCCTCGTTTGAATGGATTGGACGTTCCTGATATTCAGCAGGTACATGCCAGGGGCAAAGGCGGAGATGTCCAGCCTGTCGCGGTTGTTCCCTGACTTCCCGATGAAAGAGCGGTTTAACAGCACTTCGCCCGTCATATCTGACAACCGGTAGTTCACCTTTCCCGGTTCTCGGAGGAAATATTGAACTTCTATCTCTTTGTCCGCAGGGTTTGGAAAGATATTCAGATCCCGGATTACCTCTGTATCTGCTGTTCCCACATGCGAAAGCGGATAAAAAATTTCCCAGCCCGAACCCGTAATACTGCCGTTGGTCATGAAAATCAGCATCATTTTTCCGCTGGGGGATGTGACGGTATCGGGCAGATTAGTGGTGTCATAATGTCCTGAAATTTCCTTCAGTTTCACGTTGTTGCCAAGATCATAAATACTCAGGATATCTTTACCGGGTTCGCTGTCAAAGCGGCGGAAATTGATGGTAAGGGGTTTCCCGCTGTTGGTCTGCAGGATCCACCTGCAGATGGAATTATTATGGTAATCAAACCCCATGCTCCCGTCGGTCACCACGGCGGTATCGGTTTTGATGGTGGTTGTGCCGGTACACCAGACGGGTATTTTGACCTTATACGTGGCAAACCAGCCGGGGGCGCCGGCACCGCTATTGCTACTGAACCTGATAAACATTTTGTTTTTCGTCCCGGTGATGGCAGCAGGAATCGTATCTCCTGAAAAATCTGCCAGCAGGGGTGCAGCTGCAGAGGTACCGTCATAAATCAGTACATGATCACCCGGCATTGTATTTATATTGTTGAAAGTCAGGGTGATTGACGACACTGAATCATCGGCAGGCTGGGGGTCGATCAGCCATGTACAACCAGCTGATGGCTGGTAGTTGCTGATGGGGCCGCTTCCGTCGGTCAGGCTGCCGGAAAGGGTGGTAAGATGTGTTTCCCCGTTACAATAAGGCGGATAGGTATAATTAACGGTGTCGGGGAAAGCGTTGATGATAACCTCCTGTGCCAGTTTGAAGTTATTTCCGCCGGGGGTAAGGTTGTTGGTATAAAAATAGCCGTTGTTCTGCCCGCTCCATCCGAAGTTAAAATGAAAATAGGCGGTATCCTGGTAACCATCACAGACAAATGCATGTCCGTTGATATTGGGAACCGACCATCCTGCATAGTAGAGGGGCATTTTTCGATCGAGGTGCGCGATCAGGATGCTGTCCCAGTTCAAACTGGTACTGTCACGAAATACATACTGTGTTTGTGGTGAATATTTGAAGAAGGTGCGCAGGGCATAGGCCGCCTTGTGGTTATACATGCCCGAAGAGGCAGGACCATATACCAGGTCGCAGGAAACTCCCAGGTGAAAAAGCAATTGGGCTATCCCCTGATTGCTGATGGCGCTGGTGTTGGTCATGTTGTTCCAGTCATAAATGGAGGATCCGAAACTGGCCGAAATGGTCCCATAGGTCGGGTCGGTATAGGAATAGGAGCCGGTTCCGGTTTGCGGCCACCGGTAATAGTACATGAGTTGTCCAAGGCAAACAGGCACGCAGCCAACGAGCGTATGGCCCCCCGGGCCGGCTGCATCACCAGGACATTGTTCATTGTAGGGCACCCCCTGGTCCCAGTTGGAGATGATCAGGGGGGCGACGGCACTGCGGGTGGCGTGCAGGACGGAGAGGCCATTGCCGCAAGGGTAAGCAGGATCAGACTTTTGGGAGTATTTTTGCCACAAGGAGGCCACAGCCCGGGCTGGCAGCAGGTTTTCAGCGCGTACCTGGCTGATCTGGCCTTCATACTGCTTCATCCAGGCGGTGAACTGCGAAGGCGCCTTGTCGCGGGAGCAGGCTCCTTCAAAAGAATAGGCGAGTACCGGCACCACGGCATCATCGGCCGAAACCACAACATACCCCGAAGGTTCCATGTTGAAAATATAATAGACGGTCACTCCCGAAACACACTGGTAAACGGTTCCGGCAACCCTGATGTCGGCAAGGGAAACCGGCATGAACTGGTTGATCCGTTCGTAATAAAAACTGATCCCGGCAATTTTTGCAATTTCAACGGGGACCTCTTTGCCAAACCCGGCCAGCCCTGAAAGCATCAGGATCAGACCAATACAGATATTTTTCAACATTTTTTGTGCGCTTAACGGTGTTGATGTTGTTTTGTAACGGAATGTTAAAAATATGATTTTTCCGGCATATGATCATGCTATATTTTACTTTTCTTAGGACAACCCCCGGTCAGTTAACATGCTACCTTGCTGGAAATAAACAGGGCAGCCATGGGAAGGGTTTTTACTGCTGAATATCCTGTCCTGAATGTGTAGAGGCGATCCAGGGGGCATTGGGAAATTTTGTTAAAAACCAACCGGATGGTGCCGTAAACGGTGATTTATGGTTACTTTCGTAACATAAAATTATCACCATGAAGATCCTCATCAAGAACATTAAAGAACTCGTGCAGGTAGAGGAAAACCCGCGGAAAATGGTTGCCGGCAAGGCGATGTCGGGTATCGGCACTCTTGCTGACAGCTGGCTCCTGATAGAAGAGGGGAGAATCAGCGATTTTGGCCTGATGCCCGTTCCCGAAACCATATTAATGAACCTGGGCGAAAATTGCCTGGTGATAGATGCGGAAAACAGGATGGTATTTCCCAGTTTCTGCGATAGTCATACCCATCTGGTTTATGCAGGCAGCCGTGAAATTGAGTATATCGACAAGATCAGGGGTTTGAGCTATGAGGAGATTGCGAAACGGGGCGGAGGGATACTCAATTCGGCCAAACGGCTCCATGATGCCTCTGAGGATGAACTGGTTGAACAGGCGCTTGTCCGGCTCAATGAAATTATTGGTTTTGGGACCGGGGCGGTTGAGATCAAGAGCGGTTACGGACTGAACCTCGAAGATGAGCTGAAGATGCTCAGGGTTATCCGGAAATTACAGCAATTGTCACCCCTACGGATTGTCCCGACCTTCCTTGGGGCACATGCAGTTCCCACAGGATATAAGGGACGTCAGGATCAGTTTGTGGACAGTGTGGTGCATGAGATGATCCCGGCAGTGGCTGCCGAACAGCTGGCAGGGTTTATTGACGTTTTCTGCGATCGTGGATTTTTCACTGTTGAAGAGACCTCCCGGATACTGGAGGCAGGAAGCAAATATGGGATGCGGGCAAAAATTCATGCAAATGAACTCGATTATTCAGGAGGAATCCAGGTAGGTGTTAAGCACAATGCCCTTTCGGTCGATCACCTGGAATATACAGGGGATGAGGAAATTGAAGTATTATTGAACTCGGAGACAATGCCCACGGTTTTACCCGGGGCCGCCTTCTTCCTTGAAATGGTTTGTTCACCGGTGCGCAGGATGATCAATGCCGGGTTGCCGGTTGCCATGGCCAGCGATTTCAACCCGGGATCTTCTCCTTCAGGTAATATGCAGTTTATCATGTCGCTGGCCTGTATCAAATACCGTATGCTTCCCGAAGAGGCGATCAACGCGGTAACGATCAATAGCGCTTATGCCATGGGACTGAGTGGCGAATACGGCAGCATCGCAAGGGGCAAGGTCGCCAATGTTTTCATCACCACGCCGGTCCCCAGCTATTCTTTTATGCCCTATGCCTATGGCAGCAATAAGGTATCGACCGTAATCCTGAACGGGAAAGTTGTCAATCCCGGGTCTCTTTAAAACACAAGCGCCGCCTCAGCAATTGAGGCGGCGCTTGCCGGAAATCGTTGACCGCCAGGGTCAGTGATCCATTATTCAATCACCAGTTTTCCCTTTGCGATGGTTTCTTTGCCGGTCAGCAGGTAAATATACAAGCCGGTTGGCAGGTTGTTCCTGTTGATGACCATACTCGATGAAGTGACTTTCAGGTTATAGACCTCTTTACCAACGATGTTGTACATCACCAGATGCAGGTTGTCATTCAGGTTGACCCCATCAAGGATAAGTTCTGCCTGATTTTTCATCGGGTTCGGCACGATGCGGACTTGCTGCGTTAATGCAGGGCTTTGTTCCTGAACGTCGAGCAGAGGCGAACATTGTGTTCCTACCGGTGATCCCCAGATTTCAGTCCCCTTTTTATAATAAACGCATTTGTAATAGTTCTGTGTCGTCTGATCATCACGGTAATATTCTGAAAGTCCGAGACCTTCGCTATAGCTGTCATTCAAAAGGACACTTCCTGCCGGGATTACAAAACAGGTATTGATGAAACGGTATTTATCCTGGCCAAGTTTCTTGGTTTGACGAACATTGTATGCCTTCATATAACGGTCGTACTGGGTGGCATAAATGTTTTCACGGATAAACTGATCGGGAAAACGCATGATGGATGAATCATTTGCCAGCGTTTTAAAATTGTATTTGACCGTGATCGTATCATGAATATACACATGGTTGTTTCCCGGGTTGGTGACGGTGCTCCTGCAACGGTCAAACTTGTATTGAACCGAGTCGTTGTTTCCCCATGTAGTTTTTGCATAGACTGTTTTAATCTCTTTCCAGGTTGAAGTCTGGCCGGGGGAAACTCCGTTATCATATCCGCTGAAATGCAAAATATCGCCGATGTTGAAGGCATAAACCTCTTTCCATCCAAAATCCTGGAGACCCAGGGCAGGGGATTTTCTTCCAACCAGGGTGTAACTGGTGGTGTCAAAGGGTACATTCACCATATCGTAGGTCTTTGACAACCCGTAATGGGCACTGAGTTTAAAGGTTTTACCATTCCATGGATTTGAAACCGGAGTTCCGTCGTACCGTTTTGCCTGGAGTTCCACCTTCATCACATTATCCAGGACACCCAACACGGTATCGGGATCCATGGAAAGCACATTGGCCTGAAGGTAGGTGCCTGATGAAAGGTTGACAAACTTCCAGGTGTACCCGACAACTGCCTTTGCTTCAACACGCACGGTATCTTTCCTCTTGTTAAAGAAGAAAAATGATTTTGTTTGTGCAACCCTGTATACTTTTTTGCCAAAGATGGAACCTTTGGTTGTATCCAGGCAGGATGCAGCAGTATCCCGGATGGTTGAATACGAGTAAAAAATGGTATCGTTACTGCCCGGCAACGTGTAACTTGTTGTTTTGTAGGCTTTAACCATGGTTGAATTATACTTCTGGAAAAAGCAGGGTCCCCCGGAGCAGATGTTCGTGTAATCCTGCGCATGCAGCAGGATGGGCATCATAAATAACAGCGCGAATATGATCTTTTTCATGTGGTTGGAATTTTTCTACAAAAATAATAAATTATTATGATTAAAACATAACTAACCCGGATGTCGTGAACATCTATCAGCAGACAATACTTTCGCGGCAAAGGTTGCCTTAGCGGGCCGGACCGGTACATTATTTTTTTGCTGCCGGCCGGGCTGTGGCTAATTTCTTCAGTCCATCGTCGGTGGCATCCAGCAGGGGTTTAATGGAAATTTCGCTGCCGACTGCATTTTTCATCCACAACTGGGGGATGAGCCGCCCGGCAGAAAAGATCCGGATTGCTTCATCTGCAAAGTTTTTCCCTTTAAGGAACTGGTCGAGCTGAAAGTCGATAAGGTGTCCAACCGGGTAGTTCGGCAGGTAAAGCGGGTTGTCGATCATATGGGAATAGATGGCCAGGATGGGAGAATCCTTCTCTCCGAAAACGGGTGCATAGTATTGATTCCAGATTTCGATGGCCGATTTTATCACTGTCTCTTTCAATTGTTGTTTAGTAGCATTCGGATTTGCATAGAGCCATTTCCATACTTTCATGTCCAGAAGCGAAACCCCCATGATTTCGTAGCTCATCCAGAAGTTATCGATGGCGGCCAGCGCCTCCTTGTCGGGGTCGTCATTTTTAATGCCAAGCAGGTCAAGGTCATGTTTTTGAAAGGTAAAGGCAAAGGCTTCGGTAAAGGCAGTATTGGGCACCCCCTGCATCATGTAGTTGTCGACAAAATTCAGTGAAATGGTTTGTTCCACGTTATGGCCCAGTTCATGAACCGCGATGTTGTATCCTTTGTAGTCCATCCCATCCTTACCGATCCTGGTACGGAGGTGGTTTTTATCCCCCTTCATCTGTGCTCCCCAGGCATGGCCGCTGCCCCGGGCTGGATCGACAGTAATGTGAGAGGCAATTTCTTTTGCCTTTTCAGGTTTGAAACCCATTTTAACCAGGATATTCGGGATGTCTGCTTCAAATGCCCTGGTATCGGGGTATTTGGCACGTGTCGTCTTATCAAGCAACTCCATATTCATGCTGCTGCGGGCCTTAAACCCATCGTACCAGATATCGAAGGGCTGCAGGGGGCGACCCAGCCGCTTGCTGATCAGCTCACCAACCTGTTTTACCTCAGGGGCTGAGCACAGATCCGTAAATAATTTTTCACCCTGTTCCTGCCGGAGTTCCATGCCTCCGTCAAATGAACGTGCGATAAAGGTGGGATTCATGGGCGTGTAGGGATCCATGGCGCTCATCACCTTGAAATTGGTCAGGAAGTATTCATACCGGCTATCGGGTTCCGGGGCGTTTGAAACCTCCGCATTGTTTTTATAGACCTTGTTGGTAACCGGGTTCCACTGCAATTCAGGATTGTTGATCACGCTCAAGGGAATGTCCTGGTTGATGATCCTGAGCATCACCTGGTAGATCATCTTTTGTTTCAATAACCCCTCAGGTGTATTGTTATAGTTGGATTTCAGTTCATCGCGCAGATTCCAGTGAGAGATAAGCTTCATATCCTTGGCAAAATGGGTCTTTTTCTGGTCATCGATCAGGTTCCCCATATAAATATTGTAATTAGAGATATAATTGTCGGCGGCGGTAAGGGCTTCGGCAATTTTAACATTCACGGCTGCCGGAACACGGGCGGTGAACATATCCCCAAGCCTGGCATAAGCCCATTCGTGGCGGTTCCATTTAGCCCCCAGTTCCTCCTTCTCCTTTAAGTTGTAAGAGGGGAAATTGATCGCAATGATAAAGGCAAGTTTGTTGTTGAAGAAGTCGTCGTTGAGGTGGGAACCGGGCTCATAGGCGGCAAACAGCTGGTCGACATCCAGCATTTCGCCTATTTCAAGCTGCATTCCCCGCTTCAGGTCGAGACTGATCATGTTGAAATGGCCGTTAACCGACTCAAAATTATCGGTGCATCGTTGAAAAAGTTTTTCAAGTTTGGCCGGATCCGACACATAATACTGCAGGCAAAGGGTTTCAAAATCTTTTTCCGACCCGTCTGCGATGGTCCACAGGGAAGCGGCCTGCCTGATTCCCTTTTCCATGCGGGCCTTGCTGGCACCGGCATCATGTTTGGTGATCTTTATCATAATGGAGTCGATGGTGGGTGATTTAACTACCTGAACCGAATTGGCCTGTCCGGATGGACCAGCTGGTTTACACTGAGTCAGCAGGAATGACAAAGGCAGCAGAAATAACAGGGTTAACTTTTTCATGGGGAGGGGGTTTGTGAAATTTTAAACAAAGGTAGCGAAATAGCAATTCCGATTGATACGATAGGGTGAAATTGTAGATTTGCCACTTTTGAAAGCAGGGATGATTCAAAGAAAATCCTAATTTTGCCGGTGAAAAACAGGAAGACGGACTTCCAGTTTCATTATTTCAATTTTTCGCTATTTCACTACCCTGCTATTTCCCTGTTATATGAAACAATTAATAGAATGTGTCCCGAATTTTTCAGAAGGTCAGGACATGAGCGTGATTAAACTGATCACCGACGAAATTGAAAAAGTAGAAGGCGTCAAACTTCTCGACGTTGATCCCGGGAAAGCCACCAACCGTACGGTGGTAACCATGGTTGGCACGCCGGACGCTGTTATTGAAGCCGCCTTTATGGCCATCAAAAAGGCATCCGAGGTGATCGATATGTCAAGGCATCACGGTGAGCATCCCCGCTTTGGCGGTACCGATGTTTGCCCGCTGGTCCCGATAGCCGGTATCACCATGGAAGAAACCGCCCGGTATGCGCACAAGCTGGCCGAAAGGGTTGGAGGTGAACTGGAGATTCCGGTTTATTGCTACGAGCGTGCTGCCTTGACCGAGGAACGCCGGAACCTGGCAAACTGCCGTTCGGGCGAATATGAAGGGTTGGCCCGTAAGCTGGAAGATCCGCACTGGAAGCCCGATTTCGGACCTGCGAAATTTAATCCCCGCACCGGTGCCATTGCCATCGGCGCCCGTGATTTCCTGGTTGCCTATAATATCAACCTTAATACAACGTCAACGCGCCGGGCCAATGCGGTGGCTTTCGACATCAGGGAAAAAGGGCGTCCGGCCCGTGAAGGAAACCCTGTGACAGGGAAGATTAAAAAAGACGAACAGGGGAACGAAGTATGGATTCCCGGAGCGCTGAAAGCTTGCAAGGCCATTGGCTGGTTCATTGAAGAATACGGCATTGCCCAGGTGTCGATAAACCTTACCAATATAGGGATCACATCGGTTCACGAGGCCTTTGAGGTTTCTTGCCGGAAGGCGCAGGAACGGGGTATGCGGGTTACCGGCTCTGAACTGGTAGGCCTGGTGCCAAAAAAGGCCTTGATCGATGCGGGAAAATATTTCCTGAAAAAACAACAGCGATCGGTTGGCATATCGGATGATGAGATTATTAAAATTGCTGTGAAATCGCTTGGTCTCGATGATCTGAAACCATTTTCCCCCAGGGAAAAGATTATTGAGTTCCTATTGGAGGATCCCAAAGATAAACAGTTGGTATCCCTCACTGCCGAAGGGTTTGCAAACGAAACAGCTTCCGAATCGCCGGCTCCCGGCGGCGGATCTGTTTCTGCCTATATCGCGGCATTGGGAGTATCGCTGGCGACCATGGTGGCTAACCTGTCGTCGCATAAGGCAGGATGGGATGAACGGTGGGAGGAGTTTTCAGTTTGGGCCGAGAAGGGGCAGAAGTTAAAGGATGACCTGCTTTTTCTGGTTGATGAAGATACACGGGCATTTAATAAAATTATGGATGCGTTTTCCCTGCCAAAATCAAGTGATGTGGAAAAACAGGCCAGAACCGCAGCAATCCAGGAGGCAACCCGGTATGCGATTGAAGTTCCCTTCCGTACGATGCAAAAGGCCTTTGATTCGTTTGAAATTATCTCGGCCATGGTCAATACAGGGAATCCCAATTCGGTGACCGATGCCGGTGTAGGCGCTTTATGCGCACGTTCGGCCGTGATCGGTGCATTTTTAAATGTGAAGGTGAATGGTGCCGGTTTCAAGGATAAGGAATACCTTGATCGCATTATGCTACAGGCCGGGAGCCTGGTGGATAAAGCAAAAACCACCGAAGAGGAGATCCTTTCGGTGGTTCATTCTAAAATTTCCGGATAACGGATTGTCGGCTATGCGTGGGTTCCGGGCATTAAACTGATAATATCAGCAATTACCTACCGGACCCACATAGGGGCTGTGCTTACGCCATGACAGGCATTACAGTTGCCGGAGGTGACTGGCTGCAGCATATACTGGGTATCAGCCGCACTGGCAACTTCGGGATATTTACCAATTATTTTGATTGTGTTACTGGTGTAGAAGTTACCATACTGATCTCCTTCCAGTTTTGCAACAAGGTTTCCTTTTCCATAAACGCTGTCGTAGAACAATATCGTTGCATTGGCGAAAATGCCTGTTGAATCACTTTTATAGACGGTACCAGCTGCATTCCACCAACCTGGTCCTGACCCTCCTGAAATATGACAGTTCTGACAGGCACCGCTCATTTTACGACTGGCTGTGGAATTATAGGATGAAGATTCAATTTTGTTGATTCCTGTATTCTTCTTGCAGCCAGCTGCAGAAATGATAACAAGTACGAGTATTGCGATACAAAGTGCTGATTTCGTCATGTCTGGTTTTGTTCTGATTTATGATAAATACGTAATTCTGTTAATTTTATTGCCAACAGGTCAAACAAGATGACAATTTATCCGCTTTCCGGTATTACTTAACAGGTGGTTTTGGGGCAGGGGCTGCTTTGGGGTCCATTGCCTTGGCGGGAGCCGCTTTTCCGGCAGGGGCCTGACCTTTGTTATTGAAAAGATGATCACCTTTTTCTTTGAATTTACCATCTTTGTCAAACAGGTAGGCATGTTTGCTACCCTTCATTTCAACGACAGCAACATAGTTTACTTCACTTTTATCTTCAATTTTCCCTGCACGGGTGATGGTGGCGCCAGGCATGTTTTTGGCAATAAAATCGGTTACCCCTTTTGGCAACTGGCTGGTTTTAAGTTCTGACATTTTTCTGTCCTGGGCATACATCACCGTTGAAAGGAGGATGGCCATCATAAAAAACAAGACTTTCTTCATAAAGTTATATTTAATTGGTTATAAATGATTTGGCAAATATAAATAAAAAAGGCCAAATCTTTCGGTCTGGCCTTTTAAAACTTAAACAAGCGAAATTATTTGGTTGGTTTTGCTTCTTCAGCTTTCTTCACTGGTTTTGCAGCAGGTTTGGTAGCTGGTTTGGCTTCCTTGGTTGCAGGTTTTGCAGCTTCTTTGGTAGCGGCCGGCTTTACAGCTTCGGTTTTTACAGGTTCTTTTTTCTTTTCAGTTGGTTTGGCTTTTTCCTGGGTCTGAGCAAACATGGTCATGCTGAACATGGCGGCGATGGCAATCAACATTACTTTTTTCATTGTTTTTTGATTTTTAAGGTGAAACGTTTTGATAATTAATAAACTGGATTATTTTTTTATGGTATCCTGACAACACTCATTTGAGCAGGATTCTTTGCGAACAAATTTTCCATCCTTGTCAAAAAAGAGCTTTTCATGATTTTTATCCTTGGAAACACAAACATCAAATGTGATGATCCCTTTGGCATCTACCTTGAAGGCTTTAACAATGGTGTAACCTGTGAAGTTTTTCGATATGTATTCCGAAATTGGTTTCTGAAGCTCCGTGGTCTTTAACTCTGTTTTGGTTTGAGCAAAAATCAGGGAACTGAAAATCCCAAGAAAAAATATCATCAAAACCTTTTTCATCATTCTTGTCTCCACAGGGGATATAAATTTTATGGTGCAAAGGTGAGGGGAGAATCTGTGGGAAATCTGGAGTAGAAAGCTATTTATAAAGAAATTTTCAATTTATGACAGCCGTCGTGATAATCATAGCTGATATTCATGTGGTAAAGCAAGGTGATTTTTTGAACTATTGAAAGTCCAAGGCCCACAGAATCTGGATTATTTTCCGACTTTTTAAATCTTTCGAACAGTTTGTCCGGATCAATTTTCAGTGGCAGCCCTGTATTGGCAATCGAAAAATAAGCTGCATCCAGGGTTATTTCTATCGTACCTGAATGGATGTTATGCCTGATAGCATTGGATATCAGGTTGGTAATTAAAATTTCAGCCAGGGTTCTGTTCATCGTCACCACCAAGGGCTGGTAATACTTTTTAGAAATCTTGATTTCAAGGTGTTCGATCATCTCCTCAAAATGTTCCAGGGTATTATCCAGGATTTGTTCAAGGTTAATGTTTTCGGTTTGACTGAACTGGTTGTTTTCAATTTTGGAGATCAACAGGAGGCCCTGGTTGAGTTTTGACATGCGGGTAGTGGCGTCAAAAACAGCGCTGATCAGCTTAAGTTGTTGCTCGTCAAGATCTTCACGTTGGATAAGCAGTTCCAGCTTGGATTTGATGATTGCAATGGGGGTAAGAAGTTCATGGGCTGCATTTTCATTGAATTCCTTCAGGTTAATATAATCCTGTCTTATTTTTTTCGACATTTTTTCAAGCGCCTGGTTAAGCAGGTTAAATTCATGGATATCCGTTTTGGGAAGGTTCAGCGGTTTCTCCTGGTTGATCTCATAATGGCTCAGGTTGTTGATCGTTCGGTAAAAGGGTATCCATACACGCCGGGCGATGAAATAATTCACCCATACCAGCAGGAACAGTAGGAAGATAAAGACCAGCGCCACGGCAATCACGATCTCGGCGATCAGTTTTTCTGAATCCCGCAGGGGTTTGTAGATATTGATCGTATAGCCTTTATTCTCATAGGAGGTATTTTCCACGAACAGGTGACGGAAGGTGGCAAAGGAACCCTGGTCGCTGTCGTACATCAGGGTATCGCGGATGTATTCATTCTTATGACGCGGGGTATTGAGGATGGTGATATCAATCATATGGCCGAAAACAGAACGGAAGTCGGGTACACTGTCTGAATCGTTGATGGTTTGAACGATGAGCAGCTTTTCTTCAAAGAGTGTTTCATCAAGTTGTTTCTCAAAAATATTATGAAGCAGCCTGAAAAAGATCAGCCCGCTGAGGATAAATACGCCGACCGAGATCAGCAGGTAGGATCGGGAAGTGCGGGTAAGTAATTTCATAGGTAACGCCTTGTTGAAGTGGTGCTTTAGTTTACGGAAGAGGTGAATTTATAGCCCATCCCGTAAATGGTCCGGATATAATCTTCCCCACCCTTTTCCATGATCTTTTTCCGGAGGTTTTTTATATGGGTATAGATAAAATCAAATGAATCGGCGGTATCCATCTCATCGCCCCAAAGGTGCTCGGCAATGGCCTCTTTGGTTAATACCCTGTCTTTGTTGGAGATAAAGAAGATCAGCAGGTCGTATTCCTTTTTAGTCAGCACCAGCGACTGGCCGTTGACCAGTACCTCCATCTGTTCGGGTAGTATCCGGATGTCATTAAATATAATCTCGTTAATTCCACCGAAACTCCGGCGCCGGATAATGGATTTGACACGGGCGTTGAGCTCGGGCAGGTGAAAGGGCTTGGTGAGATAGTCATCCGCTCCTATTTCAAGGCCGGCAACCTTGTCATCCAGGGAGTTTTTTGCGGAAATAATAATGATGCCTGTTTCCGACTTGATCTGTTTCAGCTCCCTGATAACATTAAGCCCGCTGCCGTCGGGAAGGTTGATATCAACAATGATGCAGTCGTACTCGTAAAGGTTGATCTTTTCAATCGCCCCCTCAAAGTTGAATACAGCCTCACACAGGTAATTCTCTTTCTGCAGGTATTCGGTAATGGAAGCTGATAATTCTTTTTCATCTTCGATCAGAAGAATCTTCATAGTCAGTATGGTTAGTGACCCGTACCATTCCTTTGGGATGGGCAGGCAACAGGTTAATTGCGGATACACCTTACCGGGAAGGCATTTGCACGACTCGACGGGTATAATGACACACTCAGGTTGTAAATATTGATCCCCCTGGAGGTTGCAAAGTCGGTTGAAAGTGCATCAGCAGTCCAGAAGATCGAGCCGGTAATGGATCCGGAGCCAAAAGCCCAGGTGCGGTTCATGTAAAACAGCCCCTTGAGCAGCCCGTGAAAACCATTGGCAAATACAGTGTCTTTCAGCGCGCTTCCTGCAATTCCGTTACCATTAAAGTCGGTGATCAGGTTGTCCCAGTCAGCTGCCGTGGGCACATGCCAGCCCGGCGGACACAGATCCTGGTATTGCGGGGTTTCCTGGTATTGCATCAGTTCGCCCCACTGATAAAATCCGCCCGACTGGATGCATTGTGCTTCGATATTGTCCTTACAATATTTTTCAAGGTAACAGTTGTCAGTCTGGGATTGCAGCTGATCGGTGAAATTTCCGTAATTGAGGTTGGCCGCAGTCCAGCACCGGGCGCCAATCCCGGAGCCGGTATGGAACGTGGGATAACTCTGGTTGTCGCGGTAATCCCTGACCGTGCCGGGACAAGGGTCATTTGCATTGGAAGCAAAAACGGAGAGGGTTATTGACTTTTCATCCACACAACTGTAAACATTGGTAAACCGGTAGGTTATCGTATAGGGAAGACCGTTTGCCGTTCCTCCGCCGGCCACACTGCTGCTCTGCGGGTCGAAGGCATAAATTCCCGGGCTGACCTGGCTTACGCCAATGCCACTGTAAATGCCGCCTGTTCCCATCGGACGGCCCCCTTTCAGGATGATCGGACGTCCGTTTTTGGTGGTTTTCAGATCATTGCACACCAGGAAATCGGCAATCGGTTTTGGATTTACCGTCACCGGGAAGAGGGGAGATGCAGGACCATCCCCGCAGCTGTTATGACCGGTAACCTGCAGCAGACCGGAGGTGGCTGTGGCAGAGAAGTCTATAAGCAGGCTGGAGCCGTTGTTGGTCAAAGTACTGCCGGTTCCTGTGAAGTTCCATAGATAACTCTGGGCATCCAGGATTGCATTTATGTTGTAGGGAACGCCGGCGGTTCCCTGGCAGACGGTTGCTCCGGAAATGGTTGTAATCGTGCCGGCAGGGCCCGGCAATGGATTAACCACCACAGGTTTCACGGCAGGCTGGCCATGGCTGCATTCGGCATTAAAACCAGTGACCGAAAAATTCCCCGAAACTGCCGATGTGGTGAACAGGCAGCTGATCTGTATTGTTCCGGCCCCGCCGGTTATGGTAACGCCTGTTGGAACCGACCAGTCATAACTGGTGGCATAGTTGACGGGTGCAATGGTGTAGTTCATTACCGTCGTACCCTGGCAAACCGGCGTGTTTCCAGTGACAGGACCCGCCGCTTCAGGAGTGGGGTGAATCACAAGGGAAAGGCTGGCAGGTACTCCGTCGCCACAGTAATTGCTGTGAGCTTTGACAGTTACGGTTCCCGAAACGGCAGTTTGGGAAAAATCAACGACAATGCTGTTGGTCCCGCTTCCTGTGGTGATGTTGGCTCCCGGAGGTAATGTCCAGATATAGCTGTCGGCCCCTGTCACAGCTGCGATTGAAAAGGTTATTCCCGTTACCGGCACACAAAGGGTTGTCAACCCCGAAACAGGGCCGGCTGGCTGGGGATCGGGATGGATACTCAGGGGCAGGGTGGATGACAGCCCGTTCCCGCAAAGGGTGCTTTGCCCGTAAACAGTTATATTTCCTGATGCTGAGGAGAGGGAGAAGTCGACGGTAATGGCATTGGTGTTGTTCCCTGCAACGATGGAGACGCCGGCCGGCAGGTTCCATACATAGTTGTTGGCGCCGGTAATGGCCGGAACCGAGAAGAGGATCCCCGATGCCGGCGTGCAAATATTGGTGTTTCCTGATATGGTACCTGCCGGCTGGGCGCTGGGCGCCACATTGAGCGCCATGGTGACAGCCTGGCCGCTGCCGCAGATGTTATTGATCCCCTTTACGGTGATTGAACCGGGAGAGGCCAGGGTGCTGTAATCAACGGTGATGTTGCTGGTATTGCCCCCTGACGTAATGGTTGCGCCGGGAGGGACTGTCCAGGTATAGGTATCGGCTCCGGTCATCGGCGGGATGGAATAGGTAATGCCTGTTGACGGGGCACAAACCGGGTTGGTTCCGGTAATGGGAAGCGCCGAGGAGGGGATGCTGCCTGCGTTTACAAAAGCGGTGGCGATGCCGGTTTCGCTGCAGGCATCCGTAACGCTTACCGAATATAGGGTTTGTCCCATCGGAGGGGATAGGGTAATGGCCGTTGTGGTAGCCGCATTGCTCCACAGGTAGTTGAAATTGCCTGCCGGCAGAATGGGTTGCCCCCCGCTGACTACCGCCGACAGGGTAACCGGTGTTCCGTCGCAAACCGTTTTGTTGGCAACATTTACCAGGAGCGGATCGCGGTCTTTGATCAGCAACTCGTTTGTAACCGTATTGACGATACTGCATGAAGTTGAAGATGCACTGATGACGAGGTTTTCAATGGGTTCGGGCGTAGCATCGGCGATCGCCGAGATGATGATGGACGGGGCCGTCAGTTGACCGGCCGGGATGATAACCTGTGTCGGGAAGGGGTTTGGTAAAACATCAGCCTGGGTAGCAGTGCCTGATGGATCAATATTAAGGAGGATCGTAAAATCGCCGGTATGGGGTTCCGGGATTCCGTAGGTGAGGGTCGCAGTGCCGCATCCTTCAACGAGATAGGTCCCCGTCAGCGGGTTGGAAAAGGAGGCCGATGCGGTTACACTGTTGCTTGAAAAGCTGTTTTGCTCAAGGAATACGCCCGAATCCAGGGTGCCGTCGGAGGCATCGCCGATGGCGAATTTCATATGGTAGCTCTGGTTGCAGGTAACCGTATAACTGGCGGTAAAGACGTAGGTAAGCCGGTTATAGGAAAAATAGGTCTTTGGATTGTTCCACCACGAATAGACCCCCTTCCCGGTATTGCCGTTGTCGGCGGCACATACGTTGGCGATCGTAACAAAATTGACTGTTTCAGGCAGCAGGGCGATGTTGACTGCATCATTGGTAAAGCCCAGTCCCCCGGCAATGCCCGGACCACTCAGGAACAGTCCGAAAGCGTCGTTATAATTTGAAACGCAGAATTGATCAAATTCAACGGAGCAAAAGACATACCGGAAGGTAATCACATCAGTTTGGGGAATAAAGTCAAATTCAAGCACCGACTTGTCATTGATCTCTTTATTGGCAAGGATATGAAGATCGGCGTCGCCTTCGAATGGCTGGTTGTTGCCCTCCATGTCGTCGGAGGGGTTGGCCGGTTCAATGGCCTTGGCTACATAACCCGATGAAAGGATCACTCCCCCGTTAATTCCCAGTTGTGACTGGGCACCGCCGGTGGTGGTAAAAGAGCCGATCTGGTCACGGTATTTGAGCGGGGTTCTCATGGAACTGTTCAGGGGTAAGGGAGAGCCATTATAGATGGCATTGGAAACCGTTACTCCGGTGCCCACCAGGTATGTCTGAACGAATTCCAGCGGGGTCATGCTGATTGCGGTCCCTGTGTTAACCGATAGCTGTGACAATGACCTCCCGGGAAAACCGAGTGTCATGACCAAAACCATTACGGAAACAAGCAGTATCCGACGATTCATCCGGGTTAACTTCAAAATGTCATGTAAAGTTACAAAAAAATGATCTAATCTTTCACACAGCGTACGGAAAATGCATTTCCCCGGCTGGAATTGTAGTCGGAGATACTCAGGTTATAAACATTCAGCCCGCGTGCCGCCGCGCGGTCGGTTCCTAAGGCATCAGAGGTCCAGAACATGGTTGCCTGGTTGCCGGGAAGACCGAAGGCCCAGATGTAATCCTGGTAATCAAGGCCTGCTGTCAGTGCTTGAAACCCGTTGATTCTGAGCGGATCCATCATTTCAGCTCCGTTGACCCCGTTGGCATTGGGGGCTGTGATCCCGGCAGCCAGGTTGTCGATGAGTTGCTGCCATTCGGTCACCGAAGGTATATGCCATTCGGGGGGGCATAATCCTTTTTTCCCGGAAGATGTTGAATAATCCATCAATTCATCCCACTGGTAAAAACCACCGTAAACGGAACAACCCGTATCGGCCGGGAGGCGATATTTCTCTGCCAGGCAATTGTCCGTTTGGGCGGGAACCGGCGCATTAATCAGGGGAACTCCATAATTCAGGTTTTGGGTCATCCAGCAATGGCCGGCCAGCAATGCAGTCTTGTATTTTTTTCCATTCCGAACATCTGTGAGGTTCCCGCCACAGGTGAAATTACTGTTCTGAAGGGTGATATTTACCGGTGAAGTTGTCCCGTCACAGCCATAAACATTAGTATAGGTATAGGTTACCGGGTAAACGCCGGTCCCTGCTCCCAACGGGTCAAACTCATAGTTGCCCGTGAGGGTGTTCAGGGAAACATGGTTCCCTGAGTAGACTCCCTGCACTGGCAGCAGGGGGGATCCTCCCCGCAGGATGATCCTCCCGGCATTCGGGGTGGTGACGAGGTCAAAACAGGGGATGAAAACCGGGATTGGCTTTGGTTTGACATCCGCCACGAGGGTCGAGGAGGTGGTGCACCCTGCCGTGGTGGTGCCTGTTAAGGCAAGGGTTGCACCTCCATAAAGCTGCCAGTCAACCGTGATGATATTCGAGCCCTGGCCGGAGATGATATTTCCGTTGGCGGGTGGAATCAGTGACCATGAAAAATTACAGGTGGGATCGGGAGGTACCTGGTAGAGAATGGGTTACGACTGACAGACAGGCCCTGGATTTCCGGTGATGGTGGTTACCGGGAATGGGTGGATGCTGACCGTGGCATTTCCCGACAGCAGTGTTGAACAGGTTGTTGAACTGGATTCATCCACCTTGACAAGGTTATAGCTATAAGTTCCTGTAATATTGGTAGGAACTGTTAAAGCAACGCTGTTGCCTGAGGATGTGGTGATCGTCTGGCTGGTTCCTCCATTGATATTATAGGTGAAGGTATAGGGAGGCGTTGCATTGTCCCCGGAAAATGTGATCAGCGGGGGCTGCGCATTGAGGCAAAGGGAGGCTGCGCCTGTGATCACAGCCGTTGGCATGGGATTCACCGTCACGGTAGCGCTTCCTGAGAACGATCCTGCGAGGCAACCCTGGGTAGCGACCGAAACCAGCGTGTACAGGCCAGCCGTAGCCGTATGGATCTGGTAAGGCAGCGAATTGTTGCAGATCACCTGCGGCTGGTTTATGCCATTGATGGCATAAACCAGGGTGAATGGCGGAGCCCCGAAAGTGAAATTTACGGTGACAGTTACCTGCTGGATCCCATCGCCACAAATGGTGCCTCCCCCGCTGATGTGCGCCTGGGGGCAACTGGATGGCGGCGCCGTTGCGTGTTGCGTGATCGTACACGTTAAACTGTCGGAAAAGCGGGCCGTGATCTGATGGGTCAGGCCATCACAGGGGATGTTGGTAAGATTATAGGCCAGCGGACTGATAAAGGGCGGGTTGAAAGATTGTGAGACGGGAGGAACCGTGGTGTTGTCGGTGACTGTCAGCATTCCTGACGGCGAAGGGTTGGTAAATTCGACGTTCCCCGAAACCGAGAAGGTGTTCGTGGCGGTGTTGCAGGCAGTGGGAGTTTCCGTAAGAGCAATCATCGAACAATGAACCACGATGTTGCAATTCGTTAACCCGGTGCCGCCTGTTTGGGAAAAGGTGATAGTGCCGGGCTGTGTGCTGAAGTTTGTGATCATTAGAATATAGATTTCGCCAGCCTGGGCATTTATAATGTGACAGGTCTCGACTGGAAAGGGGGGAGAAGCTGCAATCCACCATATTTCCTTTGGGATATACACATCCGGTTGAAACATTGGTACAACAGCCGCCTGTAGAGCAATTTCCTGTCAATCCGCTGCTGCATCCGTCGGAGAGGCTTGTAAAGGGCCCCCAGCAGATGAAATCAACATCCTCCCCAAACCCTGCCGTACTGACCTGGGAAATGGAAAGGACAACATTGCTGGCAGACCCGATCTGCATATAATACCATGCCGGGCATGGTGTGCTGCCGAGGCATCCGTAATTTGGATAGCCGCCTGTGGAAGTAGGTGCAGTGCCCTAGGTGCCCGAAGGAAAGTTATAAACCATCCCTGAACAGGCCACACTTCCATCCTGAGGCATTGGAACTAGCAAGCGGTGTTATACCGGGGGTGACTTCAAGGTTGTCACGCACCTTGTAAAATGGAGATAAACTGACATAATCATGTTTCTCCTGCTCGCTGAATGCGACTGAGGCAGCTTGGGTTTCCAGCAATAATTCACGAAATTCCTGCCAAGCCTCATCCTTTGGTACGGGTGCGATAAAAATCGCCGAATCCGTATAAAAGGCACTCTTATCTGCCATATAAATCTGCCGGAGCCAGGCCTTATCATAAAAAAAAGCCCTCTCAAAGTTTGAATGGAACCGGGAAAGGGATAGGGAGAAATATTCAGAACCACCCTGTGAATGGTCAAAACGAACCATTTTCAGAAGGGTATCACCGGGTTGTTCTTCGCATACTCTCGTAATACACGAAATTTCCCGACCGGTGTATCCGCAGTATCCGGTATCACCTGCGGTGTTGCAGGATATCCCGTTGCAGAAAACGATTAGAAAACCCAGGCTCAGGATAATGTTTTGCCGGAGAAATAATAAACTCAATACTGAGGTAACCGTTTTATGCATAAAATGAAATACAGAAAAACTTCAGGATGCCGTCCTTACATTCATTGTTATAACGTTTGCTCTGTCTCCGGAAAAACAGTCTGTCTTTTTCCATGGCTGATTACCAGCACATTTTATGAGTTTGCCACCTGGTTTGAACGGCCTCTGCATCTTCGCGGGCTCCGGGAAAACAGGGAATTTAGTTTTTTATGCATCTCACCGAGAATGCATTTCCCCGGCTGCTGTAGTACTTTGAAATACTGGGATTCGTGTTATTCAACCCCCTGGCAGCGGCCTTCGTGGCGCCGTTGACAGTGGAACTCCAGAACTGGGTGGCGGTCAGGGATCCTGAGGTGAAGGCCCAGTAGTTGTCATTGTAATTGAGGCCGCCTGTTAGA
>Ga0209697_10001516_pt1 | contig 35459 bp, 33 predicted proteins | sample AliMusrvi5mmetaG_FD_184115 | JGI IMG/M metagenome (GOLD analysis project Ga0209697, IMG submission 184115) | Freshwater lake bacterial and archeal communities from Alinen Mustajarvi, Finland, to study Microbial Dark Matter (Phase II) - Alinen... | ecosystem: Environmental > Aquatic > Freshwater... | reverse complement strand
CTACTGTTACACAATACCAGATCAACAAAGCCGTCCAGCTTTTGAACGATCGGCCGAGAAAACGGCTAAACTATTCAACGCCCAGGGAAGTGTTTAAAGGATGTAGTGATTCAGACTAGAACTTGCGCGGCCGCCGGAATGATCTTCATGGGATACGCTATCTCAGCATTGTGATGGAGCGCTGCGAACCACTCTTCGGTCTCATTTGAAAAAGCAGTCTTGACCTCCACGTAAGTTTGGCAATCGTCGCACCACTTGGCATACTCGCTCACGACGACACGGCGTTCATGTTTGCAGCTCTTGGCGGTCAAGTCCTCCTCGAGAGCTGTGAGCGCCGCAGCGCGATTGTGGATATGGAAAAGCTTCTCCAGGATTTGCATACGAGATCGAAACTGTTCTCGGCTCATCTGGGCAATTTCTCGCTCTATCCTTCGTTTTCCTTCTTCCGAAAGATTAATTATCTGTTCATGCATTCTAATCGAACTCTACACCACGCTCGCACCTTGTCAATGAAGTACAGACAAAAAAGCCGAGCATCTCTGCCCGGCTTTTTTGTTAAAATCTTTAATTTTTACCCCAACTTGAGATCCGCCATTGCCTCATCCACGGTCTTGGAATTTGGCGTGGAAAGCGGAACGGTCTGCGCAAGCTCTGCCTCGGCCATACGCTCCGGAGACTTCAAACCACCGACCGGTTCATTGATCTTCAGATTAACGCGAGAATTGTTCTTCATACCGACGACACGGAGAAGTGTGCGGATAGCCTTGGCGGTATTGCCTTGGCGACCGATGATCTTGCCCATATCGGCTGCACCGACTTCAAGGGTAAGGAGAACGCCCATCTCATCGACGGTTCGCGAGGTCTTGACCTGGTCCGGATTGTCAACTAAAGCTTTGATAACATAATCGAGAAACTCCTGATCTTTCTGCATATTCGTTAGAGATTAATTCGTAATTCTGTACAGTCGGAGCTGTACTATTAGGTAGTGTATCAAATCAGCTATTGACTGGCAATTGCAAAAATCACCGGCTGCCCGGTGATTTTCCAATATTTGATTTGAGAAAACTTAAGCCTTCGGAGCCTCGGCTGGGGCAGGTGTTTCAACTGCGGCTGCAGGCGCTTCCTTTTTCACCTCTTCTTTCTTGGCTTCCTCCTTCTTGATCGGTGTCTTTCTAGGCAAAGCGTTGAGTTTCTTACCTTCGATTACCTTCTGAGAAATAAGGAAATTGTGGAGCGTCAAAGAAAGCTTGGCGCCATCCTTCATGTATTTCTTTATCGAAACCAAGTCTAACTGCTTGGCGGCATCGTTCTTAAGGCGCGTATCATACCAACCCAAGTTCTTGAGATATTTGCCGCTCTTTGGACCATTCTTGGAATCAGTCAAAACCACACGAAAAGTGGGTTCATGCTTGCGGCCAGTGCGTTGTAAGCGGATCATTAACATGTGGGACTACATTAACAGAACAGTTGATAAAACGCAAATGCCCCTATTTTCATCTATTTATGAGACTCTGGATGGCTTTCAGTGTCTGGCGAATATCACTCTTCTTTGTGAAGCGACCAAATGAGAAGCGAATCGAGGTTTTATTGTCGGCTACAATGGCTTTCAATACATAGGACTCATCTTCATCGCGTAGGCACGAGCTTTTGGTTGAAACAGCGATCCCTTTTGCGTCTAATTGGAATAAGAAAAACTCGTTATCTATTCCAGGAATAGAGACATTCAAAATGTGCGGAATTGATTCTGCCAAGGAACCATTAATAGAAATATCCTCCCTGATCTTTTTCAGTCCCTGAATGAATGCCGACTTTAATTCTTCTATTCTCTTCGATTCCTTGTCGCGGCCGATGTCTGCCAATTCTAAAGCTTTGGCGAACCCGGCAATGGCTGGAACATTCTCCGTACCAGATCTCATTCCCCTTTCCTGGCCGCCGCCGTAAATTATCGGTTCGATCGGCGTTCCACGCTTAGCATACAAAGCTCCGATCCCACGCGGCCCGTATACCTTACTTCCATCAAGAGTAAGTAAATCAACACCGAGTTTCTCTACATTCAAATCGGTATAAAGAGCGGCTTGAGCGGCGTCAGTGTGAAAGATGGGGTAATGGCTCAGTAAGTCATGTCCGCTCTGTCGCTGGCCCACAGCGCTCAGACCGGACACGACTTCCTTCGCCTTTTCTGACTTTGCATGCCTAATCACCTTGGCAATTTCCCTGATCGGCTGAGTAGCGCCGATCTCATTATTCACAGTCATAATGGAGACCAAGACGGTATTCGGTTTGATCGCCTTCTTCAATTCATCAAGAGAAATCAACCCGTGTGAATCAACGCTGAGTCGCGTGACTTCAACTCCGTTCTTCTCCATCATATTAGCGCACTCAATAATAGAAGAATGCTCGATAGCGGAAATTATGAAATGAGGTTTTTCAATGCCGCTTCCGTGAGCCATTCTCGCGACGCCTTCAAGTGCCAATCCATTCGCTTCAGTTCCACCACTGGTAAAAACTATTTCGTCAGAATGGCCGCGAATAAAGTCAGCGACTTTCTTTCGGCTTTCTTCCAAGGCTTTCCTAGCATTCACACCTTCTTTGTAAAGCGAAGATGGATTGGCAAATTCGGGTGCAGAAAATCTGCCCATTTCGCGCAAGACGCGGCGGTCGATAGGGGTCATCGAAGCATAATCCAAATATATCCTTTTACTCATTATTGTAATCTAACATGTAAAAATACTAGCCGCTAGATTTGATTTAGTTTATAATTCCAAAATGATATCTACACTTATCTCAAACCCGATCTTTCCTATTGTCATAGTTCTAGCCGTGATCACGGTCGTCTTATTGATCATGGTGATAATGATGCAATTGAAGCTCCGCCGATTCCTCATCGGAATCGATTCAAAGAACATCCAGGACTCTCTGACATCCGTTGGTTCAGACTTGAAAGAACTCGAGCAGTTTCGTACCGAAATGGAAGCTTATTTGAATTCGGTAGAATCGCGATTAAAGAAAAGTGTGCAGTCTGTTCACACGGTCCGTTTCAATCCCTTTCAAGGCCAAGGCGCCGGCGGCAATCAAAGCTTCGCCACAGCCTTTTTGAATGAACACGGTGACGGCGTCATCGTTTCCAGCTTATATGGTCGCGATCACGTCAGCGTCTATGCTAAGCCAATAAAGAATCATTTGAGTGAGCATGAATTGTCGGGTGAGGAAAAGGAGGCGTTGGCAGAGGCAAAAAAGAAGCTCACTTTTTGAGATTACAGATTCCAGATAACAGGTTCCAAATAGGCTCCAGAATCCAATGAATATATCAGATGGCACAACTTTAAAGCCCGTAAAAAGTCCCTATCAAGATCTGGAGGAACGGGCTTTTCAATTTGCTAGAGAAACTCGGTCATTTCTCAAATCGATACCGAAAACTATTATCAATATCGACGACATCAAGCAATTGTTAAGATCAAGCGGTTCAATCGGTGCGAATTATATTGAAGCAAATGAAAGTTTAGGTGAGAAAGATTTCTTAATGAAGATCCGAACGGCGAGACGCGAAGCAAAGGAAAGCAGCTATTGGCTGCGTCTAATTGAGACTAGTGATACTCAACTGGAAGAAAGACGTCGTGAACTTATTCGTGAAGCCCATGAATTCTTGCTGATATTGAGCACCATCATAAAAAATCGTGAGTCTAATGCATCTGGAATCTGAGAATTGGAATCTATTTGGAATCTGTTATCTGTGATCTGGAGCCTTCATGATATTTTGTTATTTCCGATTTTTATGGTACTGTATATATCCTTACTAATATGCCAAACAAACCCGGTAACAACCTGGTCAGCTCGACTATTGGCGTCACAAATCGTCCGCCGGTTATTGTCGTCATGGGCCATATCGACCACGGCAAATCTTCCCTGCTGGACTTCATCCGCAAATCTAACGTGGTTGCCGGAGAAGCTGGAGGCATCACTCAGCATGTTGGCGCGTACCAAGTTGTTCACACCTCAAGCGACGGCCTTAAACATCCCATAACTTTTCTCGACACCCCCGGCCATGAAGCTTTCTGCAACATCCGTGAACGAGGCGCCGAGGCAGCCGATGTGGCCATTCTCATAGTCTCAGCTGAGGACGGCGTCAAACCGCAAACGATCGAGGCCTTCAATGTCATAAAAGAAAGCAAGATCCCTTACGTCGTGGCCATCACCAAGATAGACAAACCAAATGCCAATATTGAAAAAACCAAGCAAACTCTCGGAGAGAACGAGGTTTATGTCGAGGGTTGGGGCGGTGATGTTCCTTGCGTGGCGATTTCCAATCTGACCGGAGAGAACATCCCGGAACTGCTGGACCTCGTCATTCTAGTAGCTGAATTGGCCGACCTCAAAACTGATCCGACGAAACCGGCTGAGGGTGTAGTCATTGAATCAGAACTTGATACACGTAAAGGAATCTCCGCCACACTTCTTTTGAAGACAGGCACTCTGGAGACTGGCTCATTCGTGGTAGCTGGAAATGCTTATTCGCCAGTCCGCTTCATCGAAGACTTCAAGGGCGAGAAGATCGAAATAGCGACCGCCTCTATGCCTATCGTCATCATAGGGTGGAGCGCCATCCCTGCCTGTGGAGCCCTATTTAAGACCGTAATAAGCAAGAAGGAGGCTGAACGAGCAGCTGGAGCATTTGAGGCCGAAAGACGCCGTAATGCCCCAAAAATCGCCTCTATACCGCTGGCTACCAAAGCAGCAGACAAACTGAAACGCAGCGAGATCGAGGCAGATGCCTTTGTGACGCTTCCAGTTGTCCTCAAAGCCGACGTAATCGGATCTTTGGAAGGCGCCAAGTTCGAATTGAACAAGATCAAGAATGCAAAAGTAGAGATCAAGATCGTCTCCGAAGGCATCGGGGAGATAAATGAGAATGACGTCAAATTGGCCCAGAGCGATCCTTCGGTTGTTGTCGTCGGCTTCAACGCCCCGCCAGAGAAGAAAGCTGCCACGCTCATCGAACGTTCGCCTGTTCCGCTCAACATAGGCAATTTCTCCATCATCTATGACTTAGCCGCCTTCGTACGCGAAACCATGGAGGCGCGTATTCCAAAAGAATATATCGAAGAGATGACTGGCCGAGCCAAGATCCTGGCGATCTTCAACCGCGAAAAAGATCGCCAAGTGGTCGGCGGCAAAGTCGAGACTGGAACGATTGAAAGCGGTAATGACGTCCGCATCATGAGACGTGAAGCCGAGATCGGCCGTGGCAAGATCAAGGAATTACAGGAAAAGAAAGTCAAGACTCGCGAAGTCGCTGAAGGTCACGAATTTGGTGTGATGATCGAGGCAAAGATAGAAATAGCGGCTGGAGATAGAGTTGAGGCGGTAAGAACAGTTGAGAAGAAATTATAAATTAAAAATAAGAAATTAATTTATAATTTGAAATTTCTAATTTCTAATTTAATCCTATGGCTCAAAAAGACGATAAAATCAAAGAAATAATCCGCGAGTTAGCTGCTCAGTTCTTTTCCCGTGAATCAAATCGCACTTCCATGATCACGGTCACTGGCGTGGATCTTTACAGCCGCGGCGGCAAAGCGGTCATCCTCATCACCGTATTACCTGAAAACCAAGAAGAGACTGCCCTAGCTTTCGCCCATCGACAATTGACTGATTTCAAAGCATTCGTCCAGGATCATTCTCGCATAGCTCGAATCCCCTTCTTTGAAGTGGAAATAGACAAGGGCGAGAAGAATCGCCAGAAGTTAGACGAAATAGCGAAAAGTATGTAATATTAGGTCGTGGCCACGTAGAAAAGTGGAAATTCGTCTCTCTGCAAAAGAGATATGCGCGGGTTCGATTCCCGCCGTGGCCTCACGATAGTTACGATTGTACTTTTTTACTTTGCCCGGGTGGCGAAATTGGTATACGCGCAAGACTTAAAATTTTGTAGCCGCAAGGCTTTGTGGGTTCGAGTCCCACCCCGGGCACTGTGATCTGTACCCCATAAAGTGGACACCGTCATTCAGTTCCATTTTTTGCATTTTCTGATGTGTGATGTATCATGCGGGCATGGAAATTATTTTTTGGAATAAGAAAGTAGATAACTTCATCGATGATCTTGATGATCTGACTATTTCTCGTGTACGACATTGTTTACGTCTTCTGGCAGAATATGGCCACCTGTTAGATATGCCAGATTCCAAAAGTTTAGGTAAGGGTTTATTAGAACTCAGGACTCAAGGAAAAATAAGAGTCAGAGTTTTATACATATTTCATAAAAATAGGGCGTATGTGATCCATGGTTTTGTAAAGAAAGCCTGGAAGATAAGCTTAAAGGACATTAGTTACGCTCGTCGGATACAGAAAGAAGTCATGGACCTTGCTTAGTATATCATATATGATATACTAGTCATACTATGAAAACATTCAAACAATTTGAAGACGAATTTCTAAAGAATCCAGCCAGGAAAAAAGCGTATGACAGCCTTGAGGTTGAATTTGCGATTCACAATGCACTTGTCAGAGCTCGCATCGAAAAGAAGCTTACGCAAAAGGAGTTGGCAAAAAAGTTAGGCATTACCCAGTCGAACCTAGCGCGCTTTGAATCTGGTAGAACAAATCCCACTCTTTCCTTCCTCCAAAAAATTACTTCTGGATTGGGTTTGAAACTGACCGTAATATAGTTTCGAGGAGAAGCATTGATCTGTATTCCATAATTATTATTGCGAGATTTTTAACAATAAAAAAACGCGGGAAGCTCACCTATGTGAACTCGCCGCGCGTGACTAACCTCAACTATTCAAATGTTCGTTTGATAACTCTCCGTGGATCATTGACATTGAACCATTGCTCCCAATACTGTTTGGCTGTGCCGACTATCTCCGGTAACTTGTCTTTCAAAACGTACCAGGTTCCCGGCGCATCTTTCAAGGACGATTCAACTTCCACCACTTCATATTTCCCCGGCGGGAGATTGTGTGTTGCCCACTTTCCGTCCACGACATACTTAACCGGTCTTTCACAGAACGTTTCCAGGAACATCCTTTTGCCGGTATTTTCCGCTGAGCATTGAACGATGGCAGGCTGTGCGACAGGTGCTTTAGCAATGACGCATGGCCGGGGAGATTTTTTGACGATCTTCGCGGGCTTTCCATCTACTGGTTGCTCGGTCAGCCTTCTCACTGAATCAGCATCTAGCGGTATCTGTCGCTTCGGTACCGACGGAGATTTGCCCAAACTCATCAACAGTTCATGAAGGGATTTTTGCTCACGCCTATTTTTCGCAGCCATTACATTCATATCTCTCGGTAATGGTTCAGGCTTGATCTCCGCGACTTCAGATATTCCTATCGAAAGCAATGCTGACGGAACAACTGGAGAGGCTGATCGCTTTAGGCCGATCTCCGGGTGATAATATGACGGAAAAGCATCCGCCCCGTCGCGCGAAATGACGAACACTGGATGATTGGGACCTATTGCCCGTAGGACATCTTTGGTACATTGTTCGTACCCCAAGCGCTCCACCTCATCATCCCTGCCACGAAGTGCCCGCAAAGCCGCTTTGCCGGAGAGGAAGAGTGCGCTGACATTGCCGATGATCGAACCGAACTCTTTCGGATCAACTTCTTCAGGTAATGCTAATGTGACATATTTTTCAACAATGCTCGACTTCGGCTGATGATGGTACAGACCAAGAGAACCGTTCATCACGGCCACAAATGTTCCTCCAGACATCGTAGTGCCGACTTCGAACTGACTGCCTGGGATCGTCGCGATGACTTTGACCGTGGGAACGTGCCCATGATTCCTGTCAACTGAAACCAACAAGGCTAGCTTGTCAGCCAAGGCAAAGAAACGCCGCAATGGTGGTTGTGATGGTGGAGTTATTTCAAGTTTCTGTTTCATTAAGTTTTCCTTTCTAAAAGAACACTATCAGCCGAGACTACGCTGGTCAAATGCACAAAGAAAAATCCGCCCGAGTAAGGGCGGATTTTTCGAGCAGTGATGTGAATTAATCCTATTTGCTTTATTACTGCGCCAATCCAGCGGTCTTGGCTCTTTGCACCGCTTGGGTGAAAAACTGCGAGAATGCCGGGAAATTTGACTTGTAACCGGCGTCGAGACAGCGACCTAAATATGCGAAGCCTCCTCCGTTCAAGTGCGTGAAACCGGGGACTATACTATTTCCGTCGATCTGGATGTTCTTGCTGGCCAATAATGACTGAAATGTGGAATTGAACCAATCATTAGCATTTACCCACTTCGAAAATGCTCCATCTCCTGCCTCATAGCAAGGAGTATTTGTACAAGCTTGAGCTGTGTTTGCATCCTGTTCCGCTATGACCGCATTTTGATCGCGGACATTAACATTCGAACTGAAGCTAAAGTTTCCAGCGGCCTCCTCAAAGTTTGCCAGGCTGATGCCATGCACATAGAGCGTGGAATTTCCCATTAATTGGCTCAAGCGTTGAGGATCATTGGCATACAACGATTTTAGAGTCGTCGCGGCCATCTGGAGCGAGACTGGATTCTGACAGAGATTCGATTCTAGCAAAGTGTTAGCCGAACCGTATTCTTTGACTCCCAGGATATTTTGACCATCTATCCACGGATTGATGTATGGATTGTTCCTGCCTGCTTCGCCAATAATGCAATCTGAAGTCGGCACGTTGGCACTGCCGCTACCCGGACAATACGGGTCCAAAAGTTCATAAGACGGCGGTATGGGATCTCCGCCATGCAAACATAACCACATCGGTTCCCCACCGCTCGGAGTTGGGTACGAGCCATTGTATAGCTTGGCGACAGCGGTGCCTTTGGGGCAATATCCGCCATTACCTGAAGCGAGCGTGTTCGGAGTGGGATACAGAGCATTGGCTACGAGTACGGCGCAGTCGCCGCGGGCTGTGCAACCTGTATAAGCAAGATATGGTGAAGTCGCTGTACCATCCCAACCGCCACCGGATCCACGGGTATGAGTAGTGAGCGGAACTGCTGGAGTGGCAACATGAATTACCGTAGTGCTCGCACCCGTATCGCAATTACCTTGATCGGCACAGCCTAGCTTACCCAAACCATATGTCGTGGTAGTACTGGCCGTGGCAGGTATCGTCACTACATTACTGTTGGAGGCATAATAATCTGAATAAGCTGAATTACCACCAGAAGTCAGCTGGTTTATCTGTTGGCTGAGCAAATCGGAATTGTCCGGAGTGGGAGCAGGGGTCGGACTCGAGCCTCCAGACGCTATCGGCGTACATGTCCATCCTGACGGGCATACTGGAACGTTCGTTTGAACGATCGGTTTACAAGTGTAACCTGAGGGACAAGCAGACGGAGTTGAACCGGGAGCCGGAGTCGATGAAGGAGATATGTTAGGAGTCGATACAGACGCTGTCGCCGCGCATCCGTAGAGACTATTCATCTTAGCTCTGGTGTAATCGCCAAAATATCCATTACCTGAAGTCAAACCATTCGGTTCCAGAATGGTTGACGAGTATTTCTCTTGGAAAGTTGTAATGGCTTTGGCAACCGTGGAATTGTAGGAAGTAAGAGCCACTCCTGTGCTCCAGAGGCCTTCCGTGATGAGATCGTTCTTCAAGGCCGTGGCTTCAGCAGAAGCCAGGGTGGAGCCGACTTTGTGATTGGTATTGAATGTGTAGCAAGAGATAGAAGCTTGAGCTTGAGGTATACCGATAATTATGGCGGCAGTGATGAGGAGGAGAGCCAAAGCCGGGTAGCTGATAGAGTATTTCATTCTGAAGTAATGTTAATAATAACAAACTATAGCTTCACCGCCGCGATCTTGTCTCCCGGGAAGATAAACATGCTAGAAGTGTTGGAACACGGGACACCTGGGCATTTCGAACTGGTGACAGTCAGACCGGCATAACCATCAAGATCATACGCCGGACCTAGAGTTGAGTCTCCCAAATAAGGAATCCCGTCACCGGCTTGCGACTGGATAGCGGTGATCTCGTCTACGACAGCCGGACGATAACCGAGGGAGAGAAGTCTGAAAATTGCTTCTCCGGCCGTTATGCCGGACGTGCTGATATTATTAAATTTTATGATACTAACAGTGACTGGTTGAGGACCTACAGATTTATTAACAACATGGTTGTTGCCACAGTAGTAAACGCATTTGCCATAAGGAGCGGTCACATTATAGGTTGCAGAGATAGTGTAATCCGACGCTGACATGGTTGGACCGATCGGTATTATGATAGCCTGCGTTTTTGGAGTGTTCAATGCAATGATCTTTGTCTTATCGAATCCTGCCGGAACGTTGGAAACATAGCCAGCGTCAAGACACAAATCGTAAACTTCCGGATTGAATGGCGCACTCAAACTGGCGGTTTGAGGCCAAAATGGTCCAACTCCGTAAAAATCCGAATACTCCACGTTTGCTTCGGCCGCTTTGAGGTGTAATGTAGAAGGGTTAACTACCGATGACAATCCTCCTTGATACATACCGGCTTGAGCCTGGGCGGTCTCGAAGCTGATCTCATTATTACAAGAATTGCCTACTATGGTCGCGACTAATTTTGCGACAGTCGTCTGATTTTGCGCGCTAGGCTTTATGCACCCGACATTCTTGCACGGGAATCCATAATACTGTCCAGCCGGATTCAACACCCATGTATCCGGATTGAACGTCGTGTTAGCTCCTGGAGCGTTCCGATTCAATGTTGTACTGGCGACGATATTGCCGGAAGCATCGGTACCGGCCCCATATAGAGAAGAAGGTGAGGCCGATTCATTGGGATTCTGATAAACAATGGGTCCCGTATTCACATCCGGTATTGCCACGGACGTACTGGCGGCGTTGTTGCATATGCCGGAACTGCAAAGATAATCGGAATAGGCCGAGCTTCCGCCCGATGAAAGTTGACCTATCTGCTGGTTAAGCTGGCTCGAATTATCAGAAGTTGGCGTTGGAGTCGGAGTCGGATTAGCAGTCGCCAAGGTACATGTATAGCCTGTCGGACAGACAAAAGCGTTCGTTTGAGCGATCGGAGTACAAATCATTCCTGTTGGGCATTGAACGGCACTGGCAGTCGCGCCCGTACCACTTCCACTTGCTGAACCCGAGCTAGCAGTCGTTGCCGCACATCCATAGAGACTATTCATCTTGGCCCTGGTAGAAGCGCCGAAAAATCCGTTTCCTGCCGTCATTCCGTTAGGCGCCAGTATATCTGAGGAATACTTTTCCTGAAAAGTTGTAACCGCTTTGGCAACCGTAGCATTATAGGAAGTAAGGGCCACGCCAGTGCTCCAGAGACCTTCATTGACTAGGTCGCTCTTCAAAGCGGCGGCTTCGGCTGAAGTCAGAGATGAACCCACTTTGTGATTCGTGTTGAAAGTATAGCAAGAAGAAGTTGATGCCTGGACTGCTGGGATACCAGAAACCAAAGCGGGAGCGACTAAAAGAAGCGCCAGGGTTACGTAGGTTATGATTTGTTTCATATTAACAGAAATTTACTAATAATCTGGCCGAATTAGTTTTTCTCACAATACGTAAGCGCGACCCACGGCGGCATGATGGAAAATGCGTTGTTTGTGCCAAGAAAAGATGAACTATACGTATGATTTGATTCGCTTGTTACTGTATGCCCTGGATTTTGATCAGCCTCATTATCATGTTCGTTGCCGCCAATAGGAAGGGTGATGCTCGTACTAAATGATGGCAATTCATTCACATTTAACTTATGAGAATCTGTACCCCCAGTTTTTCCTGCCGGATATGTAGTCTGATTTCCAGTAGACCCGATGATAAAACGACCTTGGGCAGGTGCATAATCACTCCAACCACCAGGAATTGAAGCACATGAAGCCACATCAAAAGCCATGACTGCCCCCGATGGAACAGAGGTTCCATTTGTACCATTTGATCCGTCTGATCCGCTTGTTCCACTTGAACCCGGCAGAGCAGCACATTCCGGCGCACCGGTTGAATCAATCCCTTGGAGATAATTACCGCTTCCGCATTCTAAGCTCTTGGTAGTCCATCCCGCCGTGCCACTATCATCAGTAGAGTAGAGAACTGAACCAATAGGAACGCTTCCATGCGTTAAGGTAGGATTGAACATCAAATTTTGCAATGTTAGAAACCCGTTGATGGTTAAAGCACCTGTCTTCGTTTGAAGATAATTATCCAACGTCCCTACAGCACCTCCTCCTCCAACATTGATCGGCGCTGGCACGTTACATCCGGTTGGACCACAACTTGGCGGTGTCCAAGAATCAGCGAGTGCCGCCAGAGCGAAGGCACCAATGGCCAAACCAGTTACAGCAGCGATACGATACATCATTGATGATTTGATTTTCATGTTAATGAATTGAATGATAAATGGTTATTTGTTTGATAATGATATTGTTTATGAACCTACTTGGCCTACTTGGCTTTCAATTGGCTGACTGCTTGGGTATAAGCTTGCTTCCTCTCCGTGGCAGTCATCGGCTTCATTTTTGATAATTGTTTAATGGCGGCTTTATACTGCGCAGGTGTCGCAGGTTGAGTCGGCTTGAGCTGTGATAATGCCAGCAAATATTGTCGCTGTTGATCGGTTTGAACGACTGGAATTGACGGTGTGACAACGGTTGGGTTCTTACAAAAGAACAGATAATAAACCAAAAATGCCGCGCACAGAATAATAACAATGACCAAAGCGATCATTTTGGGATGATGCTCTTTTGGAGGCACTTTGAAAATCTCGCCAAATTGAGAATCGGTGACATTCATGTCCAGATTATCCCACGTCTAGGCAGGTGGCCACAATAGCAAATTGGGGACAACGAACCTTATGGCCTAAGAAAACTCCGCCTACTAGACGGAGTTTTCCACAATGAGAATCGAAATGTGCCCTATATCGTTGGCGCCGGGGCTATCACACCTCCTGTTCCGATATATTCACCAAAAGTAAAGATGTGCTTCGGAGGGCTTACGTGGCTATTTACATATGCCGTGTAGTTAGTGATGTATGTTGGGTAATTTGAGACGAATCCGGCATCCAGACATCGGGCGAAAGTCGGAGGGTAATAGCTAAAGAGAGGATAGTCAGGGTTTATGTTCTGTTTGACGAAGATCCTTTTGGCTAGAGCGCCGGTGTCATAACTGTTCGGAATCGCGTATTTGGTTGAATCACTTACCAGGTAGCTTGAATTAATGCCTAATTGCTGCAATGTTCGATTTAGGACGATGGCGAATCCATTCGAGACAGGGCGATGACAATAACTATCGGGATTCGGAAACCTACTTGCTCCTTCCCCATTTGTTCTTGCTGATGCCCATTCTTGATCAGAATTTGACTGATAATTGATCGTCGTGCTTGGAGGATAGAACAGGGCGTTAAGATCATTTCCAACATTTTGATATTGGACGCCTGATGTATTCACGTCACTCGCATCGATCTTGGCAATAACTGCGGCAGTAGAAGCGGCAGTCGGAGTCGGAATAGTCGGTAATGTATATGTCATCGACGAATATGGGGTGATGGTCGGCGCCGGGGCTACTACCCCGCCAACACCAATAGTTTCACCGAAAGTGAAGATATGCTTCGGAGGACTGACATGGCTATTTACATAAGCCGTGTAGTTAGCGATGTAGGTCGGGTAATTGGAGACGAATCCCGCATCAAGACAACGGGCAAAGGTCGGGGGGTAATAGCTAAAGACAGGATAGTCCGGATTGATATTCTGTTTGACGAAGATCCTCTTGGCAAGCGCGCCTGTATCAGGGCCGGGAATGACGTATCTGGTCGAATCGTTTACTAGGTAGCTAGCGTCGATTCCTAGCTTACTAAATGAATTATACAAGGCTATGGCAAAATCATTTGGAATGGCCCGATGACAATAAGTGCTCGGTACAGGGAATCCTTCTCCTTTCGTCACATTCACCCAGTCTGGATCAGAATATGATGACGCAAAGTTTGCCATTGAATTTGAATTTTGGATTGCCCCGCTTGGAGGATAAAACAACAAATTTAGGTCCTTCGCTATATTTTGATACTGAACAGCTGGCGTATTAACATCGCTAGCATCGATCTGGGCGATGATAGCAGCAGTTTGAGCAGCTGTTGGGACAGGAGCGGCCGACGGAGTCGTTGGGGTGGTCGCCACAGTCGTGTTAACCGTCGCTGGAGGCGTCGGTGTAGGTGTAGAAATTGGGCTAGGGCTAGCACCGCTCGTCGTACAATCGGCTGTTCCGAGGTAATCCGAATAAGCCGAGCTGCCACAATTGAGTTGACTGGCTGTCTGACTTAACAAAGCGGAATTGTCAGGTGTAGCGGTTGGGGTTGGACTCGGAGTAGGAGTGGCGGTCGCTAAAGTACATGTATACCCTGTCGGGCAGACAAAAGTAGTCACTTGGGATTTTGGAGTACAGGTATATCCTGTTGGACATTGGGTAGATCCGGTAGTAGCTCCGGACGCAGTTGTGCCAGTCGAAGCGGTCGCCGTACATCCATAGAGACTGTTCATTTTAGTTCTGGTAGAAACGCCGAAATAGCCGTTGCCTGAAGTCATACCGTTCGGCTCTAGGATAGTTGAAGCATACTTCTCTTGGAATGTTGTGATCGCTTTAGCAACCGTTGCGTTGTAAGACGTAAGCGCCACTCCTGTGCTCCAGAGGCCTTCCGTGATGAGATCGTTCTTCAAGGCCGTGGCTTCAGCAGAAGCCAGGGTGGAGCCGACTTTGTGATTGGTATTGAATGTGTAGCAAGAGATAGAAGCTTGAGCTTGTGATATGCCAGTAACCATGGCAGGTGTGATGACTAGAAGAGTTAGAGCTACATAGGTTATGGCATTTTTCATAATGATTGATGAGTAAATTAATAATGATTAATTGAATTACTTTTTTAAAAGCTTATGGCACATATTGACACCCATTAGCCAGTGTACACGACCTAAGCGCTTTAACCGACCCGTCCGCTAATTTGATGCGTACTTTTGTGGCATTGGCATCTCCAGGATCAACTAAAGCAACGTGGAATATATTGGTACCATATGCAGTGCCATTCTTGGCGATGCGTAATTTGGAAGGTGTCGCTGGTGGAGTGACTACGCTTTCTATAGCGATGTGTTGAATATTGGGACTAGTTGGTGTTCCTTGGTTAACTCGTAAACCAATGTCGATAAAATTATTTGAGGTTGGTGGAGCCAAGCTGAGGTCGGCTATTACAGTTTTGTCGCTACTCATCGTTATTGTGCAACTTGTACCGGATGTGCCGGATGTGGTATCGCATCCTGACCATGAATTAAAGACTGATCCAGAATCAGGAGAAGCTGACAATGTTATATTTGTATTTGCGTTTATTCCAGATTGAGAACACGTCGACCCACAACTAATGGTAGTATTCGAACCAGTAACGGTCCCGCTACCGCTTCCTGTTTTGTTGACTGTAAGTCTATAGCTTGAAGATTGAACGGAGTTCAAAGTAAATGTGGCCGTAACCGGTCTATTCGAATTCATGGTTACATTACAGGTGTCATTTTGAATGACCGGTACGCCTGGAGGAAAATCTCCGGTCGAGACAGAATCACATCCCTGCCAACCGGTACTTAACAGGCCGGTTGATAAAAAAGACGAGCCGCTTGCGGGAGATGCTCTTAATTGAATAGTTGTGCCTTCTGGTATATTTGTTTGCGAAGTTACAGGACAAGTCGGGTCACAGCTAAGGGTAGAATTCTGGGTTCCCGTGATCGTACCTGAACCGGTGCCAGCTTTGGAAGCAGTCAGAGAGTAGTATTTTGGCGAGACAACGGTGTAAGGTAAACTCATATTCGAACAATAGCCACCAGGGTAGATATTCCCTGTATGCGCAGTAATGCCGACATTATGCCCTCCCTCATCTGACGCAGCTGTGAAGTATTTCGAACCGCCACTGGAACCAGAGCCATTGCCAGAAACAAAACCAGTGTTAAAAACATCAATCAATGTTGGGTTTACTACTGTGCCAGCTGCCACGCCAAAAGCAAAAGAATATTTAAAAGGCGTACCATCCCAGGTCACGGTTCCAGTAACCAGTATCTGCTCTCCAGGGGAGAAAGTGGTTTTGTTTATGGTTGCCGTCCAAGTTGCACCTCCCGAGATACCATAGTAACCCATTTGGTTGTATGTGCAGTGTGCAGAAGCAGAAGTCTGAGCAAACGCGAATTTTGTGCCAACGACAAATAAGCAAATGGCGATCGTTACAATCGTTGCACCGAATTTCATGCTTGCTGATGAGTTATTTATTTCACGACGAAATAACATATGTTTCTGATTATTGAATTAACCACATTCTACCTGTATCAGGATTTGATGGATCACCTTGTTGAGTCGTTCGAGTCTCGATATCAATCCCCCCATTGAATCGCGCAATGCCCCAAACATCCAATCCGTATGTGAGCGAACCGTCGGTGTTAATTAGAAGAGGTCCTTGTTTGGATTGTGATATTGAGCCAACGTTAAGTGGTGCATCACAGCCCGATTCACCAGATGGACATGTTGGAGGCGTATGTTGAGGAGCTGACCAGTCGGCCAAAGCCGCCAATGCAAATGCCCCCAGAAACAGTCCAGTTACTACCGCGATACGATTGATTATTGGTGATTTGATTTTCATGATGTTTCTAATTAATAATTTGTAACAAATAATAATGAGTTATATATTTTCGAGCGAGGAATGCTTGGCGGGAGGATTGGGACGTTTCAGTTGTGCTTGCTTAATCGCAATCTCTTGAGCAGTCAGATTCGCGGGAGGATTGGGACGTTTCAGTTGTGCTTGCTTAATCGCAATCTCTTGATCAGTCAGATTCGCGGGAGGATTATGAGATGAAATAGGTAAGAGAGGAACATGATTATTTTGCTGACTACTGACTAGTGAGATGTTACCTGTACTTGAACCATTATAAAACCACAAATAGTAAACAAGAAACGCCGCGCACAGAACAATAACAACGATCAAAGCGATCATTTTGGGATGATGCTTTTTGGGTGGCATCTTAAAAATCTCGCTCAATTGAGAATTGGAAACGTCCATATGTAGATTATCCCACACCTAACCATTAATATATACCGATGGGTGTGGATAAGAGTAATTATTTCGTTAGAAAACTCCTCCTGTGCACGGACAGCATCCCAAGCCGATTTATAGCCTCATAATGTGCTTTGGTCCCATATCCCTTATGCTTTTCAAACCCGTACTCAAGATGTTTAACCGCCAACTTATTCATCTTTCTGTCCCGCAGGACTTTGGCGCAAATGGAAGCTAATGCGATCACTTTCTCCTTTTCATCGCCTTTTATGATCGTGCATTGATTCACATACTCCGCCGGCGCCTTGAGGCCGCCGTCTAATAGGACCTGGCAGGAATTTGGGTCAATTTCAAGTCCATTCAAAGATGATTCAAGCGCGCTTCTTATCGCCCAGGTCAGACCTAGTCGATCGATAATCCTCTCACTCTTAAAAGCGACGCGAAAATCTATGTCACCGGATTTTTGAGCATCTAGGATCCTACTGAACCATTCTTCCCTTTGCTTTTCATTCAATTGCTTGGATTCTTTGACGCCACGGAACAATTTCGCCGCGGCAGTATTCAAGAACACGAAAGCGCCGACAGCTACCGGCCCAGCAATGGGTCCTCGGCCAACTTCGTCGATGCCGATAAGATAGCGGTACTTGGTAAGTTTCAATCTATTCATTATTTGAACCCACCCCGATGAACCATTCGTGGGCCGGCACAACCTCAACTTTCAGGCCCTCGTGCATGATAGTTTCTTTTTGATCTACGGTCACGACTGTGGCTTTGTCTAATTTTAGATCAATCGCCGCTTTCTTCAGAGCTTTCAGTTCCCTAGCCTTAGTCGCGGAATCACTCAAATCCCAACAGACCTGAACAAGTTCCTTGTCACGGCCACCTTCACGAATGACAAAATCTACTTCGCAAAGCGGAGTTTTGTAATAGAACAATTGCTTTCCTCGCCTTTTCAGTTCAAGAAAGACGGCGTTCTCCAGAAGCCTACCTCTGTCCTCGGAAAAACTCATGGAAACGACATTGGCCAGACCAGTATCTACCGAGTAAATCTTCTTTAAGCTTCTCTGCCTTGATTTCAGGGATGAAGAATATTGCTCCAATTCATAGCAAAGCATGGCTTCTTTGAAGTAATCAGCATATCGCACAGCTTTGGCAAAGGAAATGGAGTACATCTTCTTCAGAGACGTTGGTGAAAGAGTCTTGGAAACATTACTCATAATGAACAAGCCTATTTTTTCAAGAGTATTCTTGTCTCTGACATCGTATCTGCCGATAATATCTCTTTCCACGATATCTCCATAATAAGATTTCAAAAGCTCGCGTTGACCGGTCAACACCACCTGCGGAAAACCGCCATAAGACAGATACTCCGGAAAAGCTCGATTGATTTCATTGTTTTTCATGAAAAGATCCTTCGCGCTTTCCGCGGCAATCCCTTTGAAGGAGAGATACTCCTTGAACGAAAGCGGCATAAGACTGAATGATACGTGCCTACCGGTAAGCAAAGTTGAGAGCTCTCCGCTCATCAGCTTGGAAGATGAGCCGGTGATGAAGATTTTGTAACTAGTGCCATCCCGATATTTCCTTATGACCCGTTCCCAAGAATCTATATTTTGAATCTCATCAAAAAAAAGATATTTTAGTTTGTCGCTGAAATATCGAGTATAGACTTCCACGACATCTTCCAATACGGAAGCCTTATTGTTCTCGGAAAAATAAGGGTCCTCAAAATTAATGTAGAGCCATGAATCTTTATCAGGCAAACTTTTTGCCAACAGCATCAATACCGACGATTTTCCGCTTCTCCTCACTCCAGTTATATCAACAACCTCCGAGTTATTTATATCCGACGATGAAGTTAGAACCCTAGGAAAAAGCCTGTCATTCAAAACTTCCCTTTTCCAGAAATTCAGTATGTCTCTAATTTTTTCGGTGTCTTTTGTTTGCATGATTAAGTCAATTATATGATACTAAAATCACAGATTTAAGTCAAGTATACATGACTTATTTGAGAGTTTTGCATAATATGGCTATATTAAGCCAAACTGTGGTCTATAATTATCTCGATTTGCGCTTTGCACTTACCGCTTGTAGACTAACTCCATGTCCCGCTTCGTTCACCTGCATACGCATTCCCATTATTCCCTCCTGACCGCATTGCCGAAGATCGATGAATTGGTCGGCGAAGCCAAAAAGTGCGGCATGACCTCGTTAGCTTTGACCGACAGCGGCAATCTTTACGGCGCCATCGAATTCTACAAGGCTTGCAAAAAAGCTGAGATCAAACCGATTATCGGCGTGGATTTCTATGTGGCGGCGCGAAGCCGCAAAGATATGCAGGCTGGAATAGATAATCGCCGAACTCGCCTGGTTCTTTTGGCCATGAATGAGATCGGGTACAAGAATCTGATCCAATTGGTGACGAAATCGCATTTGGAAGGTTTCTATTACAAGCCGCGCCTCGATAGAGAATTGATAAAAGAATTCAATGAAGGTCTGATCGCCATTATGCCATCATTCAATGGAGAAATTGCACAATCATTGAAGAGCCGGAATCAGGATAAAGCGAGAGAGGTGGCGGAATTCTACAAGTCAGTATTCGGTGTCGTAACTCATGCCAGTTCGCCGCCGGCCCACGGCGCTCTCACCGGCATGAGTCACTCCACCGAAAAGACCGACGACAATCAAGCCGGTAATGTCCGCTCTTCTCACTCGGCCAGGCACGATTCTGCTGAATCGCCTTCGCTCGCTCCGAAAGTCGTTTCTGGAGAACTCCCTCCTTCCCTCGCCTCACGTCTCTTCATAGAGATCACCCATCACCCGGAAATAGATGGCCACGAACAATCCATGGAAGCATTGGCGAAATTCGCCAAGTCGGAAAACATACCGATCATGGCGGCCCATGATGTGTATTACATAAAACCTGAAGATAGACTAGCTAGAGAGACTCTTATCAGGGTAAATTCTCATACAGATTCTTCGGAGAAAATGTCTGATAGCGATGAAGACGACTTCTCATTCATTTCCGACGAGAAAGCTGAGCAACTATTCAAGGAAATGCCGGAGGCATTGGAGAATACCGCCAAGATTTCTGATGCATGCAATTTGGAATTGACTCTCGGCAAGTGGGTATTCCCTGCTCTCACCGTCGAAAGCGGTCGCACTCCTGATGACGAACTAAAACATTTGGTCTATGAAGGATTCGCTCTGCGAGGAATTGAAAAAACAGAAAAGATCATAGAACGTGCCGAGTACGAACTGAAGATCATTCGTGACAAAGGATATTCTCCATATTTCCTAGTGGTGGCTGACATGCTCCGCTTCGCCAGGACCAACGGCATCCTTTCAAACATCAGGGGTTCGGTTTCTGGTTCTATGGTCACTTTCCTTTCCGGTATCACTAATATCAATCCGCTGGTATATGAAATCCCCTTCGAAAGATTCCTCAATCCGGACCGTCCTTCGGCGCCGGATATCGACATGGACTATGCCGACGACCGGCGCGATGAAGTCATCGACTATGTGCGCAGAAAATACGGTGCCGACAAAGTGGCGCAGATCGGTACTTTCGGTACGATGATGGCTCGCGGATCTGTCCGCGACGTTGCTCGAGCTATGGGATTCCCGTACGAGACTGGGGATAGGATCGCCAAACTCATTCCCATGGGTTCACAAGGATTCCCTATGACCATCGACCATGCCCTGGAATCGGTTCCGGAACTCAAGAGTTTGCTCATCAATGACGAGGAAGCCAAACAGATCGTCGGCATGGCCAAGAAGATAGAGGGTTGCGCTCGTCACATCGGTGTGCACGCAGCCGGTGTAGTCGTGGCTCCGACACCTCTCACTGATTACACGCCGCTCCAATTCGATCCGAAGGGCGAAGGTAAAGTCATCACCCAATACGACATGTATTCGATCGAGGAGGCTGGGCTTCTCAAGTTTGACTTCTTGGGCTTGAAGAACTTAACGATCATTGCCGACGCTATTACCCGTGTCGAAAAAATTGACGGCATAAAGATTGACTCTGATACGATCCCGGTCGATGACAAAGAAACTTTTGAAATGCTGGCTCGTGGAGAAACAGCCGATCTGTTCCAATTGAATGGCGATGGGATGACCAGGTTCTTGAAAGAATTGAAACCGACGACTATTCACGATATCAACGCTATGGTGGCCCTATACCGTCCAGGTCCGATGCAATTCATTCCGGAATATATCCAACGCAAGCATGATGCGACGCTCATCAAATACCTGGACCCGGCTTTGGAACAGATCTTGAAGAAGACATACGGGGTCCTTGTCTATCAGGACGACCTCCTCATCATGGCGCATGATTTGGCTGGATATTCCTGGATCGAAGTGGACAAGTTCCGCAAAGCAGTTGGAAAAAAGATTCCAGAAGAAATGGCCAAGCAAAAAGAAAAATTCATCAAAGGTTGCATGAGTCATAGTAAATGGTCAGAGAAGAAAGCATCGCAAGTCTGGAAATGGATCGAGCCTTTCGCGGCTTACGGCTTCAATAAGGCGCACTCGGTTTCTTATGGACGTATCGCCTACATTACGGCGTATCTCAAAGCGCATTTCCAGGAAATTTATCTCTCGGCGGTTCTCACATCAGAGCAAGGTGAGACGGACAAAGTGGCGGAGACTATTGCAGAATGTAAGCGGTTGAATATTCCAGTGCTTCCACCTGATGTGAATGAGAGTTTTAGTCAGTTTACCGTGATCAAGGAGCGAGACGGAAGGGGCAAGGAGCAAGAAAAAACAAGCTCTGAGCTTCCTCCTTCCTCCTCCCTCCTTTCTCCTTTCTCTTACCGCATCCGTTTCGGACTGGTAACGATCAAAAACTTCGGGCAAGGTATCTCCACGGCCATCATCGACGAGCGGAAGAAGAATGGTAAATACAAATCATTGGCTGATTTCCTGGACCGCGTCAAAGATCGGAATTTGAATAAGAAATCGCTGGAATCGCTGATAAAGGCTGGAGCCATGGATTGCTTTGGTGAAGATCGTGGAGTCATGCTAGCCAACATAGAACTTATGCTGGAGTACAACAAGGAAAGCGAGAAAAACCACGCCGATCAAAATTCACTTTTTGGAATGATGGCTGACCATTCTAGCGTGCCAGTCTTGCATTTGAGTCCAGCTCCTGTTGCCGACATGCGCGACAAACTGGCTTGGGAAAAAGACTTGCTCGGCTTGTATGTATCGGGGCATCCACTGGAAAGATACCGCGACATGATCATGAAGAAAGATATCGATATCAAACGTGCCATGGAGAAAGGTAAAGACGGTGCCTCTGTGATCTTCGCTGCTATTATAAATGAGGTTCGCATAGTACAAACAAAGAAGAATGAGACTATGGCTTTCATTAGCATTTCTGATTTTTCTGGTTCAGCTGATGCGGTAGTTTTTCCTCGAACTTACACGGAATTCAAACCTCTCATTCAAGCTGATAAATGTCTAGCTATCAAAGCGACGATTAATACGAGGAATGGTGAAAGGGGGTTCAATATTGAGAGGGTGAAGGGGTTGTGAACGCAGGCAAATGATATCATTTACCTGCGTTAATTATTAAAAAGAAAAGCCACGCCCCTTTTAGAGAGCGCGGCTATGTTTTGGAAGTGAGGCATTCCATCAATCGCTGGGACTAGGAAGCATCCCGCTCGTCGCCTCTTCCCCAAATTTTGTGGCGCAAGCCATCAAGCGCAATAATTGCACTGGTCCGTTCGCGCCACTGGTCGCTTTCGCAACCAAAAATTCAAAGAACAAAATTACAGAGGGGAATCCTTATCCACGCCATTGACGTAATCAATGTGCACAGGTCTCATCTCCCCTCTTTCCGATTTTGAAATAATTAAACTTCAATTCCGGAAATAGGGGGCGAGAGAATTGCTTCTCTCGCCTGTGTGATAATAGCATTTACGCCTCTTTGCAGAAGCATGACAACCCTCATCACACCTTTCGCCGCCTCGCTCACTCTTTCGAGCTCGCTTCAGCGGCAGATCTTTCCAACTTCCACCACTCGCGGTAGAGCCACTCGGCGAAACGAGTCAATGTGCGCCAACTACCCATTCGGTGGATGTGCTGCTTGGTATACTGCAGGAATCTTTTCTCCTTACCTTCAACCATGATCTTCACCATGACAGGTTCAGGATGTTTAGCTCTGGCCCGCTTTTTGGCCTCGATGAGATAAGCACCCCAGCGGGTCTTATCTCCCTGACGGTTGAATTGCTCCGCGAGGTTCCAAAAGGCCTGGCGACCATTCTCCTCATCCCAATTCGCTGTTTCACCGCTACGCCGTTTGGGAAATTGCTTATCTGGCGGTAACGGATTGCCTTTCTTGTCTTTCAACTTGACATGGAGTCCGTTGTAAGCGACGAACTTCGAGGCCTTGGGGAATCGCCGAATATCGACGACTGCGTAAATGAGACGAGCGGCAATACGAGGTCCCAGACCGGGAATGCCCTCGAACAGATTCTTGTAGACATCGAGTGATTCCACGAGCTTGGTGAGATCCTTCAACCGTTTAGCTTGTTCGGTCTCCAAAGCTACAAGGACCACATCCGTAGCCTTGCGCTTCAGAAACTCCTTTTCGATCGAGCCTTCGGGGAAGCCACCGGTTTCACTGCAGAAGGTATCGCCGATATGGTGCTGGAAGAGGCGCTGATTGCAAGCGATCCTTGCTTTCATGGCATCTTTCCATTCACGATATAGGTTACGCAAGCGAATGATTCTGCGATCGCGAACATGCGTAGCATAGAAGTCTCCACGACATTCCTCCGCCAAACGAATGAGGAGCACCGGGTCGTCGTCCTTCGACGCCGCTCCACGATAATCCTTGAGCTTGAATGGTGGGATACGAATGACAGAACCATTCATTTCCGAAAGCTTTCGGCTCAAGGCATAGGCGAAGTAATCGCCGGAACCGCCCAGAGTCATAACCACCATGTCGTATAGTTGTAGACCGATCCAGTCCGTTGGGACCTTTTCGGCCACTTCGACGAGCGTTACGATAGGGGACGCACCCTTCTTGCCTTTCTTGGTTTCATGACGGCTCTGCGATGGATGGCGCTCCACAAGAACGTCCTCGTCCTTGGCAGCGCGGAAGATGACCTGGTGCGCGATCATACCGGAAATATCTTCTCCCGGTTTGACAACCCTCCACTTCACCGCGCACTGACCCTTGAGGAAGTCCAGCTCATCTTGTTCACTTTCGAGCTTGAAGCGCTGAATAGCGTTACTACCGGCTTCTTTGATAGCTATCAATGTCGGCCGAGCCTCCTGATCTTTCTTCTGCTTGATGCGGTGCGAGATGCCGATGATGCGACCCTGACCCGGACTCCACTCATTGATCGCTTTAACCGTCTTCAACTCTCGGCCACCAAACATTTCTGCAATAATGGCCCCGACTTCATCTGTTTTTTCCGTCTTCATCACTAACCTTTCTATTTTAGGACTAGGCGTCCTGTTTTTTGTTGCTTCGCTCCGACGAATTTCGGAACAAAGTTTGGGAATGTAGGAATTCAGACTCTCATTGAAGAGAATCAGCGTCATCACATTCCCTCCTCTTTTCAGAGGAAATTTTCGGGGCAGGCTCGCATTCTCCCTGTTTCCAGGAAAGTTTGTTTTTCGCCCCGATCCTCTTTTCAGAGGAAAACTTGGTATGGATAACGGCTTCCCCGCTCAAATTGAGCATCAAGCGCAACACCCATACCATCCGCTTTCGCGGAAATTCTGCGAGCATGTTGATCTACTCTATAAAGAATGATCCCGCTCGCTCGCAACGGCTTTCGCCGAAATTTTATTGTAAAGAGCACTGTGGCAACGCTCTACTCTTCCTTTCGGAAACGTGGTGTAACGCCACAGAGAGAATCATTTCTGACCCTCTTCACGAAATACTTTCCGAGGTCTACCCTCGGAAAACATATCATGAAGAGGGGGTGAGTATTGGTAGTTTCGTCAAGATAACACGCGTTTACACACTCACCCTTCCGCCGATAACAGGCAACGATGAGATCGCGCTTCGCACGTGACTCTACGCCTATGTATCGACGAGATTTTGGAGAAGAAATGGGAGTCTCGCATTTTAAGCAGTCCGTCATACTCTTCTCCAAGGCTTTCGCCTAAATTTCGCGGCAAAGGAGCGGGGTCGCCATAATCGGGCACCTAATTCTTCTTGCCGCGGTCCCTACTTTCGTTCGGGACGAAATTTCGTGGTGCATCAACTTTGACGCCTAAATAGCATTCCTTGTTTCACACCACGTGTCCTTATGGACAAAATTCAAAGAACGGTGCAGAGCAGGGCACCAGTCTCTAGCAAAATATTGCCGAAATGCTCCTTTCGCTCTGCACCGAAATCTAAAATTACGCTAGCATTTCTTTTCCATCGTGTCAACCCACTCCCGCCTCCATAGAAAAGTTGCTATAGTTACACCCATGAACAATCAAACTAACCCCGATTCTATTCTTTCATCAAAGCGCCATACTCTGGCTCACCTCTTAGCCGCCGCGGTTCTCGAACTCTACCCCGAAGCCAAGCCGACCATTGGTCCTGCAGTAGACAATGGCTTTTATTACGACTTTGAATTCCCTGCTGACAAGCGCCCGACCGACAGCGACCTCAAGGATATCGAGAAAAAGATGCGCAAGCTGCTTCCCTCTTGGAAAGAAATGTCTGGCAAAGAAGTCACCGAAAAAGAGGCTCGCGATCTATTCGCTGGCAATCCTTACAAGCTAGAACTCATCAACGAGATCATTTCCAAGAAAGAGCCGGTGACTCTCTACACCGCTGGAAAATTCGCTGACCTCTGCCGAGGTGGACATATGGAGTCACCAGCCAAAGAGATCGCCGCTGATTCATTCAAGCTTTCTAGGCTTGCCGGCGCTTATTGGAGAGGCGAAGAGAAGAACATCATGCTGACACGCATTTACGGTCTAGCCTTCAACGACAAAACTGAATTAGACGCATACCTTACTCAACTCGAGGAAGCTGCCAAGAGGGATCACAAGAAGCTTGGCAAAGAATTGGACTTGTTCACTTTCTCCGAATTGGTCGGCTCTGGCCTGCCTCTCTGGACGCCGAACGGTATGATCATGAGAGAAATTCTCGATGGTTTCGTCTGGGAATTGCGCGCGAAATATGGTTACCAGAAAGTCGAGATCCCTCACATCACCAAGAAAGATCTCTATGAGAAGAGCGGCCACTGGGACAAATTCAAAGACGAGCTATTCAAGATAACTACTCGTGAAGGCCACGTTTTTGCCATGAAGCCCATGAATTGCCCTCACCATACCCAGATCTACGACCGCAAGCAGCATAGCTATAAGGAGCTTCCGCAGAGATACGCCAATACCACCATGGTCTACCGCGATGAACAGTCGGGGGAATTGGCTGGCCTTTCACGCGTTCGCTGCATCACCCAAGACGATGCCCATGTTTTTTGCCGTCATGGTCAAGTCAAAGAAGAGATGCTCAAGGTTTGGGACATCATAACCTCTTTCTATAATGCCGTCGGATTTACTTTGACTCCTAGACTGTCATTACATGATCCGGAACACATGGAGAAATATCTAGGCACAGAAAAAGTCTGGCTGGAAGCAGAGCAATCTTTGAGAGAAATGACTGTTGAAAAAGGTGTCACTGCTATCGAGGCCAAAGGCGAGGCTGCTTTCTACGGACCGAAGGTAGACTTCATGGCCAAAGATTCACTCGGCCGCGAATGGCAAGTCGCCACCATTCAGCTCGACATGAATTTGCCAGAGAGATTCGACCTTTCATGCATAAATGAGAAGAGCGAGAAAGAGCGCATAGTGATGATCCATGCCGCTATCATGGGATCTATTGAACGTTATATGTCTATTTTGATCGAACATTACGGTGGCAACTTCCCTCTGTGGCTAGCACCTGTTCAGGTCAAAGTCATCCCCGTTGGAGAAGCACACATAGAAGCAGCCAAGAAAGTCCATGAATCATTGCGTGGCGCTTTTGTCCGCTCAGAACTAGACGATTCCGATCATGGCTTTGGTAAGAAGATCCGCAATGCCAAGACCGCACGCATTCCCTACACCATCATCATTGGAGACAAAGATTTAGCTGCCGGCAAAGTCACTCTGGAAAGCCGCGACAAGGGACAGATTGGTCAACTAACGACAGAAGAGATTCTGCGGAAGTTCGTAGAAGAAATAAAGGAACGAAAATAGTAGGTTCCACCTCCAAACAAAAAGCCCTCAATGAGGGCTTTTTGTCATTTTATTTGGATCAGCCTTTCGGCCGAACACTCACACCCGTCTGTCGAGGCTTGGCCTCTCCCTGTTATATCTTCTGTTTATTGAACAAAAGATACATGACCGTGAAGAAGAGAACGAGGATGATGAGGATGGCGATCCAACCCCAAGGAACATTAGACAAGGAGAGCAGTGAAGCTGCAGCTTGTCCGTTGTTTGACGCTTGCGGAGCGACTGCAGAATTGGACTGAGTTGTAGCCTTTACAGCTGGAGCACTCTTCGTAGCGACATAAGACTTGGTCTTGCCGACCGTGAGAGCATTGCTGCAAGCACGAGAAGCGGTCCTACCGTCAGCAGAAGTGACCGTTACGATAGCGCTTTTGGTACCAGTTTTTGAGTAATATTTAATGATCGAAGATTGTGAGCCGGTGATACCATCAGAACCCGTCCAAGAATAGATGTAAGGGCCCGCACCACCAGTGACTTCAACATTCCAAGTGACAGGCTGATTGATCGCGGCATTCATCGGATCGGAATAACATCCGATATCGAGACCGCTATTCGGAGCCGCGAGGACGATAGGCTGATTGACGACCGGATAGGTCACAGGATAGTTATTGTTCGAATAACCGGTTGAGTAACCTCCATAACCATAGTAGACGTTGACTGTATTGGAACAATACTGCCTAACGCTCTGGCCATTTGAATAGACAGTTACTGAGGCGGTCTTGTCTCCAGCCGTGCTATAAGTGAAGTTGGCTGTTTGATTGCTGCTATAAAGACCATCCGTTCCCGTCCAGCTATATGTGTAATAACCGGTACCACCAGAAGGATAAGCTGTCCAAGTAACATTGCTACCAGTTCCTACGCTTTGGGCATTCGCGCTACAAGTCACACCAAGCGGCGTGTAGTAGTTCGGCTGAGTGTAATACTGGTTGTTATAGTTAGGTTGACCATAATAGTTAGACTGAGCATAAGTCGCAGGTGCGTATGTCGCAGGCGCATTGTAATACGTCCTGTTGTAGCTATTGTTATTCGTGTACGGATTGGCATAGCTAGGCGTACCGGCATAATACTGGGCATGAGCGGGCAGTCCAAAAGCGCCGACCGCCATAATTACGGTGACTGCAACGAGCATGTATTTGTTGACTATATAATTCATTGGATAATTCATGGTATTCGATGCTTTTGGCTTATTTCTTTGATAAATGGCTTATTTAAGCCATAGAATAAGTTAATGCACGTTTAATTTCTAATACACATAATTGTATACCATAATGAGCCAAAAGTCAAGGGCTCTTAGGAAACAGTTTGCACGTCCCTAGCTGATTTCCTATACGAGCAATAATCACATTTGGCGTCTGGTTTTGGAGGCTTTTCCAACATAAGGCATTTTTTTAGATCCTCCAGAGTTTTCGGTATCCACGAATCGTCGCCGGTATATGGAATGAGATCTATGTCGAATTCGAGTTTGGCGTCGAATGCTGATCGGTCAGTTTTGCCATTGCAGTAGACAAAGAATCCTGTCGGGGACACTTCAAATCCATTCATTCGGAATAACCATTGATATATTTCCATCTGGCGCTTGTAGCCGATCTGCCATTCCTTATCCAGCGATACCTTTTCTTCTTTACTTGTTGATTTGTAATCAACAATGATCAACTCCCCTTTTGAATCGGTCCAGACATCATCAATGGCGCCTGTCACATTCAGGTTAGTAGGCTCATGGATATATCTGATGCCTTTGAAATTGCTGCGCCAAATATCGAGGTCTTCGTGTTGGAATGGCACAACATCTTTGAGGCCATAAGCGTGCATGAGTGGATGAGGCCTCTTCTTAGCACGATGTATATCGAATTCCTTCTTGAGTAAGGTGTCAACGGCGGAGTTCAAAGCGAACGGAAAACCCGGTGGCCTCCCTACTCCTAATCGACAATCGAGATAAAAGCAAAGCGGGCAATTCAAAAAAAGATCTATCTTCGACCGGCTCGTCCTGAATGGCTCATCGCTTTTCGGATCAAAAAGATTGCGGTTTCGGCGAGAATTGTAGTAGTCAGACATGGGTGAATCCTAACATTTTTTGCATAATTTAAAAATCAGCTCATGAAGTATGATGACTTCAAGAAATTGCTCCCTCTTTTTTAAGTATAGCCAGCTTCCGGCCGATCCCTCTATTATACCCTCGCATCTTCCCATCAGAACCTATGACCCTGTGGCATGGAATGTTTGGATCATAATTGGTACCTAAAGCATTACCTACTGCTCTGAACGCCAATGGCCGCCCAGCCTTCATGGCAACTTCCTTATATGTCATGGTCTTGCTTTTGGGGATCTTGCGCACGATCGTAAAGACTCTTTCTTTGAAAGATAGGTTCGCTATTTTGGCCTCAATGGAATCATTCATCATTCTTGTACGTACTGTAATCAAAATATGGTGCGTCCCACAAAAGAAAAACCGCCCCACCATTTGTAATGGCAGAGCGGTTCATTCTTGATAAAATATTCGGGTGATTATTTGGCGGCCGTAATGGTAACGCTCTTCATGACCACATCCTGAAGCGGCTTATCTGAACCGTCCCTTTGCACTGCGGCGATAGCATCGACGACATCAAGACCAGAAATGACTTTTCCAAAGATGGTGTAGCTATGAGGCAAAGCCGTATCTTTCTGCATGATGAAGAATTGGCTACCATTGGTATCTGGTCCGGAATTGGCCATAGCTACTGTTCCGCGGACATAACCAGCCTTAAAGGAAGGAGTATTCTGATTCAATTCATCGGCGAACGAATAACCTGGACCACCTCTACCGGTACCTGTAGGATCGCCTCCTTGGATCATGAATCCCGGGATGATGCGATGAAAGATGAGGTTGTTATAGAAGCCTTTTTCAGCCAAAGTTATGAAATTCTTGGCTGTATTGGGCGCGTCGGCATCATAGGTCTCAAAGACGATGGTGCCTTTGTTCGTAACAACGGTGACTGTATGCATAAAGTTTTTTACATTAGTCGGGCTTGGTAATGGTGACGCTTGTACGGCAACGGCAGCAGGCGATTGGCTGGTGGTCGAAGCGGTCGAATCAGTCGAGGCTGGCGTTGTGCTAGCTGGCGGATTGCCATACTGATTGAAATAAGAGGTCGACGACGAGTTCATAGCCCATTGGACTCCAGCAAGAACCAAGACGACGATAACGACAATGATCAGGATACGTGAAGTAGACATAGATTAGTTAAAAGTTAGAAAGTCTATAAAGTTTGAAACTTTGTTAATAAATAATCGACTAATAAGATTAGTGGCACCAATGATATAGACAAAACTATAATTTGTACAGTTCCTCGGCTTTTTGGACCACGAGCTTCTTTGCTTCGTCGAACGGCATTCGAAGGATCAGTCCGGCCGCTGCACGATGACCGCCGCCCCCGAGAGATTCGGTCAATTTGGCTACATCATATTTTTCTATATCTTTTGAACGGAAGCTGAATTTGATGACATTCGAGTCGATTTCCGCCGCAGCCGCCACAAAATCCCATTCAGCTACGGTCAACATGAATGAGGACACTTCGCTTGTCCGCACATCGGCCGTGGGTATATTCTTACTCTTGATGACTGTTGAAGGAACAGCCGCCAAGGCGAACCTTCCTCCACAGAAGACTTCAATTGAATCCAAAGCTGCAGCTTCGAAGGCAATAAGTTGCGGGGAGTTAGAATTCTCCATCCGCGTAATGAGATCCGATACATCTGGAATATGCTTCACTAGCTCGCCTATGATCTCGTACGTATGTTGAGTGACCCCCCTATACTTGAACGCACCAGTGTCCGTATATATCCCAATGAATAGATTGGCACTAATCTCGGGAGTAAGCTTCACCTCCCACAACTTGAAGAGGTCGAATAATATCTGACAGCTAGCTGGATACGCGCTCTCGAGCAGATTGATCTCCGCGAACTGCCTATTCGTCGCATGATGGTCTATGGCTATAGTCTTCAGATTTGGAGCGAATTTGATCTCACCGCGACGCGAAACCATTTGCGGTTGGGCGCTGTCGATGATGATGAATAGGTCAAACTGGCTCTGATCGATCTCCAAAAAATTCTTCTCTACTATCTCGCCCGCGCCTGGAAAATGTTTGAATCCTCGCGGGAACTCTGAGTCGCCTTTTATGACCGTCACCTTCTTCCCTATTTGCTCTAGAGCAAACTTCATAGCCAAGGCCGAACCAACAGAATCTGGATCTGGTGACGGGTGGAAATGCAGGAGTATAGATTTGGCTTTTTGAATCTCAACCAAAATCAATGGGGCCTTTTCCTTGATGATAGGCGAGATCTCGCCGCTAGTTGATTGGACTTCTCTTGACATAGAGATATCCTAGCATGGCTTCGCGGAGGTGGCACCTATGTAGAGGTCAGGCCTCTACATGATCTCGCAATTTCTATTCTTCAAGATTTGCTCCTCTGGACAATAGAGGGCTCTGATAAAACCAGCTAAATAGAACGAACCAACCACTAACAAGGTGTCTCCTTTCAATAAACATTTTCGCGCTTCTCTGAAAGCTTTGACTGGGTCTGGATTGCAATTGATCTCGGATTGTTTATGCGCGACTTTCCGCGCTTCATCAGCGAGAATTCCGGCTTCTACAGAAGGTCGTCCGAAGACATTGAATTGGCAAGTATGTATTCGATCAGCCAGTGGCGCGATCATCCGCACCATCTTCTTCCAATCCTTATCAGCTGAAATGGCGATAACCACAGAAAGTTTTTTGAACTTCAATTTCTTCAAGTTGAATATAGTACTTTCGATCTTTGAAGGATTATGCGCGCCATCGATTATTACCAGCGGCTTCCTCTCCACAATCTCAAACCTAGCAGGAAGACTTGGCATAGTTTTGATCTTCTTTGGCGACTCGATTATTCCGAGACTGGTGCAAATATACCCAGCAAGCAATATATTCCGCGCATCGTAGCCGAGACGAGCGACTTTAATGGCTTCAAATTTGGCGCCAGCCTTATCGCACTCACCTTTGAGTATCTTCAAAATCTTTAGATCTGCTTCGGTCGTAAAGAATCGACTACCCTCTTTAATTATCCCAGCCTTGTCTTTGGCGATATCCGTCTTTGTTGATCCCAATATTTGCGTATGATCCAGACCGATGTTAGTAATTGCTGTAATCAAAGGATTTATGATCACATTTGTAGCATCGTAACGGCCGCCTAGACCGACTTCCAATACTACATATTCACATTTTTCTTTTTTGAAATAGGTCAAGGCGATAGCGAAGATCATCTCGAAATATGACGGCGGACCATTCCTGCCGGACTTGGCCATCAGTGCAATCTTTGGTTTCAATGACTCCGTGATATCTGCGAATATCAAAGGATCGACATACTTATCGCCAACCTGTATCTTCTCGATAGTACTCACTGTAAATGGTGACGTGAATAAGCCGGTGCACTTACCAGCTTTTACCAATTCAGTATGAACGGCAGTTGCCACGCTTCCTTTTCCCGAAGTTCCTGTGATGTGAACGTATTTGAATCCCTTTTCTGGATTACCGATAAGATCAAGAAGTTCTTGCATTCGTTCCAGGAAGATCTGTGGCCGTGGATGAGACTTTAGATCGGTTTTCCGGTAGCCGCTATTCATTTTTCCGAAGTCTTCCAAGAATCGGACTGCCGCGTAATATCGGGTGAATCGACCTTGATTCTGCGCTTTCATAATGGTGGCACTATAGCGTAAATTTGTGGAGGTGGCACCTCTGCATATGTAGGAGGTCAGACCTCCTACATACTTGCATTTATGTACTAGAGCGCTATAGTTATGCCATACCGTCGATCCGGCTGACACCGGTGAGGTGAAGAAAGAAAGCCGATCTTTAGGCAAGTAGACTCTTCCGGACCTGCTCCGAAATGCAGATAATGAAGTTACAAACAGGGTGGCACCGCGACCAAGTCGCCCCTGCGGATTTATTAGACATAATAAATTCGGAGGGGCTATTTTGTTCCTCCGAAACAAATCAATGAACCGAACATACATAAAAGACCTCAAAAATAACGTCGGAAAGACCGTTTCTATATCAGCTTGGGTTGATGTGCGCCGCGACCACGGTAAGCTCATCTTCATCGACCTCCGTGATATGTCTGGACGCGTTCAAACAGTTGCCCTGCCTTCCAATAAAGAAGCTCACGAGATCGCCTCCAAAGTTAGATCAGAATGGGTTGTTCGTGCTGAAGGAATCGTTAACAAGAGACCGGAAAAGATGATCTCCAAGAACAAGGAGACCGGTGAGATCGAAGAAAACGGCGACATCGAATTGGAACTGAAAAAGTTGGAGGTCTTGAATGAGGCACAGACGCCGCCAATAGATGTCCGAAGCGATGGGACTGAAATCGGCGAAGAGGCCCGCTTGAAGCATCGCTACCTAGACCTCCGTCGTCCGCGCGTTCAGAAAAATATCCGAACCCGACACAAGATAATCAAATATGTTCGTGATTTCCTGGATAACGAAGGATTCACTGAAATTGAAACACCGATACTTACCAAATCGACACCTGAAGGTGCTCGGGATTACGTCGTGCCATCAAGGCTTGAGAATGGCCGCTTCTATGCCCTACCCCAATCTCCTCAACAGTACAAGCAATTGCTCATGGTGGCCGGTTTTGAGAAATACTTCCAGATCGCTCGATGCTTCCGCGACGAAGATACTCGTTCCGATCGTCAGCCGGAATTCACTCAAATGGACTTGGAAATGAGCTTCGTCGAACGTGAAGAAGTCATGGCCTTGAACGAGAAGCTTTTGGTCGAGATCGTTACCAAGCTTTATCCGAACAAGAAAATCCAGACCGTTCCATTTCCTCGGATCTCATACAAGGAGGCCATGGAGAAATACAAGAGCGATCGGCCAGATATCCGCACAGACAAAAATGATCCAAACTTGCTAGCTTTCTGCTGGGTTATCGATTTCCCATTCTTCGAAAAAACAGACGAGGATCCATTAACAGGTAGAAGCGGCTGGACATTCACCCACAATCCTTTCTCTGCACCAAAGCCAGAGCATATGCCTATGCTCATGAATAAGGAAAAGATCGGCGATATCCTGACGACTCAATACGACGTAGTGCTAAACGGATTTGAAATCGGCGGTGGCAGCATTCGTAACCACGCACCAGAGGCACTGAAGAAAGTCTTTGAGATCATGGGCTATCCTGATGAGCAGATCGAAAGTAATTTCGGTCATATGCTACGCGCCTTGGCATCTGGTGCTCCTCCTCATGGCGGCATCGCTTGGGGACTGGATCGTTTCGTAACTCTTCTTCAAAATGAATCGTCCATCCGTGAAGTCATCGCTTTCGCCAAAACTGGCGAGGGTAAGGACTTGATGATGGAAGCACCTAGCGAAATCTCTGAAAAACAGATGCGAGAATTGGGAATTGAATTACGAAAGAAGAAGAAATAGGCTTCGTCGCGACGCTTTCTAGAATATCTTCATTCCATATTGAGACCTATTTTAATGTTTTTTGAACATTTTTTCATTGTTTCTTCATCTCAGTTTGATAGAGTTTTGGAATGCTTCCCCAAGAACCTTTTGATTATTGGAACATAATCAAAAAGAGATTGCATTTTCTGCCACAAGAACCTTTCTTTCAAGAAGGTGAGATTTGGTGGTGCTCGCTAGGAATGAATATCGGGTACGAATATAACGGGAAGAATATTAATTACGAAAGACCCGTTCTGATTATCTGTAAAATAAGCAATGACATGGCGTGGGTATTGCCCATCTCATCGCAGACCAAGGAACATGAGTTCAGGTTTCTTATTGAAGAATTTCACTCTCAAGTCATCATGTCACAACCTAGGACTGTCAGTTCACGTCGTCTACTAAGAAAGATCGGCCCATTATCATGTGACGATTTCTGCAGCATTTGTGACCAAATCATTAAAATACTCCATAACACGAAACTCCGCCATAAGGCGGAGAATCTCGGAGGCCAAAGGCCTGCTGTGGGGTGAATTGTATACCAAGAGAATTATTCGTCAAGCGATTGTATTCCAATTTTCTGACTATTTCTGTAATTCAGCCATATTGACCGACCATTTACCTGTCTCTTCTGGAAATAAATGACCTCCTCCCCGCATTTCATGCGGGGTTTCCTCCAGGTTCATGAAGACCCGAAGCTCATGCGGAGCGTGTGGCCGAGATCCTTCTTGCCTTGATATTGGATGTAATTATGTATTTGAGTTTC
>Ga0209697_10001511_pt1 | contig 35556 bp, 15 predicted proteins | sample AliMusrvi5mmetaG_FD_184115 | JGI IMG/M metagenome (GOLD analysis project Ga0209697, IMG submission 184115) | Freshwater lake bacterial and archeal communities from Alinen Mustajarvi, Finland, to study Microbial Dark Matter (Phase II) - Alinen... | ecosystem: Environmental > Aquatic > Freshwater... | reverse complement strand
TGCTCTTTGCATGCAGTTTCATCGGGAAACCGTTGAGTAAAAAACAATGTATTCATGTCCTTTTTCATGCAAAGTTACATCAAGGGTACGCCAAACAATGTCGTAGTGTATAATTGTGAGGAATCAAAATATCTTTCGTAATCTTACGACCAATCACTTGATTAATTAATTATTTTGGCGGATTCCAGGTTCAGGACATGCCCGGTTAAACAGGATCTTTTCATTAACCCATCATAGATACGATGATTATGCAATCCAGTAAGTGATTTAAGGATATTTCAGTCTGTTCCAAAAATCAGTCATTATCACCTGAAATAGGTTAAATTTGAAATAAAATACTGCGCTATGTCCAAACGGAAATATTTGCTGTTCCTGCTCCTGCTTGCAGGGATGTCGACTGCTTTTTCACAGTCCCCTGAAAAGGGTGAGGAAACTGAAACCGATACGGTGGTGTTACACAAACTGGAACAGTGGAGGGATTTGAAATTCGGCCTGCTGATGCACTGGGGTACTTACAGCCAGTGGGGAATTGTGGAATCCTGGTCGCTTTGTTCGGAAGATGAGGATTGGTGCAGGCGCAAAATGAGCAACTATGCCGATTATTGCCGTGAATACACAAGATTGAAGACAACCTTTAACCCGGTGAAGTTCGACCCCGTCAAATGGGCTGCTGCTGCCCGCTATGCCGGGATGAAGTATGTGATCTTTACTACCAAGCATCATGACGGTTTCTGTATGTTCGACACTAAACAAACCAGCTACCGCATTACCGACAGGGATTGCCCGTTTCATGTAAATCCCAAGGCAAATGTGACAAAGGAAATTTTCAACGCTTTCAGGGCCCAGGGTTTCTGGACGGGCGCCTATTTTTCGAAGCCCGACTGGCATTGCAACGATTACTGGGCTGAGGAATGGGCCACGCCCACCCGCAATGTCAACTACAGCATTAAAAAATACCCGCAGCGCTGGCAGAAGTATTGTGATTTTACCTACAGCCAGATCAAAGAGTTGATGAGCGAATATGGGAAGGTCGATATTCTGTGGCTTGATGGGGGATGGGTTGACCCAAAAAACGGGCAGGATGTCAATATGCCGAAGATTGCCGGCATGGCCCGCAGTTTTCAGCGTGACTTGCTGGTTGTTGACCGTTCGGTGACCGGTAAATATGAAAATTACAGGACCCCCGAGCAGGAGATACCGGATCATCTGCTTTCGTATCCCTGGGAAACCTGTATGACCATGGCAACCTCCTGGTCCTATGTGCCGGGGGATATTTACAAGCCCACCGGGAAAATCATCCATATGCTGGCCGAAATTGTTTGCAAGGGGGGAAATTACCTCCTCAATATCGGGCCGTCTCCTGAGGGCGAATGGGCCGACAGCGCCTATGTGAGGCTGCGCGACATTGGCGACTGGATGAAAATCAACGGACAGGCTATCTACCGGTCGAGGCCTGTTGAGCCCTATAAGTCGGGAAAATGGTGTTTTACCGGGGGGCCTGATGGAACGGTTTATGCCATCTACCTTGCCGAACCTGGTGAGCACATGGCTGAAACCATGCTGATAAAGGGGTTGAAAGTTAAAAACGGATCTATCGTTGACCTGCTGGGAGCCAAAGCACCTCTGAAATGCAAACGGGCAGAGGATGGCGACCTTTTGATTTCTGTTCCAGCCCGGCTACGCCAGAATCCTCCGTGCAAACATGCATGGGTATTTGCCATTCGTCTGGCACAACGGTGACCCGGATTAATAGCCAGTGCAGCATCCCGTGGTGCATGGTAGATTAAAAAAGGATGGCAGGGTGGGAGAGAGGTTTAATCGTGAAAGCGCCAGGCAATGCCAAATTTAAATGCCCCGTCCTGCATTGGGTAATAGGGTGTGGTATAATAATCGCGTATCAGAGCCGCATTGAGGTGGGTCAGTGCGACAAAAAACCGGGCCCGCTGGATTTTAAGGTTGATAAATCCGTCGATGTAGAGGGAATTGCCTATTTCCCGCCTGTCCTGCAGGTAAAACGAGCGAAGGGCGGGGTTGAAATTATCGGCGAAATAGGAGGTATTGTAGAAAACGGTAATCCCGGGCTCGAGGGTGGCAGCGCCGTTAAAAAGTTTCCTGGTGTAATAAAGCGAAACATTGCCCAGAAATGCCGGGAGCCTGATGACGTTTGATCCCTGAACCGTCTGGTAGGCCAGCTGTGATTTGAGGGTGAAATTCCAGAGATCCAGGTTGGTATTCAGGTAAACAAACATATGTGCGATGCCATTGCTGAATTGTTTAGGCTTGTCGTCGGTTCCCATATACACATAATTGCTGATGCGGCTTAGATCGATCCCGGTTTCAAGAAATTTCAGGCGGTAATTAAATCCGGCAGAAATCACCCCTTGTCGTTGCCATGCGGTATCCCACCGGTAGCTGTTTCCAAGGTAATGTTCGTAAAACCAGCCTGGTTTCTGGTAGATGTAATTACCGGTAACCGTGATGATCCCGGCATTATGTTCAAGGCTTCCCAGGATGGTGATCATCTTAAGCCGGAGGCTTTTGTCGCCTTCATTGTATTTCCCAAGAACATAATCACCACGGCCCGAAAGGATCAGACTCGGGAAGGGGGTGAAATCAATTTCGGCATGGGGGATGAACTGGTTGAAAATATTCTTTGTTCCGTGAAGCGTTACCTCGGTATATTTGTTTTTGATCCCTCCTTCCAGTTGAATTAACCTGAGTTTGTTTTTTGGATTAAAGGTCGGATTTGACCAATTAAGCTCATTGGTGATGGTTTTCACTGAAACCGAGTCATAGGTGTTCAGGGTGTCCAAGGTGGGGGTGGGATAGAAGCCACTCCTGGGATCGCCATCCACATAGTTCTGCGATTGACGGTTATACTGGAACGAGTAGGTAAGGCGTCCCAGTTCGAATCGTTTTACGTTGGCCAGGGAGGTATCCTTGTCATTATTGGGATGGCGGCTGAGGTTGAAGAAATGTTTCATGAAGAAGCCGGTTTCCCTGATATTGTTCTGGGCATATTCAAGGTGCACCGGGATTACCATCCTGTTCGACTCCTGGTCATTTTCAAAAACGCTTTCATATTTGATTCCACCGTTTTCGTAGATTTTAAGCCGGTTGTAGATGATATTGGCAATGATGCCATAGCGTTGTTTTTTCGTGATAAACTGGGAAGTAAGCACGAAGTTGATATGATTGGTCCGTTGGTGCACATAGGCCCCTGGAGAGTTCATGGTACGGAAGTCAAAGCCCAGGTTAAGGCTCCGGTAAACATTGCGGCTGAATACGGCATGAAAATTCTGTTCCTTGTTGGCTCCCTGGACATAGGTCAATTCCGAATAGGTTTTGAAGACCCTGTAATATTTGATGCTGTCGTTTTGATAGAGGTAAGGATCCATGGTATGGATGCCGTAATCGAACCCGCTTTCGCGCAGGAAAGGGAAGGGGGTCAGCGATTTGGAGGCCTGGCCGAAGTTCCCCATGGTGGCGTAGAAGCGGTTGTATTTGTAGAGCTGGTTATAGTTTTCAAAGCCGATGATAGCGGTATCGTTTGGGTGTAGGTGAAGCTTCCCGAGTTTTTCAAAATCTCCATAGAAGTAGGATACCCGGGTGGAATCACGATGTTTTTTTATGGAATCGATCGCTATTTTGTTTCGGAGAACCTGGGCGGCATTCAGTTTGTTTTTCCTGACCTGGGCGGAATCATTTTTAACAGGATGGCTGGTATCTGCGGCTATTTTGCGGGATGTATCCGTCACTGAAGAGGGGGTGGCAGCGGGTCTGGATTTGCGGGGGATATCAGTTCCCTGGGAATAACTAAGGCAGGAGAGGCTCAGGAGAAGCAGGAGGGAGAAGGTAAAGAGGAAATGGGCTTTAGACAGCATTCAGGGGGTTTAATTTGCGGATAAAAGTACGAAAAAAAGGCAGACAGGGGTTGAGTTGAAAGCAAAAAAAAACCCAGCGGTTAGGCTGGGTTTAAAAAAGATCGGCGACGACATACTCTCCCACAAAAACTGCAGTACCATCTGCGCAAGTGGGCTTAACGACTCTGTTCGGAAAGGGAAGAGGTGAACACCACTGCTATAGTCACCGTAAGATCTTACGTAGAGACAGGTTTCAACCCGTCTTTACAAATACGATTTGACATATAGAGAAAGAAAACACAATAATTAATTAAAAGTTTGTCATTGAAGAAAGCTTACGGGTAATTAGTACTACTCGGCTATGACATTACTGCCTTTAGACCTGTAGCCTATCAACGTCGTGGTCTACGACGACCCTTAAAGGAAACCTCATCTTGGGCTGAGTTTCGCGCTTAGATGCTTTCAGCGCTTATCTCATCCAGACGTAGCTACTCTGCAATGCAGCTGGCGCCACAACAGATGCACTAGCGGTCTGTCCAACTCGGTCCTCTCGTACTAGAGTCAGGTGCCCTCAAGTTTCCAACGCCCACAACAGATAGGGACCGAACTGTCTCGCGACGTTCTGAACCCAGCTCACGTGCCACTTTAATCGGCGAACAGCCGAACCCTTGGGACCTTCTTCAGCCCCAGGATGTGACGAGCCGACATCGAGGTGCCAAACCACCGCGTCGATATGAGCTCTTGGCGGTGATCAGCCTGTTATCCCCGGAGTACCTTTTATCCTTTGAGCGATGGCCCTTCCATTCGGAACCACCGGATCACTATATCCTAGTTTCCTACCTGTTCGACTTGTTGGTCTCACAGTCAAGCACCCTTGTGCTATTGCACTCTACGCATGGTTACCAAGCATGCTGAGGGTACCTTTGAAAGCCTCCGTTACGCTTTTGGAGGCGACCACCCCAGTCAAACTACCCACCATGCACTGTCTCCCGTTAGGGATTAGGCGCCAGATAAACAAAGGCTGGTATTTCAAGGTTGACTCCACGACTCCTAGCGAAGCCGCTTCACAGTCTCCCAGCTATCCTACACATTGTTTATCCAGAGTCAATGCAAAGTTATAGTGAAGGTTCACGGGGTCTTTCCGTCCCGTTGCGGGTATCCGGCATCTTCACCGGAACTACAATTTCACCGAGCTCACAGCTGAGACAGTGCCCAGATCGTTACACCATTCGTGCAGGTCGGAACTTACCCGACAAGGAATTTCGCTACCTTAGGACCGTTATAGTTACGGCCGCCGTTTACTGGGGCTTCATTTCAAAGCTTCGCCTTGCGGCTAACCTCTCCACTTAACCTTCCAGCACCGGGCAGGTGTCAGGCCATATACGTCATCTTAAAATTTAGCATAGCCATGTGTTTTTGATAAACAGTCGCCTGGGCCATTTCTCTGCGGCCCCGATTGCTCGGGGCGTCCTTTCTCCCGAAGTTACAGGACTAATTTGCCTAGTTCCTTAGCTGTGATTCACTCGAGCGCCTTTGGATACTCTCCTCGACCACCTGTGTCGGTTTCCGGTACGGATGGCTATTACCTGAAGCTTAGAGGTTTTTCTTGGAAGTTTGGTTACGGTCATTATCCGATTGTCCGAAGACTCACGGTACTATCGGGTTTCAGCACATTTGGTGGATTTGCCTGCCAAACGTATACCTACACCCTTCAACGTACTATTCCGTCAGTACGCAGACCTTTCACTACTTCGTCACCCCATGGCAGTAATAGCCAGTATAGGAATATTAACCTATCTTCCATCGGTATCTCCTTTCGGATTAACCTTAGGGCCCGACTAACCCTGATCTGATTAACATTGATCAGGAAACCTTGGTCTTTCGGCGAGCAGGTTTTTCACCTGCTTTATCGTTACTTATGCCTACATTTTCTTTTCCAGTCGCTCCAGCAAACTTTACAGTACACCTTCGCTGCAACTGGAATGCTCCCCTACGACCCCTGACTTGCGTCAGAAATCCATAGCTTCGGTACTATACTTAATGCCCGATTATCATCCACGCCCGATCGCTCGACTAGTGAGCTGTTACGCACTCTTTAAATGAATGGCTGCTTCCAAGCCAACATCCTAGCTGTCAATGCAATCAGACCTCGTTAGATCAACTTAGTATAGATTTGGGGACCTTAGCTGATGGTCTGGGTTATTTCCCTCTCGGCACAGGACCTTAGCACCCTATGCCTCACTCCCGGATATATGTTATAGTATTCGGAGTTTGTCTGGATTTGGTAGGCGGTGAAGCCCCCTAGTCCAATCAGTAGCTCTACCTCTATAACACTCAACTCCGAGGCTGCCCCTAAAGGCATTTCGGGGAGTACGAGCTATCTCTCAGTTTGATTAGCCTTTCACCCCTACCCACAGTTCATCCAAGCACTTTTCAACGTAAACTAGTTCGGTCCTCCATCCCCTGTTACGGGGACTTCAACCTGACCATGGGTAGATCACAAAGTTTCGCGTCTACCCCCACTAACTAAATCGCCCTATTCAGACTTGCTTTCGCTTCGGCTCCGTCCGTAAACAGACTTAACCTTGCTAGTGAGGAGTAACTCGTAGGCTCATTATGCAAAAGGCACGCTGTCACCCCGAAGGGCTCCAACCGTTTGTAAGCGTATGGTTTCAGGTTCTATTTCACTCTTCTATTCGAAGTACTTTTCACCTTTCCCTCACGGTACTGGTTCACTATCGGTCTCTCAGGAGTATTTAGCCTTACCAGATGGTGCTGGCTGGTTCTCGCAGGATTTCTCCGGTCCCGCGATACTCAGGATACAGCTAGGTAGTAAATTCGTTTTGTGTACAGGACTATCACCTTCTATGGTATAACTTTCCAGAAATCTTCCACTACAAATTTACAGTCCACGTTGCTGTCCTACAACCCCAATCTTGCCGTAACAAAATTGGTTTGGGCTGTTCCCCGTTCGCTCGCCACTACTTGGGGAATCACTATTGTTTTCTCCTCCTCCGGGTACTTAGATGTTTCAGTTCCCCGGGTTTGCATCCCGTTACCAGGATACCCGATCTTCAATCGGGTGGGTTGCCCCATTCGGAAATCTCCGGATCGAAGGTAGTTTGCACCTCCCCGAAGCTTATCGCAGCTTACCACGTCCTTCATCGCCTCTGAGAGCCAAGGCATCCGCCATACGCTCTTAATTACTTTCTTTCAATTTACTCTTTTGTTAATGAATTACATTGCTGTAATTCAAATAATAAGGATATAATGACAATCTTTCGACTAATCATTGTATTTTCTTTCAATATGTCAAAGAACGGTTGGGTTTTTTAGACCAATAGGCAAGAAGGGTAATCTACTTATACACGCTTCTCACTCGTATGTATCATCCCAGTTTGTGGAGAATAAGGGAGTCGAACCCTTGACCCCTAGCTTGCAAAGCTAGTGCTCTGGCCAGCTGAGCTAATTCCCCAAATCGATTGATGTAGTCCCGCGCAGATTTGAACTGCGGACCCCTACATTATCAGTGTAGTGCTCTAACCAACTGAGCTACGGGACTATTGAAATTACGAATTACGAATTACGAATTACGAATCAAAACGTAAAACCGATAACGTTAATCCTGTACTCAATGGTTTTAACCACTGCTCGGTTTGGGCTTTTCTTAATTTAAGGTCAAGAAAAGAAGTAAAATGTAGTAGAAATATCATTCCTGAAACAGATCAGGAAAATAGTAACTCTCTCTCTAGAAAGGAGGTATTCCAGCCGCACCTTCCGGTACGGCTACCTTGTTACGACTTAGCCCCAGTCACTGGTTTTACCCTAGGTCGCTCCTTTCGGTCACGAACTTTAGGTACCCCCAGCTCCCATGGCTTGACGGGCGGTGTGTACAAGGCCCGGGAACGTATTCACCGTATCATTGCTGATATACGATTACTAGCGAATCCAACTTCACGAAGTCGAGTTGCAGACTTCGATCCGAACTGAGACCGGTTTTTGAGATTAGCATCTTGTCACCAAGTAGCTGCCCTTTGTACCGGCCATTGTAGCACGTGTGTAGCCCTGGACGTAAGGGCCGTGCTGATTTGACGTCATCCCCACCTTCCTCACTACTTGCGTAGGCAGTTTCACTAGAGTTCCCAGCATGACCTGATGGCAACTAATGATAGGGGTTGCGCTCGTTATGGGACTTAACCCGACACCTCACGGCACGAGCTGACGACAACCATGCAGCACCTCGCTGGCCGCTCCGAAGAGAAATCCGGTTTCCCGGACGGTCGCCCAGCGTTCTAGCCCAGGTAAGGTTCCTCGCGTATCATCGAATTAAACCACATGCTCCTCCGCTTGTGCGGGCCCCCGTCAATTCCTTTGAGTTTCAATCTTGCGATCGTACTCCCCAGGTGGATTACTTAATGCTTTCGCTTAGACGCTGACAGTATATCGCCAACATCGAGTAATCATCGTTTACGGCGTGGACTACCAGGGTATCTAATCCTGTTTGATCCCCACGCTTTCGTGCCTGAGCGTCAGTTACAACTTAGTGAGCTGCCTTCGCGATCGGTGTTCTGTGTCATATCTAAGCATTTCACCGCTACATGACACATTCCGCCCACTCCAAGTGTACTCAAGAACGACAGTATCAATGGCAGTTCTACAGTTGAGCCGTAGGATTTCACCACTGACTTATCATTCCGCCTGCGCACCCTTTAAACCCAATGAATCCGGATAACGCTTGGATCCTCCGTATTACCGCGGCTGCTGGCACGGAGTTAGCCGATCCTTATTCTTACAGTACCATCAGCACCGATTCACGACCGGTGGTTTTTTCCTGTACAAAAGAAGTTTACAACCCGTAGGGCCGTCTTCCTTCACGCGGCATGGCTGGTTCAGACTTGCGTCCATTGACCAATATTCCTTACTGCTGCCTCCCGTAGGAGTCTGGTCCGTGTCTCAGTACCAGTGTGGGGGTAAATCCTCTCAGAACCCCTAGACATCGAAGCCTTGGTAAGCCGTTACCTTACCAACTAGCTAATGTCGCGCATGCTCATCCAAAACCGCCGGAGCTTTAATTACAGGGAGACTCCTCTCCGTAATATTATGGGGTATTAATCCCGATTTCTCGGGGCTATCCCCCAGTTAAGGGTAGATTGCATACGTGTTACGCACCCGTGCGCCACTCGCCACCAAGTATTGCTACTCGTGCTGCCGTTCGACTTGCATGTATTAGGCCTGCCGCTAGCGTTAATCCTGAGCCAGGATCAAACTCCATTGTAAAAGGAAAATTTAATCTTATTCAGGGTTACTATTACCAAAAAGAATTAACTAGGTTAATTATATAATCTGGGATATTTGCTACTACATTTACTTCAGTCTTTCAAAGAACATTTCTTTTTTCATTTCCCCATCCGGGTACTTTGTTTTGATTGGGACTGCAAAATTACAACTCTTTTTCGATCTGCCAAACATTTTTTAAAATATTTTTAAAAAAGTTTTTCACACATTCAACCTCACTTCAAATCTCTCTACACTGTCGGTTAATTTTGCATTCACAACTTCAAAGAACATCGTAACGGGAGTGCAAAAGTACAGATTATATTTTAACTACCAAGACATTTCTCACTTATTTTTCATAATTCTTTAATATTTTTTTAATATCCGACGTAAACATTTAACAGGTAACTGGTTATGATTCTCATTTTTTTTCATTATTTTTGTACTTTATATGAACCAATCTTAAAAACAACTGCAAAATGACACGTGTTGCCTTCAAACTACTCCTTTTTTTTACCCTCTCCCTGGCCTTTTCCACAGGATCCTTCTCCCAGGATACCCTCCCTTCCCTCAGTTCCAAGCCCCGTAATCCCGATAATTTCTGGAAAAGGGTCACGGTAGGCGGGAACCTAGGATTCCAGTTTGGCAGTGTTACCGGTATTACTGTAGCCCCGGAAGCCCGTGTCAGGACTGTTGATCAGCTTTATGTCGGTCTTCGTTTTACCTATCAGTATATACATTATAAGAACTATCTGTATGATCCTGCCTCCCAGAACTACCTCTCTTTTCAATCAGATGTCTTCGGCGGAAGTATCTATTTACGCTATTATCTCTCCAGCCTCTTTGAAAATTCCCTCAGGAATGTGTTCGCACATGTTGAATATGAGTACCTTGTGTATGAGTGGCCCTATGTCCAGGATGTAAATGGTAACATACTGGGTGCCGGTAACACCTATTATAGTAAAGGAAAACAGATTATCCGGTTTAACAGTTTCTTCGTTGGTGGCGGCTACCGGCAGCCTGTTTCAAGCCATTTTTCGATGGAATTCCTGCTCCTGTTCAACATTAATGATACATACAACTCACCCTATACCAACCCGATTTTCAGACTTGGTGTCGGCTATGGTTTCTGATGATTTTGTAATTACCAGATAAACAGATGTATAGCTTTGTTACTGAGGTTACACGGGAATGAACATCCGTATTCCGGATAGCCTGGTCAGGTTTTAAAACATATTCGCTGGTAAAACAAAAAGGTACATCCGCAAGGGTGTACCTTTTTGTTTTGATTGAAACCAGGCCTGTTTTACTTCTTATACAGCGTATTACCGTATTCTGTAAAGGCCGTCATTGCTGTGTTTGATGAATCCGGACTGTTCTGTTCCGGGTTTGATGCTGTCAGGGTATGTTTTTAAGGATCTCCACGGTGAGTTCCCAGAACTTAACTGTTGATGGGATATCCAGGCGCTCGTCGGGCGAATGGGCCCCTTTAATGGTCGGACCGAAGGATACCATATCCATCCCCGGATAGATTGCGCCAATCAGCCCGCATTCCAGCCCTGCATGGATCGCCAGCACCTGTGGTTCCTGTGAAAACAGGCGACGGTAGGCATCTGTACTGATCCGCAGCAGTGCTGAATCGGGATTGGGTTTCCAGCCCGGATATCCCGCCGAATGCTCCACATCGGCCTGCATGAGGTAGAAAACACTGGCAACCATGTCGGCAATGTCCTTCTTGGATGATTCCACAGAACTGCGCTGACTGGTTGTTATCATAATCTTCCGGTCAACGAACTTTACCGAGGCAAGGTTCGTGGAGGTCTCCACAAAATCAGGGATCTCCCTCGACATCGCCGTTACGCCGTGCGGGCAGGCATACAGGGCATCAAGCAGGTTCGCCTGGAGTGCATCGTTCAGCACGTTCTCAGGCATCGGGGCGGGAGTAACCTCAAAGGTGAGTCCGGGTTCAGTGGCATGCAACTCATTTTTGATGTCTGCAGCGAACTGTTCTGCATAGTTCAACATGGGAATCTCGTTGTCCATATGCACGGTAAACACCGCGAAAGCCTCACGGGCAATGGCATTCCTGAGATTGCCGGCATTGATGTCGGCAAGTGCGATCTCGAAATTTTCCCTTGCATTCCAAAGAAACCTGTTGAGAAGTTTGACCGCATTCCCCAGTCCCTTGTTGATATCATCCCCTGAATGACCGCCCTTAAGCCCGGTTACACTTACCTTATAGGAGATGTGACTGTCGGGAACCGGTTCAGTTTCCATGACGATGGTGGCAACGGTATCTTTCCCTCCTGCACATCCTATGAATAACTGGCCTTCATCCTCCGAATCGAGGTTTATCAGGATCCTCCCTTTCAACTGATCGGCAGTAAGGGCAAATGCACCCGTCAGCCCGGTCTCTTCATCAACGGTAAACAGGGCCTCCAGCGGGCCATGCGCGATATCCCGCGATTCCAGGATGGCCAGTGTGGCGGCAATCCCGATGCCATCGTCGGCACCCAGGGTGGTACCCCTTGCCTTGACCCAGTCGCCATCGATCCATGGAATAATGGGATCGGTATCGAAATCATGCTTTGTATCGGAGTTTTTCTCACAAACCATATCGAGATGGCTTTGCAGGATTACGGTACTTCTGTTCTCAAACCCTTTGACGGCAGGCTTTCTGATCAACACATTGCCGGCTTCGTCCTGCAGGCATTCAAGGTTGTGGTCTGCCGCAAAGGCCACCAGGTACGCGGCAATCTTCTCCTCCTTCTTAGAAGGACGCGGAACGTTGCAGATTTCAAGAAAATAGTGCCAGAGGCGGTCAGGCTTGAGTTGTTTTAAATCTTGATCATTCATTTCTATCGGGTTTTACAAGTTGATTTATACCTTTCAAAAGTATCAATTTTAAGAATTGGGGAGAGATTTTTTCTACCTTTACCCTGTAAATTCTTAAAAACAGAGCATTGACCTCCATACTCCCGAAAACAGTCAGGTTTCACAGCCTGGCTTTCCGTTACAGCCTGTTCTTCCTGGTGTCGATCATGCTGATCTTTTGTTTTGCCTTTATATATGGATACCGGTATTCAAAGGCACTGCTGATTGACGGGGCTGAAAAAGAGGCTACCCTGCTTACCCGGCAAACGATCGCCCGTCTTGAGAATGTTATCAATCCGGCCGAAGTGCTGCCCCAAACCCTTGCCGATGCCATGGAAACCCGGAATTTAGGCATCGACCAGGTCATCGGCATCGCCAGGACCTTCGTCAGTAATGACCCGGCTGTATTCGGCAGCTGCCTTGCCATGGAACCCGGCGGTTACCTTAAGGATCAGCGTTGGTATGCCACCTATCTCTTCGAAAAGGATCACCAGATAACCATCAGAAATATTGGAAACAAAGAGTATGACTATTTCACCATGGACTGGTACAGGCTTCCGAAGCTGCTGAACCGGCCCGTATGGACCGAACCCTATTTTGATAAGGGAGGGGGAGATGTTTTGATGTGTACCTATTCAACACCGTTTTATGTGAAGAAGAAGGAAACCAGGCAATTTGGCGGAGTTATCACGATGGATATCTCCCTGCTGGCACTCGAACGGACAGTAAAGCAGATTAAGCTGTTTAAAACGGGGTATGGTTTTCTTGTTTCGGCAGGTGGCATGGTTATCTCCTCGCCCAAACTGGTCATGGAAAACAAAAATGTACTTGAAATTGGCAGGATCGGGCGGGGAAAACAAACCCAAATGGCATTAAAAGCGATGCTGGACGGGAAATCGGGGTTCACGGCGATGGATGGACTGGATGCACAGGTTCATCCCAGCTTCCTGGCCTATGCCCCGCTGTCCTCGACCGGTTGGTCGCTGGGAATCATCTTCCCGGAGGAGGATCTGATGGATGATCTGTACAGCTTCTTCAGGAAAATCCTGTGGATTCTCGCCTGTAGCCTTCTGGCCCTGCTGGCAACCACGGTTCTGATCACCCGGAGTCTGACCAGGCCTATTATACACCTGGTTGATGCGACCCGGCAGATCGGTCAGGGTGACTTTCATTCACAGCTGCCGGTGCGGAAAACCAGGGATGAGATCATGCAGCTCACCAGTGCCTTTGCCGTTATGCAGGAAGAACTAGGGAATTATATCCTGACATTGCAGCAGACCACCATGGCTAAGGAAAAGATCGAAAGTGAACTGCAGGTGGCTCATACGATACAGATGGGGATGCTTCCGCGCGGCTTCCTTACTCCCGGCAACTGGGAGCTGTTCGCGACCCTCGATCCTGCCAAGGCGGTAGGAGGGGATCTCTACGATTTCTTTTACCCCGATCCCGACCATCTTTGTATTGCCATCGGGGATGTTTCGGGTAAAGGTGTGCCGGCAGCGCTCTTCATGATGGTGACACGGACCCTGTTTCGTGCCAAAGCCGTCGCAGGATCGCCACTTTCAGTCGTAATGGAAAGTATCAACAGGGAACTTTGCCAGGATAACCCGAGCCAGATGTTTGTCACCTTTTTTGCAGGAATAGTGAACCTGGACAACGGGGAGATGGTATTTTGCAATGCAGGCCATAACTATCCGTATATATTGAATCAGGACGGGGATGTCAGGCAATTGAAGACCAAAGGAGGTCTCCCGCTCGGTGTTTCCAGTGATCTTGGGTACCGGACCGGATCGTTTTTCTTCTCCCCCGGGGAAATTATGGTGCTGACCACCGACGGCATTACCGACGCACTCAATGTGACGGATGATTTTTTCGGTGAGGCAAACCTTACGGCAGCACTGACGGCAAGGCCCGGCAGCAGTCCAAGGCAGCTGACAGAATCCCTTATCAGCGAAGTGAAAGTGTTCTCGGAGGGTACTGAACAGGCCGATGATATTACCATCCTTGCCCTGCAGTATAAAGAAGCCACGGCCACTGACCCTGTAACAGCAGTGCCTGTTCATTTGACATTATCAAACAACCTGGATGATCTGGAGGTGATAAGAACCAGCCTGGACAAGCTGGCAGCAGACTGGAACATCCCCCTGAAAATTATCATGGAGGTTAACCTTGTTCTGGAAGAATTGTTCACCAACGTGGTTTTTTACTCGTATGACGACCGGGAAGAACATGCCATCGTGATGGATTTCAACCTGCAGGATACCCGTGTGTTGGAGATCAGGATTGAGGATGATGGCATGCCTTTCAACCTGCTTGAACGGAAGATCAGCGATCTTTACGGTAAATCGCTTGATGAACGGGAGGTTGGAGGCCTGGGGATTCATTTCGTCAGGGAGATCATGACAAACGTGGCCTACCAGCGTTTGGATGGGAAAAATGTCGTAATTTTAACCAAAATTTTTTAACGAAAGCTGACCTAAACCCATGGAAACCCGCGAAACGAAGACAGACCAGTGTGTGATTATCGGCATTTCAGGTCGCCTTGATACGACTACATACAGCCAGCTGGAAAGCAAGCTTTCGGAACTGATAGGAAATCACCAGGTGAATATCCTTGTTGATTGTTCGGAAATGGATTATGTCAGCAGCAGCGGACTGCGTATTTTCCTGATGGCGCTGAAAAAAGTCACTTCGGAAAACGGCAGATTTGTACTGTGCTGTCTTCAGGATAGTATCCGTGAACTTTTCGAAATCTCTGGATTTACAAGCGTTTTTGAGTTGCATTCTTCAGTTGATGATGCCCTGAAAGTTTTCTGATGGCTTATTACATCCATTATACAGACCCGAATTCAGGGGCGATGGTTGACGTACTCAGCAAGATCCCTCCCTGCCCGGGCATCTGTTTCTTTATCGATATTACCCGGTCGACGGATATCAAATATGTGGGTGGGCTTCAGGAGTGGGGACGGAAACTGAACAATACCTTCAACAACCTTTTATATGCAAATCATTTTCAAAGCCATATTGTAAAAGGTATCGGCGATGAGATCATGCTGTTCATCCCTGATCCTGTTCTGGAAGCCAAACCTGTGAACAATACCTGTTTTGCCTTGCTGGAAGACCTTTATGCTGCGTTGTTTCTCATAAAGAACCATCCCAACCAGGATCTTTTCCTGAGTTGTAAAGTGGCGATTCATTATTGTACGGAGGTTTACAATATCACGTTTTTTGATGGCGCCGAGGATTTTTATGGTATTGATGTTGACCTTACGGCACGGCTCATGTCAAAAAGCCTCGAAAACAGGATTGTACTGAGTGAACCATTCTATGAAAGGATCATCCGTGAAGTGACAGAATTGGGAATACCTTCCACAACAGGTTGCCTGTCGCTTGTATCCGGCCGGATTGAGGCATCATTCAGAGGCGTGCCTGTTGAAACGGGATACCGTGTGATTGATGTGTAGGGATTGATTCCGGTGCAAACCCGGAGTTGGAATTAGTTAATTTAATGCGGTTTTATGAATGTCTGGTTATATATCGTACTGGTTACAACGGTACTGGCAAGCGGTTCGCTGGTTTTTCTCTTTAAAGCGGGCGATCAGCGCATATTAAAGCTTTTGCTGGCATTCAGCGGGGCTTTCCTGATAGGGATCACCTTTCTGAAGCTCATCCCAGAGGTGTTCAACAGGCCTACCATGTTTGCCGGGGTCTTTGTTTTGCTGGGTTTCCTGCTGCAGCTTTCGCTGGAGTTGATTACCGAAGGTGCAGAACACGGGCACAAGCACGCACATTCGGATGATGAAAAGGTATCTCCGTTCCTGTTGCTGCTCGGTTTATGTATTCATTCTTTTCTCGAGGGAATGCCTATCGTGCCCGGTTTTGATGTGAAACTTCAGCATACGCTCGTACTGGGAATCGTGGTGCATAATGTACCGATATCGCTTACGCTGATGAGCCTTTACCTGCATTACGGATGCTCAAAAACCAAGGCCTTTGTGTACCTGATGATCTTCGCCCTGATGACACCCCTGGGATCGGTGTTCAGCAACCTGCTGGATGCCTCCATGACGGTGTCACTCACTACAGGATTTACCTACATACTGGCCGTTGTCATCGGTATTTTTCTCCATGTCTCCACCTCCATCTTGTTTGAAACCGGGGAAAACCACCGGTACAACCTGCAGAAATTCATCACCGTTTGCATCGGACTGGCAGTGGCATTTGGAATTTCAGTATTATAGTCAAATTTCTTTGGATGTTCTCAAAAAACAATTACCTTTGCACCCCTTAAATGTACGAATTCATTCGTGCTTTGTTCTTTAAAATGCCCAGGTGGTGAAATTGGTAGACACGCTACTTTGAGGGGGTAGTGTCCTTAGGATGTGCAAGTTCGAGTCTTGTCCTGGGCACCCAGTAATGAAGTAAATGGCCTGTAATCGCGATGATTGCAGGCCATTTTCGATTTCCGGCCAGGCCGTTCCGTTTGTTATGAAGAGTACATGACCCCTAAAATACAACAAGATTGCCATCGTAATAATATTAACTGATTTTCAGCGTTTATATTAAAATTGCGCTTATGGAATGACTTTACTTTTTTGAATGCTCAAAAAAGTGTCATTATGAAAATCCAGCCATTCTTATTATTCATCCCCTGTTTAGTGTCCCTTGTTCTTACAGCACCCTGTGCCGGGCAGCCTGCAACCCGCTGGCCGGTTTCCATCTCCGACAGCGGGACATGTTTCCTTTACATCGACAACTGCCGGATGAAATACAACCCGGCCCGGGGAAAACAGGAGTTGGAGATCACCGCGATGGTACTTCCTGCGACGTTACTCAAAAAGTTTCCCCAGCTCAGGAACAACGGACTCTATTCTACCCGGAACTGTAAAATCGTTATTAAGCAGCAGCAGATGATGCAACAATACAAGGCTGAAAAGGTACGGGTATGCGTCAACCGTGATAAATTCAACATGCATTATCCTCACGGACTAAAACGGGGACAAATCATCGGGTATGATGAATTCATCAGGTGGGATTTTTTGGTAAACCCTGTCCCGCCGGCTGTTCCGGCACAGGACAGGAAGGAATCCAATCATAAATGGAAATGGTTCGTTACCGACCCTGTGAATATTCACTACGGGCTCATGGTTATTTCATAATATGGCAGGGTTTGAAAACAACAAAAGCGGCCGGGATATTGATTCCCGGCCGCTTCCATTATCCTCAATAGCCTTTGGCTACCTTGAGATCACCATCTTCCCGGTCTGGATCAAGGTATCATCGCTGGTTTTCAATTCAACCGTAAAGAGGTAGATGCCCGGAGCAAGCCAGGAACCGTCAAATTCAATATTGTGAATGCCCTCATAGTCGTCGGGATCGGCGATGGTTGCGATTACAGGTCCGAGCAAGGTTCGAACTGTTAGAGTTGCTGAACCTGCAACCGGGAGCGTATAGCGGATGGTGGTGCGCCCTGTGAAGGGATTTGGGTAGTTAACGAGATCAAGACCTGCTGACGTGATTATGTTGGATGAGGTGACCTCGTTATCCTTAACCCCGTTGTAGGATGCGTCCACGTCGCCATAACACAGGGTGCGGAAATCCATCGAAAGCGCAATGCCCGAAACAGTCAGGGTTATATCGGAATACCCGGCCGAATTGCAATACTTAATGGATCCGCCATATGGGTAGCCATTGGCGGCCGAGATGTCTTCCGCTTTGGTGAATACCCAGTTTCCTGTCGGAAATGGAGTTGGAGGTGAGAGTCTTTTATTGTTGATCATATCACGATCATCGGAATAAACATAGGCCAGGGAGCTGTTATCAACCACATCCGCCGCAAGGCGTTTTATCCCGATCAGCGGGGTGGCACCCGTTACCTTGTAATGGTTCTGGATCAGCGTGATATCGGCTGCAGTTACCCCGCCCCATGGTTTTGAGGTGTTCAGGTTTACCGTGTAAGTGCCATTGGCAACAGCCGGGAAGAGGAAATTGCCGTTGCCTGTGGATGGCGTGGTTGCCGTATAGATCGTGGTTCCACCCTGTTTCAGGGTGATTGTCACGTCGTGCATCTGGTTGTTGACGGTGTTGAAGGCATAGGCTACGTTTCCGGAGACCGGATAGGTGCCGGTAGCACTGCCCGGATCAACCGTGACAACCGCGATATCGGTTGAACTGCATCCATAGGAATCTGTTACCTGGAGCGTGTAGGTTCCGGCCGCATTCACCTGGGCAGTCGCTGTGGTACTTCCGCTAACGATAGTTCCGCCGGTAGTTGTCCAGTACCAGGCATAAGGAGCATTCCCCGAAGTGGCGCTGCCTGCCAGTGCGCCGGTTGCAGCAGGGGCGATGGTAATATCGGGCCCTGCATTTGCGATGGGTTTTGGATAAACCGTCACCATTACCGATGAAACGAGTCCGGTTATTCCAGTTACAGTGACCGAATAATTCGTTGAAAGTAATGGTGTGACCGTGATCGACTGCGTAGTCTGGCCACCGGGGGCCCAAAGATAACCCGTGGGCACGATACCTGTTACGTTGGCCGTAAGTGTTGTTGAGCTTCCAGCGCATACATATCGGGAGGGTCCAGCGCTGACACTAGCCACGTTGACGGTGTGGGTGGCCGATGCCAAACAACTGCTGGTTGTGCCGTTTACAGAATAGGCCGTGGCAACTGCCGGTGAAACTGATATTGCAGCACTACTGGAACTGGTATTCCACAAATAGGTCGATGCCCCGGTTGCAGTCAGTGATTTTGAGGTGCCCAGCACGATCGTCGAGGAGCTGTTCTGTGCTCCCTCAACCTGGACTACCGGGGTGGTGTTGACCATGACCGAAATGGAAGCCGCGATTCCCTGGCAGCCATTGGCATCGGTAGATGTTACGCTGTAGGTTGTGTTTGCCAGCGGGGCTACTACTTTGCTGGATCCCAGCCCTAACCCGTGATCCCAGAAATACTCGGAGCCACCTGTTGCATAAATGGTCGTTGATGAACCGGAGCAAACAGGATTAACAGAAACGCTCGCGACCAATGTGCTCGCATAGATGGTAATGGTTACCACATTTGTCACGGGGGCGTTGCAACCGCCCGCCGATGTTTGTTTCTGCCGGTAATAGGTAGTTGATGAAAGTGGCCCTGGCTGGTAATTCAGATTGGTGGCACCCGCAATATCTGTGAAATTGACATTGTTTGAAGAATTCTGCCACTGGTAGCCATAGGGTGCATTCCCGCCGGTTCCGGCAATACCGGTAATCTGCGCAGGAGTGGTGTTGAGGCAAATCGTCTGGTTTCCGCTAATGGATCCTGTGCTGAAATAGGGGTAGACCACTACCTGCCAGGTGCCGTCGGACGACTGCCATGAGGCATTGCATGTCGCATCCTTAGCCTGCCGGCGATACCAGGTGGTTGAGGAAAGTCCTGCCGGGGGATCGTATGATGGGGCATTGTGGCTGATCACCGAAGAGGTGGTGAAACCGGAGGTTGGACTGCTCAGCCATCGGTAGGTGATATTTCCGTCTCCCCAGTTGGCGGCTGCAGAACTTGCGATTAAACCCGGGTCACCATTAAAGCAAATGGTCTCACCTGTGGTTGAAATGGAACCGGAAGTGAACTCCGCGAAGACAGTGATATTGGTCGTGGCTGAATTTACAGGTCCGCATGATCCGCTGGTTATTGCACAGTAATATCCGGTTGTGGTGGTGATATTTCCGGGGGAATAGGTTGAATTTGTCGCCCCGTCGATGACCCCCGATGTCGAATACCACTGGTACCCATAGGAATTTGTGCCACCACTGCCGGTTGCCGTAAGTGTCCCGGGAGCGGAATTATAACAAACCGGCGAAGTACCGCCGCTGATTGCAGCAGTCAAGTTGTCATAAACCGTGATGGTAGTGGTATTTGTATTGATCGTTCCACAGGAACCGCTGGTAATTGCACAGTAATATCCTGTTGTGACTGTAATATTTCCTGACGAATAGGTTGAATTTGTAGCACCGGTGACAATTCCTGAGGTGGTAAACCATTGATAAGTATAGGAACCTCTGCCGCCTGTACCGGTGGCAGTAAAAGTACCGGGAGCTGTGTTATAGCAGATCGGCGTCGTTCCGCCACTGATGGCTGCTGAAAGATTTCCATAAACCGTAATAGTGGTGGTATTTGTATTGACCGTTCCACAGGAACCGCTGGTAATTGCACAGTAATATCCTGTTGTGACTGTAATATTTCCTGACGAATAGGTTGAATTTGTAGCACCGGTGACAATTCCTGAGGTGGTATACCATTGATAAGTATAGGAACCAGTGCCGCCACTACCCGTTGCCGTGAAGGTTCCGGGAGCGGAATTGTAACAAATGGGAGTAGTTCCGCCGCTTATCCCGGCAGTTAAATTGCCGTTAACTGAGATTGTGGTGGTATATGTATTGACAGTTCCGCAGGAACCGCTGGTAATTGCACAGTAATATCCTGTTGTGACTGTAATATTTCCTGGCGAATAGGTTGAATTTGTCGCACCGGTGACAATTCCTGAGGTGGTATACCATTGATAAGTATAGGAACCTCTGCCGCATGTACCGGTGGCAGTAAAAGTACCGGGAGCTGTGTTATAGCAGATCGGCGTCGTTCCGCCACTGATGGCTGCTGAAAGATTTCCATAAACCGTAATAGTGGTAGTCGAAGTATTGACCGTCCCGCATGATCCGCTGGTTACAGCACAATAATAACCGGTGGTTGTTGTGATATTTTCGGGAGCATAGGTTGAACTGGTTGCACCGCTGATTAGACTGCCGTTCCTGTACCACTGGTACGTGTATGTTCCGGTGCCACCACTGCCTGTTGCCGTGAAAGTTCCCGGGGCGTTGTTGTAACATATGGGTGAAGTGCCACCACTGATCGATGTCGTTAAATTCGGATATATGGTCATCGTCACAACATTCGACACGGCCGCCCCGGTCCAGTCGCTTTTGCAGTCAACCCGGGCAAGCCGCCTGAACCAGGTGGTTGCAGTGAGTACACCGGGGTCATAGTTTGCCGCATTGCTGGAAGCAATAGCTTGGAACCCTGCAGAACTGCTTGAGGTTGACTGCTGCCATTGGTATTCAAGGTTCCCGGAGTGTCCGGTGGGTGAAGTCCCGGTGATGGCAGCAGGATCAAAACTGCCACAGCCGGACTGGTCGGCAGAAATGGTGCCTGCTCCCGTGGGATTTATGCATGGCTGGACTGTATACTCATAAGCGCCCATGGCCGGGTAAGTACAGCTCTTCGCTGCCCCTGCAAAATCGGTATTTATACCTGTTCCGGGGATTCCTGCAAGGTAGGCGGCCGAGGGCATGTAATCGGTTGCCTGGGTACCCCCAGCATTGGCGAATACTGGGTTTACCATTAAACTTCCGGCATCCTTACCGGGAACCAGGGGCAGGCTTGTTACATTGGCACCATTGTAATATCCGGGAACTCCCCCGGTTCCAGGGGTATAATAGTCATTATAATCGAGGGTGAGGCTGGTGTTAACCCCGTAGTTAAAAAATGCGGCGTAATGCAGGTTGGATCCACCGGTCGTCGACCGGGCATTCGCAAAAATATTGTTCTTGACATCCCGTGTATCGGCGGAGGAGGCACTGAAAAAAGCATAGGACGGATTGGAACCGGATGTGGGTACCCCGCCAAGATATACCGTGTTGAAATAGGTCTTGTTTGTGTAGGTCGATGTTCCCGATTCATAAATTCCCAAAAGCGTGGTCCGGGTGTTTCCACCCAGGGATATGATATTATTAACAAGGGTATTGGTCGCAAGGGATGCCATATTGATCCCGTAAACACTGGCAGATGCGGAACCTGCATCAACCGTCAGGCTGTTGATGAAGTTGCCGGCAACAGTCACTGAACTTGCGGCGCCGCTGCTTGTGAAATAAATGCCCGTCACCGACCCTGAGAAGGAGGTATTCGTGTTTGATAAATTATAGATGTAATTCCCGGAAATAAACTGGCCGTTTGCCGTGTTGACGGAATTTGCAATGCCAATGACCGTGGCGCTGATGGAATTGCTGCTGTTCGCGTTGGCAATGGTAAGGTCCCTGACGGTGTTGTTGATAATGTGGTTGCTTCCGTGAATGGCATAAATTCCATCAACAAGCCCCGCGTTTGCCGCGGTACTGTTGGTAGTCCCATTGGTCATCTTCGAAATTGTATTCCCCATAATCGTAACCGAGGCATTTCCGGCATCACAATATATTCCGTACACACTCTGCACACTGGCGGTTGAAGCCGAACTGGCGTTGATGCTGCCTGCCGTGGCGGTGCTGCCAATGGTGTTGTTTTTGATCGTGGTGGAACCGGTTGCAGCGGATCTGTAGATCCCGTAAAAATTCGTTGCCAGGGTTGATGCGTTGCCGGTCGTGATGGCTCCAAGCGGGTTGTTTTCCACATCCACGGATCCTGTTCCAAGCAGGCTTATCCCGTAAACAGACCCGTCGGCTGTTGCATTCGTAACCACGATGGAACCCGTACCGGTTGATGCGCCGATGGTATTTCCGGTCGTGGTGCCGATATTCACGAACCCGGCATTGACTTTGATCCCGTACCAGCCGGCGGTGGTAGCATTTGTCCAGGAAATTGCTGAAATGATATTGCCCTGCACGTTGCTGGCAGCGCTTGTTCCCACATTCAGGCTTATGCCATAAAACGTGTTGTCGAATGAATTCGCCTTGGTGAAAGTCCCTCCGCAGGCAGGAGCCCCCCCCCCGATATAGTTTCCGGAAACGGTGAAGTTGGTCCCCGTGGGGCTGTTGACCTGGATAAAGGTAAATGTGTACGAAACCGACGGATCAATGGTAGCCGTTTCATAGAGGCTGTTCCCCGAGATGGTCCATCCCGTGTTGTTGTTGTCAATATTGATGCCGGAGGTTGCGGATACCCTTTTTAAAACATCAAAAATGTTGTTGTTGCTGATGATATCCCCGCTATTTTCCAGGCCAGCGGTACCCAGCGAGTATACTGCGTTGATCGGTCGAATACCAGCGACAGCGCTGGTGATATCGTTATGATCGATCGTGTTTGAACTGTTGCCGGAGGTGGACGCGGTGCCAAAGTTTATGACGCCGCCAGCAGGATCCTGTGTGCAGCCTTTAACCTGGCAGTACTTGACCGTGTTGTTCGAGGCATCGTTGAAAACCCGGATGGTTGCAGTACCGGCCGTTGAAGCAGAGCTGAGGTTCGTGATGGTGAGATCTTTCCCGCTATTTGCGCCATTCACGCTGCCATTGATCGTAACATTATCGGCTCCGTTGAGGTTGATAAGCGGCGCCGCCAGGGTCCCGTTGATGCTCAGTCCGGTTGCCGCAGGATAGATCGTTACCGATGAATAACTGGCACTCCCGCTTCCGCTGGCATTTAACGAAGCAGATGCCGATTCAGTGGTACTTGCATTCACCGTGATGGTAATGGCACCCTTGTGCGTACCGTCGTTTATCCTGTCAAAAGCCTCCTTCAGGGTGCTGTAACTTCCCCCGGGGTTTCCGGAGGTGGCTGTTACTTCTATGATTGACTGCGTGTAGTCAATCATAAACTCTCCCCTGCCGTTTCCGCCAGCGTACTGCGCTTTCAAACTCAATGGTAATATTATCAGGACTAAAATAAAAAGGAAAAGGTTCTTCATTACCGTAATTTTTTAAAATTCATTTTATGTTTTCAACCAAAAGAGAACTTCCCGGTCAGGGAGCTGTTCTTACACCGCGACCACCATATGTGGCGGTGCGGATCGCCCGGTTGTAGGCGGCAAGTGAACGGTCTGAAACTGGCAGTTCGGTATTCCCGACGGCAAATTGCCCTCCCCTGAAACCGGTACCTGCGATATTCACACCTAGTGGCCAGTTCGTTACGTCGGCCATGCCTGCTGCCGTAATGGAGCCGTTTCCATGAACACCTGTATAGACTCTTCCACTTGGATCTCCCACTGATACGATATGCTCATACAGATTTCCACTCAATTCCATGATACCATAAAAGGAGGCACCCGATGTTATCCTTCCCGAGTTGCCACTCGTAGCAGCAAAAATCCCCCCCCTCAGCGGCCCGTCACCAACAGTAACATCATAAGCGGCGTTTCCGGCTGTTGTACTGTAATTTGAAGCAATCACCTCATTTGTTGCTCCGTAGTTATTGTATGTATAACCGGTTCCGGTAACAGTTGTAGTCCCCCAGGCATATTCATTGGCCACGGCACCGGCGGTTCCCCTGCACGCCTTTTCAAACTCAAGCTCGGTCATCGGCCGCAGGCCGCTCCGGTCGAGAAACGCTGTTACATCATACCAGTGCAGATAATTACAAGGAACATAAGGATTTGAAGTTGCATAGCTACCCACTGCACTGCCAGTGATCGTAAAACGATGGAGATTGTTGGAGGGACAGCGCGGGGTTGCCTGGTCCTGGGTCAGGGAGTTGAGAAAATCAACATATTGCTGCTGACTTAACTCGTACTTCATACAGTAGAATTTACTCTATCCTTTCGGAAAAGCTGCCGGGATAGGCCCGGCCTGATCGCCGCCGTTGGTGGTGGGGCATAATAGAGGTTATTGGTTGCAGTACCTATGGTAATGGCATTCTCTGATGACACTGAATAGGTATTGGTTGTGGTCGGATATTTATAAAACGCTGAAGTTTCCGACCCTCCGCTGCCTATGGAAAATGTACCTGTTGGAACATAGACCATTTCAATGGCACAAACCTGTATTTCAACCATGGTGTTATCGGCTACACTGTTGATACCGTAATTCCACTGGAGTTTTGCACCGGTCCATGTGTTTGTTCCCGTACCATTGGCACTGCGGTACATGAAAACGCCCAGGCCCGGGTTGGCGGTTGAATTAAAGGCGCTTGACGGGTCAAGCAACCCCACGTCCATCGCGCTGCCTGAAGGGGCTGTGTTGCCGGTGCTATTGAGCAAGGCATGTTCCCATATGGACTGGCCGGTAATGATATTGGCTCCCCCCGCGAGGGCGGTGGTTGGCGCGGCCGATACCGTGAAGGTGGTGCCGTTGTTGATGGCCGTGACAACCGTTCCGGCAGCAAATACACCTGCACCCGTCGTTACGCTCACTGGCATTCCAACCCTGAGGCCCGTGATACTCGCAACCGTGATGGTGGTCGTGGATCCGGTAGCCCCGGGCGCCGAGTAATAGTTGTTTTTTACCCTGTATTTGACAAACACCCACGCAGCATCCCAGTTTGCGGGACCAGAGGAGGCTCGCCAGGAATCTTCCCAGGAGATATCAAACTGTACCAACGAAAAATGGCTGGTGGTATTCTGGCCAGTAAGCGTTGCATTGCTTACAAGAATATTGTTCCCGTTCAGGAATGTGGATAGCAAAAGGGCGAATAATAAAAATGCTGATTTTTTCATGAGGTCTTAATTAAATGGAATTTTCCTTTTGTTGCTGATACAAGGGTGAGGGTCATTAATGTCAAATAATTATATATGAAACATTTGAAAACTACTTTCAAAACCTTATCCTAAGAGAAGGCGTGATAGAATCTGGCATTCTGAAAAAATGCAGGGAAACGGAATAACTTCGAACCTGCCGGGAAGGAGCTTTTAATGCATGACAGCAAAAGAGAGGATGCAATAAGCCTCCTTTTTATTAATTGACCATTGTACTAATTTGGCCACAATTGCTGGATTTGTTTTCATGACAGGAATTACTCGTGGCAAATACATAGAATTAAACTAAATAAAAAATAACAACCAGATTTTTACTGAAATTTATTTGTACCGGATGTGAAATAGGAAGATTGGTGCTGTCGGGGAGCAGCAGCGGGATGCCTGTTACGAGGGAAAATTATTGAAATTTCGGGCTATTCCCGGATGAACATCAGCGAGGCAGGAGGGAGGTGTAAAAAAAAACGGGAGGGTGGTCCTGCGACCTGCCCTCCCGTTCTGATATCCTTTTGAGAATGAACCCGAAAAAGGAAAATTGTGATTATCTTGTAAATACCATTTTGTTCACCTTCGTATAGGTGTCGGTGGAATTATCGAAGATAAGTTTGTAGAGATATACCCCCGGTGCCATGTTCAGCGCGGCCGGGTCAACCACAGCCGTGTGGATTCCGGCAACCTGCAGATGATCTTCGAGGGTACGGATTGTGTTGCCCAGCAGGTCTGTCAGCACGAGCTTTACATGTCCGCCTTCTGGCAGGTTGTAAATGATCGTGGTTGTTTGAGCAAACGGGTTGGGGTAATTCGACATGGAGAAGTTCTTCGATCCGTCGGGAGTCAGCACGCTGGCCATCTTCAGGTCAAAGTTTTCGTAAGGCGTGGCCATGATATCGGCAAATTCGCTGCCGGCCCTGATGCTGAACACCTGTGAAGGTTCGGTGATCTTTTCCTTCACGCGCATGTTCAGGCTCAGCACCAGGTCGTTTTCCTTCACCCTGAGGGCTTTGGTATCGGACCAGGCAATGGCGACAGTTCCATTTCCAACCGAATACTTCATGCCATCGGGCAGCCCTGCCACATCGATTATCTCGAACCGTCCGGCATCATAACCCATGAACAGGGTCATGGCGCCAAGTTCGGTAACCTGTGTGGCGTGAATGCTGTAGGTAAAGGGTTCACCCACGGTCACGGCCATTACGCCATCGTCAACACCCGAGAGCGAGGAGACATCCTTGAATCCCTGCGGGACAAAGGATCCGTTCACATCGCCCGTGCAAAGCATCTTCAGGTCAACAGGGAATGCCGCGGTACCGGTGAGGGTAACGGTGGTGTCGGTAACTTTCCAGTCGCCGGCCGGGTATGAGCTGATAGCGCCGACGGTGCGCAGTTTGATATAGAGTGCATCCAGCGCGGTGATGGTAGTGCTGGCATTGACATCTGCCGCAAGGGCTCTCACACCGGCCAGCGGGTATGACCCGACAGCCGAGAGTTGTACGATAAGGGCATCAGTGGCATTGTTGCCGCCCCAGGTTCCGCCGTAACTTCCGTGTAACGAATAGGTATCGTTAACCAGGTCGGTAAAGGCGTAATAGCCTGATTGTCCGGTGGCAGGGTTGCTGTATGTCTGCGTGGTACCTACGATCACGTTAGATGAGTTGCGCAACTGGATGGTGACGCCGTTCATCCTGGTGGCCGGGGCGTTGAGATAGTTGACGTTTCCGTAGATCCTGATATTGGATGCCGGAAGCATGGTGACAGGATAATTTTCGGAAGACATACAACCGGCGAAGCTTTCAGAAAGGGTAACCGATCCGCAACCGCAAACTGGGTAGGGTCCCCAGGTCACGGTGATACAGGTGGTTCCCTGTCCGGCAGTGATACTGCCACCGGCGATGGTCCAGACATATACATGTCCGATCTGGGCAGAAGCCGGGGTACAGTACTGGGTGTTGGTCTGGCCTGATGCCACCTGGACCGGTCCGGAGATCGATGGAGTTGGCGGTGTATTGACCGTAACCGGCAGGGTTTTTGTGATATTGCAACCGTCGCAGTTGTGTACCACCAGGGTTACCGTGCCATTGCCGCAGCAACTCCAGACAACGGAGATGGCCGAGGTGTTCTGCCCGGAGATGATGGATCCGCCAGATACTGCCCACTGGTAGGTTATTGGTGCGCAGGTGTTGGCAACCGTTGCCGTGTAATCGGACTGGTTGCCGGAACTGCAGCAAGCAATATCCGGGCCGGTGATGCCGATGGTGGCGGTAATGACCTCCCATGAACCTGTTTGCGAGCAGTTATGCGCATCGGAAACGGTGACGCTGTAAGTGCCAACGGTGAGCCCGGTGATGGCCGAAGTGGTCTGGCCATTGTTCCAGATGTAATGGTAGGTGGTGGTTCCTCCCGAAACGGTGGTTGTCACCGAGCCGTCGTGGTTACAGCTGTAGTTGATCACGGATCCGCTCAGACTTAACACGGCGGGTTCGTCGATGGTGGCTGTTGCCGTGGCGCTGCAGGTGTGCGCATCGGTCACTGTAACCGAGTAGCTGCCCGGTGCAAGGTTGCTGACCGTACCGGTTGTTTGTGCCGGGGAGGTGCTCCAGATGTAGGTATAGCCTGAAGTTCCGCCCGATACATTCACAGTGGCGCTTCCGTTGCTGTCGCCATGGCAGCTTACCCCGGTGGGGGTGATGCTGACCGCCAGGGCGTTGGTCGGTTCACTTATGACGACGGCCGTTGATTTCGAGCAGTTTTTGCTGTCGGTTACGGTTACGTAATAGGTTCCTGCGCTCAGACCGCTCTGGTCCTGTGCAGTTGCTGCCACACCGGCTCCGGTCCAAAAGTAGGTATAGGAGGGTGTGCCGCCGCTTACGCTAAGGTCGATCGATCCGTTGGCCCCGCCTTTGCAAAGCACATCCTCATGGGTGGTGTTGAGCGCAAGTGCAGCCGAAGGTTGTCCGACAGAAGCCGACGCGGTTGTGGTACAGCCATGGCCGTCGGAAACGGTAACGGGATAGGTTCCTGCGGTTAACCCTGTTGCCGTAGCACTGGTCTGGGTGTTGTTCCAGGAGTAGGCATAGCTGCCCCATCCAAAGCTTGGGTAAACGGTGGCTTCGCCGTCATCGCCTCCAAAACAGGAGACCATTTTGGTTTCTGCTGCCGAGGAGGCAAGAGATGCCGTGGGGCCGGTGACTGTTGCAGATGCCGTTGTGGTACAACCATGCAGGTCGGATACGGTTACCGTATAGTTCCCGGCGGTCAGGCTGTTGGCCGTAGCACCAGTCTGTGTATTATTCCATAAGTATGTATAGCTGCCCCAGCCAAAGCTTGGGTATACCGCGGCGGTTCCGTCACTGCCACCAAAACAGGTGACAACCTTGGTTTCAGCTGCAGTGGCTGTAAGCGTTCCGGAAGGACCGCTGACTGTTGCAGAGGCGGTTACCGTACAACTATGACCATCTGTAACGGTCACAAGGTAGGTGCCTGCTGATAATCCGGTTGCCGTTGCAACGGTTTGTGTGTTATTCCACACGTAGGAATAGGAGCCCCATCCATTGGACGGGTACACTGTGGCAGTTCCATCGATGCCACCAAAACAGGTAACAGGTTTGGTTTCGCCTGCTGTTGCATCAAGGGCTGCGCCAGGACCGGTGACTGTGGCAGAAGCGGTAGCGGTACACCCGTTCAGGTCGGAAACTGTTACAGAATAGGTGCCTGCGGTCAGGGATGTGGCAATTGCCCCGGTCTGACTGTTATTCCAGATGTAGCTATAGCTGCCCCAACCGTTTGTAGGATAGACGGTAGCTGTACCATCGTTGCCACCAAAGCATGTAACGACTTTGGTCCCGGCTGCTGAAGCTGCTAGCGCTGCGGATGGTTGGCTAACCAAGGCAGAGGCAGTTGCCGAACATCCGTGTCCGTCGGTGATGGTTACTGTATAGGTGCCGGCCGTTAAACTGGTTGCGGCAGCTCCGGTCTGGCTGTTATTCCATGTGTAGGAATAGCTGCCCCAGCCAAGGCTTGGGTAAGCTGTTGCTTCACCATCGGTGCCCCCAAAACAAGTAACAGGCTTGGACTGTGAGGCGGTTACTGACAGCGTGCCGGAAGGTCCGGAAACTGCTGCAGATGCCGTTGCTGTACAACCATGGCCATCGGTAACTGTTACCGTGTAGGTTCCTGCGGTAAGGGTTGTAGCAATTGCCCCGGTTTGGGAGTTATTCCAATGGTAGGTATAGCTTGCCCATCCATCGGAAGGATAGACAGTAGCAGTTCCATCGCTGCCACCAAAACAGGTGACAGGTTTGGTTTCAGCCGCTGAAGCTGCGAGAGCTGCAGACGGGCCGCTTACTGAAGCGGTAGCAGTTACGGTACAACCATGCTGGTCGGTAACGGTTACCGAATATACTCCTGCCGTTAAGGATGTAGCGATGCGGTTCGTTTGTGAATTGTTCCACTGGTAGGTGTAGGCATTTGGAGTATCGAACACAGGCACACTCCATCCGCCACTGGCGGTTACGGTGGCCTGTCCGTCATTGCCTCCAAAACAGGTAACTACATGGGTGCCTGCTGCCGAAGCTGAAAGAGCTGAAGGAGGTCCTGAAACACTGGCAGTGGCTGTTACCATGCAACTATGCAGGTCAGTCACGGTCACCGTGTAGGTGCCAGCCGATAACCCGTTAGCAGTGGCAACTGTTTGTGAGTTATTCCATAAGTATGTATAGCTGCCCCATCCGAAACTTGGATATACGGTAGCTTCCCCATCAGTGTCGCCAAAACAGGTAACCACTTTGGTGCCGGCAGCATGCGCTGCAAGTGAACCGGAAGGTCCGGTGATGGTAGCCGAGGCTGTTGTCTTGCAACCATTCAGGTCGGTCACGGTAACGGTATAATTACCAACAGATAATCCTGTAGCAGTAACGCCGGTTTGGGTGTTATTCCAAACATAGGTATAACTGCCCCATCCGAAGCTTGGATAGGCAGTCGCCTGGCCATCATTGCCTCCGTAACAGGAAACGACTTTGGTTTCGGCTGCTGTTGCTGCAATTGCAGCCCCCGGTCCGTAAACCGTGGCTGAGGCTGTTACAGAGCAACTCCCCCCGTCGTTAACAGTAACGGAATAGGAGCCGGCAGATAACCCGGTTGCGATAGCCCCTGTCTGACTGTTATTCCATAAGTAGGTATAGGTTCCCCAGCCACCGGTAGCCGTTACGGTAGCAGTACCGTCGCTGTCGCCAAAACAGGTAACAGGCAGGCTCTGTACTGCTGATGCACCGAGCACATAATCAGGTTCCTGCACCCAGATACCACCCGGGATGGTACAGCTGTGGGAATCGGTAACGGTAAGGTAGTAGGTTCCGGCCGTAAGCCCGCTGATACCAGGTGTGGTTTCACCATTGGACCAGATGTAATAGTAGGGCGAAACACCTCCGGAGATGTAATTCTGGCTGATAAAGCCATCGCTTGCGCCTTTACAGGTAACGGGATGTGCGGTGTTGAGCGCATCAAAGAGTTCAGGCTGGGTGACGGATAATGGCCCTGCCACCAGGACACAGGAATGGTCATCGGTGACGGTTACAAAATAATCTCCCGCGATGACCCCCGTGAGAACCTCATCGGTAGTGAGGTTGAAGTCATTCCACTGGTAGGAATAGGGTGAAGTACCTCCCGAGATATTGGGAGCAATGGCACCTTCCGGATTTCCGTTGCAGAGGATGTTGGTATAGGTGGGGTTTGCAGTCATCTGCGAAGGTTCACTGATGATGGCCATGGCTGAGGTGGTGCAACTGCGTGCATCGGTAATGGTCACATTGTAGGTGCCTGCGCCGAGCCCGGTCTGTTCCTCAGCTGTGGCATCCACACCAGTGCCGGTCCATACATAATAATATGGAGAGGTGCCGCCGCTTACGCTTAAGTCGATGGCACCGGTATGATCACCGTGACAACCTTCCACATCGGTGGTGAGATGGCTGGAAGTGAGGGATTCGGCAGGTTGCGATACATAGGCGGAAGCCGTTGTGGTACATCCGTGTCCGTCGGTGACGGTTATCGAATAGGTCCCCACGGTTAGCCCGGATGCCGTTGCAGCTGTCTGGTTGTTATTCCAGTGGTAGGTGTAGCTTGCCCATCCACCGGAAGGGTAAACAGTGGCTGTGCCGTTGCTTTCACTAAAACAGGAAACCGGGTTGGTTTCGGCTGCTGAAGATGCAAGCGCAGCAGAAGGCCCGCTGACGGAAGCCGTAGCTGTAACGGTGCAACCATGCTGGTCGGTTACGGTAACCGAGTATGTTCCAGCCGTTAAGGATGTTGCGATTTGTCCGGTTTGTGAATTGTTCCAATGATAGGTATAGTCGACAAAAGCATCATACCCATTCCATCCTCCGCTTGCCGTGACAGTGGCCTGGCCGTCAGAGCCGCCAAAGCAGGTAACCACATGGGTGCCGGCTGCCGAGGCGGTAAGCGCTTGAGAAGGTCCGGCAACATTGGCTGTCGCTGTTACTTTGCAACCATGCAGGTCAGTCACGGTCGCCGTGTAGATGCCCGCGGTTAATCCTGTTGCAACAGCAACGGTCTGGGCGTTATTCCACAGGTAAGTAAAGCTGCCCCATCCATTGCTGGGATAAACCGTTGCTTCCCCGTCGGTGCCGCCAAAGCAGGTGACAATTTTTGTCCCTGCAGCAGAAGCTGCAAGCGCTGCCGATGGGCCCGTCACGGTTGCGGTAGCTGTTACGCTGCAACTGTGCTGGTCGGTAACGGTTACTGTGTATGTTCCGGCTGTTAAGGATGTTGCGATTTGTCCGGTTTGTGAATTGTTCCAATGATAGGTGTAGTCGGCTGTAATATCATACCCATTCCATCCGCCGGTTGCTGTAACGGTAGCTTCACCGTCGCTGCCACCAAAACAGGTGACGACTTTGGTACCGGCTGCCGAAGCTGTAAGCGCGACAGCAGGTTCATTTACCGCGGCGGAAGCCGTGGTTTTACATCCATGCAAATCGGTAATGGTAACGGTATATGTGGCTGCTGATAATCCAGTTGCCGTGGCACCTGTCTGTGCGTTATTCCAGATATAGGTATAACTTCCCCAGCCATTACTGGGATAGGCAGTTGCTTCACCATTGTTCCCTCCGACGCAGGAAACGGGTTGCGTTTGTGCTACCGAAGCTGCAATTGCTGCCCCCGGCCCGTAAACCGTAGCTGTAGCTATGACAGAACAGCCACCGCCGTCGTTAACAGTAACGGAATAGTTCCCTGCGGATAATCCGGTTGCTGTAGCACCAGTCTGGCTGTTATTCCATAAGTAGGTATAGGTTTCCCAACCTCCTGTTGTCGTTACGGTAGCTGTACCGTCGCTGTCGCCAAAGCAGGTAACTGGCTGGCCCTGTGCCGAAGCACCCAGAGCATAATCGGGGCCCTGCACCCAGATGCCACCAGGAATGGTGCAGCTGTGTGAGTCGGAGACGGTAAGATAATAGGTCCCGGCCGTAAGCCCGCTGATGCCAGGGGTGGTTTCGCCATTGGACCAGTTGTAAAAATAGGGCGAAACACCTCCGGAGATGTAGTTCTGGTCAATATGTCCATCACTGGCACCTTGACAGGTAACAGGGTGAGCAGTATTGAGCGCGTCGAAGAGTTCAGGTTCGGTGATCGTCAGAGGTCCGACAACAAATACACATGAATGGTTATCCGTTACCGTCACATAATAGGTGCCGGCAGTTACGCCCGTAAGAATCGGGTCTGAAGATAAATTGAAGTCATCCCAGCTGTAGCTGTAATCAGGTGTGCCGCCTGAAATTTGGGGATTAATAGCACCGGCAGGGTTGCCATTGCAGAGCACATCCGTGATAACCGGGTTTGACGCCAGTTGATCCGGTTGACTTATCGAAGCCGAAGTTGAGGTTGTGCAGCTGTGTGCATCTGTAATTGTAACATTGTAGGTGCCGGCTGCAAGACCGATCTGGTCTTCGGCAGTGGCATCCACACCAGAACCTGTCCATGCATAGTAATATGGAGAGGTTCCGCCGGTTGCGGTCAAATCAATAACGCCGGTGTGATCACCGTGACAACCCAGTACATTTGTTTGGCTGTAGCTGGACGTAAGCGCTGCATCTGGTTGTGATACATAGGTGGTGGCAGTTGTTTTGCAGCTGTGCCCGTCGGTAACGGTAACGGTATAGGTACCAACACTTAACCCGGTTGCTGTTGCACCGGTTTGGGTATTATTCCACAGGAAAGTATAGCTTCCCCAGCCGTTGCTTGGATATACAGTAGCAGTACCATTGCTTTCACCGATGCAGGAAACAGGTTTGGATTCTGCGGCTGATGCGTCAAGCGCTGCCGCAGGCCCGGAAACGGCTGCAGTAGCAGTTACGCTGCAACTATGCTGGTCGGTAACGGTTACCGTGTATGTCCCGGCCGTTAAGGATGTTGCAATGTGGCCGGTTTGAGTATTGTTCCAGAGATAGGTATACGCATTGGAACCATCAAACACATTCCATCCGCCGCTTGCCGTTACAGTTGCCTGGCCGTCATTGCCGCCAAAGCATGAAACCACATGGGTGCCGGCCGCCGAAGCTGCCAGGGCTGTTGGAGGTTCATGAACCGTTGCGGCAGCCGTGGTCGTACATCCGTGCAGATCGGTAACGGTAACGGTATAGACAGCTGCAGATAACCCGGTTGCAGTAGCACCCGTCTGGGAGTTATTCCAGATATAGGTATAACTTCCCCAGCCATGGCTTGGATATGCAGTTGCCTGGCCATTGTTTCCTCCAACGCAGGAAACGGGCTGTGTTTGCGCTGCCGAAGCTGTAAGTGCCAACGCAGGACCAGCCACTGTGGCGGAAGCTGTTGCTGTACAACTGTGCAGGTCGGTTACGGTTACCGTATAGGTACCGGCTGACAAGCCGGTTGCAGTTGCGCCAGTCTGGGTGTTGTTCCAGAGATAGGTATAATTGCCCCACCCGGCACTCGGGTAAACCGTTGCAGATCCGTTTTGCCCGCCTGAACAACTGACAGGATCGGTTTGCGTTGCAGTAGCAGCAAGGAGTGCAGCCGGCCCGGAGAGGCTCGCGGTGGTTGAAACGGAACATCCGCCACCGTCGGAAACGGTTACCGTGTAATTCCCGGCAGTCAAACTCGTTGCAGTTGCACCGGTCTGGCCGTTATTCCACAGGTAGCTGTAGCTGCCCCATCCGCCATCAGGTGTAACAGTAACTTCGCCGTCGCCACCATTGAAACAGGTGACGGGTTTGGATTGTGCTGCGGTAGCAGTCAGGTCGAAATCAGGTTCCTGGACCCAGATGCCGCCAGGAATGGTGCAGCTGTGGGAGTCGGAAACGGTAAGATAATAGGTCCCGGCGGTTAAACCGCTGATACCCGGTGTAGTTTCTCCATTCGACCATGAATAATAGTAGGGTGAAACACCACCGGAGATATAGTTCTGGTCAATATGACCATCGCTGGCGCCTTTACAGGAAACGTTATGGGCTGTATTGAGTGCGTCAAACAGTTCAGGTTCTGTTATGGTTAAGGGTCCGACGACAAGCACACATGTATTGTTGTCCGTTACCGTTACGTGATAGGTGCCGGCCGTAACGCCTGTCAGGATCGGGTCTGAGGAAAGATTAAAGTCATCCCAGGTGTATGCGTAGCCAGGTATGCCGCCTGAAATCTGCGGATCAATTGCACCGGAAGTGTTACCGTTGCACAATACATCTGTATAAAGAGGATTTGAGGTCAACTGATCAGGCTGGCTGATCACAGCCGAAGTGGAGGTTGTGCAGCTGCGAGCATCGGTAATCGTGAGATTGTAGGTGCCGGCTGCAAGACCAGTCTGGTCTTCGGCAGTGGCAGCCACGCCGGTACCGGTCCAAGCATAATAGTATGGAGAGGTTCCGCCGGTTACGGTTACATTGATCGCGCCGGTGTGATCACCATAGCAACCCAGCACATTTGTTTTACTGTAGCTGGATGTAAGTGCTGCATCCGGTTGCGATACATAGGTGGAAGCCGTTGTGGTACATCCGTGTCCGTCGGTGACGGTTATCGAATAGGTCCCCACGGTTAGCCCGGATGCCGTTGCAGCTGTCTGGTTGTTATTCCAGTGGTAGGTGTAGCTTGCCCATCCACCG
>Ga0209697_10001510_pt1 | contig 35577 bp, 34 predicted proteins | sample AliMusrvi5mmetaG_FD_184115 | JGI IMG/M metagenome (GOLD analysis project Ga0209697, IMG submission 184115) | Freshwater lake bacterial and archeal communities from Alinen Mustajarvi, Finland, to study Microbial Dark Matter (Phase II) - Alinen... | ecosystem: Environmental > Aquatic > Freshwater... | reverse complement strand
CCGGCGCGACCCCGCTGCCGCTGCCCCACGAGATCCTCGACAACGGCGTCGGTCTCGAGTACGGCTGGCGCCACGTCGCCGGCTGCGTGTGCCACTACTGCTGGCAGCGGTCGGGCAAGCCGACCGGGGAGACCCGGCGGGCCGGCGAAGCCGTCGCGTAGACGTTTGTCTCAGGCGCGTGCGCGCGGCCCGGGGCAGAGTGTGAGTGACACCGCAGGACTGCGGTGCGGACCAGGAGGAACCTCAGTGTCACGACGCAGCACAGGGCAGGGCGGGTTCACGCTCATCGAGCTCCTGATCGTGATCATCATCATCGGTATCCTGGCCGCCATCGCGATCCCCACGTTCCTCAGCCAGCGGCAGAAGGCCAAGGACGCCGCCGTCAAGGAAGACATCCACAGCATCCAGGTCGGCGTGCAAAGCTACGCGATGGACAACAACGACACCTATCCACCCAGCGGCAGCATCACGTATCTCAAGGGCACGCAGATCGACCAATGGCCGCAGAACGCCTTCAGCGGCGGCGACATGGCCTACTCGGCGACCGCGAGCCCCGGCTCCTACAGCTACACGTCGACCGGTACATCTGCGGGATCGACCTACCTGCTCACCGGCTGGCTGAGCAGGGGCAGCTTCACGGTCCCCGGCGGGCCGGCAGACCCGCTCACCGCCTCGTTCACCTCGACCGCCGACAGCCTCATCGCGCTCGAGCTCGCCTTCTTCGCGAAGCACGGCTACTGGCCGCGTTCCTGGGCGCCGTACAACTACATCGACCTCGGTGTGGACCCCGCGGCGTACGCCTCGCCGATCGATGGTCTGACTTACACGGCCGGCGGCACGTTTGTGAACGCGCGGCCGGCGCCCGGCTACAAGATGACCGTCACCGACGTCACCGGCAAAGTCCGCGTGATGACCAGCAACCTCATGTGGAACATCACCTACGACGCCACCAGCGGCAACTGGTACTTCCACACCACCAACCCGAGCGACCAGATCGACATCTCCACACTGAAGGTGACGCCCGCCTGACGGAGCACGCGCCGAGGCGCCCGCCTGCGGCGCCATCCGGCGTGAGTATCGCGGTCGCCGATCGCAGCCGTCACCCGGTCTCGCTGGGCATCCGTCCCTAGACGCTTGTTCGGCTACGTTGCAGCCGGCCACTCGCCGATACTCCCCTCAGGATCACGCCGGCCACCGCGGGCGGAGGTGCCTTGCGCGATCGCGGACCTCCCCCTACACTCCGGGCGCGGTCTGACCACATCGAGCCGAGGGGACCGATGGACGACCGAGAAGACATCCGCCTGCCGGCGGCCGCGAAGCCGTTGGCTTGCCCATGAGCGACGTCGCCGGCCCGGAGCCGGAAGCGGGCGCCGGCGAAGCCCGGCGGCGCCTGCGGGCCGAGGCGTCGCTGCGGGAGAGCGAGGCGATGCGCGACGTCGCCGAGCGAGTCTCGCGCATGGGCAGCTTCCGGCGGGACCTCGACCCCACCTCGCCGCGCGCGACCTGGTCGCGGGGCATGTACGCCGTGCTCGACATGGACGCAGCGGACTTCGACGGCGACCCGTTGCCGGTCCTCGAGGCGCGCGTCCACCCCGACGACCGCGCGCGAGTGAGGCAGGCGGGCGAGGACGTCGCCGCAGGCGGCGCGCCGGCGCCCGTCGAGTTCCGCATCGTCCACCGCGACGGCAGCGAGCACATCTTGTACTCGGAGTCCGCCCTCGAATGCGACGAGGCCGGCACACCGGTGGCGATCGCCGGCTACTACAGGGACGTCACCGAGCAGAGGCGGGCCGAGGAGGCCAACGCCCGCCTCGCTGCGATCGTCGAGTCCTCGGAGGACGCCGTCTTCAGCAAGACGATCGAGGGCACGATCCTCACCTGGAACGCGGGTGCCGAGCGGATGTACGGTTACGCCGCCGACGAGATCATCGGCGAATCCGTGGCCCTGCTCATTCCGCCCGGCAGCGAGGGCGAACTCATCGAGCTGCTCGACCACATCCGGAGCGGCACTCCCATTGAGCGACACGAGGCGGTGCGCCTGCGCAAGGACGGCTCGGAGCTCGACGTCTCGCTCAGCATGTCGCCCATCAGGGATGCGGCCGGGCGCGTTGTCGGCGCATCCGCCATCGCCCACGACGTCACCGAGCGCAGGCGGGCGGAGCAGAAGATCCTGCGGCTGGACCGCCTCTACGTGACGCTCGCCGCAGTCAACAGGGTCATCGTGCGCGCGCAGACGCGGGGGTCCCTCTTCGAGGACATCTGTCGCGTGGCCGTCGAAGAGGGCGGCTTCCGCATGGCGTGGATCGGCCTCATCGACGAGGCCGATCAGCAGGTGCGGCCGGCCACGAGCGCCGGCCACGAGGACGGTTACCTGACGGACTTCGAGATCGCCTACCTCGATGAGGAGCTCGGCCGCGGCCCGACCGGCACCGCCATCCGCGAAGGCCGCTGCGTCATCTGCCAGGACATCCCCGGCGATCCCCGCATGGCCCCGTGGCGAGCGTCCGCCCTGGATCACGGCTACCGCTCGTCCGCCTCCGTGCCGATCCGCCAGAGCGGTGCCGTCATCGGCGCTCTCACCGTCTACTCGGACGAGTCGGCGGCTTTTGGCGTCGACGACGAAGGCCTCCTCGACGGTGCGGGGCACGACATCTCGTACGCCCTCGACAGCTTGCAGGCCCTGGAGGCCGTCCGACAAAGCGAGGCGATGCGCGATTCGGCCGAGCACGCCGCACGGACGGGCAGCTTCCGCTGGTGCCTCGGATCGCCAGGATCCGCGTGGTCCCCGGAAGTCCGCGAGCTCTTCGACGTCGCGCCAGGCGAGTTCGACGAAGACATCGTGCGTGCCATCGGCGCACGCGTGCATCCGGACGACCTGGAAGCGCTGGGTCGCCGGGTAGCCGATGTCGCCGCGAACGGCGCGCTTGCCACGGTGGAGTTCCGCGTCCGGCGCCGCGACGGCAGCGAGCGCGTCATCATGGCCGGGGGCACCGGCGAGCGCGACGCCGAGGGCACGGTGGTCGCGCTGGTCGGCTACGTCCAGGACGTCACCGAGCAGCGACGGGTGGAGATGGAACTGCGCGAGAGCGAGGCGATGCGCGACCTCGCCGAGTCGGTCGCGCACGTCGGCAGCCTTCGCTGGGACCTCGCCTCCCAGCGCGTCGCGCTGACCCCGGAGGGCTGCCGGCTGTTCGGCGTCTCGCCGGAGGACTTTGACGGCGACATCGCGACGATCCTCGGAGGCTCCGTGCACCCCGATGATCTCGGGATCGCCGAGCGTGCGCTGGTCGCGAGCGCCGAGACGGGGATCTCCGACCCGGTCGAGTTCCGCCTGCTGCTCCCGGACGACACGGTGCGCTTCGTGCACGGCGAGGGCAAGGCCGAGCGCGACGCGAGCGGCGCACCCATCGCGATCGTGGGCTACTTCCAGGACGTCACCGAGCAGAGACTGGCGAAGCAGGAGCTTGAGCTCGCCTACGACCGCCTCGACATCGCGCAGCAGGCCGCCGGAGCCGGAACGTTCGAGTTCCACGCCGAGACGCGGGGGTTCAGCTTCTCTCCGCAGTTGTACGGGCTGTTCGGACTCGACCCGGAGTCGGACCCGGGCAGCTTCGATACGCTGCGCCGCGTGGTGCATCCCGACGATATCGAGGCCACGTGGGAGACGTATGCGAGCGCTCTCCGTGACCGCACGCAACTACAGGCGGAATACCGCATCATCCGTGCGTCGGACGGCGAGGTCCGCTGGGTCGACTCGCTCGGACACGGCGTGTACGACGACGCGGGCCGGCCGCTCAGTCTGATCGGCCTGTGCGTCGATGTCACTGAGCGCAAGCGCGGAGAACAAGCGCTGCGGGAGAACGCGGAGCGGCACAGCGCCATCCTGCACACGGCCATGGACGGGTACGTGCTCGTCGACACCGAGGGGCACCTGCTCGAGGTCAACGAGGCGTACTGCCGGATGAGCGGCTACAGCGCGGAGGAACTCCAGCACATGCACCTCAGCGACCTGGAATCCGCCGAGGCGCCGGATGAGACACAGGCGCATATCGAGAAGATCATCGCCAGTGGAGCCGACCGGTTCGAGACGCGACATCGCCGCAAGGACGGTAGCGTCTACGACGTCGAGACCAGCGTCCAGTATCGCTCGTCCGAACACGGGCAGTTCGTGGCATTCCTGCGCGACATCACCGAACGCAAGCGATCCGAGCGGCTCCTCGGCGTCCCGTCCGAGATCCTCTCCATCATGTCCACGGCGATGGCGGCGCCGGAGACGGCCGCCAGGATCGTCCGCACGCTCAAGGAGGCGACGGGATTCGACGCCGTCGGGATCCGTCTGCGCGACGGCGACGACTATCCCTTCGTCGCCGCAATGGGGTACCCCGACGACTTCCTGAAGGCGGAGAACAGCCTGACGACCAACCAGCCCGGTGTCGGACTCTGCCGCACCGCCGACGGCGCGGTGGCGCTGGACTGCACCTGCGGGCTGGTCATCTCGGGCGCGACCGACCCGTCCAACCCGCTCTTCACGCCGGGTGGCAGCGCCTGGACCAGCGACGCATCGCGTGCCCCAGAGGGGCCGGCGGTCGAAGACCAGCGTCTCCGTCCGCGAGACCGGTGTGTCCACGTCGGCTTCCGGTCCATCGCCCTCGTACCGCTGCGCGCCGGCGACCAGATCCTCGGCCTCATGCACCTCGCCGACAACGGGCCCGGCCACTTCACGCCGGAGGCGATCGGCTTCTTCGAGGGGCTCGGCGCGAGCATCGGCGTCGCCCTGCTGCGGGAGCGGGCGGAGGAGGAACTGACGCGGAGCGCGCACGAGCTGCGCGAGCAGTTGTTCGACACGGTCAAGGCCATGGGCGCGATCGTCGGCGTGCGCGACCCATACACCGCCGCTCACGAGTTGCGCGTCACCGGCCTCGCGCTGGCCGTCGCGGAGGAGATGGGGCTGGACGAAGAGCGCCGCGAGGGCCTCGCCCTCGCCGGCGAGGTCCACGACATCGGCAAGGTCGCCGTGCCGGCCGAGATCCTGAGCAAGCCGGCGGCGCTGAACGAGATCGAGTTCACCCTCGTCCGCCAGCACTCCGAGACCGGGCGCGAGATCCTCAGCGCCATCAACTTCCGCCAGCCGGTGGCGGCCATCGTCGCCCAGCACCACGAACGCCTGGACGGTTCGGGCTACCCCGACGGACTCAAGGGCGACGAGATCATGCTCGAATCACGCATCCTCGCGGTCGCCGACGTCGTCGAGGCCATGTCGTCGCACCGGCCCTACCGGCCGGGCCTGGGCCTCGAAGCGGCTCTGGCCGAAGCGCGTTCCGGCGCCGGAACGCGCTACGACGGCGACGTGGTCGCCGCCTGCGAGCGCGTGTTCGCGCAGGGGTTCGTCTTCCCGGAGGCCTGAGCCGCCGGACGGCGCAGGCTGCTCGCCGGCGCCCGACATCGGCCGCGCCCGCGCCGGCTCTACGCGGCGGTCGGCAGGACCACGAGGGTCCCGGCGAGCTCGGCCATCAGGTCGCTCACGGACAGGATCCGGTCGACCCTCGCCGCGATCGTACCGGCCGTGTAGAGCGGTTCGTCCTTGTCGGCGTCGCGGCCGGCGTCGTAGCCCGCGGCGCTGAAGAGCCCGTCGCAGATGCAGAAGTGCTGCTCGTTGGACTCCTTGGCGGCGCAGCGCGCGTAGCGCCCCTGCGCGTCCTTGAGGAGGACGTAGCCCTTGTCGCAGCGCGGCGGCCGCGCGCGGACCAGCGCCGACTGGTACATGGGCGACTCGCGCAACACGCGAAAGGGCAGGCCGCAGGGAGAGCCGGGGGCGGTGGCGACGATCAGGTCCTCCGGGCGAGCGCGAACGACTGCCCGCTTGTACGCGGCGGAGGCGCTGCTCTCCTCGGTCGCGAGGAAGCGCGTCCCCATCTGCACGCCGTCGGCGCCGAGGGCGAGGAAGCGGCGTACGTCCTCGTGCGAGTAGATTCCGCCGGCGACGATCACCGGGAAGTCGCCGTGGGCCACGGCCGTCTCCTTGACCGGCGGCAGGAGCCTCTCCAGGCTGTTCTCCTCGAGCTCGGCCTGGTCGGCGCGGAAGCCCAGGTGGCCGCCGGCGAGCGGCCCTTCGAGCACCACGGCGTCGGGACGATAGTGCAGGCGCTCCCAGCGCCGGCAGATGAGGTTAAGCGCGCGAGCGGACGAGACGATGGGGACGAGCGCGGTGCCCCGAGGCGCCTGGATGCCCGGCAGCGATAGCGGCAGGCCGGCGCCCGAGACGATCGCGTCGGCGCCGGCGTCGATGGCGCCCCGCACCGATGCCTCGAAGTCGCGCTGCAGCGCGACCATGATGTTGATGCCGGCGAAGCCCCCGCGAGCCTTCGCCGCCGCGACCTCGATCCGCACCGCCTCGTAGGTGCCCACCTTGCGGCCGATGCGGCGGGAGACGATCCGGTCCAGGCCGGCGCTGGAAAGCAGACCCAACCCGCCGGCCGCAGCCACGGCGGACGCCAGCGGGTGCAGCGACACGCCGATGCCCATCCCGCCTTGGACCAGAGGGAGCGGCACGTGCAAGCCTTTGATGTGGAGAGACGGGAGCGGAGGGAGGGCGATCAAGAGGAGTTTTATTATCCGCTTTATGCGCGCGGAAGGCAATCGGCGCGGCCCGTCGTCGCCGGCCCGGAGACCGCGAGCCGGTCAGTCGCGGGCTCCCGCGGATCGGTCGCCGCTCGCCGGGACGATCTCCACCCGGTCCCTGCCGCCCTGCTTCGCCCGGTACAGGGCGACGTCGCTGGCGCCCAGCAGCGCCACCGCAGTCGCGCCGTCGTCGGGGAACACCGCGACCCCCATCGAGAGTGTGAGAGCCGGCAGCGGCCTGCCCAGAAACCGCACCTCGAGCGCCGCCACGTCGCGGCGGACCTGCTCGGCGCGCTCCTGCACGACCTGCTTCGGTGCGTCCGGGAGTATCAAGGTGAACTCGTCGCCGCCGTAGCGGCAGGCGATGTCGGCGAAGCGCAAGCTCGACTTGAGCAGCACGCCCATGCCGCGGAGCACTTCGTCCCCCGCGGCATGCCCGAACTGGTCGTTGAGCTCCTTGAACCGGTCGACGTCCATCATGACGATCCCGAGCGGGGTCTCGAGGCGGGCGGCGCGATGGAGCTCGCGTTCCAGCGTCTCCTCGAGGTACCGCCGATTGAAGAGGCCGGAGACGTGGTCGCGCACCGATTGCTCGCGCAACAGGACGTGGCTCTCCTCGAGTTGGGCGTTCTGGCGCACGATCTGGTCGAGGTCCCTGCCGTCCAAGTAGCTGGCGACGATGCTCAGGGCCGAGACGAAGAGCACCATCGTGCAGAGGCTGGGCCAGTTGATGGGCGCCGCGTTCTCGGCCGTCGTGGCGAACACGAAGAGTGCGACGATCTGGGCGATGGAGACGATCGCCGTGAGTCCCACCGACAACAGGATGCCGCTGAGCAGCACCGGCACGACGACGTAGGTCAGAGGGACGAAGTCGCCGTGCACGACTCTCGGGTCGAGAAGCGCCGCGCCCCACGGCGCCACCACGGCACAGGCGACGGTCAGCGCCGCGGCGGCCTTGTAGAGGCCCGCGCGGTTCAGTGCGAACGCCCCCGCGAGGACCAGGAGCGTGCCCGTGATCAGTGCGCCGTACTCGCCGCGGCGTGGGCTGCCGGCGGGGTCGACGATCACGACCACGATGAGGGCGATCACCGCGAGGAGGATGAGCGTGGTCAGCAGCGCCGTGAGCATCCTTGCCCGGCGCTGCGCCGGCTCGCCCGCGGCGAAGCCTCCCAGGGCCGGCCGCGTCACGAACGCGGCGACGGCCGCCGTGAGGCGTGCCGGTCTCTGGCCGTGCTTGTGCGGGGAGAAGTCCTGCATCCCCAGGACTATCGGCAGGGCTGCCCGGCGCCTGAATGGGGCGGCACGTTGCCGCGGGACCGGCACGCGCACCGATGGTAGGCTGCGGCCATGGATTTCGAGACCGCCTTCTCCATGGACACGTCGAGCGTCAAGTACGGGCCGGGCGTGACCCGCGAGATCGGGCACGACATGCGCCAGCTGGGCGGGCGCCGCGTGATGGTCGTGACCGACCCGGGCATGAGCGCCAGCGAGCCGGTGGCAGTGACGCTGGACGCACTGCGCGCCGCCGGCATCGACGCCGTCCTCTTCGACGAGGCGCGCGTGGAGCCGACCGACGTCTCGCTGATGGAGGCCGTACGCTTCGCCGAGGATGGCCGCTTCGACGGCTACGTCGCCGTCGGAGGCGGCTCGAGCATCGATACGGCGAAGGCCGCCGATCTGTACGCCTCCTGCCCGGCGGAGTTCCTCGCCTACGTCAACCCGCCGCTCGGCGAGGGGCGCCCGGTGCAGGGCAAGATGGCGCCCCTCATCGCCGTCCCCACCACAGCCGGCACGGGGAGCGAGACGACCGGCGTGGTCGTCTTCGACCTGCTGGAGATGCGCGCCAAGACCGCCATCCGCCAGCGCGCGGCGCGCCCGTCACTCGGCATCATCGACCCCTGGAACACGCGCACCATGCCGCCGATGGTGGCCGCCTGCAGCGGCCTCGACGTGCTGTGCCACGCGATCGAGTCGCTGACCGCACTGCCTTACGACCGCCGGCCGGCTCCCGAGAGCCCGGAGCTGCGGCCGGCCTACCAGGGCGCGAACCCGATCAGCGACGTGTGGGCCGCGCGCGCCGTCCAGATGGGCGCGGCCAATCTCGCGCGGGCGCTCGACGACCCGGACGATGCAGAGGCTCGCGGCGCCATGCTGCTCGCCGCGACCTTCGCCGGGATCGGCTTCGGCAACGCCGGCACCCACCTCGCGCATGCGATGTCGTACCCCGTCTCCGGCATGGTCCGCGAGTACCGGGCGGACGGGTATCCGGCCGATCGGCCCCTGGTGCCACACGGCATGTCGGTCGTGCTCGATGCGCCGGCCGTATTCCGTTTCACGGCGCCGGCCGGCCCGAAGCGTCACCTCTACGCGGCGGAGCTGATGGGCCTGGACGCGGCGGAGCTGGAAGCGGCCGGCCCGGATGGAGCCGGCGAGCTGCTGGCCGGCGCGCTGATCGCGCTGATGCGCAAGGCCGGCCTGCCCAACGGCCTGGCGGCCGTTGGTTACCGCCCCGAGGACGTCGACGACCTGGTCGCCGGCACCCTGCCCCAGCACACCGTTACCAAGCTCTCTCCCCGGCCGGCGAGCGCGGACGATCTGCGCCGGCTGTTCCTCGACTCGATGACGCTCTGGTAGGACCGGCCGCGCGGCCGCGACCTATTGGTCCCTCTCCGCGTTCGGTCCCGGCGGCGGCGGCATGCTGCCGGCGCCGTGCACCGACTTCCAGAGGATCGCGTCGAGTCGCGCCTGCGGCACCGCGTCGGTCCGCCCGAGCGGCAGGCTGTTCGAGACCGCCGCCCAGGGCGCGGCGGCCGTGTTGCGCTCCAGCAGGTCGACCTTGGCGGGGATCGCGTCCACCGGCGCCGAATTGAGCGGCCGCGAGCTGAACGCGTCGTACATCGGGGTCGCCAGCGCGTCGTTGAGCGACAGCGGCTTCATCCCGATGATGAGCTCGATCGAGCGCACCACCGAGACGAGGTCGTAGCGCCGGTGGATGATCGCACCCTGCTTGGCGTACGGGCTGATCACCGCGATCGGGATGCGGTGCGCGTCCACGTGGTCGGCGCCGTCCTGGGAGTCGTCCTCGACGATGAAGATCGCCGACGACGACCAGATCTTGGAGTGCGAGATCGTGTCCACGATCTGGCCGATCGCCAGGTCGCTGTCCGCCACCATGGCGATCGGGATGGGGAACCCGGTCTGGGTGCCGCGCGTGTGATCGCAGGTGAGCGTGAGGTAGCTCAGCGCCGGGACCTTGTCCACGGCGAGCTGGCTCGCGAAGCGCGCGCGGAAGCTGTCGACGTGCGAGTAGCTCACCGGCGGCGCGGCCCCCGGGAGCGTGGACTTGCTGGAGTCGAAGATCTCGCCGCTCTGGGGGTCCGTGGCACTCCCGCCCAGCACCTGGCCGATGCCGAGGTCGTTGGCGTAGGTCCCGCCGGCGGGCAGCCCGGGGCCGGGGCCCAAGTCGGAGTTCTGGGCCACGCGCTTCTCCTGCCTGAGCAGCGCCGAAGAACGATCGCGGTCCGCCAGCAGAGGTTCGTCGCCCGCCATCCCCTCGCCGTAGTTGAAGTAGGAGATGTGCTGGCGCTCGGCCTGATTGAAGAGAAAGCCGTTGCCCGGGAACGTCACGGCGTAGACGCCGAAGTCGTTCGGCCGGCCGCGGCCGGCGTACTCCTGCACCCAGTTGCGGTCCACGTAGTCGGGGACGCTCGCCGAGGCGGTCCAGAAGTGCCCCTGGATCGAGGCCTCCGAGTTGGCGAAGACGTGATCGAGGAGCGGGAAGCGCGTGACCAGAGAGTGCAGGTTGGGAGTCACGTTCTGACCGAAGATCGCCAGCTGCGGGTCGCCGTTGCCGCGGGGGGTGGCGCCGCCGAGGTCGCCGAGGAGCTGGTCGTAGCTGCGGTTCTCACGCACGATGAAGAAGACGTGCTTGATGGGGCCGCCGGCGCGCAGCGGAGTCCCGGCGGGAGCCTTCTGCGCGTCCCGCGGATGGATCTGGCGAGTGGCCGCCGGGGCGAGCTGCTTGACCGTGGCGTCCGAAGGCAGGCGCATCAGCCCGGCGCGGCCCTCGACCATGGCCGCGAGGTAAGTGGTCCCGCTGGTGAGGCTGAAGACGTCGGTCGTCGGAGCGTTCCAGTTGAAGGCCCAGAAGATGGGGTCGAAGGGGTCCGTCGTGACCGGGCCGGTCGAGTTGGGCCCGACGCCGACGCCGCGCGCGGCGACGTAGAGGAGCTGCGCCGCCCGGCCGCCGTTGGCCGCGACGGTGACGACGGCCTGCGGATCCTCCGCCGTGGGGATGCGGCCGACGAGCGTCCAGTCGAGCTCGGGCCGAGTCTTGGCGCCGGGCAGGCGGATGACCGCCAGCTCGTCGGCGCCCGACTCGGCCACGAACAGCCGGGCGCCTTGCGGGCTGATCGCCAGCGCCACCGGCATCGTGCCCAAACCGGCGGCGCGTCCCACTGAGATCGTGCGCTCGACGCGCCAGTGGCGCAGGTCGATCACCACCACCTCGTCCAGGGCCGAGAGGGCGACATACGCTCGCGCCCCGGCGCGGTCGACGACGATGCCCTCCGGGTGCGAGAGCGGCGGGCCGACGGTGATGTCGCGGAGCTTCACGGCGCGCCGCAGGTCGACCACCGACACGATCCCGGCCGCCTCGTTGCTCACCAAGCCCTTGCGCCCGCCGGGCAGGATCGCGGCGCCGAACGGGTAACTGCCGCTCTTCATGGCGACATAGCGGACGCCGCCGGCCCCGCTGAGATCGACCACGGCGGCGTAGTCGGCGAGGTTGAGCGGGACCAGCAGGCGGCTGCCGTCGGGCGAGACCGCCAGCTTCTGCGGCCAGGCGTTCCTGGAGCCCTGAGCGCCGGGCACGGCGACCGGATACTGCTGGACGAGCGGTCCCCCGTTCGGCACCTTGGCGACCGAAATGGGGTCGAGCTGGCTCGCCAGCCCCGAGGCCGCGTCCCATCTGAACCGGAGGACGACGTTGCCTGCGATCCCCTGCAAGGGCGTGGTGGGCGGGATGGCCAGTCCGCTCTGCGTCGGCCACCAGCGGGACACAGTGATGCCCGAGACATAGGCCAGCCGATGACGCGAGTCGAGCGCGATCCCGCCAGAAGCTCCCGGGATCGGGATGACCTGGATCACCCGCCGGCTGGCCGTGTCGACGATGCGGATGTCGTTGGCGCCCTGTCCGGCCGAGACCGTCCACAAGAACCGTCCATCGGCCGTCACCGCGCCGCCGGTCGGGAAGTCGCCGAGCGTCACCTGGGCGCCCTGCGGCGTGAGCTGGCGGCCGTTGAGCAGGAACCCGGTCGCCGGGTCGGGCGCGTTGGGCGCCGCCGCCGCCGAGGCGGCGGCGCACCCCGCCGTGACCACGACGAGGACAAGCGTGAGGGACAGTCGTCGGATCGTCATCGGGCTCCGCCTCCGTGTGATCGTGTCGTGGGCCGACTCGACAGCGCGCTCCGGCGGCCCGTGAGTGCTTTCACGCGCCGGCGCACGCATTCCTGCAAACCGCTCGCGGCTCGCCCGCGGCCTGCGCCGGCAGCACTTACATCGGCACGGGGGCGCCCTCACTGCACTGAGAGAGCCCGATCCTACTTGCGGCGCTCTTTGCGAGACTCCTGATAGATCCAGACCATGAAGCCGACGAGCGCCGCCGTCATGATGATCGGCGCAACGGAGGCGGGGATGCCGCTTGGGCGCGTCTTGGCCAGCACGAGGCCGACGGCCTCGAGGACGATGAAGACGATCAGGACGATGAGCTGCCGCGAGGTGATGAAGCCCTACTTCGCGACGTAGTGGGCCAGCGCCGCGCCGGTGGGATCGCGCAGCCAGAGCTCGTCGCCCTCGATCGAGTAGGTCGACGTCTTGGGCAGCGCCGCGAGGTAGGCGTCCTCCTGCTGTACCAGGTCCGCGGGCCCGGCCATCTGGGTCGAGACGATCTTGGCGTCGATCGTCATCGCGCCGCCCGAAGTCGTATACGCCGTGGAGTACCGGTTGATGCTCGCGCCGCCGGCAAGACTCCCGTCGGCACCGAACTTCGCGGTGATGGTGCTGCCGGCGGCGAGCGAGACCAGGGCGTCCTTGCCGTTGTTGTAGGCCAGGGCGTCCCACTCCGTCCCCTCGAGCGCCGTGGGCTGGACGACCGTGTAGGTCACGAGCGTCGTCCCCTGATCGTCCGTCAGGGTCAGCGAGTCGGCAGCCACCGCGAACTTGGTCGCCTTTGCCAGGGCCGCGAAGTACGCCTGCTCCTGCGCCATCGCGGCCTTGGAGCCCGCCATGAGCGTCGCCGCGGGCTGCGAGATCTTGATCTGGTCGCCGGCCGGGGTCTCGTAGGTCGCGGTGTAGCGGTTGACGCCGCCGGATCCGGAGAGCTCGCCGGCGGCGAACTCGGCGGTCACCTCGGTCCCTTTACCGGCGAGGACCGTGGTCACGCCCGAGATCGCGGTCGCCTTCCACACCTTCCCCTCGAGCGCTTTGCCGCCGGTGGCGCTGCTCGGGCTCGCGCTGGGGCCGGCGCCGGATGAGCATCCGGAGACGGCGAGGAGCGCCAGGGCCAGGAGGCCGGCGGCGGCGAGCGGTACCGCGGAGCGAAAGCAGATGCGAGTGTCCATCCCGTTCTCCTTCGGTCTCGGCGACGTGAGTCGCCCCTCGAACCTGTGACGAGTCTACCCCACGCCTCAGACCCTGACTGTGTGGGTACACACCTACCCGACCCCCCCGTCGCGCCGGCCGGCTGCGAGCCGGCTGCGGAGGACGCCGTCAGCGAGCGAAAGGACGCGCCGTGCCCAAGCCCCAGTGGAGCGACTTCGGCGCCATGTGGAAGACCGTCCGCGAGGTGGACGTCAACGCCATCCGCCACGAGGCGGAGCGCAGCCTCACGATCACCTGCGTGGGCGACGTGGCGTCGCTGGCGTGGGTCGGCCGCGTGCTGCACGACGGCCCGAACCGCTACCCCGCGAGCCGCGATCCGCTCGCCCTCGTACCGCTTGCGGAAGCCGGCGACCACGCCGACCTCCTTGCTTCGGCCGATCTGCTCGTCGTGGCCCTTGACGCGACCTCCCCGCTCGACGGCCCCGGGCTCGCCGGGCTCCAGCGCCTTTCCGCGACGCCCCGCCCGGATCAGGTCGTGCTGCTCTTCGGCGACCCGTCGCGCGCGCCGGAGTCGTGGTCGGAGTTCCTCCGGCGCGGCGCGGCCATCATGGTGGATCCGCGGTCACCGGACGCCGCGGAGGTCGTGGCCGCCGCAGTCCTCGAGGGCCTCCCCGCGGACGCCCGCCTCGTCGCGGCCCGGCACCTGCCGGGCCTGCGGCCGCTGTTCGCCTCCCGCCTCACCAGCGAGGTCTCGGCCTCCAACGCGGCCGTCGCCCTCGCCTCCGGCGTGCCTTCGCTGGTGCCGATCCTCGGCATCCCGCTCGCCGCCGCCGACACCGTGATCCTCACCAAGAACCAGGCGCTGATGGTGTACCGGCTGGCCCTCGCCTGCGGGGTGCCGCCCGAGTTCCAGAAGCGCATGCTCGAGATCACGCCCGTGATCGGCGGCGCCGTGATGTGGCGCCAGATCGCCGCCGCGCTGGTGGGGCTTGTGCCGGGCTACGGCATCGTGCCCAAGACGGCCGTCGCCTACGGCGGGACCTACGTCGTCGGGCTGGCCGCGGCGCGCTGGTACGAGACCGGCCTGCTCACCGAGGCCGAGCGCAAGCGCATCACCGCCGAAGCGGCTTCCAGAGCGCGCGACGCCGCCCGCAAGATGGCGGCGCAGGCGCGCGCCGGCGGTGGCAAGGCCGGCGCGCGAGCCAGGGGCGGCCTGGACAAGGTCGCCAGCGGCGCCTCCACCGCGCGCGCCCAGGCGGGCAAGGCGGTGAGCCGCGCCCGCAACGCGACCGGCAACGCCGGCGCCCAGGCGCGCGGCGCCGCGAAGCGCGTGAGCGACGGGAGCCGGAAGATCGTGCGCCGCACGCGGCGGACGAAGGAGGAACCATGACCAAGCCAGACAACTCATCGGGCCAGAGTCCCACCCGGCTGATCACGCGCAAGATCGCTTCGCTGGGAGACTGGCGCGGCGAGATGCTCGCCCGGTTGCGCGACCTGATCCACAAGGCCGACCCGGACATCCGCGAGGAGTGGAAGTGGGGGACCGCCGCCTGGTCCCACGACGGCATGGTGTGCAGCGCCGGCACGTTCAAGGACCACGTGAAGCTCAACTTCTTCAGAGGCGCTGCCCTGGACGACCCCAAGGGCCTCTTCAACGCCGGTCTCGATGCCCAGGCGACGCGGGCCATCGACTTCGGCGAGAAGGACGCGATCGACGAGGAGGCCGTGAGCGATCTCATCCGCGCCGCAGTCGCCCTCAACGCGACAGCGAAGACATGACGGAGTCGCCCGGCGCGGACGCGGACAAGGGCTTCTGCCCCGTCTGCGGCGTCGAGGTCCGGTGGATCGCGACCTCTCACCTGTGGCCCAGCAGACGCGCGGCGCGCGAGATCCTGCCCAGCCGGAGCGGCACGTGCTCGGGTTGCGGCCGCGTGCTCATGTTCACGGTCCTCAACGAATCGGCCCATGGCGCCGGGAGCAGACCGGCCGGCGACTCCGCCGGCGACAAGACGTAGCCCCCACGTCCCAGCTGCGCTTCGCGATGGCCGGGCTCGCCGCCGCCCGTCGTCACGCCCGCGTATGATGTCATTCAAGGAACGACGAAAGGCAACGATGGAACCGTTCACGATCGTCAACATGCTCGAGCTCGACGATTCAGTCGGCGGACGCGTCGAAGGGCTTGAGGGCCGCTTCGCGCGGGCGCACCTCGACTCCCGCGACATCGGCGTGAGCCACTTCCGCTACGCGCCCAACCTCCGCTCCACGATGGGTCACCGGCACCGTGAGCAGGAGGAGGCCTACATCGTCGTCGCCGGTTCGGGCCAGGTCATGCTTGACGACGACATCCACGAGCTCCGTCAGTGGGACGTCGTGCGCGTGTCACCGCCGGTCGCGCGCGCCTTCGCGGCGGGACCGGACGGCATGGACATCATCGCCATCGGCGGGCCCAAGCCCGACGGTCGCGACGGCGAGATGCTGGAGATCGTGTGGCCGGACTGATCGAGTGGGGCCCCACGATCGACGCCGCCGCGTGCACCGGCTGCGGCACCTGCATCGACTTCTGCCACAACGACGTGTACCGCTGGTCGGAGGACGAGAGCACGGTGATCGTCGCTTTCAAGACGCACTGCGTCACCGGCTGCTCTCACTGCGGGACCCTCTGCGAGACGCAGGCGATCTCGTTCCCGACCGTCGAGGACATCAAGCGCGCGCGCCGCGGGGAGTAAGGACATGACGCCTCGCGACGGCGGCGCGCCCGACCGTCTGCGCAAGGTCTACGTCGAGCCGACGAACGCCTGCAACCTCGACTGCCGCACCTGCGTACGGCACGCCTGGGACGAGCCCGAAGGCTTCATGGACTGGCTCGCGTACGAGCGCGTCGTCGAGGGCCTGGCGGCCGCGCACGAGCGAGATGCGGATGGGCACGCCGCGGCACGCGACACGACCCCGCGAGGCGCGGCGCACGGACGCGGCGCGGCCGAGCCCGCGACCGTCGCGTTCATGGGTCTCGGCGAGCCGCTCCTGCACCCGCGCCTGGTCGACATGGTGCGCCTCGCCACGGAGCGCGGGCTGGCGACGGAGGTCACCACCAACGCGCTGCTGCTCGACGAGCCCATGGCCGACGCCCTCGTCGCCGCAGGCCTCGGCCAGCTCGTCGTGAGCATCGACGGCGCCACTGCTGAGACCTTCGGCAAGGTGCGCTCCGGCGCCTCGCTGGCCACCGTGGTCCGCAACGTGCAGTACCTGCAGGACAAGCGCGAGTTCGTCGACGGGCCGCGCGTGCGCGTCGGCCTCGAGTTCGTGGCCATGCGCAGCAACGTCGCCGAGTTGCCGGGGTTGAACCGCGTGGCGGCGCAGCTCGGCGCCTCGTTCATCATCGTCAGCAACGTCCTCGCGTACACGCCCGAGCTCGTCGCCGAGACGCTCTACGACCGCTCGGCCACGGGCTGCTCGGCGCCGGCCAGCACCTCGTCCCCGCACTGGCGGCTGCCGCGCTTCGACTGGGACGAGTCGGTCGGCGCGGCCGTCGGGCAGGCGATCGAGAGAGCGCAGGGCATCAGCATCGCGGATCAGGACCTCGCCGCCGCGAGCGGCCACTGCCCGTTCGTCGAAGCAGGCGCCTGCGCAGTGGCCTGGCACGGCGGCGTGAGCCCGTGCCCGCCGCTCCTGCACACATACACATGCTTCGTGCAGGGGCGCGAGAAGCTCATGACGCGCTGGGAGGCCGGGAGCCTTTCGGACGAGTCCATGGCGGCGATCTGGGCCCGGCCCGACTACGCCGCCTTCCGCGACCGCGTGCGGCGCTTCGACTTCACGCCGTGCACCGACTGCGCCTGCGAGCTCGCCGAGGGCAACCTCGAAGACTGTCTCGGCAACCCCCACCCGGTCTGCGGCGACTGCCTCTGGGCGCGTGGCATCGTGCGCTGCGCGTAGCCGGTAGCGACGGCGATGGAAGCGGGCGCCATGACGCGGAGGATCGCGTGACCGCGGCGGGCCGGCGGAAGCGCCCCCGGCCACGCCGGTGGACCCGGCTCGACGTGCCGGTGCTCCCGCCGAAGCTCGCCGCGCTCGACGCCGACGGCCTGCGCGCCCAGACCGAGCACACAGACGTCGAGCTCGTCGACCTCGATCTCACGGCCGCGCACCTCACCGGACTGTCGCTTGAGACCGCCCGGCTGAAGAGCTGCCGTCTCGACGGCGCCGAGCTGCGCCGGCTGCGCTGCCGGCGCGTGATCTTCGATACGTGCGACTTCGCCAACTCACGCTGGCTGGACTGCGAGCTCGGCGAAGTCGCATTCCTGGACTGTCGCTTCACGGGGGCGAGCATCGCCGGCGGCCGGCTTGCCGACGTCGTGGCGCGCGCGTGTCAGTTGCGGCTGGCGAAGCTCTCGCATCTCGGCCGCCCGCACGCTCTGCTGGAGGGCTGTGACCTGCGCGGCGCGCTGCTCATGGAGAGCGACCTGAGCGACGCGCACTTCTCCGCCTGCGACCTGAGCGACGCCGAGCTCTTCAACGTGGACCTGCAGGGGAGCGACCTGCGCGACAACGAGCTGGCCGGGCTCAGAGGTGTCGGCTGCCTGCGCGGGGCCACGGTCGATTCGCTTCAGCTACTGTCCCTGGGGCCGGCTCTCGCCGCGCACGTGGGCGTGGTCGTGGAAGAGGCGGTCGGCGAGGGTACCTGAGGCGGCGCCCGGAGGCGTCGGGACCAGCCGCTGCCTGGGGACGCACGCCGGCGGCGCTTCCGTCAATGCCGTCCCGATCACCGGCTGCGGCGGAAGAAGGCCCCGAAGCCAGCCGCCACGAGCAGGATCCCGGCGACGAGCCACGGCCGGGGATCGAGGTACTGCTCGGAGCCGCTCGACGTAGCCGTGTGCCAGTACACCGTGCCCGGCCCGTGACGTTGCACGAAGGCGACGTAGAGGGAGAGCAGCCCCACGCCGGCGAGGACGCCGAAGGCCGAACGGTCGGCGTGATGGGAGACGATGAGAAGCGCGGCGACCAGCAACGACAGCGGGACGGCGAAGATGCCGAGCACCGAGACTGCGAGCGCGAGACCGACGCCCACAGCCACCCAGGCAAAGAACCATGGCAGCTGCGCGCGCGCCCCTCGCGGAGCGACGGGCAGAAGCTCGGCCTCCGGTGCGGGAACGTGTGCGGTCATCATGCCTCGGCGTCGATGTACGGTTCCGGTGGGAGTCTTCCCTGCGAACGCGGTTCCCACTTCGGTCCACTTGCGTACGTGCCGATAATCCTCCCAGGCAAATCGGAAGGAGAGCATGGGCAAGCTGACGATCTACATGGGCCTCACGGTCGGGGGCGTCATCGGCGGCTACCTGCCGGTCGCGCTCCTGCACGTGAGCACGTTCTCCATCCTGAGCATCGTCTGCGGCTTCGTCGGCTGCGCCGTCGGGCTGTGGCTGGGATGGAAGCTGATGATGTGGATCGAGGACTGAGCCTCACTCCGGCCGGAACGAGCGGCGAGACTCGCAGCCGCCTGCGGCGGGTAGACTCCAGGGCAGAGTGCTGGAGCCGCACGCGGCGAGGCGCCTGGCGCCGGGTCGGAGGTCCATCGCTCACCATTGTCGTCATTCCTGCGGACCGGGGGCCACAGATGACAGACGCCGACACGCTGCAAGCCGTCATCGACGCGAACCCTCAGGGAGTCTTCGCGCTCGATCGTGAGCTGCGCTACACCGCTTTCAACCGCGCTCACGCAGAGTCGATGCGCGCGCTCTACGGCGCCGAGGTCGCCCTCGGCGGCCGGCTCACCGACTATCAGACCGTCACCGACGATCGCGCGGGCGCGCTGACCCACGTGAAGAGGGCGCTGGGCGGCGAGCGCGTCGTCCTCACGGCCTCCTCCGGCGCAGGTGACAGCCGTCGTTCTTTTGAGATCGTCCACACACCGCAGAGGGACGCGACTGGCAGCGTCGTCGGCGTGATCGTGCGCGCGCATGAGGTCACGGAACGGCGCGAGGCGGAAGCCGCGCTGAGCGAGAGCGAGGCTGAGCTGGCGACCAGCGAGCTCTACTTCCGGCGCTTCTTCGACGAGTCGCCGGTCGCGGCGGCCGTGGTGGCGCTCGACCACCGGTTCCTGCGCGTCAACGCCGCCATGGAGCGCTTCACCGGCTACTCGAGCGACGAGCTCGCGCAGATGACGTTCCTCGACCTCACCCGCCCGGACGAACGGGAGAGCGACGCCGAGCAGGTCGCTGGGCTGGTGCGGGGTGAGTCGCAGGAGTTCACGCGCGAGAAGCGCTACGTGCGCAAGGACGGCAGCGAGGTATGGGGCCTCCTCTCGGTGCGCATCGCGCGGGACGACGCCGGCGACCCCCTCTTTCACCTGCCGGTGATCGTGAACGTCACGGAACTCAAACGGGCCCAGGAGGAACTCCAGCACTTCAACGAAGAGCTGGAGGACCATGTGCTCGCCCGCACCGCCGAGCTCGAGGCGAGCAACAAGGAACTCGAGGCGTTCATCTACTCGGTGTCGCACGATCTGCGCGCGCCGCTGCGCGCCATCGACGGCTTCAGCCAGATAGTCGTGGACGACGCCGGCGAGAAGCTCACGGAAGACGACCTGAAGCATCTCCAGCGCGTGCGTGCCGGCGCCCAGCGCATGGCCGTGCTGATCGACGGACTGCTGGGTCTTTCGCGCGCGTCGAGGCGTGACATGCTCATCGAGCAGGTCGACGTGAGCGACACCGCTGCGTCGGTCCTCCGGGAACTGGACGCCGCCGAGCCCGGCCGCGAGGTCGAGACGGTGATCGCGCCCGACATGGTCGCCGCCGCGGACGCGACGCTGCTGCGCGACGTCCTCGCCAACCTGCTCGGCAACGCCTGGAAGTTCACCAGCAAGCATGAGACGGCGCGCATCGAGGTCGGCGTCTGCGACGCCGACGGGGAGCGCGCCTTCTTCGTGCGCGACGACGGCGCCGGCTTCGACCCCGCCTACGCCACGCACCTCTTCGGCGCATTTCAGCGCATGCATCAGGCCGGTCAGTTTGAAGGCGACGGCATCGGGCTCGCCACGGTCAAGCGCCTGGTGACGCGGATGGGCGGCCACGTGTGGGCGGAGGCCGAGGTCGAGAAAGGCGCGACCTTCTACTTCACCTTGCCGCAGCCCATCACGACACCGTGAGAAACGGCCCACAGCACTTGACAGTGACATGGGAGAGAATGTTAACTAGTGGACGAAAGTGGGAGAGGCCCGACGCCCCGTATCGGGCCTCGACCGCTGAGTCGTGAGGGGCGTGGTTGCCGGCCGCGGATGCGCGGCGCCGTAGGCGGATCCGCGGCCGGTTGGCCCCATTTGCACGAAACGCAGGCCGGACCCCGTCCGTCTGGCCCGCAGCGTCAAGCCGCCCGGCGAGGCTTCCCCTGGTCCCGCCGGGCGGCGCGCGTTTGGGCGCGCACACGAGTCGTCGTATGCTCCAGGCTCCGGGAGCGACTGGAGGGGAAGTGGCAAGCGCAGACGAGCCGTCGTCGACCGGCCGGGAGCCGGTCGGGAAGCTGATCCCCGCCGAGCGCCGCGCGCGTATCGCCGCGCTGATCGGCTCGCGGCGCTCGCTGCGCATCTCGTGGCTCGCCGAGCAGCTCGGCGTCTCCGAGATGACCGTGCGCCGCGACCTCGAGCGTCTGCAGCTCACCGGCCTCCTGTCGCGCACGCACGGCGGCGCCATCCTCAAGCGCCGGCTGGTGGAAGCGCCGCTCTACGTCGAGAACGTCGCCGCGCACGCCGAGGAGAAGCGGCGCATCACGCGCGCGGCCGCGGCCATGATCAAGCCGGGCGATACGGTCTTCCTCGGATCCGGCACGACGACGGTCGAGGTGCTCCGGAGCATCGACCCCGAGCTGCACGCGAGCGTCGTCACCCACAACGCAGGCGCGCTGGAAGTGATGGACGCGCTCAGCATCGAGCTGTTCCTGCTCGGCGGGTCCTATCGCGTCCAGTCCAACGCCACCGAAGGCGCCGCTCCGGCGGAGCTCGTCGGCGGCTTCTACGCCAGCAAGATGTTCCTGGGCGCCGACTGCCTGAGCCTCGAAGAAGGCGTCACGACGCCGAGCATGGGCCTCGCCGAGGTGGAGCGGGCAATGGTCCGGCACGCCAAAGGCGAGGTGATCGTGCTCGTCGACAGCAGCAAGATAGGCATCGTCGCGGACATCGCCATCTGCTCCATCGAGCGCATCGACGTGGTCGTCGTCGACGACGGCATCGACGAGGACATCCGCGCCGAGCTCGAGGAGCTCGGCATCGAGGTCGTCGTCGCCTGAGGCGGGGCGGGCCACGTCCGCGCCGGCAGTCGAGAGGCGGATCCGCCCTGAGACGCGGCGCCGCTAGACGAACAGAGCGATGACGATGCCGGCCACGATCACGCCGATCGCGAGGCCGGCAACGGCTACGCCCGCCGGCCGCAGGCCCTTGCGGGCGGACCGCCACCCGATCACCGACAGGACGATCCCTGCCGCGCTCAGGCCGGCGGCCGCAAGCAGGGCCGACCGGCCGAGCCACAGACTGCCGAGGCCCGCCAGTGAGCACGCGACGCCGACGAAGGCCGCGACCGGGCTGCGGCGCACCGGGATCCGGTCGATCGCGTCCTGATTCGGGTCCGGCCGCGGGTTCGCCTCCGCCTCGGAGGGCTGAGTGAAGTTGTGCGGAGGGACGAAGGCCATGCCTTGATTCTACCTCCGGATGGAGCCGCCCAGCTGGAAGCCGTACGAGGCTGGCACCGCCGGGCGTCCGCCCTCAACAACACATAACACGCCATCGGCGTAGCGTGCCGGAGCTGGGGGAAGACGTAGGCCATGAACATTCCCGGCGCCGCGATCCGCGCCGCTTCCGATCCCAGGAGAGCACATCATGTCAACGCAGGACGAAGTCAAGAACGCATCCGCACAATTCTACTCTGCGCTGAACCGAATGGCCGGCGGCGACGGCAGCGAGATGTCGCGCGCCTGGTCGCACGGCGAGACTGTGACCGCCATGCATCCCATCGGCGGCGAGCAGGTCGGGTGGGCCGCCGTGAAGGAGTCCTTTGATCAGGTCGCCGGCGTGGCCTCGGGCGGGCATGTCGAGATCGCCGACCAGGAGATCCACACCGGCGAGGATCTTGCCTATGAGCTGGGCACCGAGCGCGGGCACATGAAGATGGCCGGAGAGACCGTGGCCATAGAGCAGCGCGTGACCAACATCTACCGCCGCGAGGCGGGCCAGTGGAAGCTGGTCCATCACCACGCGGACATCTCGCCGGCGATGCTGGAGATACTCGAGCGCCTGCAGGCCGCCTAGCCAACCGCGCGGGGAGGGCGTCACGCCTGCCTGCACGTTGAAGCAGCCGCCCGTTCGATCCTGGACGGGCGGCTGCTTTGCTTTGCCAGACCGAGAAGCGCATGACCTCGGTAGCCGCGTCCGATCGTAACGGCGCGCTTCCCGAGCGTGCCCGCGCTGAGGTCGGCGAGCACCTGCGGCGTCGCCTCCGGCGGGTAGGTGCGCGCGATCGGCATGCGCATCGCACCGCTTACTTGACACGAAGATTCAGGAGTAACTACCATGGCGCGCCGCCCACCCGGCCGGCGAGGAGGAGCACCGGTGACCTACGACGCGCACGACGACGACGACCTGGCGTTCGACACGCTCCAGCTTCACGCGGGCTACGATCCCGCCGGGCACAACGGGTCGAAAGCCGTACCTGTGTACCAGACCGCCGCGTTCGAGCTCGGCGACTTCGACCGCTGCGTGCGGCTCTTCAACTACGAAGAGGATGGGCACTCGTACGTGCGCTTCTCGAACCCGACCAACGAGGTCCTTGAGAAGCGCATGGCGGCGCTCGAGGGCGGCGCCGCGGCCGTCTGCTTCGCCTCGGGCATGAGCGCCATCTCCGGCACGCTGCTCAACCTCGCGCGCGCCGGCGACGAGATCGCCGCGGTCAAGACGCTCTACGGCGGCACCACGACCCTGCTCGCCGACGTGTTGCCCGACTTCGGCATCACGGCCAGCTGGGTGGCGGATCCCGCCGACCTCGATGCCTATGCGGCCGCCATCACGCCGCGTACGAAGGCCGTCTACATCGAGAGCCTCGGCAACCCGTCGATGAACGTCATCGACATCGAGGCCGTGGCCGCCGTCGCTCACGAGCGCGGCGTACCCCTCGTCGTGGACGGCACCTTCGCGACGCCGTACCTCCTGCGCCCGTTCGACTGGGGCGCCGACGTCGTCTGCCACTCGTCGACCAAGTACATCTCCGGCCACGGGACGACGATCGGCGGGATCGTGGTCGAGAGAGGTGGCTTCGACTGGCGCAACGGCCGTTTCCCGCAGTTCGAGAAGTTCCTCGAGGAGAACGCCGCGTTCATCGCGCCCGGCGCGCTGCTGCACACCGCGTTCACGCGCCGGCTCCGTATGCGCTACCTCACCGAGTTCGGCGGTCACATGAGCCCGATGACCGCCTTCCTGACGCTCAACGGCGTGGAGACGCTGTCGCTGCGCATGCGGCGACACGCGGAGAACGCGCTCGAGGTGGCGGCGTTCCTGGAGAGCCATCCGGCCGTGCTCGAGGTGTCGTATCCATCGCTGCCCTCGAGCCCGTACCACGCCCTCGCGGCCAAGTACTTCCGGCGCGGCTCCGGCGCGATCCTGGGTGTGCGCGTGCGCGGCGGCCTCGCAGGCGCCCGCCGCGTGCTCGAGCGCGTGCGGATCTTCGACTACATGGTCAATGTCGGCGACACCAAGTCGATGATCGTCCACCCGGCCACGTCGATCCATCATGGGCTGCCGCGCGAGGAGCAGGAGCGCGCCGGCGTCTTTGAGGACACGCTGCGGCTCTCGGTGGGCACGGAGGACGCCGGCGACCTGATCCGCGACCTCGCCCAGGCGCTGGAGGGCGCGGCTCCGACGGCCGACTGATCGCGCTCAGGCGCCGTCGACCGCCGGCGCGTCTTCAGGGACTCGGTTCGCACCCCGGCGGGTCCGGCTGTGCCGGCTGTGCCGGCAAGCCCGCCAGCGTCTCCGGGCTGAGGAGTTCGTCCAAGTGCTCCTTGCTGACCAGCCCCCGTGAGACGACGACCTCGGGCACGCTCCGCCCCGTCGCGGCGGCCTCCTGCGCGACCGCGGTCGCCTGCGCGTGGCCGATGATGGGGTTCAGCGCGGTCACGAGCCCGATCGAAGCTTCCACCTGGCTCCTGAGGTGGTCGACGTTCGCCGTGATACCTGCGACGCAACGCTCGGCAAGCGTCCGGCATCCCATCTCGAGGTGCGTGACGCTCATGAAGAGGGAGTGCGCGATGATCGGCTCGAAGGCATTGAGCTGCAACTGGCCGGCTTCGGCCGCGAAACTGACCGTGACGTCGTTGCCGATGACCTCGAAGGCGATCTGGTTGACGACCTCCGGTATGACCGGGTTGACCTTCCCCGGCATGATGCTCGAGCCCGCCTGCATCGGGGGGAGGTTGATCTCACCCAGCCCTGCCCGCGGCCCCGACGACAAGAGCCTCAGGTCGTTGCAGATCTTGGACAGCTTGACGGCGATGCGCTTGAGCACGCCGGAGAACTGGACGAACGACCCCGGATCCTGGGTGGCCTCGATGAGGTTCGGCGAGATGACCAGGGGGATACCGGTGAGCTCGTCGAGGTACTTGCAGGCGAGCTCGCAGTAGCGTGGCGGCGCGTTGAGCCGGGTGCCGATGGCGGTGCCGCCGAGGTTGACCTCCTCGATGAGCCGGCAGGCCTCGGCAAGACGCCGCTCATCTTCGCCGATCATGACCGCATAGGCGGCGAACTCCTGCCCCAGCGTCATGGGGACGGCGTCCTGCAGCTGCGTCCGTCCCACCTTGACGACGCTCATCAGCTCGTCGGCTTTGGCTGCGAAGGCGCCGCGCAGGATGCCCATGGCGTCGAGCAGGCGATCGGCAGCCCAATGCAGTGCCACTTTGACCGCGGTCGGGTAGACGTCGTTCGTGCTCTGCCCCATGTTGACGTCGTCAAGCGGATGCAGAAACGCGTACTCGCCGCGCGCGTGGCCGAGGTGCTCGAGGGCGCGGTTGGCGATGACCTCGTTCGCGTTCATGTTGGCGGAGGTGCCGGCGCCCCCCTGGATGACGTCGACGACGAACTGCTCGTGCAGCTCTCCCGAGCGGACTTCCTCGCAGGCCTTGATGATCGCGGCGGCCTTGTCGGCCGGCAGCAGACACAGGTCACGGTTGGCCGCCGCGGCGGCCTGCTTCACCGCCGCCAGAGCGTTGACCAGGTCAGGGTAGGTGGACATCGCGATGCCCGAGATGCGGAAGTTCTCCCCGGCGCGCAAGGTGTGAATGCCGTAGTAGGCGGCCGCGGGCACCTCGCGATCACCGAGAAGATCGTGCTCCAGGCGGGTTTCGGCAGGCGGCATCAGCTGCTCCACGATAGTCGTTGACCGACTACTCGGCTAGACCATGGTGCAGACGTCGTCCTCGTCCACCAGGGCTACGACCTGCTCGGCGTCCTCCGTCGGCTCCACGGAGAGGTGCGGCATGCGCTTGTCCACCGCCGCCGGCAGCCACCAGTTGGCGCGCCCGAAGAGATGCATCATCGACGGCACGAGCACGGTGCGCAGGATGAACGCGTCGAGGAAGACGGCTACTGCCAAGCCGATGCCGAACTCGGCGATCACCCGCTGACCGCCGAAGACGAAGGCGACGAACACGCTGATCATGATGGCTGCCGCGGCCGTGATCACGCGCCCAGTAGTCGCCTGACCGACGATGACCGAGTGGCGGTTGTCGCGTGTGTGTACCCACTCCTCGTGCATGCGGCTCACGAGGAAGACCTGGTAGTCCATTGAGAGGCCGAAGAGCACCGCGAGCATGATCACCGGCAAGAAGGCCTCGACCGGACCCGACCGCCCCAGCCCGAGGAGATTGGAGCCCCAGCCCCACTGGAAGAAGGCCACGACGACGCCGAACGAGGCCGCGGCGGCAAGCAGGTTCATCACCGCCGCCGTCGCCGGGACCAGGAAGCTGCGGAAGGCGACGAGCAGGAGCAGGAAGCCGAGGCCGATGATCACGCCGATGAACAGCGGCAGTTTGGCCGTGATGATGGCGGCGAAGTCGTCGAAGATCGCGGTCGCGCCGCCGACGTGCACGCGCAGGGTGGTGCCCTGCTCGGCGGCGGGGATCACCACGCTGCGCAGATGCTTGATGAGGTCGCTCGTCTGCACGTCCTGCGGCGCCGACTTCGGTATGACCTCCACGATCGCCACCTTGGCGCCGGGCTTGGAGGGGAAGGGCACCACGGCGGCCACGTTGGGCACCGTCTGCAGCGACTGCGTGAGCTTGGCGAGCGCCGCCGTGTCGGCCGGCGAACCGACCTCGGCGACCAGCAACAGGGGGCCGTTGGATCCCGGGCCGAAGCCGGATGCCAGCAGATCGTAGGCCTTGCGCGTCGTGCTGGAGGCGGGATCGTTGCCCGCGTCCGAGAGGCCGAGGCGCAGGTTGAGCACGGGGCTGGCCAGCGTGAGCATCACGATCACCGCGATGAGCGCCAAGATGACCGGATGACGCGAGACGAAGTGCGCCCAGCGAGCCCAGAAGCCGGTCGTGTGGCTTTCCTGGGGACCGCTGGCGGCGAGCTGGCGCCGCTCGCGCCGGCTGAGCACGCGCGTCCCCATGAAGCCGAGCAGCGCCGGCAGCAGGGTGAGCGCGGTGGCCATCGTGAGCAGCACGGTGATGACCGACGCGTACGCGAGCCCGTTGAGGAAGCTCAGCCTCAGGACCAGCAGACCGAGCAGCGCGGCGCAGACGGTGCCGCCGGCGAACAGTACCGCACGACCGGCCGTGTTGAGGGAGCGCACCGCGGCCTCCTCCGGCGTGTGGCCGGCCTTCAGACCGTCGCGATACCGGGTGATGATGAAGAGCGCGTAGTCGATGCCCACACCGAGCCCGATGAGCGCGGCGAGTGTGGGGGCGAGGATGGCGACGCTGACGGCGTGCGTGAAGAGGTCGATGGTGAACGTCGCCGTGCCGAGCGCGACCACGGCGGCGATCAGCGGGAGCGCCATACCCACAAGCGAGCCGAAGGCGATCAGGATGATGATCGCCGCCGCGATGAGGCCGATGGCCTCGCTGTTGGACGGCGGCGTCTGGCTGACCTCCTGGACCGCCTGCCCGCCGATGTCGACCTGGAGCGTGCCGGTGTTGGCAGCCTTCACAAGGCTGATCACATGCTTGACGTCCGCCTTGGGCAGCGACTGTGCCAGCTTGGTGAAGTCGACCGTCGCGTAGGCAGTCTTGCCGTCGCGGCTGATCTGCGCGGCTCCGGTGGGCACGTACGGACTGCGCACCGCAGCGACACTCGGCGACGCCGCCACCTGCTTGAGCAACGTTCCGATCTGCGCCTGCACCGCCGGATCGGTGACCGTCCCGTTGCTCACGTGCCAGACGATGGTGTCGGAGTCGCCGGCCTGTTTGGGGAGCGCGGACGTGAGGAGTTCCTGCGCGCGCGACGACTCGGTGCCGGGCAGCGAGAACGTGTTGGAGTAGGCGCTCCCGACCACGCGTTCGATGCCGACGACCGAGAACAGGACGACGAGCCAAGCGATGACCACGATGACTCGGTGCCGGTAGCACCAGCGAGCGAAGGAAGCCACGATGTTCTCCTCGGAGGTCGATCCGGTCTGCGCAGGCGAAGGCCGGTCTTGGGACGTTCGTGGATACTACCCGCGTGAGCGAGAACGACTCGCCTCAGGCGGCGGGCCTGGTGACGAAGATGGCCGCCGCCTCGTAGCGCAGTAACCCGTCCGCGACCTGAGGCACCCGGTCGGCGATCGTGGGGATCCTGACGAACAGCGAGGAGTGCGCGAGGGCCGCGATCGCCTGCGGGTTCACGTACACGATCGCGGCTTCCCTCGGCTCGTCGCGAAGGCTGCGCTCCAGCTTGGCGATCACCCGTTCCATCAGTTTCGCCGGGAACGGGTTGAACAGATAGATCACCAGCGGGCCGGCGGGGAACTCGAACTCTTCGACGTCCATGGTCAGCAGCTCGACCCGGGACGGGTCGATCCTGTCCGGCCCGTAGTCGCCGATGTTGCGCCGCGCGATGCGGATGCACGTCGCCGAACTGTCCACGCCGATCAGCCTCCGGAACGGATACGACGACGCGATCATCAGCGGCTTGCCTTTGCCGCATCCCAGGTCGATGAACGTGAAGTCCGAGAAGTCGGCGCCGACGCTGTCCAGCGCCGTAGTGATCGCCGCGGCGCTCGTCGTCTCGTAGCGGGAGGCCAGGTTCCCGCCCTTCGTCACTCCGGTACCGAGCTTGCGGCCGTCGAGGACGCCGGCGGTGTCGGTACCGTGCGCCTCGTCGAACCCATCGCGCGAGAGCTGCTCCTGCTTGAGCCTCCGGCGGCGGCGCGCGGTCAGCGGCGAAAGCAGGTATGCGGGCAGCTCGTCCAGCGTCGCAACGATGCCGAAGTCGCGCACGGACGCGGCGAAGAGCCGGAGCGATCTCAAGAGTCACGCCCGGCGGCAGGGGCGACGTGCAGAAGCTCCTCGGCGAGCACGCCCTCGGCGACCTTGGCGACCGGTCCCGTCATGCGCATCGCGTAGTCGTCTCCGACTTCGATGGCCAAGACGCCGCCGGGCATGTGCGCGGCGACTGACCGGCCGCACAGCCCCAACCGAAAGGCGACCGCCGCGGCCGCGCAGCTGCTGCTGCCGGAGGCGAGCGTGTAGCCGGCGCCGCGCTCCCAGATCTCGATCCGGATGTCGCCCCCGGGCAGCGCCTCGAGAAACTGCACGTTGGTCCGGTTCGGGAAGCTTGCGTGGGTCTCGAGCAAGGGGCCGTAGCGGCGGGCGAGCTCGGGACCGATGTCGGGCATTGGCACCACGCAGTGCGGGTTGCCGATCGTCGCGGCGCAGATGACGAAGGTGCGGTCGCCGGCGACGAGCTGCTCGTTGATGACCTCGCGCCGCGGGCCGGCGACGGGGATCTCGTCGCTCCAGAAGCTCACGCGGCCCATCTCCACCCTGACCGAGCGGCCGGCGTCCGCCACCGTGGCGTGCACCACGCCGCCGGGCGTCTCGAGGGCGAACTCCTCGCCGTCGACCAGCTCTCGATCCCACAGATACCTGGCGAAGATGCGCAGGCCGTTGCCGCTCTTCTCCGCCTCGCTGCCGTCCGGGTTGAAGATCCGGAGTGCGAAACGAGCCTCCTCGGCCGGCAGCGGGCCGAGCAGGATGCCGTCGGAGCCGACGCCGTGGTGGCGATCGCAGATCCGCCGGACCTGCGCGACCGTGAGCGGCGCCGGCAGGTCGCCTGGGTCGATCACCAGGTAGTCGTTGCCGAGGGCGTGGTACTTGGCGAAGGTGACGGGCATGTGTGCGGAGTGTACGCCGGCGATCCGACGAGCCTAGGGAGCGGCGACCGGAGCCGGGGTGCTCGCGGCAGGCATCAGGCCGAGCACCCGAGAGGTCGCCCCGCGCAGCGTGACCGTGCCGTAGCTCAGTGACTCTCGGCCGGACGTGAGCACGACGAGTGAGAAGGCGACGCCGTGGCTCTCGAGCCGGCTCGCCTCGTGCACGACGATGCCGCTGCCATACGGCATGTAGCCGCCCTTGAAGAAGACGGTCCAGCCGGCCGGCCGCGCCACCCTGGGAATGCCCCAGCAGTGGGCGGGCGTGATGTGCGAGAAGAGGTACCGGACCCAGGTGCGGTACTGCGGCGGCACCAACGTGTCCATGGAGGCGAAGAGCCGCGCCTGGTCGGCGGCGGTGATCTGGGCCAGCCACCAGACCGAGCCCACGGAGAAGTTCGTCATGCCGACCAGACGCGCGCAGGCGTAGCAGCCTCTCGCGCCGACGACGCGGAAGATCGCCGAGGCGGCGGCGTTGTCGGACACGATGATCATGCGCGCCAGTCTCATGCGCGTGGCGGACGAGATGCTCGCGTGCGTGCGCAGGTAGTCGACCAGCATCATCGCCTTCACGACGCTGGCCGAGGCGAAGCGCACGTCCAGATGGTAGCCGCGCAGCACGCCGAGGTCGTCGACGACGGCGAATCCCACGGCGCCCTTGCGGGTCTGCAGCCACTTCGCGGCGCTGCCGATGTCGGCGGCGGCCGGGAAGACGGGCAGCACCCGCAGGCGGTCGTCGTGCCACGCGACCTGGGGGGCGCCGAGCGAGTCGACCACCTCGACGTGATAGCGGTAGGTGCCCGGCACCAGATCGCACTGGAACGAGTACGACAGGTCCGTGCCGGTCGCCACGGGATCGGGGATCGGGTGAGTGGCGACGATGACGCCCTGCGGCGTGGTGATCAGCACCGTGGCCGTCGCCAGGGGCGCCGCGGCATCCTCGATGCGATAGGGCAGCGTCGCCGGCAAGCCGGAGACGACGTCCACCTTGGCAAGCGCGTAGGTCTGCGGCTCCGCCGGTGAGGGCGCGACGGCCGACGCGCGGCCGGCGGATGCCGCGGCGACGCCGGCGGCAGGGGACGCGAGAAGCGCGGCGAGCAAGACGGCCGCGGCCAGCGCCGGCAGGATCCCGGCCGCAGCTCTGGAGCGGATCGGCTGCGTCACGACGGCTTGTCTCCTCGGGTGGCGTCCTCAGGGCTGCGCCCGACTGTACACCCGCCTGCGAGGCTCTGCCTCGTCCCGGCGGCAACGCCCAGAGTCAGGCGCCCGGCGCCAGGTTACGCGGCGTGAACCCTCTGTTGCCGTCCCATTAAGTCTGCCGCGACGGCGGGCTGCGCCGGTGTCGGCGCGAGTGTGGCTCGTGTATGGTGCCCGCAGTCGCGGGCACCTTCGGGTTCCCGTGCCGGCCTCATCACGAGCGTGCCGTCGACGTTGGGAGCAAGGGAAGCTTGAGAACGAGATACCCTGTCACGACGATCGCCGGAGTCGCCTCGATCGCCGTCTGCGTCTCGCTGGGCAGCGCGGCCTACCTCTTCTATCCGTGGGCGTTCAGCCCCATGACCAACTGGATCAGCGACCTCGGCAACACGTGGCTGAACCCGCGCGGCTCGATGTTCTTCCGCGCCGACATGGTCGTGGTCGGCATCGGGCTCTCGGTATTCTTCCTCGGCCTGCGCACCCTGACTCACGGTCAGCGGCTGCTCACCAGGCTCCTCATCATTACGGCGCAGCTCAGCGGCCTCGTGGCGTCGCTGGCGCTGGCGATGACCGGAGTCTTCTCGGAGAACCAGCAGAGCGCGCACGCGCTTTGGGCCACGGTCCTCTTCGTCGCCCTGGCGGTGACCGTCATGATGCTCGGGTGGGGCGTGCTCTCCCACCCCGGCGTACCGGCCTGGATCGGCTACTTCGCGCTCGCTGCCTTCGCCGTGGACATCGTGTCGATCGTGGCCAGAAGCTACTGGCTCGAGTGGGTCGCGGTGCCTCTGCTCCTTCTGATCGTGGCGCAGGTCTCGTACGGGACCTTGAGGGCGACACGGGCTCGCGCCGGTCGCGAGATGGGTGCTGCTCGCGAAGCGCGCCCCGCCGCGGCAAGCTCCGCGGAGTCCTGAGCCCCATGAGGCACGCCGAGCGGACGTACTACTCGCTGACCGCTCCCAAGGCCGGCGGGCCGGGGCTCTCGACGCTGCCGAGCGTCGCCGGCGGCAGCTTCGCGACGCTGTTCAAGTGACGGCAGCGGCGCGTCCCACCGCGGCCTCGAGATATTAACCCTACGTAAACGTGGTTAACTCTGGCTCTCTCGGGGCCACAAGAACACATGATCAAAACGCCGGCGGGTCTGCCCGCCGGCTTGTCGGGATGACAGGTCTGCCGCGACGGCAGCGCTGGCTCCCGGAGGTGAGGACATGAAGACCACACCACAGACACGGCTCGCGCGCCTTGCGGGTCTGACGGCTCTCTCGCTGCTCGTGCTTGCGGTCGGCGTCCAGGCGGCCGGGGCCGCGGCTCTGGCCGGGACACAGGGCAGAGGGGGCGTCACCTTGACGTCTGCAACGTCGACCCAACTGCAGGGTCTTACGGCCGCCGCTGCGGCTCAGCATCAAGGCACCGTCGTGTTCGTGCCCGCTGCCGCAGCCGGGACGCAAGGCAGGGGCGGCGTCGCCCTGGCGGCCGCCACGACGACTCAGCCGCAGGGGCTGACGCCGGCTCTGCGGCACAACCACGGCGGCAGGTTCCAGCCGACGACGGACGTCCTGGCCGCGCAGGCCGCGTCGTCCGGCGCGACTTCAAGGAGCGCCTGGATCGCGGCGGGATCGGCCGCGGCCCTCGTGCTCGTGGGCTTCGCCGCGTGGGCGCTGACGCGCCGCCGCCGGCAGCCCGGCGATCGCGCCTCGGCGGCCTACTGTGCGCAGCATCCCGACGACGCGCTGTGCGCCGCGGCCTGAACGAGGACGCGGACGCCCGTCCGACGGGCGCGATTGCTTGAAAGGGGCGGTGTCGCTGAGTGGCGACGCCGCCCCTCTCGCCTAGCGACCCAGCCGCACGCGCGGGTCGACCCAGGCGTAGCCGAGGTCGACGAGCAGGTTGGCGAACACGAAGAAGAACGTCGCGAACAGCACGCCGCCGGCGATGACCCCGGGGTCGCGGTCGCCGATCGCGCCGTAGATCAACTGACCGATGCCCGGCCGGTTGAAGACGATCTCGACGATGAAGGTCCCGGCGATGAGGGTGCCGAGATCGATGCCCGCAAGGGTCATGACCGGGGTCACGGCGTTCCTGAACCCGTGGACCCACACGACGCGGCGCTCGCTCAGGCCCTTGGCACGCGCCGTGCGGATGAAGTCGGATCGGGAGACCTCGAGCATGGCGGCGCGTTGCATGAACGAGATATACGCGACCTCGATCATCCCGAGCGTGAGGGCCGGCAGGATGAGCATCTTGAGGCTCGCCCAGCTCGCTGGGATGATGCCGAGCACCGTCGGCCCGACGCCCCCGACCGGCACCCAGGCCAGCTGAACGGCGAAGACGAATTGAAGGAAGTACCCGAGCACGAACGCCGGGATGGCCCAGATGATCAGCGCCAGCGTCGTCAGCGTGGTGTCCCAGAAGCTGTACTGCCGGATCGCCGAGTACACCCCGAGGGGGATCCCGAGGAGCTCGATGAGCACCGCCGCGAGGGCGAGCTGGATGGTGATCGGGGCCGCCTCCCAGATCATCTGGCCAACGTCGCGCCCGTTGTACAAGGACACGCCGAGATCGCCGTGCAGGAGTCGCTCCACGTACTTCACGTACTGGACGTAGAAGGGGCGGTCGAGGCCGCGCTGCTGGCGGATGTACTCGATGCGTGTCTCGGTGGCGTACTTCCCGGCCAGGTAGGTGGCCGCGTCGCCCGGCACCAGCCTGAGCGCGGTGAACGTGACCAAGGTCACCCCGATGAGCACGATGACCAGCTGGAACAGGCGTCTGATGATGTAGGCGATCATCTGCCCTCGATCCCTCCGGGCCGCGCTACCGATCTGCTCGGAGACAGGACGGGGCGCTCAGACGTTGTAGACTTCGCGCCCCAGGATCTTCACCCAGTTGGCCGCCAGCACCTTCTGGGCTTCGTCGGGTTTGTCCACGCCCAGGATGACGATGGCGTGGCCGTGGATCCGGCCGAGGTGAGGATAGAGGTAGTGGACGTTGATGCCGGCCGCCTCCAGAGGCTTCAGCACGGCGCTCACACTGCCCGGATGGTCCGGTATCTCGACGGCGAGCACATCGATCTCCTTCGGAGCGTAGCCGCCGCCCGTGAGGATGTTCTTTGCCTTCTCGTGATCGTCGACGACGAACCTGACGGTGCTGATGTCGGACGTGTCCGCCACCGAGATGGCCCTGATGTTCACGCCTTCGCGCCCCAGGAGCTCGCTGACGGCGGAGAAGGTCCCCGGGACGTTGGCGAGGCTCACGGACAACTGCTTGATGGACATGCGCGTCAGTCCTTTGTGTAGTCGTGGCCCACGGCGAGGGCTCTCTTGTTGAGGTCCAGGAGCTTCGCTCTGCCCTTGCCCAGGATCTCCGCGAGGTTCTCCACCATGGCATCGTAGGAGATCATGCTGCTCGCCCTCACAAGGGCCCCGAGCATGATCATGTTGGCGACCTTCATGGAACCCAGCTCGCCGGCCAGCTCGCTGGTGGGGACCGCGATGATCTCGATGTCGCTCCGCGCCGACTCGGTGTGCACGAGGGACGAGTTAGCGCAGAGAAGACCTCCCGACTGGAGGGCGCCCTGGAACCTGACGAAGGAGGGCTGGTTCATGGCGATCACGACTTCCGGCGACGAGGCCACAGGAGAGGCGATCTCCTCGTCGGAGACGGCGACGGCGCAGTTGGCGGTGCCGCCCCGCACCTCCACGCCGTAGCTGGGCAGGTAGGTGACGTACTTGCCTTCGAGCATGGCCGCCGTCGCCAGAGTGGAGCCCATGGAGAGGACGCCCTGCCCTCCCGATCCCGAGATGATGGCCTTCGTCAGCATGGGACCTCTTTGAACACGCCCAGCGGGAACTGCTTGACCATGACCTCGTCGATCCACCTGCAGGCCTCGAGGGTGCCCATCTTCCAGTTCACCGGGCACGGGGAGAGGATCTCGACCAGGGAGAAGCCGGCCCCGGCCACCTGGCGCTGGAAGGCCTTCTTGATGGCCCTCTTCGCCTTCACCACCGCGGCCGGCTTGTTGACGGCGACGCGCTCCAGGTACGACGTGCCGTCGAGCTGCGCGAACACCTCGCAGATGCGCACGGGATGACCGGCGAGGCCTGCGTCGCGCCCCGTCGGCGTGGTCGTGGTCACCTGGTCGAGGAGGGTCGTGGGCGCCATCTGGCCGCCGGTCATGCCGTACACCCCATTGTTCACGAAGATCACGGTGATGTTCTCGCCCCTGTTGGCGGCGTGGAACCCCTCGGCAGTGCCGATGGCGGCGAGGTCGCCGTCGCCCTGGTAGGAGAAGACCAGGTTCTGCGGCCGCACCCGCTTGACGCCGGTGGCCACGGCCGCCCCGCGCCCGTGGGCCGACTCGAGCACGTCGATCTCGAAGTAGTTGTAGAGGAGCATGCCGCATCCCGCGGGTGCCACGCAGATGGCGTCACCCCGGAGGTCCATCTCCTCGATGACCTCCATGAGGAGGCGGGTGATGATGCCGTGGCCGCATCCCGGGCAGTAGTGGAAGTCCGCCTCTTTGAGGAGCTTGGGCCGGCCGTAGACGGTCTTCACGGCTGCGGCCGATCGTCGTCCGCATGTGCCTGGAAGTAGTGGCGGGAGATGATCCGGTAGAGCTCGACGGGCATCGGGACGACGCCGCCGGGCCGGCCGTAGAAGTGGACGTGCCCCCGGCCCTCGAGCGCGAGCCGCACGTCCTCAACCATCTGGCCGGCGCTCATCTCGAAGACGAAGAAGTCGTTCACCGTCTTTGCCAGCTCCCGGATGGCCTGCATGGGGAAGGGCC